>Ga0078972_1012547_pt1 | contig 14508 bp, 12 predicted proteins | sample YelNatPaOPGAMG01_FD_67568 | JGI IMG/M metagenome (GOLD analysis project Ga0078972, IMG submission 67568) | Hot spring thermophilic microbial communities from Obsidian Pool, Yellowstone National Park, USA - OP-RAMG-01 (SPADES assembly) (version 2) | ecosystem: Environmental > Aquatic > Thermal... | reverse complement strand
ATCACCAAGGAACCGGCAATATAATACCGCAGATTATGAGCATAGGCGGGGAGCCATATCAGCACATAGAGCGGCGGAAGGAGAGACCATAGCCGGTCTACCCAGGAATAGTTCTGCGTAAATTTGGAAATGCTCGCCGAATGATTGATCGCGATGGCATGCGTGCTAGTCTTGCCGGGAAAATACTACTACTATAATCCATCGTACTTCGGGATAGGCTTTGGCCGGGTTAACCTATTCAAAGCGCTTGAAAAACTGGAGAAGTGGCTGAACTCCTAGCGGAAGAATTAGAACAGAGCCGATATTTCGGCGGCGCAGCGCTGTAACTCTTCGACCAGGTCGTTACGGACCACCGGGTCGCCTTTCTGTTTTAACAAATATGGCGACGCAATAACTGCGGCGCAGGGGTTGTCACCTATGGGCACCGGCACAGCAACAACATAGACCCCGACGACGCATGAAACCTCTCCGAATGAAAAGCCTGCGGCACGGATCTCCGAATAGTCGTCGGTATCTGTTCCAACGCTATCGTTGTGGTGGGCCAAGAAAAGAAGGCCGGAGGGTGTTGAGCGCGCATCGTAGAGCCCCGGCCGCACACAAACGCGAACATCTTCCGTACCCTCGACTTCGTATACAACATGGAGTTGCCTGTCGACAAAGAGACCAAGATGAACGGAAGCACCCGAACGTGCAACATACCTTCGCATCGGTCCCTCCGACCTAGCTATGATCGCCGATTCAAGCTTCCGGTCCGCCAAACTGTAGGTCCGTGCGCCGGGGCTGTATGCACCGGAAGCAGACTTGACTATGAAACCATTCTTTGCAAGATAGTCAACCATCCGTTGTATTTCGGAGACCTTGAAGCCCACCGCTTCGGCTATGCCGCTCAGGGTCACCGGTTCATTGACCGCGAGTATGTATTCAAGTATCACGAGTCCTTTTTCCAGGGCGGGAGCGACTGGGTTCATAAAGGTATCCTACACATTCCAGGTTCGCTCGTAAAGAAGGTGGGACAACGAACCTTTGGTCAGCCGTACAAAACTAGCCAGGATAACGGCTTTTACCGTTATCCTGGTCTTAGAAGAGAACTCGGCTATTGCAGGTGAATGTACATAGTCGAGGTTGATATCGCTATCAACGTTACAACAATGGTATTCAGGAATGCTCCAGTATAGACATTGTTTGTCTTCTCAAGAAATTTCTTGGTAATCAGGGTCGCTACAAACAGAATCGCCAGCGTAGCATACAGGGTTATGCTATTCAGGCTTACCGATGGCCATGCCGCGACGCCGGTTGCGAACAACGAGCCGTACTGAATGACCTGCCAGACAAGCAAGCCACCGATGTTCATGAAGAACGCGACGAGACATCCTTTGATGCCCTGCAGGTACTTGCTATTGGTATTTATCTGCAACGCTATACCATTGACGAAGAAATACAGGAAGAAGAACGGCATGTAGCCCAGCGCGGTCAGCAGGTGGTGCCAGTTAAAGGCGCGCACCGCGAATAGCCAGAACCTGAAATCGGTCTGGAACAACGCATCAACCACAAAGACAACCAGGTAGCCCGATGCGGCTAGAATCACCGCCGTCACGAACGACTTAAGGACCGTCTTCCAGCCAACAATAAATCCGTAATATCGAGCTCGGATATTGGCCGGCCAGTTTATTGTGAAGTGTACAACGGATAGAATAACACCCACTAGTCCGGTAACCGCGATTGCCCAGTATATTAAGGCGTTGGTCTGCGGCTCGTTAAATATGGTCGACAGATTAAACAAGCTGTCAGCACTCGATGTTAGCCCAAAGCTTACCATCGATGTGGCGGCGATAAGCAGGAGGCCGAATATTCTGTCGAGCTTCCGCTGGACCAGGGTGACTATAGCCGCGATGCTGGCGATGGCCGCGACGATCAGCGAGAAATACTTGAGCTGTGTCAGCCCCATCGGCAGTTTCCCCATGAACGTTGGGTAGTAAATGGCGGGGAATGCCGCGCTGATTATTACAATAATCCAAAAGATGACCTTCATGGGCACAGTTGTGGGACCATCAAACTCAAGAGCTTCAGTCGTCACAGACTTGAACCATGGAGCCCTCAGAAGCACTTGCAGCAACGCTATGAACAGCATGAAGAAGCCGACGAGCCCCACGAGTTCGGACAATTCCTTTAGGAACCATATCTGGTTCGATGGAGCCAGGTTCGTCGATGGAGCGTAACTTCCAAAAGCAGTGGTGTAGAACTGAATCTGGTATGCAGTTGTCAACGCCGAGAAATGATTCCAAGCATGAATTTGGGCAGGCTGATATATGATTCGCTTGCCCCCCTCTGGTGTCGAATAAAAAACATTAGCCTCCGGCTTGTCTGGATTGCCCAGGAACGCCTTCCCTTCGGGGGTACTGACATAGTCCTTCCGGACCATGGTCTGGCCCGGTTTGGCGTTGGGGGCATTGAAGAAAAATTCATCGTACTGGGCCGCTATCTTGCCTGCGGCTCTGGACGCAAGGGCGCCATCGGCTACGGCCTCGTTGACGCCAAGGTAGCTCGTATACAGGAAATCGGAGCCTGCCGTCAGCACCGCGTAAATCTTGCGGACCGCTGGCTTGCCATCCTTGAGGCTCTGCTGATACTGTTGTTCATCGTAATAGGCGGCCATTGTGGAGGAGAAGCCTCCCATCGAGTGGCCACTGACCGCTATGATGCCATTCCCTTGAGCATCTTTCAGAACGTAGGGCTGTTGGTACATATACTGGGTTGCATCCCAAACAGAAGCGGGCCAATATCCAAACCACGCATTGTTGATGTCGTTCTTGTTCAGATAGGAATCGCCGTGTTCATAGGAATCCAGGGCGAGGACAACATAGCCGCGCCTGGACAACTCTATGGCCGGGGCGTCCTGCATTTCCTTCGCGTTCAGGTATCCATGCGTCGTTACGATGGCCGGCCTGGGCTTTGCCGCGCTTGTGCCCGCAGGCATGTACAGAAGCCCATTTAGAACTCCTTTGTCAGTCTTGAATGAAATCTCCCTTGTTGTAACCGAGAAAAAGGATGTGTTGAAAAGATACGCAAATACTGTACCCACTATCATAAGTAACAAAGATAGTGCCAACCAGAACCGTGGATCCTTTGCTGATTTGTTCATGGTGTCGTTCCTCCTTAAGAATGATAATATTTATTCTATATGATAATTTTTTGGTTTGTCAAATTTTTTGTATACTACTTGCAAAGGGGGCATAAACTATCTTGACTTATTTTGGCCCTGTTACAAGGCTGCAAACTCATAAACGCGCTCTCGGTTGGGCCGCAGTTCTGTTAAAGATGAAGTTGTCTTAGGTTTTCATGCCCGCCCGAGTTAGAATAGCTGCTTTAAAATTTCTTCTTTTGTCATGGACAAAAAGGTTGCTACATCTTCAAGGATTGCATTGAGGGTACCAATCTTAAGAGGTGAATGGGCCGGAATCGTTATGTGGTGTTCTCTGCCGTTTGCTGAATAGGTCAACCGTATATGGCTTCCGGATCGCCGTACTGGTTTGTACCCAAGACGGGATAACTTCTGTACGAGCTCTGTTCCGTCAATATCTCTTGGAAGCCTAGGCATATGTAAGGATCTCATCCTTTACAATATGCAAACGGATAAGTTTCGGTTTATCGTCACCAAAATGGCATTCGACAGCGTCTTTAATATTTGCTCTGAGCTCTTCCATTGAATCGCCTTGGGTGAAAATAGAGTATCCCAACGCTTTGGCGGTGAAACCACCTTCGACTTCATCCTCGACTAAAAAAAACAATTCTTCCATAATTAGAGTATACATCCATAAGAATCCGAAAGCAACCTTCTATTTTACCACGGTTAAAGGGTTCATTACTCTTTTAGGAAAGATATTCATAGCTTACATATCAAATACACTTAAAAAAACTTGCTTCGGTCTTTAAAAAATGATTTAAAGGGGAGCCAGACTGAGGTTACCCTCTGCCAGTCTTTGTAGGCGGGGTATTTTGCTTGGGTAATGCCTTCGGTGAAGCGGGTGCTTCCGGCAAAGAGCAGAATGAGGAGTAGGGCTCCCATCCCGCTCCAGTGCCATTGGCCGCTTGCGGCAACGAGATACAGGCAGACCACAACCCACTGCCCCATTTCGCAGACATAGTTGGGGTGGCGGGAGTATTTCCAGAGGCCAAAGGTGTTAAAGCCAAGTTGATAGCGCTTTTGTTCCGACCAAGGGCTTTCATGCTTTCTTTTATAGAACCGATTTTGCTGAGCATCGGCAATGGTTTCGAGCACCAGCAGTGCCAGATGCATCACATACAAAAAAATTTCGGCCCCTGTAACAGGGCCATCAATCTGGCCGTAGAAGTAGAGCGGCAGGGTAAAGATGAAAATCAATAGAAGCTGGTAGGCACTGATAAAAAAGAAGTTAAAGACTTCAAAGAGCAATCTGTTGTGTATCCTGTTACGAAGGTATTCCCACCGATAATCCTCTCCGATAAAACCCCGGCTCCAGGAAAAGGCATAGCCGCCCCGCAGGGCAAAATTGACCGTAAGCCGTATCCCCCAAAGGATCACCAAGGAACCGGCAATATAATACCGCAGATTATGAGCATAGGCGGGGAGCCATATCAGCACATAGAGCGGCGGAAGGAGAGACCATAGCCGGTCTACCCAGGAATAGTTCTGCGTAATAAGGCCAAGCAAGAAACAAAGAACTATGAAAACAGCCAACACAACGAGTGATACAACAAGCGGTGTCATGGGAAGTATGATAAAGAAAGGAGGGGCGGAAGGCAAGGGGAATCCCTGATTCAGCCTTCCACAATCGCTGGGTGGACCCCATTTCCCCGGGCATCGCTTTAGACTTCCGCAGTAGTAACCCGTTCTTTGCGGTCAAGGTCAAAGTCCGACTTGTTGTCCCCTAGCCCTCCCCTAAATCTGGTGCACTTCTGACGTATAGTTCCCACCTTCTTTGGGGGCGGCGCAGGATCCCCGGTCGATTAGTTGCATCTTCGTTTTGATCACCTTAGGGTTGCTCGTTTCGGTAATAAGGCGGTTAAGGAGGAGCTCCCAAGAGATACTGATCATCAGGGGACGGTCTATCTGCATGGTCGTCAGTCGGGGGAAAAATGGCTCCCTGTAGTCCATGACGTCCCCGGGGCACAGGAGGGAAACATCTTCCGGTATACGGAGGCCCAGATCCAGAAGAGCTTTGTGGACTATGGCGCCGAAGTAGTCGTCGTGGAGAAAAAGGGCCGTTATGGGATCAGGTGTATCGATGATGAGGTCTCGGAGCTTGTTCGACAGGTGTATCAGTGCATCCGGCGCCGAAAGGTCTACGGAGATATAACGCTCCTCGGGGAAAGGGATGTTCTCTTCGTCTAGGGCGCGTTTGAAACCGAAGTAACGATCCCGTACCACGGATGTGATGTCCGAGCGTTTGTATTCACCATATCCTATCCGTCGGTGCCCCAGATCCAACAGGTGCCTGGTTCCGTCGTAGGCACCCTGGATGTCGTCGGTTAGTACGGACCAGTAGCGGTCCTGAAAATTGCTATTGTTTACTAAAATCACCGGTACACCATTTTCTTCCAGCTGATCAAAGAGGGTAAGATTTACATAGTGTACCGAAAAGACCACCCCCGCCCGTGCGGTCTTGATCTCGTTGTACAGGGCAAGGTCATTTAATTCCGGTAATTTATGGATGACGAGGGGCCTAAAGCCTTCAGATACCAGGAGGCGCTCCAGCTCTAACACGAAGGGCTGGGAAAAATGCCAGAGGTAGGGGGCTTCCTCCCACTGGATGATGCAGACGTATTTGAAGGAGGGGCCCCTGTCTTTGCGGGCTTCATTCCGTTTGTAACCTAGCTCTTCCGCAGTTCGCTTTATCAGGCTACTCATCTCCGCCGAAATGGACCCCTTCCCGGCTAGTACCATGGACACGGTTGCGGTGGATACTTTGCAGATTTCGGCGATATTCCTTAAGGTTGGGCGCATCATCAAAATTATTATACTACATTATAGTTGTCTTAGTTAAGTTAATTTTAATATTTTAAAATTAAGTAGTTAATAATTGTGAAAATAACAAATTAAATTTGACGGGATTAAATAGTGATGCTACAATGCCTTTATGAACTCACAGGAACGAATCAGATGTGCCTTGGAACACCGCAGTCCAGATGTCCTGCCCATAGATTTTGGCGGTATGAGGTCCACGGGTATTCAAGCCATCGCTTACAACAAGCTCTTGGCCTACTTGGGCCTGATAAACGAAGAAACCCGCTTGTACGACGTGTTTCAGCAACTGGCGGAGCCCTCAGAATCCATAGTGGACCGCTTCCATGGGGATGTCCTGCAAATTCATCGACTCAAGCCCGCCTTCGGCATCGATATACTGGAATGGAAGAAGGGGGCTCTGCCCGATGGTTCGTCCTGTCTGGTCCCTAAGAACTTTAATCCCCAAAAGAATGACCGAGGGGGGCTGGACGTGGTTTCAGGGGGAACGGTTATCGCTACTATGCCCGAGGGGAGCCTGTATTTTGACCAGGTGATTCACCCCTACGCCGAGGTCCGTACCTTCGCGGACATTGACGTAGTTCCCCTGGAGGGTCCTTCGGCGGATGAAGCCTCCTTTGTGGCCGCACAGGCGGCGGAGAAGCGGCGCCGAAGCGACAAAGCTTTTCTTTTCGCTTTCGGCGGTAACATTCTGGAAGCGGGGCAGTTGGACTTCGGTTACGAAACCTTCTATATGAACCTGGTTTTGGAGCCTGATCTTATGCACTACTACTTTGGTAGATTGGTGGAGAACTACATCGCCCAGTTGGATGCCCTGATTCCGGCCATGGCGGAGTACATCGACCTGGTGCAGTTCGGTGACGATTTGGGCACCCAGGTAGCTACGCAAATTTCCGTAGATATGTATCGGTCGATGATCAAGCCCTATCATGCCAAACTTTTCCGGTATGTCCGGGATAGGTGGCCCAATCTCAAGGTCTTTTTTCACAGTTGTGGCGCTATCGCCGATCTTATTCCGGATCTTATAGACGCGGGGGTAGAAGCGCTCAACCCGGTCCAGATATCCGCAAAGGGCATGGACCCAGCATTCCTGAAGCGGGAGTACGGGGCGGATATTGCCTTTTGGGGTGGGGGTGTGAATATGCAGGATACCGTTGTCTTCGGCAGTGTTCAGGACATTAAGGATGAGGCCCGGCGGAATATCGAGATCTTCTCCAAAGGAGGGGGCTACGTGTTTACCCAGGTACATAACATCCAGGCTAACGTGCCACCGGAGAAGATCTTGGCTATCTACGAGGCGGCGGCTGAATTTCGGTGATCCTTCGCCCCTAGGGCGAAACATATATACGGAGGTTACAAGATGAAGAAGACGATGATTATCGCAGTCGCGGCGTTATTCGCCCTGACCCTATCTTCCCAGCTGTTCGCGGCGGCCCAAAGGGACGGCGGAAAACCCAAAGTGGCCGGTGTGGTATTTCAGGAAGACCAGTTCATGAAACTGCTCCAACTGGGATACCGGGATGCCGCAGTAAAGGCGGGGTTCGAGTTCTATCCAGCCAACACTAATGGCGATGCGGCCAAGGAGTCGGAGTTCCTGAACACCTACGTAACCCAGGGCTACAAAGGGGTGGCGATCTCTCCGATCAGTGAAGGCGCTTCCATGAAGGTGATAGCCGACGCGGCCAAACGTGGGCTCTTGGTCGGTATCTCCAACTTCACCCTGACCGACGCGCCCTATTTAACCGGCGCTTTCACTTCCGACAACTATGACCTGGGCAAGACCTGCGGTACCGCAGCGGTGGCTTTTATCAACGATAAGCTGGGTGGTAAGGCGAACATCGCCATACTGCAGTTCAAATCCCTGCTCCCCGAGCAGTCCGGCGCCCGGGTAAAGGGCTTCCTTGACCAGGTCAGCAAGCTTCCTGGTGTAACGGTTATAGCTGACCAGGACGCCTGGCTCCAGGACAAAGCAATCACTGTGGGCGGCGACATCATCACTGCCCAGGGAGACAAGCTCAACATGATCTTCTCCGCCAACGAGGGCGGTACCATCGGTGCTACCATGGCGGTCAAGAACGCCGGCAAGGAAGGGAAGATCTTTGTTTTCGGCTTTGACGGCAGTGAACAGATGGTTCAACTCTTAAAGGACCCTGCCAATGTGCTTCAGGCGGCAATCGCTCAGGATCCCTACAACATCGGTGTAAAGACGATGGAGAGCCTGGCCAAGGCTATCAAGGGAGAGGACTATAGCGCAACTAAGGGAAAGACCATCATTGTTCCCGGCATCCTCTTGGAGCGAAAGAATCCCGCTGGGCTAGACGCTTTTCTGTCGGACCTGAAGTCCAAGTCGGGTAGCTAAGCGCTACTTGTAGTATACTAAAATAGGATGTGGAAGGTTCCTCGGTGCGGAAACGCGGTTCTGGGGAACCTTCCTTGATAAATCTAAGCATACCGATGGGGATAGAATGAGTGTTCTGAATGTCCGAAACATAACCAAGGTGTTCCCCGGAACCCGAGCCTTGGACAACGTTTCCCTTTCCTTCGAAAGCGGAAAGGTGAATGCCCTTATCGGAAAGAACGGTTCCGGGAAATCCACCCTGGTCAAGATTATAAACGGAGCCTACCGGAGCGACGGCGGGACCCTGGAGATAGATGGGGTACCGATGAACTTTGAAAATCCTTCGGATGCCTTCGCTAAGGGAATAGCCACGGTGTACCAGGAGATGAGTCTAATTCCCGGGCTTTCCGTGGCGGAGAACATACTGATCGGTAGATACGAGACCAAGGGCGCCTTTGTGGATTGGAAGAAGACCTACGCCAAGGCTCAAGCTCTTCTGGACGAGATGGGCATAAATCTGCCCCTCCGAGAATTGGTGGTCAACCTGAGCATGTGGCAGTGCCAAGTGGTGGAGATAGTGAAAGCCATGAGTTGCCGTCCCAAGGTCATCCTTCTGGACGAGCCCACTTCCGCCTTGGCACAGCATGAAACCCAAATCCTCTTCAATCTTATCAGAGAGCTGAAGAAAAAAAACGTGATTATCATCTACATCAGCCACCGGCTCCAGGAATTGTGGGAGATTGCCGATACCTGCACTGTTCTTCGAGATGGGGTCTGTACAGGTAGAATAGATATGGCCGGTGCCCAACCCCGGGACATTCTGAACCTGATGTTCGGGGATGTGGAAGTGAAAAAGCGTCCGGCGGACTTGGTGATCTCGGACAAAACGGTGCTGGAGGTGTCGGGCTATACCCGGGAGCCCTGGTTCAAGGACGTCTCCTTCGCCCTGAAGAAGGGAGATATCCTGGGCATAGCGGGCATGCTGGGTTCGGGCCGCACTGAGCTTCTGCGGGCCATCTTCGGGGCCGACCAGGCTGATTCGGGGACAATGGTCCTGGACGGGGAAAAGATAGACAGGCCGAGCCCCCGGGGAATGAGCCACCGCGGCCTGGCCTTCACCCCCGAAGACCGCAAATCCCAGGGCCTGGTGCAGATCCTTTCCATCAAGGCCAACCTTTGCCACGCCTGCCTGGACCAGGTTTCCCCCGGGGGCTTCGTGGACCGTCAGCTGGAGACCCAGTTCGCGGACCGGCAGGTGGCGGCCCTGCAGATAAAGACCTCGGGCATGGATCTGCCCATGACCAGCCTTTCCGGGGGCAACCAGCAGAAGGTGGTGGTGGGCAAATGGCTGAACGCCGAACCCAAGGTCATCATCATGGATGAACCCTCCCGGGGTATCGATGTGAACGCCAAACAGCAGATTTTCGAGATCATCTGGGACCAGTCCCGGCGGGGTATCTCCTCTATAGTCGTATCATCCGAACTGGAAGAGCTGTTGGAGGTCTGCCACCGAATTATCATCATGAGGCTCGGACGCTTCGTCGGAGAAGTCCGCCCCGAAGACGTTACCATAGAACAACTCTACTCGCTGTGCATGGGAGGCGAATAACGATGACTAGCAAGGGTTTCAACCTATCTCGGTTCTCTAAAAAGTATATGATGGAGCTCATCCTGACCTTTCTTGTCCTCTTGCTCATCATTTTTGCCCCTGGCTTCTTTACCCTGAAAAACATCCTGAACATCTTTCGGAACGTAGCCCTGGCGGGGGTTATCTCCTTTGGCATGACCATGACTATCATCGGCGGGGAAATAGACCTGTCGGTGGGATCCTCCATCGCCCTGTCAGCGGTGCTTACGGCTACCATCACCGGCGCTATAAGCAAGGCGGGAATCCTGCCCATGGAGTCCGCCGTCTGGGTGGCCATGCTCTGCGCCCTGATGGTGGGCCTGGCCATCGGCCTCGTGAATGGCTTCATCCGCACCAAGTACAACATTCCCTCCTTCATCATCACGTTAGCCATGCTCAATGTGCTTTATGGCAGTGCGGCCCTGATCTCCAAGGGTTTCCCGGTTACCACCCTGCCGGATTGGTACAACTGGATTGGTGCCGGACAGCTCTTCGGAGTCTTCCCCGTTCCGGCTATCTGGCTGCTCATTGCCTTCGCTGTGGTCTTCGTGGTCATGAACCTGACCCGCTTCGGCCGGGAGGTTTATGCCGTGGGTGGAAACCCGGAGGCGGCCCGCCTTTCGGGGATCAACGTCGTATTCGTCAAGATCACCATCCTGGTGGCTGTGCAGGTGTTGGCGGCCTTCTCGGGTATCATCCTGTCCGCCCAAGTCATGTCCGGTTCCTCCACCTTCGGCCGGGGCTACGAGATGGACGTCATCTCCGCAGTCATCATCGGCGGGGCCAGCTTGAACGGCGGCATCGGCAAAGTTTGGGGTACCATGATTGGTGTCGTCTTCCTGGGGGTCATAAACAATGGTATGACCCTCTTCGGTGTAGGGGACTTTGAAAAATACATAGTCCGGGGTCTGCTCATCCTCTTCGCGGTACTCTTGAACACCATTCAGCTCCAGAGCCTGCAGAACGAGAAGAAATAATGGGAACCATGACCAGCCAGGAGCGAGTACGGAAGGCCATCCACTTCGACTATCCCGATAGGCCGCCCATCTCCCACGCCATCCTGCCCTCGGCTCTGCTCCATTACGGGGACGCCCTGCGGAATATCCTGAAGGACGTGCACGAGGATTTCGGATGGGATTATCTAGGGGATCTTCCGCCGGAAAAATTTCCCCCCTACTACAAGAAGGGCCGGAATAAGGACGGTTTCGGTGTGGTCTGGGAAAGTTCCGAAGGTGGAGAATACGGTCTGCCGGTAGAGAAGCCCTTGAGCGATTGGAACCGCTACAAGGACTTCGTCTGGCCTGATTTTCCGGTCAAGCCCCCGCAGTACCGTCTTTATTCCGGACATATGGTGGGCAAGGACCCCCGTTGGTATTCCCGAGGTGGCTGGATCACCTTTTTCGAGACCATGCAAGAGTTACGGGGCTTCGAGGACCTGGTGACGGATATCGCCCTGGGGGAAGACGCGGCCTACGCCCTGCGTGACGGAATGTTGGATTTCAATCTTCGTATGGTAGACAAATTTCTGGCCCTGGACTACGACGGTATCCATTTTGCCGATGACTGGGGAACCCAGACGGCTTTGATGATAAACCCCGAACTCTGGCGAAGTTTCTTCAAGCCTTGCTACGCCAAAATGTTCGAGAAGGTCCGTACTGCGGGCAAAGACGTACACTTCCATTCCGATGGCTACATCATCGACATTATCGGTGACCTGATCGATATCGGCGTCTCGGTGATCAACTGCCAGACTAGTTGCATGGATAACGAGGAAGTGGGACGTCGCTTCAAGGGCCGAATCTGCTTCCGCACTGACGTGGACCGGCAAAACGTGATGACCTTCGGCGGGCCCGTGGAGGTTAAGAAGCACATTGGCGAGCTTTTCCGCGCCCTGGGTTCTGAGAAGGGGGGAATCATCGCTTGCGGAGAGATCGGTCGGGATACCCCCCTAGACAACATTAAGGCCATGTATGAGACTTTCATGGAGTTCCGGTTCTAGGAACCTCAAGTCGTTTTTGCCAAAGACAAAACCCAGTTTTATCCCATTACAATATTTTTAGTACTTTCTTAGTCTTACCACAGAATAGGTAGTAGGCACTATCAAAGGGACCATCCGGACGTGCTGCTTGTATCAAAGCTACCAGCCCGTTGATTTTTTTTCTTATGGCAGTGAAACCCAATCAAAACCGTGAAAATAGGCAAGTTAGGTTGTATTAGTTACTATGATAATAAATCTATAATAAAACTTTTAAGTGGATTAAAAACTTCATTTTCAAAATTAAAATGCCCTTTTTGCGCAGCGATATCAATTGAGTTTGCGTAAGGCGATTTAGTAGCTAAATATGCAAGAAGTCTTGATTTCGGCATGTTGATCTTAACGACTTCTTCTGCCGAACGCATCGTCATGAAACAATCGAAGTATTTATTTAGACAATCAATTACGGGGTCACTAGTAATTGATGCGAGACAAAGGCTTTCCAGCATCCCCGCACTTTCATTATCAGGCATAATGAAAGTCCCGACTTTTATTTTTTCAGTTGTAACTAGAACACCAGGACTGCTTGGCTTTGGAATTCCAAGTTTTTCAAAAACACTACAGATGCTTTTATGTGTGCTCGCTGCTTGGTTTTTCTCAGCATCCATAACTACTCCCAAGCTATTCACATTTGAATTATCTCCAGAATACCAAAAAGGCAGAAAATCCCTTTTAAATTTATCTTTTCCGTCTATTTGCACTATCTGTGGTAGAGATAATCCTAAATGGCGGATTAATGCTGCAATAAAGCCAGCTTCATCTTTTCCCTCGACAATAAGGATTTTGCTATTTTCAATGGTTTTATTTGCGACCCCCATTACCGAACCTCGAATCTGTTCTCAATTCCTGACCTAACCATTTCACTGCTATATGTCAAGGCTTTATGATGACCGTTCTTTTTTTCTATTCGATACAGCCTTATATCTTCCTCGCCTTTAGATTCTTCAGATAATGCCGCTATACATTCATATGAATGTGTAGTTGCAAATATTTGAACATCATAGGCTTTTGAGGTTTTAAGCAAAGCCTTCCATAGTACTTTTAGAGAAGAGAAATGAAAACCATTTTCTATTTCGTCAATAAGCAAAATGCCATTCTTCATATCAATTGCAGCGGCTATAAGTGACAGTATTCTCCGAATGCCATCACCTAAAATATTTAAAGGAATTAATTTTTGGATTCCAATATCGAGATAAATCATACCATTTGCGCCCATGCGAATATCACTTACCTGCGGTTCAATTTCTCGTATTATTTCTATGATATCATTAACTTTTTTATCAACAATTATGTTTTCTAGCCTTTTATCAAGACCAAGAACTGTATTTTGCGGCGTTTGAAAAGCACAATGAAGCGTTTCAGTATAATCATTAGGGATAACGAACCGAGGCTGCGTCAGGGACAGCACTGAAGTATACTTTTGTTGAGGGTTCTTATTAGTAAATTCTAAAATTAGACCATTAACTGGCATTTTAATATTTGAGGTGCTCACATTTAGCGACTGATCGATTATTTTTTTTTGCTCAATTTCTGGTGAAAGGTTTGCTGTAACTGAACTATGCGAAGGTTTTATTCTAAGGGTCCTCTTAACTTTATCAAGCGATGCTTCGATATATGGTTCATTCGCGAAATCCAAATTATAAAATATGTATCTAAAATCATCGTCAGAGGTTAATACTAAGTCACGTAAATTGTTAATAGTTACTGGCAATTGCGGATTCGACATTCCTGAAAGGATAAACAATGCTTCTAGAATTGTCGTCTTTCCACAATTATTCTTTCCAGTAAAGAGATTTATCCGAGAGAAATCCTCAAGGTCGAGGCGTTCTATCGATCTAAATTGCTCGATACGAATATCACTGTACTGCATTGTTATCCCTCTTCGTAATCATCGGCAGCTTTTCCTTTTTAGTGATACAAAATCCGCCTAAGCTCCCCCATATTATACCCCCCTATAATCGCCACCGCAACCATTTTTACAATTTGGTGCGGTTTATAAACTTGTAAACGTCAAAACAACCAAATCTTTACCGGGGCAAGGATTTTATAAACTTAATAAATCATCATCAAACCCATGATGGATTATTTCTAATCTTGGTGATACTGCAACAATATGTTCTGCACGAATTGGATATAGCTTAAATGGAAAAAGACTTGGACTATTGATTAAGTCTTTAAATGTAGAAGATCCATTCGGTTTTGTATGGAGTGTAGCTTCTACTAACCAGGCTATCAAAGAGGGATCATTAATTTGAATTGTATTCCCTTTGCAATAAAGTCCTAACTCTGTAGTTTCTTTGAGTACATTCCAATCAACAAATGAACGGAGAACCCGTTGCGTAGCTTTGGAAACTGTTTGCCGCTCTCCATATTGCTCTCGGATCCTGCGTTGGATGTTGGCAGTAACAATATTTTCTTGCAATCTAAAAAGCCTACCTGTTTGTATAGCAACAGCAGACCAAAATGGGTAAGATGCCATTATCATACCCCAATGTATAACAAGATGGTGC
>Ga0078972_1012545_pt1 | contig 14511 bp, 11 predicted proteins | sample YelNatPaOPGAMG01_FD_67568 | JGI IMG/M metagenome (GOLD analysis project Ga0078972, IMG submission 67568) | Hot spring thermophilic microbial communities from Obsidian Pool, Yellowstone National Park, USA - OP-RAMG-01 (SPADES assembly) (version 2) | ecosystem: Environmental > Aquatic > Thermal... | reverse complement strand
TTCCCTCCCCCTCCGCTGGCAAAGCCAGAGGGAGGGACCCCCACCCCTGGACGCCTTTTTCGCCTTCGGCTCAAAGGCCCCCAATCCCTTATCAGGTGAAAGAGCATTGGAGCTAAACCACCTGTTCATCAACATTTGGGGGCTCCGTTCCAGTTCCATCGCGGGATTGGGGAAGGGGCTCCGCCCCTAGGGCGCCCGCCTTCGGCGGGCTGTTACCCCGAAAGAGCGGGGAGGCTTCCTCCCCGCACCCCTCCGTGTGCTGTCTCTCGCCTGCTTCCATGGTGAACCTATCACTGAGACAGCACACTAGGTGTCGAGGATGGGGAGGAGGACCGCTCGAAGCGAGGGGAGGTCTTGTCGGACGGTCTTCCAAACGACTTCGAGATGGATGCCGATGCAGTCGTGTATGAGCACGTCCCGAATGCCTGCCGCTTCGGCCCACGGCACCTCCGGATGGCGGGCTCGGAAGCTCGCCGGCACCCGCTTGGCCGCTTCGCCGATGACCTCCAGACAGCGGACGAGGGCGAGCTGGGTCCTCTCGTCCGCCAAGAATCCCTGCAAGTCCATCTCTTGGGTGAGCCGGCAGGCCTTGTCTGCATAGTCCGCCATGTCCGCGAGGTAGTCCGAGATCACCCGGCGCCGCCTCATATCTCGGAGACCTCCGACAGGATGCGCCGGCCGATGGCGGGGCGGAGAGCCTCGCGCATCACAAGGTCGACGCGCCGGCCGAGGCAGCGCTCCATCTCGCTCTTGAGCCGCACGAAGGTGAACAGGCCCGGCGTCTCGCTGAAGGAGACGAGAATGTCCACATCGCTGCGGCGCGAGGGCGTGCCTCGGCCATAGGAGCCGAAGAGCCCGAGCGAACGGATGTGGTACCGGGCGGAGAGCTCCGGCCGGATGGCTCTCAGCTTGAGCAGCAGGGCCTCACGGCTGAGCGGCTCCGGCTTGGACCGGGCCGATGCCGCCCCTGCTCTCCTCTTGTTGGGTGTGACCGCAGGTTTGCTCATGGCACTCTTAGAATATCACGGCGGCCAAGCCACCGTTGCAGAGGAGCCCGCCCCTCAACCCCCCCGCGCGGCCTTGGTGACGAGCTTGGCGAGTTCTTTCATCTTGAAGGGCTTGGCGATGAACTGGAAGGCGCCGAGGGCCTGGGCCTCGTGGCTGGTCTCGATGGTGGCGTAGCCGGTGATGACGATGACCTGGGTGGAGGGGGCCTTCTCCTTGATGAAGCGGAGTAGGTCCATGCCCGATGGGCCCTTCATCTTCATGTCCGTCACCAGGACGTGGAAGCTTCGCTCCTTGAGGCGCTCCAGGGCCCTCTCGCTCTCGGTGAAGACCTCCACCTCGAACCCCTCGCGCTCCAGGACGGGCTTGAGGCGCTCCCCCACGATCGGTTCGTCATCCAGCACCATCACGCTCTTCTCGGCCATGGTTCACCCCCCCTATGGTCTACTCTTAGGCTTCCGCCGGCCCGAGGTCAAGGCGCGGGCCTTCCGCTCCCGTCTTCTCGCCGTTTGCGAGGGGCAGGCAGAGGTGGAAGGTGGTGCCCCGCCCGCGCTCGCTGGTCACTTCGATGGTCCCACCGTGCTTCTGGATGATGCTGTAGCAGATGGAGAGGCCGAGCCCCGTCCCCTTGCCCGGCTCCTTGGTCGTGAAGAAGGGGTCGAAGACGTGGGGCAGGTGCTCGGGCGATATGCCGATGCCCGCATCGCGGACCTCCACGCAGAGGCGGTTTGAGCCCTTCTCCGCCATGACCTCCACCGTCAGCGGTCCGCCGCCCGGCATGGCCTGGACGGCGTTCAGAAAGAGGTTGAGGAACACCTGCCGCAAATGGTTGGCCGCTCCCCGCACTGTCGGCAGGCCGGGCGGGGCCCTCAGCTCGAAGCGGACGTTGTTGAGAACCATCTCGTTCTGGGCGATGCGGCGGGTGGCTTCGATCACCTCCAGAATGTCCACGGGTACGAGATCGGGCCGCTCGTCGCGGGTGAAGTCCAGGAGGCTCTTGACGATCTCCCCCGCCCGCTCGGTCTCGAAGTAGATGTCCTGCAGCAGCCTCCATTTCTCCTCATCGCTGAGGTCCTTGAAGTCCTCCATGAGGGCCTCGGTGGTGATGGCGACGTTGTTGAGCGGGTTGTTGAGCTCGTGGGCGATACCCGAGGTGATGGTGCCCATGGCCGTGAGCTTGCCGGCCTGGATGAGCTTTTCCTGGTTGGTCTGGAACTCGGCCAGCATCTGGTTCACGGCCAGCGCGAGTTCGGAGAACTCATCGCGGTAGCCCCGGGCGGGCCTGATCAGGCTGAAGTCGCCCTGGGCAATGCGCCGTGTGTAGGCCTGGAAGCGCCGGATGGGGTCCATCAGGGCCCGCGTGAAGAAGAAGGTGATGAGGAGGAAGAAGCCCAGCAGGATGGCCAGCATGGTGCCGAAGAGCATCTCGGAGCTGCGCAGCAGTCGCGCTACGGAGCCGCGCTCCCGGTGGACGAGCTCGCGGCCCCGGAAGGCGATTTCGGCCTCCAGCGCTTGGGCCTCGGCCATCTCTCGGCTCCGCCCCTCTCCACCGGTGGCGGACTCCAGCCGGCCCAGGAGGTTCCGGTAGTCCGCGAGCTTGGAGAGCAGCTTCGAGTAAGCCTCGGCCTCACTCGGGCTGCGTCTCTGCCCTGCGTCGGCCGCGAGGAGCGCCTCGGCCTCCTCGACCCGCGCCCTCGCGTCGCGCAGGGCCTCCACCGAGCTGCCCTCCTGGCGCTCCAGGAGCTGGACCCGGAGGGACCGGCTGTAGAGCATTTCCAAGGCTTCCAAGAGGTCGAGCTGGCCGCGCACCTGGCGGATCCGCGTCAGGGCCACGAGGCCGAAGAGGCCGCAGAGGACGAAGCAGAGCAGCAGGCTGAAGATCAGGCGGTGGCGGATGGGGATGGAGGGGCGCGAGAGGATGATCCGCTGGGCCTCCTCCAGCTCCCGCTGAAGAGGAGGACTGTGGCTGGTGCGGCGGTTGGCCACTGGCGGGTCGCTCATGGTCCCCCCGGTCAGGCGGCGGCCGCCGAGTCCCCTCCCGAGAGATCCAGCCGCGCCCGTGTGCAGGCTTCACCTGAAGTATACGGCCTGCCGGGATCGGGGACAATCGGGTGCACCGGAGGACAGGATTCGGAAAGGGAAAAGAAATTCACCACCAAGGCACTAAGGCACCAAAGTACGACGTATTTGGGGCGGGGAGATTGACCGGCGTGTGGTTGATGGCGCGAGCACGGCGCTGTTTGGCCCCTTGGGCGCCGGCAAGTCCACCCTCATCGGCGTTCTCGGCCTCACCGGCCCTTGAGCTGTTCGTTCTCCCGAGTGATGCGGCGCCATTCGAGGGCTCGCTCGATGGCGATGAGCACCTGCTCCTTGCGGAAGGGCTTGGTGATGTAGTCGTAGGCGCCGCGCCGGACCGCCTCCTGTGCCGACTCCAAGCTGCCGTAGGCCGTGATGATGACCACCGGGAGGGCGGGGTCGTGGGCGTGGACCACCGCGATGACCTCCAGGCCATCCCGGCCGAGCATCTTCAGGTCCGAGATCACCATCCCGAAGGAGTGGCTCTTCAGGAGCTCCTCCAGCTCCAGAGGGTTGTTGGTGGTGATGACCTCGTAGTCGGTCTTGGAGGTGATGATGGTCTCCAGCAGCAGGAGCATGTCCACTTCGTCGTCCAGGATCAGAATCCTCTCCGCCATGGCCTGTCTCCTCTCGCGACCTTCGTGCCCAAGGCCCGTGCGATCGACTCCGCAGGGCTCATGGAGAGCGCAGAGAAATGCATTCCTTCGTTGCAGGACCCCTTGCCCTTCGCGTGCTCCTTGGCCCGATCTTGTCTTGGAAATGGTATCACGCCTCCTCCTCCTCCTGGGGTGCCGCCCGGAGACGGATCACGAAGGTGCTCCCCGGCGGCCGGCCGCCCGCCTCGGACTCGTGGGTGCTGGTGACGGTGATGGTGCCGCCCGCGTTCTCGATGATGCCGTGGCTGATGGAGAGCCCGAGGCCCGTCCCCTCACCCGGAGCCTTCGTGGTGAAGAAGGGGTCGAAGATCCTCTCCAGGTCGCCTTTGCGTATCCCGTGACCCGTATCGCTCACGGCGATCTCCACCCACTCGCCCGTGCGCCGCGTGCGGAGCGTGAGCACGCCTCCGTCGCGCATGGCGGCCCTGGCGTTGGTCACGAGGTTGAGGAGCACCTGCTGGAGACCGTGCGGCTCGCCAATGACGCGCGGCAGACCCGGTTCGAGCTCGGTGACGACCCGCACCTTCTCCGTGAGGAGGGTGTTCTGGACCATGTCCACCATGCGCCGGAGCTCCTCGTTGACGTCGGTGGTCTCGGCGGCCTGCTCCGGCACCCGCGCGAAGCGGTTCAGGTTCTCCACGATCTTCTTGCAGGCCAGCCCCTGCCTCTCGATGATCTTGAGCTGTTCGTAGGCCTTGGTCCCCGGTTTCTCTTGTTCGAGGAGCAGGTCCGTAAAGCCCAGGATGATGGCGAGAGGGTTGTTGATTTCGTGAGCCACGCCGGCGGCCAGGGTGCCGAGGGCCGCGAGGCGGGCGCTGAGGTTGATCTGCTGCTCCTTCTGCTTCTTGAGCTGGCCCCAGTAGCGCTCCAAGCGGATCAGGGAGAAGAGGCCCGCCAGGATGGCCAGGAAGATGGCGGTCTGCACGAAGAACTGCCGCAGGAAGAGCGAGCGCACCATGCCCTGGACCTCGCTCACGGGGGCTACCACTGCCACGGACCAGAGGAGCCCGCGCTGATCGTGGTCCAGGATCACGGGGGCGAATCCGATGAGCTTCCGGACGGGCCCCTGGATCTGCCGGTGCCAGCCCGAGACATACTCGCCCGTGCCCGACTGGCCCTTGAGCATCCTCTCGCGCATGATCGCGTTGATCCCCTCGAAGCCCATCCTGGGGTCCTTTCTCTGACGGACGGTGAAGGCGTTCTGGCCGATGAAGTCCCGCATGGGGTGGGCCAGGAAGGTCCCCCTCTCGTCGATCACCCAGGCGTAGCCCGAGCTGCCCGAGCGGGCGTCCTCGGTGAAGCGCGTGGCGAGGGCGGAGGCGTCCACCACGAAGAGCAGCACCCCGGAGAAGGCATCGGGTGGGCGCGGATCGAGTCCCTCGCGGGCAACGGGGTAATGGGCTGCGGCCAGCAGGAGGAGGGGACGGCCGCCGAGGCGGGCCTCCTCCGCCGGCGGATGGTCCCCCAGATAGACCCGCCCTCGGTTTTCGGGCCGCCGGGCCCACCGGAAGAAGGGCTCTTCGGCGTAGTCGCCCCGCTCCAGCCGGACGCGCCCACGCCCATCGCACACCTCGCACGTTTCGCCCGAGGCGTCCACGTAGCGGATCTCCAGGAGCTCGTCGCTCTGGACCGAGCGCAGGGTCACCTGAAGGCGGCTCCTCCATCCTTCGCCCCCGGGCTGGTCCAGGCTGGGAGACTCGTTGAGGACCAGCAGCTCGCGCCTCAGAAAGTCCAGATCCTGGCGGATCAGGCCCGCCAGGTTCTCCGCCAGCACGAGCTGCTGCTGGTTGAACTCCTGGGACACCACCTGCCGCATCTTCCCAAAGGAGACGAGGCCCAGGATGAAGGCCGCCACGAGCAGGGCCGCCGCGGCGACCATACCGATGAGGGGCACGAGCCTCCGGTTCTGGTACCAGCGCACGGCTACCTCCCTTCTCCGGTGCCCGGCCGAAGTCCGAGCGTATAGTCCCCCGCGAGGAAGGCGCGGGCCGCCCTCTCCACGGCCCCCTCTTCGGTCATGAGGGTGTCGGTCTGCCGCGTCACTACCAGGAGCCGCCCCAGCAGCGCCAGCCCGCTCTCCAGCCGGCTCCGGCCGGGCCCGTCGAGGCGGGCGAAGAGGGCGTCCTCCCGAGCCGAGACCGAGAAACCAACCTGTTCCAGGACCTTGGCCATGAAGGCCACGCGGCGCGTCTTGCCCGCCGCGTCCGCCGCTCCCCCGTGGAAGAGAAAGGCGGCGTAATCGGTGGCATCGTCACCCGAGAGAGAGGCATCCACGCGGGAGAAGTGGAAACCGAGGCGGAAGCAGAGGTTCAGGTAGGAGCGGGAGACCACCACGAAGTTCGGCTCGGCCATCCGCTGGAGCAGGTCGCCCGAGGCCAGCGTGGAGGCTACGGTGGAGGCCGCGGCGCGGGCGCCCACGGCGGGGCCGGTGCTCCACGGGACCTCTGTCACCCCGCGCCACACCGCCAGGAGAGGCTCGCAGCGGAACTGCTCCGGGGCCACCGTGCGGCTCCCCTCGGCCACCTCCAGCCCGCCGCCCAGGTCGATGAAGTAGAAGTCAAGGGGGATGGGGCTCTGGAGCTTCAGTGCCCCGCGCGTGCCGGCCGTGGCGCGGCTCCCCGCCAGGAATATCTCTTGGACCGCCATCTCGTGGGAGAAGCGGAGCAGGTCGTGCAGGGTGCGGCAGCCCGAGGGCTTGAATTGGCGGGCCCTTGGGTCGGTGAGGTTCAGCGGCGTGAGGTGCCCCAGCACCTCTCGCAGGCGCCGCAAGAGGGGGGAGTCGGCCGGCTCCTCTGCGCGCGCCGCGGCCGCCGCCGCGAGCAGGCCCTCCTGCCGCCCCTCGTAAATGTTGCCCATCTCCGCGTCCACCGTCACCACCTGCCCGGGGCGCAGGTGGTCCATGGCTCCTCGGGCTCCCACGATGGCGGGGACTCGGAACTCGCGCGCCACGGTGGCTAAGTGGCTGGCGGCCGAACCCGCCTCGGTGACGATGGCGGCCACGCGGTGCACGGCCTCGGCGAGGAGCGGCGAGGCGGCTTGGGCCACGAGGACGGCCCCGTCGGGTACGGAGGCCAGCTCCTCCTCGGAGGCGAGGAGGGCCACCGGCCCCGCGCCCACCCCGCGCGAGGCGATGACCCCCTCGGAGAGAATCGGTTTCAGCCCCTGGCGCAGGGCCGCCACACCGGGGCCTTGCGCCTGCCGGGAGGCCAGCCTCAGGGGCCTGGACTGAAGGATGAGTACGCGCTCTCCGGCGTCCACCGCCCACTCCACGTCCTGGGCCCGCCCGTAGTGCGCCTCGAGGCGGAGTCCGTAGTCGCCCAGGAGGGCGAGCTGGTCCCGCGTCAGGCAGGGCTGCTGCCTCATCCAGCCCGGCACAGCCGTCTCCACGAGCCCCTCGCCCTCGCGGCAGAGGAGCATCCGCTCCTTCCGGGCGACGGTGCTCTCCAGCACCGGATGGCCCTCCTCCCTCGACACCCGGAAGAGGTCGGGTGTGCTGCGGCCGTCCACCGTGGTGGGCCCAAGCCCCCAGTGGCCCGCCACGAGCATGGCGCCCGAGTCGGGCTCCTGTGGATCCTTCGTGTAGAGGACGCCGCTGGCGCGGCCGTTCACCATGGCGATGACGCCCACGGCCATGGGAAGCAGCGCCTCCGAGAGCCCCCTGGCCTTGTAGTAAACCAGAGCCCGGGGGCTGAACTGGCTCGCCATGACCTCCTTGCAGGCCTCCAGCAGGCGCTCCCGGCCTACGTTGAGCACCGTCGCGTACTGGCCCGCGAAGCTGAACTCTCCGTCCTCGCCGGCGGCGCTGGATCGGACCGAGACCGGGAGGAATGCCCGCCCCAGGCGCCGGGCGAGGTCGTCGTAAGCATCGAGGATGGCGCGGGCCCGGTCGGGGGGCCAGGGCACGGCGGCGATCTCTCGGGCGATGAGGGCGCTGGTCCGGTTGAGGACCGCCTGGTCCGACAGCACCAGCCCCTCCACCGCCTCAGAAAGGGTTCTCAGTAGTCCGCCAGCCTCCAGAAAGTCGCGGCAGGCCCGGCTGGTGACGACGAAGCCGTCGGGCACGGGCAGCCCCACCTTGGAGCGGATCTCGGCCAGCCGGTAGTTTTTGTTCCCCACCAGCTCCACGGGCACCGCCGGGATGGCCGAAAAATCCAGCACCGGCGGCCCGGGTGGCGGGCCGGCGGCCTGAGCCATGGAGCCGCTCACCGCCTCCTCCACGCGCGCCAGCGCCGGGCGGAGCCCCCGGTAGCGCCCGCCGGATAGCTCCTCCAGGGCCGAGACGGAGGCCCGTCCCTCCTCCATCAGGCGGCCGACGGCCTGCCGCACGTAGGCCATGTCGAAGAGGTACTCGCCGGAGGCCTTGAGCTGGAGGTCCGCCATGAGATCGAGGGCGGCATGGTTGGCCGCGACCAGGCGCTTGAAGGCCTCGACCTTGCGCTGCAGCGCCTGGCGGGGGTCCTCGCCGGTCCCCTTCGCCAGCCGCTCCCTGAGCCCCCGGATCCACCCCTCCCAGTTCATGCTCATCCCTCCCGGCCAGCCCCTTCGGGCCGGATGGCGGGGTCGAAGAGGTAATTCCCCGAGAGGAAGGCCGAGGCGTGCCAGTCCACCGAAGTGCCGGGCCCCATCCGCATGTCGAGCTGCCGGGTGGCGATGATCAAGCGTCCCACCTGGTCCAGCCGGTCCATCAGGATCTCCTTGCCGAACTTGCGGAGGCGGCCGTTCACCAGGTCCCCCTGCCGCTCCACCTGGAAGTCGAGCCGGGAGAGAACCTCCGCGATGAAGGCGCAGCGCCGGGCCCTGCGCTCTTCGTCCGCAGCGCCGCCCTTGAAGCGGAAGCTCACGTAGTTGCGGTGCAGGGAGTCGGAGCAGTAGGCGTCCACGGCGGCGAAGTGGTAGCCGATCCGGGAGCTGAAGTTGCAGTAGGCGTCGGCCACGATGGCGTAGCTGCGGTCGCCCAGCCGCCTCTGGCCGAGGTCGTTATGGGGGGAAAAGAGGGCCTCGGCGGCCACGGAGACGAACCCGGCCACGCTGATGGCGCGGGGCTCCCACCACCGTAGCTCTGGGTTTGTCATGCCCGCCAGCAGGGCGCGCATGGGCTCCGAGGTGATCTCTTCAGCACGGACCGCGCCCCCCTCGGCGGACGGTGCCAGCCCGCCGCCGAGGTCGATGAGGTAGACCTCGAAGGGCAGGCGGGCCTCCAGCCTCACGGCGCGGGCCTCTCCGTCGGCCACCTGGTCGCTCACCCGGAACATCTCCTCGAAGGCCTTCTCGTGGATGAAGCGGGCGATGTCGTGAAAGCTACGGCAGGACGAGGGCTGGAAATCGGGCGAGCGGGGATCGGTGAGATGGAGGGGGACGATGAGCCGGGCCGCTTCCTGAAGCACTTGGTAGATGGGCGTTCCCCGGATGGTGCGCCGGATCCCTCTCGGCGACGGGTCGGTCAGGAGACTGTCCACTCGGCCCTCGTAGACGGCGCCGTGGTCCGCGTCCACCGTCACCACCTGGCCGGGTCTTAAGAGGGCCGTGGCCTTTTGGGTGTCCAGCACGGCCGGCACCCCGAACTCCCTGGCCAGGGAGGCCATGTGCCCCGTGACGCCGCCCACATCCGTCACGACGGCGGCGGCGCGGTCCAGGATCTTCACGAACTCCGGGGAGGAGTGGCGAGCCACGAGCACGCCGCCCTCGGGGAAAAAGCCCGGCTCCTCGGGGCTGGAGGCCAGGACCACGGGGCCCCACCGGCAGCCGCCGGAGGCGCCCGCGCCCGTCAGAAGCAGGGGGTGGCCGTCCACCTCCTCGGGGGCCTCGCGCCGCAGGCTGCCGCCCTGGTTTGCACCGAGTCGCAAGGGACGGCACTGCAAGAGCTGGAACCGGCCCAGCCGGTCCAGTGCCCACTCTAACTCCAAGGCCGCGCCGTAGTGCTTCTCAGCCGCCATCACTAGGCGAGCCAGCTCCAGCACCTGCTCCTCCGCTAGGCAGGGGCGCTCCCGCAGGGCCGGCTCCACGGGGCTCGGCCCCACGCCACCCTGGGGAAGGGGATCCACGCGGATCTCCTTCGTACCCAAGCGGAGGCTCAGGATACGGGGCTCGGCTCCCTTCTCGACCTCCCAGAAATCGGGGCTCACACAGCCGCCTACGGTGCCCACGCCCAGCCCCCACGAGCCGTTGATCACCAGTGTTCCCGAGTCTGGCCGGCTGGGATCTGCGCTCGCGGCCACCCCGCTGGCGAGGGCGTCCACCATGGCCACGCAGGCCGCCCCCATGGGCACGTCCTCCTCCAGGATGCCGTTCACGGCGCGGTAGTAGATGGCTTGCGGCGTATAGAGTCCCGCGAGAACCTCCCTATAGGCGCCAAGGAGCTGTCCCTCCGCGACGTTGAGTACACTCACGTACTGGCCGGCGAAGGAGGTCTGGGTATCCTCTCCCACGGCGCTGGAGCGGAGGGAGACCCTGGGCGCGCTCCCCAGCCGTTCCTCCAGCTCGCGATAGGCTCCCAGGATCGAGGTCTCCAGGCCCGCCGGCAGGGGCGCGCGGAGGATCGCCTCGCGGATGGAGGCGCTGGCGGCCGCCAGGCTCTGCTGGTCCTGCAGTTCCACGCCCATTTCCCTGGCGCGGATCTCGTCCCGGAGCTGGCCGGCCTGAACCAAGGCGAGGAAGGCGCCGGTGGAGATGGCAAATCCGTCCGGCACCGGAAGCTTGGCCCTGTTGCGCAGCTCTCCCAGGTTGGCACTCTTGGTGCCTACCCGCTCCGCCAGGCTCAGGTCCACTTCGCTCAACGGGTAGACCGACGGAGCGCCTATGGGGGGGGGAGCTCTGTCGATCAGCCGCTCCAGCCGGGCCTGGATGCCGTTGAAGGCGCCGTAGAGCTCCTGGTACCGCCGGGAGCTCAGCTTGTTGATGTTTTGGATCATCCGGTAGGCGTGCGTCGCCGCGTTGACGCAGCGGGAGCGCACGTAGGTCATGCCGAAGAGCCCGTCGCCTTGGAGCTTCTGCTCCACCTCCGCGATGAGCTCCAGGATCTCGTCGTTGGAGGTGATCAGCTCCTTGAAGAGACGGTACTGGAGCGAGAGCGCGGTCCGCCGGTCCGGGCGGGCTACCACCGGACGCCACTGGTCCAGGCCGAAGAGCTTGCGAAGCAGGCGCGTCACCCCATTAGGCATGGCTCCTGGGATAGTGAGGAGTGAGAGGCGAGACGCGAAGACGCGAGAGGCGAGACGTGAGACGCGAGAGGCGAGACGGGAAGACGCGAGACGCGAGACGCGAGACGCGAGAGGCGGCAGCGCGCAGGAGGGCTCTCCAGAGGGTCATGCGTCGTGCCACTCCCAGGGGACGCCCTCTGGCAAGCGCTCCTACGCCGCGGTTGCGGAGGAACGATGGTCCTTCGATTCGCCTTTCGCCCTTCGCCATTTGGAAACCCTCCACTCTGGGTGCCTGTGTGTCTTGGTGGCGAGTCTTTTCGCTACCCTATTTCGGATGGAGAATTCACCCCTCCTCCAGCCGTTTCCTCTCGAAGGCCTCCTCCACCTTGGCCATGACCTCCTCGATCTCGGCGGGCTTGAGCAGGTAATCCGTGGCGCCGAGGCGCATGCCCTCGATGGCCGTGTTGATGGAGGCGTTCCCCGAGAGGAGGATCACCTGCACCAGGGGCTGGAGCTTCTTGATCTCCCGCAGGGTCTGGATGCCGTCCATCCCGGGCATCCGGACGTCCAGCAGCACCACGTCGAAGGGGCGCGTCTGGAGCAGGGCGAGCGCGGCCTCCCCCGAGTGGACCCCCTCGACGTAGAGCCCCCGCGCCGTGAGCCGCTTGCGGAGCGTCTCCACGAATCGCTCTTCGTCGTCAACCAGCAGCAGTCGGATGACCCGCATGCGATTCTCCCTTTTCGGTTTGGGTCTCTTCGGACCTCCGGGCCGGGAGCACGACCGTAAAGACCGCGCCCTGGCCCGGCGAGCTCTCCACCTCGATGCGCCCGCCCAGTTTGCCCACGATCCAGGAGCTGATGGCTAGCCCCAGCCCGCTTCCCTTGCCCTCCTCCTTGGTTGTGAAAAAGGGTTCGAAGAGGCGGGGGCGTATCTCGGGCGGGATGCCCGTCCCCGTGTCACCAATGGAGACGCGTACCTCGCCGTGTCCTGGGGTGGTGGCAATGGTGAGGGTGCCGCCCTCCTCCCCCATGGCATCCAGGGCGTTCTTCATGAGGTTCAGAAAAACCTGCCTCAGTTCGGCCACGCTCCCCGTAACCATCGCCCGCTCCGGGGTCATCTGCTTGACCACGCGAACACGGCCGGTTTGGAGGTCGCTCTCCAGCAGGTAGAGCGTCTTGTTCAGGAGCAGGTTCAGGTCCACGGCCGCGGCGGGTTCGTCGGCGTCACGGGCCCAGTTGAGGATGCGCTGGGTGATCTCGCGGGAGCGCCGAATCTGGATCCGGATCTGCTCCACCGAATGGCGGATCTCCTCGCGCGAGGCCCGCTCGTCGCAGCCCGCCCCCTGAAGGAGATCCATGATCCAGCCCGCCTCCTCGTTCATGATGGCCAGCGGGTTGTTGAGGTCGTGGGCGATGCTGGAAGAGACCTCGCCGAGGGAGGCCACCTTGGCCAGCCGAGTCAGCTCGTGGTAGAAGGCCGCGCTCTGGCGCTCCAGGGCATGGAGGCGGTGGAGGAGGTGGAGGACCAAGGGAAGGGAGGCGAGGAGCACGGCGCAGAGGGCGAGGAGCAGGAGGCCGGCCAGCGCACCCGGCCGGCGGGCCCCTGTAACCGCGAGCAGCAGGGCGAAAACCAGCAGCGCCAGGGCCGACAGGGCGACGAGCGCGAGCACCGCGGTCCGCGAGGAGCGGCCCTCCACCGGCGCGATGGCCTTGATCTCCCCTCGCCCTCCCATGGCCCGGCCCCCTTATAGGCAATGTAGCACGGCGGCCGGGCGATGGGGGGCGGAACCGCTTCTTCGGGCGACGGAGTCGTGCGGATGCACCAGTTTATGGGGCATTTACCCCAGACGTGGGTGGGCCGCGGCGGGATGTGGAGGCCCATCCGGAGGCCGCCCATAAGATGAAGCCGGAGGAGCAAGGCCTCGAGGGGCGGGGCGGAGCGATTCCAAGGGGGGATTCGATCTCAATTCGGGCCAGTAGCGCGGCGGTCTGCGGGCCGGGAGTATCTCCTCCCGCCGGGCGCATGGCGCATAACACAGCGGCGCGGCTAAAGCCCGGCTGTTTTCAGGGAAAGGAGGGGGCGAACATGAGCCGTCCGTCGATGTCCATCGGGATGGTTCCGATCTGGGTGGCCGCAGTCCTGGCGCTGCCGTTTCTGCCGCTAAAGGCGCAGACGGCGGATGGGACCATCGAAGAGTTGAAGATTGAACTCCAGAAGACCCAAGAGCTGCTCAAGAGCCAGCAGGCCCTGATCGAGGCGCTCCAGAAGAGGGTGGCCGATCTGGAGGCCGGACAGGCCCGCACCGAGGCCGCCGCGCCTGCGCAACCGGGCCCTATTCAAGCCGCCCCCTCCTTGCCTCATTCAAGCCAGGCCCCCTTCTCGGTGTCCTGGAAGGAGGGGAAGACGACCTTTCGCTTCGCCAATGCGGAGGTGAACCTCTCCAACCGTCTACAGTACCGCTGGACGAACGACACCTATGACGACCCCAACCAACAGGCCAACGGGGCCTTTGCGGTCCGCCGATTCAAGACCCTGATCACGGGATGGGCCTACACGAAGGATCTGACCTTCCGGCTCCAGGTGGACTGGGCCAACGCCAACACCTCCCTCGGCGTCCTGGATGACGCGTGGGTGCAATACGACTTCACCCACGGGCACCAGTGGTTCATGCTGAGGGCCGGTCAGGGCAAGACCCCCTTCGGCCGCCAGAGCATCGCCTCCACGGCGACGGACATGTTCCCGGACCGCTCCTTCGTGACCACGGCCTTCTGCTCCATCCGGGACGTGGGCCTCACGGCCACGGGCCAGTTCGGCCCGAGCGGCGTGAAGGATCTTTTCGAGTACAGCGTGGGCGTTTACAACGGCGGGGGAAGGAGCGTGTACACAAACGCCGACGGAAACTACCAGACCGACTACCGCCTCGTGGTGAGCCCTTGGGGGAGCACGGGTTACGACGAGGCCAACCCGAACGGGACGCCCTCTGCCAAGCTGTCGCTGGGCTTCGAATACGAACACAACGACCAAAGGGTGAGGGACTCCAAGACGCGACTCTACAAGTCGGGTTCCGAATACGCCACCAAGGGCTGGGATCTCATGTTCAAGTACCGCTGGTTCACGGCCTACGGGGAGTACTTCGACCGCACGGCCTACGATCTCAAGAACCTGGGTACGAACTCGACCGGAGTCAACGCCCAGCTTGGATTCCTGCTGATCCCGAAGCGGCTGGAGCTGGTGGTCGGGCGATGGGATTACGACCCCAACACCGACAAGCTGAACGACAGCCAGAAGCAGACCGGCATCGGCGTGAACTGGTACTTCAACGGATTCAACAACAAGCTCCAGGCCGACTACCGCCGGATCGACAGCGACACCTCCAAGTACCGCTCCTACGAATTCCGGCTCCAGTACCAACTGGTCTTCTGACCCAAATTCCGCGATGGAGGTGGGGTGCCTTCGGCGACAGTTGTGCCGCGCCCAAAGAAAAGAAGTTATGGATGAAGAGGGAGGGCCATTCCCTCCCCCTCCGCTGGCAAAGCCAGAGGGAGGGACCCCCACCCTTGGACGCCTTTTTCGCCTTCGGCTCAAAGGCCCCCAATCCCTTATCAGGTGAAAGAGCATTGGAGCTAAACCACGTGTT
>Ga0078972_1012543_pt1 | contig 14515 bp, 9 predicted proteins | sample YelNatPaOPGAMG01_FD_67568 | JGI IMG/M metagenome (GOLD analysis project Ga0078972, IMG submission 67568) | Hot spring thermophilic microbial communities from Obsidian Pool, Yellowstone National Park, USA - OP-RAMG-01 (SPADES assembly) (version 2) | ecosystem: Environmental > Aquatic > Thermal... | reverse complement strand
CGTTGCCACTTTACGGCACTGACGTGGGCAATTTGGCTACTACCCTGTTAGGCTTGCCACCTATCCCCGGCTCGACCCTCATCCCAGTCTTCAAAGGCCAGCCTGAGTTTGACCTGGACGGCGACGGCATGCCGGAGGCGTGGGAAGTGGCACGCGGGCTGGACCCGGCAGATCCGACCGATGCTGGGCTGGACACCGACCTGGACGGGTTAACCAACCTGCAAGAGTATCTGGCGGGGACCGAGCCGCGCGATGCGCGCAGTGTCCTGCGGCTGACGGCACTCAGGTCAGGTGGCCAGTTCAGCTTCAGTGCTGCGCCGCATCGGAGCTATTCGGTGTTGTGGCGCGAAGGGGTGGGAGTAGGCCGTTGGGCTAAGTTAGCGGATGTGGAGGCAGCGGTTGAAGCTCGGCAAGTCACTATAGTCGATCCGTTACCGTTGACCGAAGGGCGGCTGTATTGGGTGGTGACGCCGCAGTTGCCTGGGCCAGCGCCAGCTTTGCCCGCGATTTTGCGGTCGCCCCGAGCCTGCACGGTGGACTGTGGTGGTCAAGCCAGCTTTGAAGTGCTGGCGGTCGGCAACGGGCTTTTGAGTTACCAATGGTTGTTCAATGGCACCGAGCTGTTGGGCGCTACGGGTCCGACGCTGACGATTACCAACGTTGGGTTCGGGCACATCGGCCTGTATGCGGTCCGGGTCAGCGATGCTGCCGGCTCGGAGACGAGTGTTCCGGCGACCTTGCTGGTGCGGCCCCGGATCGTGCAGCAGCCCCAGAGTCAAGTCGTTCGACCGGGCGAGAGAGTCGTCTTCCAGGTGGTTGCCGAAGGGTGTGGCCCACTGGGTTACTTGTGGTGGCGCAACGGTCAGCCTTTAACCGGCCAAACCAATGCCGAGTTGGTTTTGCCTGCAGTCCAGCTCGAGCACGCGGGCGAATACCGCGTGAGCGTGTTCCACGACTCGGTTTGGGGCCGAACCAGTGTGATCAGCTCGAATGCTCTGCTAACCCTAGATACCAGCCCATAATTGCGCCGGGCTCGGCATGGCCAGCCTGCCTCGTGGTGAGGCAGGGCTGGAGGCTGCGTCGGTGATCGGGTGCATTCAGCCTGCGGAAAGCCACGCGCCGCGGGTCGTGAACCCGCTGCAGTAATGGCCGGTGCCTTGCCCGGCGCCTACGTTTTGAGGTGATGCGGCCTTCGGGGCTACTGGACAGGCTCCTGACGCGGTCAGAACCGGAACGTCCATGCTGGCTGGCTGTATCGGCGCTGCACCAACGCATCGATAGCTTGCCAAGGCACCTGCTCCAACGGACGCTCAGCAGCCCAAGCCTGACGCAAAGCCGCCTTTAGCACGTGGGCTGACAGAGGTAGCTGAGTGAGAAATTCCCGGTGTTGCCGGCCTTGGCGGTAAGCCGGCTGACGTGCAGGTAAGGGCAACACCGCCTCCATTAAGTCCAAGTCCAGCCCCAGCAAAAACGTGCCATGAACCAGCACCGCCCGGCTGCGTCGGCGCTGGGCGTTACCCGAACATTTCAGGCTGTCGATGGCTAAATCCGTCTGGCTCTGGAGAGCGACAGATTTGGCCAACAGATGGCTAAGCACTTGTCGGTGCCGTTCTAGGACGAATTGGTTCGTCTGGGCAATACTTGCCAGGCACGGGTCGGCTCGGACTGGCAATACTAAGCTGTAATTGAGGCACCCTGGCCCTTGGAGCACCGTGCCGCCCCCGCTACACCGGCGTAACACGGGGATGCCGCAGCTAGTGCAGGCGGCCAAGTTAACCTCTTGAGCCACCCGACCTCCATAGCCCACGACCACAAAGTGCTGGCTGGGTTCCCAAAGCCGCAGCACGCCCGGCCCATCCTCAGCAGCGTCGCACACGTCCAGCAACGCCTCGTCACAAGCCAGGTTGGCCTCCGGGCTTGCGCACGTCAGGTCCAGGTACAACACATCGCACACTGCAGCTAGCTTAACGGTCCGGGCTAGCTGGCGTCTAGCCGCAGCCGGCTGCTTGACCGGCGGATGCTTCGGACCCAAGCTAGTGCCCGGCACATCGGCGTATGCAGCAACACTCCCGCCGGATTAGCCGGGCTGGGGCCGGACTGATCGTCATTGACGTTCAGGACCGGCTCTGGCCAGTCATGGTCGAAAAGGATCGCTTACTGGAGAACCTGGTGCGGCTGGTCAAAGGCGCAGTCATTTTGGGCCTGCCCATCGTGGTGACCGAGCAGTATCCCAAAGGCATCGGCGCGACTGTGGCTGAGCTAGCTGCGGCGCTGCCGGCTGGCACGCCCATCGAGAAACTCACCTTCAGTGCGTGGGACGTGCCGGCATTTGGCGAAGCGTTACGCGCCCGTGGCATTACCGAGCCAATCCTGTGCGGGATCGAAGCGCACGTGTGCGTGTGTCAGACGTGCCTGGACCTGCTGGATGCGGGATTACGGCCGTTTGTGGTGGCTGACGCGGTGTCGTCGCGGACCGCAGAGAACTGTCGGTTGGCGCTGGAGCGCATGCGGACCGCAGGCGCCATCATTGTTTCAACGGAAATGATCCTGTTCGAGCTGCTGGAGCGGGCAGGCACGCCTGAATTCAAGCAGATTCTGGCCTTGGTCAAGTAGGGGGTTAGCGGGCGCGCCGGTCGCTGGCGGCGCCAATTGGGATGGCCGACCGCCTGCGGGTGGAGCGCGGTTACTCCGGCAGCTTCAGCACTCGGAAGTCGTCGAACCGAATCCAATGCTCCAGCTCGGCCGGCCCGTGGTAACACTGGATGCTGACTTGGTCGTTATTGGGCGGGGGTAGTTTACCGGAGCCGGCGGTTTGGAACGGGCCTTGGCCGTCGGGCCGGAATTGCGCCAGGTAACTATCGGCACTGACCACGAGACGGAGCTGGACCGTGTCGTTGGTCATGGGGTGACGTCCGGGAATGATCATCAACTGCCCGTCCACCAACTCCTTGACCAGCTTGAACACGGGCTTGCCTCCGCAATACCAGGTGATGCCTGCTTGCTCATATTGGCGGATGGGCTTGCGGGTGTTGGTGACGGTGACCTCGATGGCAAACCGGCCTTGGCTGCGGTCCGGCGCGGGTCGTACCAAGGCGTTCCGCACCGTCTGCGCGTCTCCGGGCTGAACGCGGATTTCCAGCGCATGCTCCCGTAGCCTCCAGGCGCTGGGGTCTTCCCGCAGCCAGCTCCAGCCCGGCCCAAGGCCAGCATCGAAATTGTCGCTGAAGACCACCTCAGGGTCGGCTGCCCCCAACGCCGCCACTAAGCCGACCAAGCCCAGGCCAACGCCACATCCGCATCGCATCCGCATAACGACGACAGCCTGCGTTTCACTTTCGGCCTCGTCAATCACGCAAAGCCCCACAAACGCTTTGGTCAGCCGAGCGCCGATCGACCCGGATGCTTTGGGTCGCCGCTAACTGCTCCGCAAAACCTGCCCTGGGCGCCCTGGCGACGCTTGGGCCTGGCAGCCTAGAGGTTGGACCTGAAGCGGTAACTGCCGGAGGCGGCCTGGAACAAGGCCGCGTCTTTTTCCAGTCGCACCAGCCGCAGGCCTTCCGCCTGAACAGCGGGTTGGCCGCTTTCGGTTACCGCTGCCGGGTCGGCCGCCGGCACACGGACCGTGGCTGTTGTGCTGGGCGGGATGGTCACTTCCAGGTCGAACTGCCCGTCGCGGACGCGCCAGGCGGTGGCGATGCGGCCGCGGATCGAGTCGTACTCGGCTCGCGTCCAGGTCACGCCGCCGCCCGGCCGCGGTGCGACCATGAAATGTTTCCAGCCAGGTTGCGTCTCGTCCGGATTCAAGCCGGCGACGTGGCGCCAGACCCATTCACCCACAGCGCCGAATGCCCAGTGGTTGAACGAATTCATACCCGGATCTTGGAAACCGCGGCCCCTCACATACCCGTCCCAGCGTTCCCAGACGGTGGTGGCGCCGTTGTCCAGCATGTACAGCCAGGATGGAAAGGTGCGGTTGGTCAACAGTTGCCAGGCCAAGTCAGTATAGCCCCAACGGCTCAACTCGAGCATCGCACGATGCGTGGCCTGAATCCCTGTCGCGAGGTGATCCTGATAACGGCGGATACCGACTACCAACTGCTCAGCAGCCCGAGGCCGAAGCGGCTCGGGCAACAGATCGAAGTGCAATGCCAAGGCGTAACCGGCCTGGGTATCGCCAGTGATACGAGCGTCGGGCCGGACAAAGTGGCGGTTGAACGCGGCCTTGATGCGCTCGGTCAACTCAGCGTAAAGCCGGGCTTCCTCGGTGCGGCCCAGCACAGCGGCCATACGGGCCACCAGCTCGGTCGAGTGAGCAAAAAAGGCAGTGGCAAAAACTTCTTTCGGCACCGCACCGCCTTGAGCCGGCCAACCAGCTTGCTTGATCCAATCGCCGTTGAGCCAGTCGTTGTAGTCGTTGTGACGGTTGGTGGCCCAGGTCAGGCCCGGGTTGTGACGATGCACGTAGTCCACCCAGCGCCGCGCAGCGTCGAAGTGCTCGGCCAGCAACCGGGCGTCCGCATAGTTTTCCCACATCCGCCAGGGCACGATCACGCCCGCATCGGCCCAGGCTGGCGCACCGCTGAAGTGTTGGTTGGGATCACCCGGGTGCGGTGCAAAATCGGGGAACCGACCATCGTCAGCCTGGTCATCGCGGATGTCTCGGACGAACTTCGTGAAGAACGCAGCCAGGTCCATGTTGAACATGGCGGTTTGGGCGAAAACCTGGATGTCGCCCATCCAACCGAATCGCTCGTCGCGCTGCGGACAATCGTTGGGCGTGCTCATCAGGTTGGCGCGCTGGGTCCAGAGGATGTTCTCCATGAGCCGCGTTAGTGCCGGGTCTGAGCATTCGAACCGGCCCACCACCGGCGCAGCCGAATGGAACACGCGCCCCACCAGCGCGTTGGTCTCCGGCGCCGCTGCCAGGCCCGTGACCTCGACGTAACGGAAACCGTGATAGGTGAAGTGCGGCTCGAAACTGAACGGGCCATCGACGGCAGGGGTGTAGCGGTCGGTCTGCGCAGCGCCACGGAGGTTGGCAGTGTACAGAGTGCCGTCGGGGTTGAGCATTTCGGCGTGGCGCAAGGTAACGGTCTGGCCGGCCCTGCCGATACCGCGTAATTGGCACCAACCCACCATGTTCTGGCCGAGGTCAAAGATCCACACGCCTGGCTGCGGCTGGCTGACTGCCACCGGCCTGAGTTCTTTGACCACCTGAATCGGTTCATTGCACTGCCAGACCAGGCGTGGGCCATCGAGCGGGAAGCCTCGGACTGGCGACCAGGCCGAGTCGTCGAATCCCGGGGCGTCCCAGCCAGGTTGCTCGCGCCGGGCGTCGTAGGTTTCACCATCGTAAATGCCAGCGGCGCGGATTGGGCCATCGAGGGTGCTGCGCCAAGACTGGTCGCTGACCACAAGCTGACGCGAGCCATCGGTATGCTCGATTTCCAGTTGCAGCAAGAACCGCGGCGTGGTGCCGTAAGCGAACCGGCCTACTACCATCAACCGGCCTGCATACCAACCTTCGCCCAACAGAGCAGCCACAACGTTTTCACCCGGCTGCAGGAGCGCTGTGACGTCGTAAACCTGATACTGCACGCGCCGGCGGTAACTGGTCCACTCGGGTGCCAAGACTTGCTGGCCTACACGCTTGCCGTTGAGCCGCAGCTCGTAAAGGCCCAACGCGGTAGCATAGGCCGTGGCCCGCCGGACCGGCCGGTCCACCCTGAACCCCTTGCGCAACATGGCCGCCGGTAACGCGCCCGGCTCACCACCAGGCGGCACTGTCACGCCCACCCCATCAGTGAGGTTCGACTTGGCCCAAGGGCCCGTCTCGATGGAATCAAGCGCAGAAACCGACGCGCCTCGCGCCAGGTTGGTCGGGCCGCTCAACACTTCCAGTTCAGCCAGTGCAAAGCCGAAGTTGTCTGCATCGCGTCGGGCCAGGCGGGTGACAGTCAAGCGCACGAATCTGGCGGCGGTGGCAGGGAACCGATACACGGGTGCGTTGGCGCCAGGATTGGGCTCATCCGCACCCGTGCGGTCCAGCAACAGCCGCGCATCGACAAAGTCAGCACCGGCAGCTGCCTCGAGCCTGAACCGGATAGGGAACAGGAAGCCGGGCGTATCCGGCTGCCAATCGTAAGGCCGGGCCGGGAACAGGCGCACCGCGTCGAACCTTTGCACCTGGCCGAGGTCCACGACTACCCACTTGGTCGCGTCGGGGGTTTTGGCAAATGCACTGTGGTAACCGTTGAGCGGACGGCCTACGGCGGGGTTGGTGACACTGGCCGCATCAGCGATCCACTGGGCGCGCCAGTCAGCCGGCTCTAGTAAGCCCATGGTCCAAGTGGCTGGCGTGCTCCAAGCCGACGGCTGGCCGGCTTTATCCCAAACACGCACTTTCCACCAAACCTGCTGGCGTGAGACCAGCGGCTTACCAGCATAAACCACATGCAACGTCTGGTCGGACGCTACCTTGCCGCTGTCCCATAGATCGCCTTGGTCGCGCGCCAGGTTCTCAGCGGTCGAAGCCGCCAAGATTTGGTACGCCGTCTGCCGCTGAGCGCGTTGGGTTGAGACCAACGTCCAACTTAGCCGCGGATGCCGCACATCCACACCCGCTGGGTTGACGCGATACTCGCAGCGAAGGTTTTGAACCGTGAGATCCTGGGCCTGCAGTCGGCCGCACGTCAGTCCTAGCCCCACCGTTGCCCAGAGCCAAAGGGCGGTGCATCCAGCAGTTCGAACTAGCAGGTGGACGGACGGCGCCGGCCAGCGTTTCAAGCTCTGCCATCGGGCCTGAAGCTGGCTGAGCTCACGCTTAGCCCACTGCGTAATCGGGTGATCAGCCATTTTGCGTTGCAGCAGTTCGATGGACAGAGTCGCTGGCAAGCGCATCTGAGGCAAGCGTGGTTGCTGCAGGTCTGGCAGCGGGGCCGCATCGCAGTTTATTGCAGGTTCGCACTGCCGCCGTAGCGCAGGTTTCGCAACTTGCCGTGTTACCCACTTCCTGTCGACAGACCAACGTAGCCGCCGACGTAAGTCGGCGGAGGAGTTGGTAGCCGCCGGCGTGAGCTGGCGGAATTGATCCCCCGGATCCCGCCGGGTCCGCCGCCTGACGGCGGCGGCTACGATTGCGCCCCTGTAGCCGCCGACGTAAGTCGGCGGCAGGCGCGAAAGTGGGATGCGCCCTCGGAGCTGGCCCGGGTCAACACGCCGGTGAACCGGCGTCGGAATGGGCAGTACGCTAGTTGGGCCGGTCCTGGCTCTGCTGCCGGCACGCGCCCGTCCGCAGGCCCGTCCGGAAAGCCGCTCAACAGCCAAAAAAGAAACCGGACGTGCGTCCGGTTTCTCGTCGGTTTGGAGCTATGCCTTAGGGCTTATGGAGCCGGAAGAACTTGGTGCCCGACGCAGCCGAGACCGCCCACGGACTGGTGGCTCCTGGCACCGGAGTCCATGGCCCCACGACAGTCGGCGCTTCTTCAAGCTGGAAGCCCGCTGCATCCCAAATGAGCGTCAGCGTCTTGGTCTCTGGGTTATACGTATAACCCAGCCGCGGTGCCGGCGGCAGTTGGGTCAGCACTTCAGCCGTCAACACGACACCCAGGGTAATGTCGGAGCTGGTGGTGCTGTTTTGATGCAACTGGACCGCCAAGGTGTTCCGGCCAGGCCGTAGCCCTTCCAAACCAATCAGTTGGCCCGGGCTGTCCAAGGCTGGCGACCAAACCTGATCGCCCAGGCCGGTAGCCAGGTTGACGCACGACAACTGAGCTGGGTCCATCCGGATGTGGGCCACCGGCACACCGTTGATGTAGAAGCTGGCGCCATCGTCGATCATGCTGTGGAGCATGAGGCTGACGCCATTGGTCGAGTCGGTGGGCAGCACGAAGGTGGTGCGGAAATAGTAGTTGGTTTCCTGGATGAGGTTCCCAGCGTTGGTAAACACATTCAGGATGGTCAACACCTGTGTGTGTTCCGGATCCGCCGCATTCAAGGTCAGCGGCAACGTCACAGCCGGATTGGGGGCGGGCTGATTGACGCTGTTGGTCCGATGCCCGAAGAAGATGCCGTAGCCAGTTTGCCAGGCACTGTCGTCGTAGTCGGGCATCGTCCAAGGCTCACCATCCAGGCAAGGCCCAACACCCAAGTCGGTCTGCTGCAGATACTTCCAGGGGTGGGTATTGATCGAGATCAATTCCACCCACGTGGCTACCGGCAGCGTGGTGGGGTTGGGATCCAGCACATTGGGCACAAACGCCCGGTCCAACACGTCCCGAATACGGAGCTGATAATTCTCGCCCGGCAACCGCGGCCCGCTGAGCGTCAAGGTGACTGCGCTGTCGCCGGCCATGGCTGCGTTGACGATCGACACCCCGCCCGGCCCCAGTAGCTCATAGTTACCCACGGTAGTGGCCGAGGTCACATCCACCGGCTCAGAGTAGGTGACCAGGATGCTGGGGTTGGACGCAGGCCCGCCCTTAGCCGACAGGGCCACCGGAGGTGTTCTGTCGGAGACCACAATCACCTGGGAATCGGCGGTTTGCACACTGCCCGCCGGGTTGGTAATGCGGCAGTAGTACTTGCCCGCATCAGCCGGACGCGCCACTGGAATGGTGTAGGTCGGCGCAGTGGCACCCGGAATGATCGCGTCGTTATGGTACCACTGGTAGCTGGGCTGCGTGCCGGTTACTACCACGGTCAGCGCGAGGCTGTCGCCTTCGTTGACGGTGATGATCGGAGGCGGCTGACTGACAATGACGATCGCATTGGTGACATCCAACGGTGACCAGTTGACGATCAGCATCGGTCGCGTGGCCAGGACGTTCGTCTCGGACGAATCGAACCGATAGCCGTCGTCACTATCATTGATCATCACCCAGCCGTAATTGGGATAAACCCCTTGGTGCCACAGCCGGATCGACTTGGTCACGTCGAAGTCCAGCGCGATCCCGCCTGGAGGTGGGTCAGCACCCCAGTTGGGCGAGGCGGCCGCTTGCACGTCCAACAACGCTTGCTCGCCCGGCCGCACACCATTGCCGATGGAGCTCCAGGTGACGGTGTTCTCGTCCCAATCCAGCAGCATGAGGTACAACCGGATCGTGCCTGGCGATTGGGCACCAGCCGTTGTCGAAGTCAGCCGCAAGATGGCCGAGTTAATGGTGGCGTCGGGCGGGATTTGCCAGGGTAGCTCGCCGAAGATGTCACGGAACCGGATGAGCCCCTGGCAAACACCGCCGCCGTCGGAGTTGTCCACCAACATCACCACGTCATTGCCGAAGTTACTGGTGGGATTGGCCTGGCGAATCTGAACCTCTTCGCACCCATTATAACCTGTGGGATCGCCGTTGCGGAAGCTCACCGGTGTGCCGACAAGGGCGCTGCGTGGATGGCCCATTGGATTGCCCACTGTGTCGGTCACATATTCCTCCACCACGGCCCGATACACCACGCCCGGAGTGGGCGGGGTGAGCAACTCCAGCAACACCGCCTGATTGGCATTGGTGAGCGTAGCGGTCTGAATATCCAGGCACACGTCCATGTTATACGCCTCGCACACCTTGTAGCTAAGCGTGTCGCCAGCCAACACCGGGTCCATCGGCTCGCTAAAGCTCAACAGGATGGTCGTGCCACTGGCCAGCAATTGCGCCCCCAACACCACAGGCGGCGTGGTGTCCGGCCGCACAGTCAGCGTGGCCGGCTCGCTGATCAGTTCGCCGCCCGGCGACCGGACAATGACGCGGTATTGGTCGCCGTCATCCTCGGCAGCCAACGTGGGCCCGGTGCTGTAGCGTTCGGTGGTGGCGTTGGGGATATCCACAAAGTCGGCACCGCCCGCCTCCTTCTTCTGCCATTGATAGACAAAGGGCGAGCCCAGCGTGCTCTGAGCTACAACGCTGAAGGTGGCTGAGGCGGGCTGTTCGACCTCGATGCTGGTCGGCTGCTGTACGATGCTGACTTCGCCTACGACGCCTTTGGGCACCGCTTGGAAGCCCACGTAACTGCCGCCCAATGGTGGCAAGGACGCCGCCGGAGTCGGATCGCCCTCCAACCGTGCAGCTACCTGGCAGTAGTCGCCGCCGGTGCCCTCCTTGTAGATGGCTTCCACGTAGTAGCCTCGGCCAGCCTGCAACTCAAAAGGCTCGGAGGTCTGGGGCGCTGGCGGCTCCAAGAAAGCATTGCAGCAACCGGGCTCTTCAGCCACTAGGATCGCTCCCTCCGGCCCCGGTCCGGTCGGATTGAGGTAAAGCCGCGAGGCATCATCACTGCGGATAAAGAAGCGGTATTGGCCCGAGACCAGCGGAATGAACAGACAGCGCAACCGGCCGCCGTAGCCTTCGTGGCTATCGTCGGGGTAGGCATCGCGCGTGTTCAGATTGGTCAGCACGTAGGTCTCAGCCGGCACGTAGGGGTAGTTGATGTTGTTGGTCAGTTGACGCAGGTTGTTATCCGAGGTGCTCAAGTTCGTATAGACCTGGAACACCACACCGCCAAACGGGCTGGGCACCCAGGAATGGAACTGCACCACCGTGGGATCGGCCACCGGGTTACCTGCTAGGTCTGTGATGCCGGCAAACGTCACCGAGTAATCGGCATCCGGCTGCTGAGCCAGATCGGTCAACAGCACCAGCACCGTGTTGTTGTTGGTCACATAAAGGCTCTGCACGCCCAAACCGCCCGGGCCATCGATGATGATGTCCACAATGTCCGGCAACGTGTTGGTATCGATCTCCTCGTTGAACTGGATGGTGATCTGGTCGAAGGAGGCGCTGCCCACCGCCTGTCGGACCTGCGGCGGTTCAGTGTCTGCATTCACCACAACCACTGCGTCACTGCTGCGGACCCTACCCAGGGCGTTGAACACTTCCACGTAGTAAGTGCCGGCGTCGCTCAGTTGGGCGTAACGAACCTCGTAAGTGGGCCCGGTGGCGCCGTCGATGGGTCCAACGCCCACCTTGTACCACTGGTAATTGAGCGGCACACCCGCAGCCACCACACTCAAGCTAAAGGGCCGATTCTGGAGCACGGTGGTTAAAGCCGGGGGCTGGGTGACGATGCTGGGCGGTGTGGGCACCTCGAACAGCACGTTGTCCATTGTGTAGGCGGCGTCGGTCTGGCCCTCGTCGTTGTCGTCCACCCACAACACATACATCAGGCTCCCGGGCTGCCAGGGTGTCGCACTCAGGTCCAATACGGCGGTCAGTGTGGTGGGCGTATTCACAGGCACGTCCACCCCGGACAACGCTGGGATTTTTACCCACGAACCCGGCTGGCCCGTGAGGCTGTAGTACACATGCCAGCCCGGTAGCTCATCGTCGGTCTGGCCTACGGGCTTGTTGAAGGTGTAGGTGATGCTGACCGTGGTGGCTTCCGAACCGGAGTCATTGCGCAAGGTGGCCATCAGGGCACAAGCCGCGTTGGTGCCCGAAGTGGTCGGTCGGGACTGGATGTATCGATTCAGGCTATTGTAACGGTAGCCACCGGCAAACGTGCTGGGGGTAGCTTCACTGACGGTGGGCAACGGCCACCGAATTCCGGCAGCGTTGGTCTGCTGCACAAACGCGTCCAATACCGCAGGGGTCTGGAATGTGGTGCCACCGCCGTTAAAGACGGCGGTGGACCAATCCTCCACCGCTGGCGCGGTATCGAAGGTAATCGGTGTCAGCGTGGGCACCGAGATGGCCGCTCGGCCTAATGACGTTAGGCCCAACGCCATCGCGCAGACAGCATAACAGAACAATCGGTTCATCGTTCGGTACGGGGTCTTGGTTTGGGTCGGCTTCATACTTCCACCATCACTTTGCGGATTCATGCCACAGACAAGTTCAGAACGCGGTCCAACCCTGCGCACTTGTCCAGTAGTGCAGCCAGGCAACTCAAACCCCTAGTAATGCCCCGCAACTCCGGCGAGGCTAAGCAAGCTTGAGCTGTCTGGCTACACACCACGCGCATCGAGTCCTGACCGCCCCGCCAGCTACCAAGCACTCGGCGGCCCAACCACAAGCCTGGGCCGAACGGGGGCTCGGAACGCTAGCTGGCTTGATCTGCCATTACTATTGACCCGATTGCGACAATAGTCAACCATTTTTTTGGCTGACGGGCATCGCTTTGGGAGGCCCAGTTCCACCTCGGCCCGCCAGTCTCGACCGACTTGGTCTCCGAAGCGCGCCGGCCATGGGGAGCACCGGCCGCTGCGCGGTCAGTTTCGGCGGATCGCCGAAACTACCAACCCCAACTCTTGTCCAAGGATTAAACCGCGAAAGGCGCGAAAGCCGCCAAGCTGTCTCGACGTTGTGTGTGTCTCCACTCTTGGCGCCTCTCCGGTCGATTGACCCATGCCCCGGTTACCCAACGCGGCGCAATGTTGTGATCCGCCAAATCCGAGCCACCAAATCCCAAATCCGAAACAAATCCCAAGGCCCAAAAGACTGAAGATCGCAAACGGCTACACGGCCGGCTGCTACAACCGTGCCGAGCGCAGCACAGTGCACCGGTTTGGGCTTGGGGTCCGATGGCCATGGGGAGCACTGGCCGCTGGTTGGTCGGTTTCGGCGGCCGGTCGAAACCCGTATCCCAGCTCACAGCCCCACCCATCAACCCGCAGAATACGCAAACCACGCACAAGAACCTCAACAACACCTTACTCTGCGCTCTTGGCGCCTCGGCGGTTTCCAACCACAAGCGCCTTCGCCTCAAAGAAGCTTGTCCATCGCGGATACGCAGGCCACCGGCAGGCGATCCCACAGACTCACAGAAAAAAGCAGAGCCAACGGGGCATTGCCCGGGCTGTCTCAGACGGCAAAGTCCACAGCGCCAGCACGCTGACGGACCCAATACGCTGCGCGTCTGCGCAAGCGCCAAGCCATTGGCGGTAGCTTTTGGAGTGCGGCGGCTCTGACGCCGCTTTGGCCTGGGGATGCTTGTTCTGAGGCGGGCTTCGGTCTGAGCGGGGTGGGGTCGGTGCTTCGGATGATGTTTGGTGATAAAATGGGGCGGCTTGCCTACCCAGGGCGGCGCTGCGCTTGCCCTGGGCTGGAATACCGCCGCCCCCTCGGGGCGGCCACCGGTAGCGCAGACTGGCAGTCTGCTGTGTCGCGGATTGGCAATCCGCGGGCCGTCCACTGCAACTGCGCTGTCGCCGATCGGCAGGTGCCGACCCGCAAGTCGTTGGGGAACACCGGCCGCTGGGCGGTTAGTTTCGGCGGCTCGCCCAAACCACCATCCCCAATCTGCTCAAGCTCCGAGCTTGGATCTCCCAGCCTCATGCCCCACCCTCCATGCGCCGCGCTCCATGCTTCTTGAAGCCTGCACTACGAGCCAGTGCGGCGGCTGTGGCAACTGGCCGATAGTTTTCCGTACTCCAGAGCCTCAGGACCAGCGGCTGGGAGCTTCCCCGCCCCGCCTCGAGGCTCTACGACCAACTCTTGTGTTGAAGCTGGCTTGGAGAGCCGGAACCGGTGCATTGACGCGGCTGGATGGGAGGCTCATATTGGCCTTGAGTCAAAGCACAGCAACGAGAGAAAGGAGCAGGCGTATGGCATTGAAGGTCGAACGCACCGATACTTGGGCCGTGTCAATCGAGGACCGGCCCGGCGGCTTGGCGGAGAAGCTGCAGGCGTTGGCTGCGGCGGGGATGAACCTCGAGTTTGTGATTGCGCGCCGTAGCCCAGATAAGCCCGGCACAGGCGTGGTGTTTGTGACGCCCATCAAGGGCGCCGCTGCGGTTCGGGCAGCCAAACAGGCCGGCTTTGCCAAGACCGATAGCCTCCACACCGTGCGAGTCGAAGGCCCGGATAAGAAGGGTGAAGGCGCGCGCTTGACCCGGGCCTTAGCTGATCAGGGTCTGAACCTCCGGGGTTTATCAGCGGCAGCCATGAACAAGAAGTTTGTTTGCCACATCGCCTTCGACACCGAGGCTGACGCAAATAAAGCGGTGCGTCTGCTGCGCAAGCTCTAAAGCCCAATCGCTCACTGCCAAGGCCAAGGCTCGCCGCGGGTCCGCACGCGACCTGGCCGGTGGGGTCCATCCTATTTTTCTCCCCCGCCGACTCACGTCGGCGGCTACCCATTGCACCTGCAGTGGTGGGGGAGGGTGTCGGGGCGCAATCTGCAGCACCCGCCCCAATCTGGTGGCTTGGGGCTACCCAGCGACCAGACGGACCGGTTTCAGGCCGGGGACGGAAATTAAGACATAAGACTGGACGCCCCTCCTACCCTGGGCGACGCTGCTTTTGGCCTGGGCTGATGGGCCGCAGCCCCGTTGGGGCTGCCCGAAGATGGGGAGCACCAGTCGCTGGCCGGTCGGTTTCGGCGGCTCGCCGAAACCAATGGCTGCAACTGGCATCTGCCCGCCCCATGCTCGACGAGGCGCACCCAACCGCGCGCCAGCGTTTGATAGGGGTAGGGATGGCGGGATTAGCGCCACCCCTCCCTCCGAACCGGACGAGCGGTTCTCCCGCATCCGGCTCTCCAGTCAGTGGGGTCTCCGCGAGACTAACCATAAGCACAAGAGCCA
>Ga0078972_1012541_pt1 | contig 14519 bp, 17 predicted proteins | sample YelNatPaOPGAMG01_FD_67568 | JGI IMG/M metagenome (GOLD analysis project Ga0078972, IMG submission 67568) | Hot spring thermophilic microbial communities from Obsidian Pool, Yellowstone National Park, USA - OP-RAMG-01 (SPADES assembly) (version 2) | ecosystem: Environmental > Aquatic > Thermal... | reverse complement strand
GACGCAGTCGCAGCATAGGCCCGCCAACGCTGGTGCCAGTGGCATTGCGAAGCACACTAATTTTAGAGCCACCGCCCGCGTTCTATTCGTGGATCCCTCCCATTTATGTCTGACATTCGTGCTGACTGCGGCGTCGGAAATGGAATGCCCTTTCCAGCGGCTACTCTCCACGGACAATGATGGATGGACTCGCGCGTGCAACCTCCAGGCTCAAGTTGTGATATAAGGATGCTGCAAGCGTATTTTCCACCCGGATTTCGTGCTTGACGGAAAAGGATGGGAAAAGTGAATCGTTCGAATCATGGACCGTAGGAAGCATCACTGGTTAATGCAATAGGCGCAATTTTTTTCATCATACTAATGATGATAGATGGATCACACTCGTGGTAGCGCGTCTCGGCTAAAGTTGCAGGGTGAACGACCCTGTAATAAGCCGTTTCGGGCCCACTGAAGCGCTGCAACAGATCCTGCGTTTCCAAGCTTGTTTCAGGATAACGCGCGCATGCATGAGCAATCGCGACTGCATGTAGAGACTGCTCCACTCGCGATAACGTGCAAGTCGATTCCCATATAGCAGTCTCGTCGAAACAGCACGACATCGTTCAGCGAGCCCGACCTGGACGCCTGATGCGCATTCCGGCTGGAACGCTGTGGTGCCAAAGCCTGCAGGCGTCATCGATCAACGATCGCTCGTGACAGTCTCTTGGTTTGAGATCGTCACCGCGAGCCTGCGATTCATCCAGGCACATGACGGAAGGCGCCGCTTAAAAGAGCTCATGCTCTCTGATTTCAGTCTTCTGGGAGCGTTTCAGATGTAAACATTGTCCAACAGGCGTTTTGGACGATGCAATCGAACCGTAATGATTTCATCCGCAGCGCTGGGCGCATCATCCTGTTGATATTTTGGGATCATTGCACCTGGGGTGCTGCCTAGTTCGATGTGAGCCAGCCACGAGGTCGTGGCATTAGAAAAACAAGCGACGGTTTGAACGATGATGGAGAAGAGGGCAATCGCTGAGAACGCTCATGCTACACTTGGATAATGTTCCTTGGTCACGTTTTCCTTTCGCGTACTCAGGTCTTACGGGTCTTTTCGTCGGGTGCACCACCGAAAATCCGAGAAGCAGAACGTTTACTTCAAAAAATCAAGCGTTCATGGTGGCTTCGAGCTATCCATGACGCTCTACAAAATCTCCAGAGCAAGGAGCACGCTGGTACCTCGACAGACATATCAAAACTTGCCGAACTTACAAACAGCCCAGAGACCGTCAACCCAGCGCGGCACGCGTTACCAACTCCAAGTGGTGCTAGTTTCTCGAACTCCATAGCGCTGACACCAGTCCAGGTGCTTCTTAGGCCCGAACTTCGAGTTGATATGCATCACAGCAACCAATCGGTGCAGCGGACGTTCTTCTACCGACGGTTTGGATCGATATCGTCGGTCCGCAAGTCCACCGTCCCGGCACTACACTGTGCTCTATCGGGATCGCGAGACAAGATCGTCTTCATAACTGTGGTAGCGGCGATGCCGCACTGCGGAGAAGCGATCTTGAGCTGGAAGCTGCGCGCAGCATCCGCGACGCGCCGACCCCTGCAACCGCGCGTCGTTCATCCGTTCGACTGCGTACTCGCCGTTAAAACCTATTTCGGCAAGCGCGCTGCGTCAAGAGCTTGATAGCGTACAAGTCTAGGCTCAGGCGGCATCTATCTCGCATGCTATAGAACAAAATGCGTACAAACTCTGAGTCGACGTCTTGCGATATAGAGCAGGTTCTCGAGTTGCACGGGTGCAGGGAGGCGTACGAGCGACTAGAGGCCTGCCTTGGCGAGCACGACCGAGACTGGTCCGCGTGCCAGGAACCTCTGAAGTTGCTTCGTGACTGCTACGAGAATAGTCGACAAGGCGCTGCCGGGCAACGCTCTTCCGCTCTTGCCGACTCCACAACAAAGGCGAAGCCACGGAGCTGAGTGCTTCGTTTCGATTGGTGACAACGCTAGCACCTGCAAAGCTGGACGAAACAAGTCTTTACAAGCTCTATACGTAAGCGCTTTGAGGACCCTCAGTTGCTAACTTTGGGCGCTAGCAACGCGGTTGCACGCGATGCACTTGAAACGCCTGCCGAGCGCGAGCCTGGGCGAACACATCACCCTGCATGTTTCTTGGCCGCCAGCAACATGCGAGGAACTCTTCGAGGCCAGGCAGCGTCACATTCCACACCCGGCCTGAGCGGGATTATTGGAACGTATGATCAGGACACACAAATTGCAGCGATCAAGCAATGCATGACAGTCACAGCGCCCTCGAACGGGTGTGTGTGTGTGTGTGGCATCCCAGAGAACCCGGTCACTCGTTTGGAGTACGGAGCGGATCCCGCGTTTGTCGCGGAACGCGCTGCGGTTGCCGGTTTCGGTTGCGTGCGACCAATCCAAGCACCCAAACATTCCCGTAGGCAACCTGTACAGATTCTCTAAAAAGTATCAGTTGGTTCTGCCGGCTCATCGTTCTCGGCAGGTGATTGCGGTTGTTCGTCGAGCAGAACATCGAAGCACGGCAAAAGACAATCGAGAAAGTCCACGTTGTCGAGCCAGGATGGACGCTCAGCACTGCATGTGCTCATATAACCGTGCATGAATGCATCGTCGAAGTTGTCAGCGCCGCAAAGGCCATCCAAATGCAAGATTGGGGGTAGTAGACCACGGCTTCGCCGATGCTCGGAATCCGATCGATCCGCCCCGGTTGACTCCTGCCGTTTTTTGGATGAAATATTCCCCGAAACTGAAGTTCCTGTGGCCTGCGCCTTTTCGTGAGTCTCAGTGACGAATGTTTCGAGGTTGCGGGACATGCTTCACGACAGGTTTGACGAACACGAAGCTCTGTAAATAGGAGGACTCAACTACGAATCCGTCGTTGTAACCGAAGGAGATACGTGTCCAGTGCACGCATAGCAGCACGTGCGCCGTCTCCGATCGGTCTTGCCTGCATGCGTGTCGCGCATCTTCCCGCCAAGTCGTATCCGTGACGTGGTAGTCGCAACGGCGATCGTCTGTCGAGCAAAGTAAGGGTGATATCTGCACCTGAGCGGCAACGCCAGCGTCCGATACGGCGACATGGCGGTCAAAAGTGGGACCAGGTGCTTTCGTCTGACAAACACAAGCTGGCACAGGCGCATGCCAAGGGTTTGTCCAGTTTTGCACACCGCAACCGATGTCTGATGTGGGCAGTGGGTGCACGGCGGCGGCGGCGGCGGCCTCGAGTAGAACTGAGTACACATCTGTCTGCTTGGTAAACATGGAGTGGCGCGTAGGCGTACGCTAAAAGTTAATCGTCCGTCTTCTTGGAAGCGCTGGGCCACTTGCAACGTCGCCCTGCTCGCGATCGTTCGATAGCAAACTTGTCCCGCAACAGCATGGAGCAATATGGAACAGCGGGTATTTGCAATGGTGCTGCATCGCACCGCCCATGCATCAACGACAAGAATACGCACGTTTTGCCACGTGCAGGGATGAATTCAACGCGAGCGGATGCCATCGGGAACCAGTAGCACTCATTCATGATGCAGACTTGGATTCGTTCGCATTCGACGTTGCGTCAGATTGGCGCAAATTCATTAACACCACACTGCTGAGGATGAGCGCTGAGCCGAACCAACCAAGCCATCCCATTCGCTCCTGGAGCAGCGTTACCGAGATAAACGCACCCCAGAGCGGACTTGTTGCGTACACAATACCCGCCTCTGTAGGAGAGACGCGACCCGCACCTTGGCCCTTTACCTGCAACCAGGTCGTTAGTGCTGTCCCGAAAATACCGTTCCAAATCGTACTCAGAATGTACGCAATTAAACCAGATTGACCTGCGCGGTGGAAAAACGCTGCATCCATTTGCCAGTCAGCGCGCATAGAGTACCAGATCAGCGAGAGCACGGCCAGTGTTGCGGTTTTCACGGAAGCAACTGTAATGGCATCGCTTTTGCGCACCCGTTCACTTGAGAGTCGTATAGTGAACAGTGCGTAGAGCACAGCGGCCGCCAGAGCACTTATCTGACCTGCCAATTTCGCAGACAGCGGCGTACATCCCTCGATGAACGCAATTCCCGGATGCAGAGCGGGTTTACTCGCAAGCCCCAGGCCGCTGAGCATTCTCCGAAACATATCCGGATCATCGTCGAGAATGAGCAGAGTGGTCCCACACAGGCTACATGCGATCGCCGCGCCTTGGCGCAAGTCTTGCGAACTTTTGCCCGAAGCTGCCCGAGACGCCCAGAATCGTTGCAGAAGTGCTGTGAATACGACGCTTGTCTGGAGCAGGAAACCCACCTGGGATGCCGGACTAAAGCGCAGTGCAAGTAACTGCAGAACAGTCCCAAGAAACATGTAGACTCCGAGCTCGATGCCGACCGCGAATCCAGCAGGAAAGTGCGGTATGGAGAAGGGAAGTGCGCTTCGTCCTCCACCCGCTGCACTCGTTCCCGAGCGACCCCAAGCCGAAGCAGATCGCCCGCCGAGTTTCATGAGAATCGGAACCAAAAAACCTAGTGCACCGCAGAGTGCTGGGCCCAGGTTGAGGAGAGCCGCTGAAGGCGGCACGTCCGATAACTGGAATAGGAACCGCATGCTCGGAGAATATGTGGACCAGATGAAAGGCACCGCCAACAGAAAGACCCGTCCACGAACGCCCGATCGTTTCGAGAGCTGCAGTTCTCCAGTTGGCGAGTGATCCGAAGCCTCGGTGCCCGAGGCGGCCACACGTGACCTGCAACTGTTCCGCAATCGTCGTACGCGCTGTGGCCGGTGTCGAGTCCGGCAGCACGCACCGCATCGCGTATCTACGGAAGAGTACACAGGCCTCAAACTTGTGACGCTAGACACCCATGCTGGCCGCTGAGAGCACCACGCAACGAGAAGTGGCTTCATTGCCGGTAGCGGTGCCCAGCGAGTCTCAGAAAGGCTGCCACAACCAGCGTTCTTCGCTCCGACAAACGGGTCGGGCAGCAGTTTCCAGTCGTCAGCGCGCTTCCAAAAACTGCACTTGTTCACCTGACCCCCCGAAAACACCTCTCAGTGCCGTATATTGAACGCAGCACGGAGCCTTACGATCTTCACGACCGCTGGTGGTGTCTCTCAGCAGCCTCAAAGCGAAGAACCATTCTACCGGAGGCGAATCGTACTCGTCCCGGGTGCCGGCAGCGTCGCCTCGACGCAGACCATTGGACTGGCGCAGGTCGCGTTCCGACCCCAGCAACAGTTCCACACGCATGAGCCGCCCATTGTACATTGACAAGTGTTGTTGGGAACACGAGTACAATGTTCTGCATGGTTCCAGCGTCGTCACAATGGAAGCCGTAGACGCGAAAGAACAGCCTCGAGGGCCAGGGAGCTCCACGCCAGTACCTGCTCACTTATACCGAATCATGGGATATCGTCATCGTTCAACAATCGCGCAGTGAACTTGTTCTCGGTGTACATTTGTGCAGCGCTGCAACCGTTCTAGAGTGCTTGCCTTTACCGTACCGTTCCGGTCCTGTGCCTTCTTCTGGGCTGGAATCCAATGCTTCGTAGACTGGGTGCTGTTTTCATCTCAGCGAAAGTCTTCCGTATTTCAGCATGATGCGAACAAAGAGTACTCAATATTCTCGTGACAAGTTTGCTCCAAACAATGCCGCTGAATGCTTCAGATCCACGAAATATTTCCGGATGTTGATCCAGGCTTTCAAGTCTCCGTGCAGAGCATGCTCGCGGGCATGGTTGCTTGCGGAGGCGTACCAAAGCACGACTTGCACCTTTGATTGCTTCCCTAACCGACGTTAGTTCAACTTGCCTACACAACCCGGCGGATGCGGCTCTGTTTCACTCTCTTCTTCTATGCAGGTTTTTGGTGTACACCCGTGGTCGTGATGCGCCTAAATCGTCGTGAAATCATTGACGGTACTCGTTCAGAGTCGATTCCTGAACTTGGTGCGCGCTGTTGTCGAAGGAGCACCAGTGCAGCTATTGTACGCTGCAGCATGTCCAGCGGCATAGGCTAGCACCAAACGACGCGATTGATCGGTCATTTCCTTTTGCAGCTGACTGGAAAACTCGGCGAATGCCTGTCTCTAGGCTCCGTGCAGCCGAAACCGTTGGCAAATCTCGCGGGTATCTCACGTAATCGCACAAAAGATCTTTCGCGAGAGCAGTTTCGACGCGCTTATTCTCTCAGAAAGAGGTGTAGAGAGAACTCCCTCGCCGCCCGATTCATTGCTCAGAGCGTTGAGGCAAGCGCTGATGAAGTCATTCCGCTTGCTGGTGTGCCTCCTGGCGTCTATCATGCATGAATGCCGATCGTGCTTCAGCCTGACAAAGCCAACCACCTTCATGTGCTTTCGGATCTTTGGCGCTGTCGTCTTGGCACAGAGCTGCCGCAATGGCCACGATACTCTTGAAACCGGGACCCATGCCCGCTGCCTTATCTTTCTCTTCGTCTACATTGAACAAATGAAAATACGTTTCGCTGCTCGACTCATGCCTGGGTTTCACAGCGTGCAGTGAGACTGATGGTCCGTCGGTTTTTATGGATCCTATGAACTTCTGTCCATATCCTCCCTGTAAACGGTTAATCATGAACGAGCCCCGCCAATGCTCCTCGCAAGGTAGTGCGAATGCTTAATACGCGTTCGCCGAGAGTATGCGTAGCGCATCGAGGAGGCCATGAAGCACACTACGCAAATGTCTAGGGTAATTTCATGCGCTTTCATGAGGTGTATGTGGACTGCGTGGCAGGGGCGCATCAAACGGTCAGCTCGTTCCGATTCGGAGGGCATATCTGCTTTGCTATATAGGGATCTGTTCACGGAAACGTAGTAGCGCAACATGAAGAAAGGCAGAAACTAGGTTTCAGCCGTACTTTGCATACGACGTCTGTCGAACCGAGTCCGGGCTCAACACGATGAGCTTGTCAGAACAGAGGCGATTCTCGCTCTCGGTACGACATGTTCTCCGAACTTGCTTGCAGCTCCAGCTGCTCCGTCACCAGCAGCTTGTCACTTGCTTCGGTCCAGACTTCAGGAACCTATTCCATCCGTTTCTGTTTCTCTGGGCCAGTAAAGTGAGGCAACAAAACAGTACAACGTCCACAGGACGTGCACCATGGAGCGCTCGACGTTGGCCCGCAAATTGTTTTGGATTCTGAGGATCGTTTCATACTCTTTGGCACCTGCTCTAGAGACGTTTCCATTCCCGAGATGGCACGGAGACGCGTCCGAGTATTTTAGGAAGCGTGTGTGCATGTCTCTATCCTTAGGATCAGTCCGCATGGAATCCCCTTCACTGAGCATCCCTTGCGTTGTCACACGAATTCCTGATGGAAAAACTCCAGAGAAATATGGACGCCCGGTTGCCCTGCGTCCGGGACTCGTACGAACAGATACTTGATGGGATGCTTCAAGGCGAATGAAACCAGGCGAGCATTGTTCGAATCCGTTGTTATGTGAACCTCTATGACGTCCTGCATCTTTCCGCGCCATGGATGCGAACGACTAGTCTATTGATTGGCGAGTGGAAAAAAGACAGTTCTAGAACAGAGAAGACGCACTCGGCTGCATTGCACCAGGACGAACAGACTCACAGGAAGAGCAGCTCAGTGCTACTGCCTGATACATGCTCCGGAACCGCACTGGCGTGATGGATAGTGACGTTATCTACGAGACGGGCAGAAAAATGTGAGAAGAAGAAGCCACGGAATGTGGTCCGACGAAGCATGGCCCACTGGACGATCATGTCCGTGTTACTGTTCGTAGGCGACCAGGCAAGAGCATCGCCGCCAGGGCTGATATTGTCGTCATGCTCGCATGTCTCTTCTTCCAGGAAGCGGTTTGCCCGCCATAGCGTGCTCATATACAGGTCTACCACAGCTGCTGAATGAAGTCTTGGCGAGTGACACGAAATCCGGTCGCTCATGTAGGAAGCGTTCGCGTTTCGGTACCGAAAGTGATTGTCCGTGATTGGGTGCGCGAGCGTCTCGAATCGCAGCGCGGGCTTTCCGCTGTCCATCCGTATCTCTTCATCCACGTTTGTATCAAAGGCACGGATAAGTTACTTTCTGTAGCGTCTTTGATAATATTGCGCAAACAATGTACGTAGCATGACGGATTCACCAGGATATATGCATCTTGATAGCGTTTGACTTGTGCTGTTTTGGATGCACGATGTTCAGAATACGTACTGGTGGTGGATTGGTTCATTCAGCTGCTGACCGAATCTCGACTGACTTCGTCCAAGTAAGACGGTTGTTCACAAGCTATGAACGCTAGCATAAATTCTCCCAGCAACTTTGCCTCAATCCACACAATAAACCGCTTATGTTGAATACCTGCAAGAAAAACAAACAAAATAAAAACGGGTGTGCCGGTGCAGGCATTCCGAAATTCAGTGCTCCCGGGTGTACCGGCTTACGAGCGTTGCTGGCGGCTCGAGGAACAGGTTACGCGAACGGGTTTTCTTACCCGAACATGACGTCGTCAGCACCGTCGGACGCAGAGGCACTCAAGTCCGCTGAAGATACTGAAGAACAGGAAGCGATTCAGCACCTGACAAGTGTCGTGCCAGCAGTCGACTCCAGTACAAACTCGGCCACGTCGAAAGCGGAGCTGAACCAGCGACTCGAGGACGCCGCCCGTAAAGCGCAAGAGACGTTAGAACACGCCTCCTTGGAGTTGCGGAAACGCTTGAGCAAGCTCAGTACGCTTGTTGGCACGCTTTATGAGGAGCAGCATTCAGCAAGTGAGAGTGTCTCGAGCGAGCAACGCGGTGAGCATAAACCGCCCGACCCCGGTGAGGCCGCTTCTGGCAGCCTGCTGGACTCGTGGCGCTCCTTCTCAAACTTCGTTTCCGCGCATATGAACTTAGACGAATCAGGATATCGCTTCTTGGAACCCGCAAGAGAGTCAAAAAACTCAGTGGCCTCTTCTGATGTTGTCGACGCGGATGCTGCGTTCGCTGCACTCCTCGAGAGCAACGATCCAGCATGTTTCCAGAAGCTCTTTGAGCGATATTTTGCCCAGAAAGAAAGCCGGGAATTAGGAGCTTCGGAGCAACGAGACACAGGCGGTCCAGAGGGCGCGCCTGATGCCGAACATGACACAACCCGAGCCCAACGAGTTGTCGATGCTTTTCGCGTAGCGCTTGTTCAGCGTTATCGTTGTAGTCACAACGATCTCACACCGGAGCGTCGTTACCTTCTACCAGGACGTCTGTTTATCACAAAAACGCATGTGGCTTTCCTCAGTAGTATGGATGCTGCTCGCATGTTTGACGAAACGTCCTACGAGACCGATATTCGTCCGAGCTTCATTCGACACGAGCCGATCCGTCTCCTGCTTGCGCTGCAAGACGTGACAAAAGTACAACGGGGAAAGGGGATGAACCTGCGACTCGTAACCAGTGAGGATCAAAGCTATATTTTTGGGGAATTTCGTTCGACGGTCGAGTTCGAGGCAGCTCTCTGCATGATCGAACAAACCTGGCGTTCTCTGCAACTGCGAGGGCGCGTTCTTCAAACAACATCAGAGGAGCAGCGCAGTTGAATGTTTTTTCGCGACGAGGACACACTTGTGACCTGCGTCGTACCGCTTGCACATAGCGTACGGAACGGTCCAGGATACCCACCCTAACGGCTAGCGCACGACGTACGCGAGTAGCATGGAGGCTGCTTTCCAGTGCTATCCGGGCTACAAACTTACTCGCTGACGTGGCGATCTCTCGGTAGTACGCTGAAAAAGCGCTCTCGCTCTGCATCTTGATCGAGCAAGGGTGACGCGCATCGTTCTATCCAGAGGCTCATGAGCGAAAGTCGCTGCAGAATGCTCTGCTGATGGGAAGACCGTCCGCCAGAAACCCGTGATATCCGCATCCTTCCCGAGGCATTCAGAGTTTGCAATGCTCGGTTCACGATGCTGATATCCTGGGATCCCGGGCGTCGCCGCGGGAGTCATCCGCTGGAACCACCGCATGGTAATGCTCGCCTAGAGAGAAGAATTGCTTGTGGAAGGATACCCGAAGCGCTGTCACGGATTCTGCCCCAGTGTCTGTGGATGCGTCATCGGCCCCCATGACGAGCATCCCATTGGGTAGAATCTCTGGGTCGGCAAAGACGAAAACGCGACACCGGAGGGCGAGCGCGACCGCTTGGAGTTCGGGCTGGCCTCCCCAGAGCGTTCCATCCTCGAGTCGAGCGCAGTACTGCGCGACACGCTCTGCTGGATCGTCAATAGCGTCGAGAAGCGTTCCTTGGGGATCCAACTCACCGACGATGAAGGGGAAAAACTCGGTTCCCCGACGACGAATGAACGAGGCCAGCGTCTTCCGCAACAACCAAACCGCCTCCATTTCATCAGGAATCGTGCTCCAGGTCAAGAGAGCGCTGCGCGTCTCTGTATCCGCCGCAGGGAAGTATGTGTCGAAAAGTCCCGACTGAATGAGAGGGCGAAGTTGCCGAACGAGTGCTCGGAAGAGGCAGTGACCATCGGGTTCCACGTACTCCATTCGTAAAGCATGGGTCCGGAGAATCGACTCAATACGAGCGAGCTCGCGTTTTTGAGCGGTATCCACAGCCTGAGCAGCCTCTAGTTCTTTGCGACGCTCTTCCTCATACTCTCGCTCAGCTTTTGCAAGTTTCTTGAGCTGCTTTCTAGAGAGCTTGCGCTCACTGTAAAAAGCCGGGGCTTCAGCACCCGCGCCCGCTGGTGAGCCTGGCTCCATTACGCGCTCTGAGCCGTGTCCGGAGCCTGCCACCCCGCGACGCTGCCGTTGCCGCTGCGGCGAACGCTGCCCGCCTCGTTTGAGCGCCGCACTGCTTAGCTGTGCAGCGAGAAAGCACCCTCTCTGCAACCCAGGTTGTACACCACAAGTCGATTGGTCCGAAGCACCGCAACCTGCTTCCTATAAGGGTAGAAGGAGGCCTCCACTTGTGCCCTTTCCCCAACAAAAGTCCCGGTTGGCCGTGTCCTCTCGCTCGTGGCGACGACAACAGGTATGGCCGGTGTGTGCAGTACGAACGCTCGGACCAAATGAATCCACCACCGCGACGCGAAAGACGAACGATTGTGGTGATCAAGCACCTGACGAACCAAAGAAAAAAGGGCTCCCTTTCCCACGCTGCAAAGCACACGTCGTTTGCCACGTTGCGCAGACCAGAAATGTTTCCTCACTGGAACGTTTACGGCCAACGCTCTACGGCAAACGCAGCAGCTTTGAGCACGCGCTTCACGGGGTCTGCAGCTAGTGCCCCACGACCAGCAACTAGAATCACTCGCAATGAGACTGGTATAGATTCTTACGTGTCTGATGGCCTATAGTGTGTGTGCGCTTAGACGAAGCGGGTCCATTCTGAAACCAAACTTGTGCCACAAGAAGGTAGCCGTTCCAGCTCACATGAAAGAGCGCAACGTTCAGCTCAACTCGCACACGAAGCGTGGCAGTGCTCGACACCAGCACCTCGCTACGGAAAAGCTGAGACTTTGGGACCTCGAAGAGCTTGCTCAGCTACGGGGCGCACTTTTGCGCTGGTACGACAGCCAGGCGCTACAGTTACCGTGGCGCCAACGGGGCGGTCGTCCCGATCCCTACCAAGTCTACGTCAGTGAAGTGATGCTTCAGCAGACTCGAGTCAAGACAGTAGAGAAGTATTTCATGGAGTGGATGCGACGCTTTCCGACCGTTGAGGCGCTCGCTGCGGCTACCGAGGAAGAGGTGTTGCAGCAGTGGGCCGGCCTCGGATACTACCGCCGTGCTCGGATGCTGCACGCCGGTGCCAAGTGGATCGTAGCACAAAACCGTGGCAAAATACCCGCATCCGTCCGGGATCTGGAACAAGTTCCAGGTATTGGGGTGTACACTGCCAGCGCCATCGCCTCGATAGCGTTCGGGGCAGTGGTTCCCGCAATCGATGGCAACGCAACGAGAGTCGTATCGCGCCTTGCTGGCATGTGCTGCACGAACGTGTGGAAAGGAGATGGAAAGCGCCTCCTAGCAGCGGTAGCTTCGGAGCTCGTGGATGCAAACCGGCCAGGCGACTGGAACCAGGCTGTTTTCGACCTCGGGAGATCTCTGTGCACGGCACAGGTAACAGAAGAGGCATGTGCGGTGTGCCCAGTTCAGAAGTTTTGCAGGGCGGCCGCGCTTCCCATTTCGGTTCGGCAGAGTACGCCCTATGGTGTTGCGGAAATCTCCGAGGGAAAACTGAAATTGCAACGTCATATGCCGCGCGTCAGAGCTCGCCAAGAACTGCTTTTAGCTTTCGTGTTGGTCGCTTCTGTTGCTCCTCATGCCGCGTCAGACAGCACAGAGACATTGTATTACGTCAGACGCCGCGCCTCGCACGGCCTGCTTGGTGGCCTCTGGGAGGTACCGAACATCGTGGTGGAGCGCCTGCCCCATGCTGACCCGCATCCGCTAGCGCAGCAAGGATTCATCGAACCGGAAGAGAAAGATGGCGGGGTGAGCGCGGCCGGATCGGAAGTGTTCAGACAACTTGCTGCAGCGCTCAATTCCCAGAAATCGTTTAAGCTGAGTGTTGTATCCATCACCCCGATACCAAAGATGGTGCGGCACCTCTTCACGCATATTCGGCAGGATATTCAGGTGTTTCGGGTGGAAGTTACAGGTAATCCATGCTTTCTGGATGATGGAGATCAAGGTCGCTGGGTACGGGCGATAGCTCTGGAGGAGCTTGGTCTTTCGACCCAGATGCGGAGAGTACTCCGAGCAGCTGGTATTCCGTTGACGCGAAAGCGTTTCGGCGATGCGTCCACTGCGACGCACTCATAAGCCAGCGTTCAGCTGTGGTGCGGCGCTCGGTGCACGCCTCAAAGCGACCACCGAACCGTGTCCTCCTCGCGCTTCGAGATTTCTATTCGGGCACGACGTGTACGAGCGAACTGTCGAAGGTGCTCAGTGATGCAAGAGCCGCCATTGGCAGCGTGCCAACGACAAGAAGAGACGCATGCACGCCGCGTATGTGCACTTCCTACCGACAAGGCACCTGCATCTGAGTCATGCGAGCAATCTTTTGCAGTTTTGGGTACAACGCGCAGCTCATGCGTACGCTAGGCGGTGCCCTTCGCATGTAGTATTCCACGAGATTCGCTGTATCTGTGCCTTACACCCTTATCGACCTAAACTGGAACATGTCTACTTACTATCGCGTACGCAGTAAATCTGGGTCACTTCCCACTGTGACCAACGCCAGGTTTTTCGAACCTTCTCTGAGACTGCTTCGTTTTCCCCCCGCCTGAGTCCGGATAGAAAAACGCGGGCGTCTCCTTTCCCTGTACAACCGTTGTCAGCAGTCGAAAGATATTCACGGCAGCTTCCGGGTCCCGGCTTCGATGCTTCCAGCTGCTATCCATGCAATGGTTGCACCGACGGTAGTTGCGTTGAACGCCTCGCTTGCCGTCTCCACCTTGTTTCTATGCAACTTCGGTGTACCCTCGGCAACGGTGCCACTTGACTGTGAGCAGGTGTTCTCGAGTGTCCGCCACCACACCTATTCAGAGCGCCTCGCTATGCCACGTGAGCAACGCTCGCTTCACCGCTCGCTGTACGCTCTGGACGAGTACAGAAGGCTCCCGTGGATGCCTCTTCCGTGTCTGCAGCCCAGTGCAGTGGCCCGTGACCACGGGCTCGTTCGAGGTAGTGCCCTCGCCGAGTACTCGCTCTGGTGCACATGCCGGCGCACGCCGTTCTGCTGGACACTAGAACTTTGGATCGCGGAGTTCCCGATGACGGAGCAAGGACCGCATGGAAAAGCCAGGCTGGTGAGGAGGCCGTCCAGTCTCGATGCGTCTACGCTCCCTTCGCGCTACGCGGTGACGCATCGTGTAATGGAAGCGACCGCTGCGGTGATTCGAGGTCTAGTCCATGACCCTTTTGAATGCAGGGAGAAGAGCGGGGAGCCTCTCGGTGCATGTGCTGTGAACGTTATCAGACTGTTGCCAGGGTCCATATTGTCGACGACCACAAAGGCGGGCGGCTTTGTCATTCGAAAGGCATCGATTATTTGTCGTGACAAGTGCAGTGAAGCGTAGGCATGAGCTTGTGAACAGGTCGCCAAGCGACGATATCGAGTGTATTTCCCCGTCAGCCCAGCGGTGCGAATTGTTGCACCCACGAGTTGCCTCGGAACAGAGCGATCGCCATCTCGAAGAATGGATGATTAGAGCATGTCAGGCGTACACCGGGCGGAGCCGCTGGAAGCTTGTTGGCGTGATTGGATGCAGCAATTGGTTATTGTATGAATCATCTTTCGAGGGCGTGGCATGTTGTCTTGGTTCCAATGAAGTACGGAATTCCGGCTTCGGTGCGTCGGAGCATAGGAGCATCGAAGGAAAGAGTCGTTCTGGAAACACGACTGAGCATCCCAGCACTACGTATGCATCCATAAACCCGTATTGCTGCATTTCGTATCCCAATGCTGTGCTTCTCAAAAAAAAAGTCCAGAAAGATCGCTTACGAGAAACGGAGCGGGCCGTTCAGCGTGCCATTTTAAT
>Ga0078972_1012540_pt1 | contig 14519 bp, 9 predicted proteins | sample YelNatPaOPGAMG01_FD_67568 | JGI IMG/M metagenome (GOLD analysis project Ga0078972, IMG submission 67568) | Hot spring thermophilic microbial communities from Obsidian Pool, Yellowstone National Park, USA - OP-RAMG-01 (SPADES assembly) (version 2) | ecosystem: Environmental > Aquatic > Thermal... | reverse complement strand
GAACCGAAATCTTCTTCCTAGGGACTGCGGAGTTGTTTGTGATTATCACCGGGGGTATCGATCTTTCGGTGGGCTTTGTGATGGGCTTCGCCACGGTTATCGCTTCCAAACTGATGGTGGCCTTCGGCGCCCTGGGGTTCTCGCCCCTGACCAGCGTTTTGGCCGCCTCGGTGCTAACGGTATTCATCGGCCTTTTACCGGGATTCATGAACGGCTGGCTGGTGGCCCAACTGCGGGTCCCCGCGTTCATCGCCACCTTTTCCATGCTGGGGATAACCCGCGGAATTTCAGAACTCCTGTTGGCGGGGATTCCGGCGAAAAACCTGCCCCCCCTGGCGGGGGATATTGGGAACGGGTACCTGCTCTTTATTTCCAAGGGCGGTGTGTTCAGTTTCTTTAAACGGCCCGAGGTTCCCCGGGGTCAGTACGTCTGGTCCCTTATCCCGGTGATCGTGGTTCTGGCGTTTATCTTTATTTTGATTTTCGCCTTTATCCTGAAACGGACCCGGTTTGGTCAGCATATCTACGCCATTGGGGGTAACAAGGAAGCGGCGGAACGGGCGGGAATAAACGTAAAACGGGATTTGATTAAGGTGTATATGATCTCTTCCCTGTTCGCCACCTTGGCGGGTTTAGCGTACACGTTCAAGTACATTACCGGAAAAGCGGACGCAGGATCGGGGATGTTGTTGGACGGTATAGCCGCCGTGGTCATCGGCGGGGCCAGTATGAACGGCGGTTCGGGGAGTGTATGGCGAACTATTCTGGGTTGTACGGTGATCGCGGTTCTTGAAACGGGGTTGAGGATTATGAACTTACAGACCTTTACCACCTACGTCGTGGTGGGGGTTATTCTTATTATGGCGGTTATTGTGGACCAATCGCTCCCGAATTTTCACCGCTCGGAGGGTTAAAGCATGGCGTATTTATTGGAAACGAAGGATATAACGAAACGGTTCGGGGGCCTTACGGCGGTGGACCACGTGAGCCTGGGAGTTTCCGCAGGAGAGGTTGTAGCCCTGCTGGGGGATAACGGGGCGGGGAAATCTACCTTAATTAAAATAATTTCTGGGGTCCATAAACCCGACGAGGGCGAAATTTACCTGGATGGAAAAAAAATCGAGATCCAGAGCCCCATCGACGCCCTGGCCCAGGGAATCGAGACCATTTATCAGGATCTAGCTTTGGCGGAGAATTTAAACGTCTACTCCAATATTTTCCTGGGCCGAGAAAAAACAAAAAAGGCTCTGGGACTTATCAACGTTTTGGATCACGGTACCATGGCGGAGGAATCGCGGAAGGTTTTGGACCGTCTTGATATTCATATCCCATCCCTCAAGTCCAATATCCGTAACCTTTCGGGGGGTCAGCGGCAGGCGGTCGCCATTTCCCGGTCCATCTATTGGGACGCGAAAATCCTGATTATGGACGAACCGACGGCGGCGTTGGGCATCGCGGAACAGAAAAAGGTGTTGAACCTGGTCAATTCGCTAAAAAATCAGGGTATCGGTATAATCATCATCAGTCATCAAATGTACGACGTGTTCGAGGTGGCCGACCGGATTATTGTCATGCGCCGGGGTATTAAGGCGGGGGAATTGGTGGTAAAGGACACTACCCCCGACGAGGTGGTTAGCTTGATAGTCGGAGCCGAAACGGTTAAAAGATAGGGGCTATGAAACTATTTCAACGCACCCTGTTATCCTTCGTGGGAATCATTATGCTCCAGGGCGCGTTGACCATAGCCTTTGTGACCAACCGGATAGAAAAATCCCAAACCGAGGATCTGTGGAGGGAGTTGAGCGACGAGGCCCTCAAGGTCTACGATAACGTTAACGCCTGGAAGCGGCTGTTATGGAAAAATGTGGGAGACCTGCGGGAGGATACTCGACTTTCTGATCTGGTGGGTGCCCAGCGGACCATCGCCTTTTCTTCCGACCTGGATACCTATTTACGGACCGTCGCCCCCCGAACGGGGGCCGATTTTCTGATAGCCCGAAGCGGCGCTTCACGCTACACCAGTATTATTTCCCTTTCGGACAAAAATCTGCCCGTTCCGGCGGAACGGTATTTTCAAAACAAACGAAACCATCCGTATATCGATACGTTCTTTTTGAACAACACCCTGTTTTTTGTGGGAACCCTCCGGGTTACGGGGATAAACGGATCCTTTATCGATCTTTTTTTGATCAAGGTGGTGGACGAGGGTCTCTGCGCTCAGCTGAGTTTTAACCCCCGTATCCGGGTCCTGCTGTCGGTGGATTCCCGGTACGCGGTGGGTTCCCTGGGGGCTTCGACCTTTAACGCCTGGTTGGCCTCCCACCCCCTATTGAACTCCTACTTTTCCATCGATTACCTGGAGCAGGATGGAAAACCCTACTCGGCGATTGTACAACAAAGCGGTATGTCCCGGTACTTTATAACCGATCGGGGCGAGACCGATGAGCCCTTTTATATCACCACCTTTTTTTCCCGCTCCGAGTATCGGCAACGGTTGGTTTCCATCAATAACACTGTTTTGAGCGTCTCCCTGATAATCGCCCTGGTGACCATGATTATCAGCCTAATCCTGGCTAACTCCATCACCTCGCCGATCCGCCATTTACGGAAGGCCATGTTTGCCATAAGCGCGGGGAACTACCAGACCGTGGTGGATCTTCGGGTTTCCGGCGAAATGGGCGACCTGTTGCGGGGCTTTAACGACATGGCCCGTCAGCTTTCCCAGGATCATACGGCCCTGCGGACGTATATTTCGGAAATTATCCATCTAAAGGACTACAACGATAAGATATTCAACGCGATCCAGGAGGGTATTATCGTTGTGAACGCCGTGTTCACCATCGAAAAGGTCAACCAGGCCTTCCTCCGCTACTTTGACCTGGAGCCGATGGGGGTGGAAAATAAAAATATCGACGACCTTTCAATCGAGCTATTCGACGATACCTTCCACGCGAGCATCCGTTCGGTGTTATCCGGTTCGGTGCCCCTGGATACCCAGGTTCGACGCACTTCCAACGGGTTAACCTACGAGATAAAAATGTACCCCCTCTACGAAGAAAACGCCGAGGGAATCGACCGCTTGCATTGTATCATGATAATTGAGGACATTAGCCGCCGTATAGCCTACGAGGAGGGGATCTTTCAGGCGGAAAAATTAGCCAGCATCAGCATGCTTTCCGCGGGGGTAGCCCACGAGATCAACAATCCCCTCAGCTCTATTTTAATAAACGTGCAAAATCTTATCGAATCGAGTCGGGACGAGTCGGCCCTTTCGGATTTAAGGATTATAGAGGAGGAAACCAAACGGATAGGCCGAATTGTCCGGAATTTGTTGGATTTTTCCGCCACCAAGCCGATGGAACAGGACGGACTGGATATCAATGCCCTGGTCGAGGAGGTCCTTCAACTTATTCGATATTCGATAAAGAAAGAGAGCCGTATCGAAATAGAAACCCATTTGGATCCCCAGGTTCCTAAAGTTGCCCTGGGCTCCGATGAGTGCAAGCAAATCCTTATCAACTTGATTAAAAATTCTTTGCAGGCCATCGGTAACGATGGTACAATTAGTATTCGCACCGGTACGGCGGAGGAGAGGGGACGGGTGATTTTGGAGGTCGCTGATACGGGGTGCGGTATGGATTCCGAGACCCTGAGTCGGCTTTTTGATCCCTTTTTTACCACCAAGGGTGATAGGGGAAATACGGGGTTGGGCCTTTCGGTGGTCTATGGCATTGTGAATAAGTACCACGGGACCATCACCGTGGAAAGCGAGAAGGGCCGGGGAACGACTCTACGGATCCTATTCCCCGCCCTGGGATCGGCGGTTAGCTATGGAGCCTAAGGGTAAACGGAACAGCGTGGTTATCGTGGACGATGAGCCGGGAATTTTACACGGCCTACGACAGCTGTTTGAAAAGGAAAATTTTACCGTTTATACCGCCGAAGATCGAGCGGGGCTTTCGGACATTATCGCCACCAAGACCGTTGATATTGCTATCCTCGATATACGGCTTAAAAACGGTCTCAGCGGTTTGGACCTGCTGGCTTTACTGCGGAACTACGATGCCGATCTACCCGTTCTAATGGTCACCGGGTACGGGAGCATCGATACGGCGGTCCAGGCGATGAAGCTTGGGGCGGTGGATTATATCCAGAAGCCCATAGAGAATCGTACCCTCCTCGATGTGGTCCGTAAAAATTTGGAACTCCTTCGCCTGCGGAAGGACAATTCGTTTTTAAGGAATGAATTGCTCTCCCAGGTGTATCAGCACCGGATTATCACCGCCGACGGGGCGTTCCTTTCGCTGATCGAGCGGGCCGATAGGGTTAAAAACAGCAGTGCCACCCTCCTGCTAACCGGGGAAAGCGGGACCGGGAAGGAGGTTCTTTCCCGGTACATTCATTTTACCAGTAACCGACGGGATGGACCCTTTGTGGGGATTAACTGCGCCGCCATTTCGGAAACCCTGCTTTTAAGCGAACTATTTGGCCATGAAAAGGGCTCCTTTACCGGGGCCACGGAACGGCACCTGGGCAAGTTCGAACTGGCCGATAAGGGAACCCTTTTTTTAGACGAAATCGGCGATATGTCCCCTGCGGTCCAGGCTAAACTCCTGCGGGTTCTGGAGGAAAGCGCCTTTGAACGGGTGGGGGGAACCAAACGGATCGAGGTGGATATCCGGCTTATCGCCGCCACGAATCGAGATTTGGGTGCCCTTATCCAGAAGGGGGAGTTTCGTTCGGACCTGTACTACCGCATCGCCGTGATGGAACTGCCCTTGCCTCCCCTGCGGGAACGTCCCGGTGATATCCCCCTGCTGGTCGACCACTTTATCTCCCTGTACGCCCAGAAATACCGAAAACCCGTTCGGGGCGCCCTGGCTGAGGTGCTGGATTATTGGCGGCGCTACGACTGGCCCGGCAACGTCCGGGAACTGCAAAACGCCGTGAACCAGGCGGTTCTGCTGTGCCGGGGTGAATGGATCGATTTGGATTCCCTCGGCATCGGCCCCCGGGTGACCCAGTCTCCCTGCGCGGACCCCTTCCCCCTGGACCAGTACCAAACCCTGGATGACCTCCGTACCGCCGTCATCACCCACTACGAGGGTGAAAAAATTAAACAGGCCCTCGCTCATAACGATGGAAACCATTCCCGCACCGCCAAAGCCCTGGGCATAACCCGAAAAACCCTGGCGGCCAAAATGCGAAGGTACGGGCTTTGAAGAAGGGGGGGATAAATGGGTTCTACTTAACCAGAAAATCTGTCTACTCTTCGGTCATGAACAGAGGTATATCAGCCTGGTTGTCTCCCCTGGCAATATCCGAGCTGGCTCCTACCTGGGCAAGATAGGCAAATTCCCGGACCTGGTCACTGTCTATGGCGGTTGCCCTTTCAAAGGTTGCCCGGGCCTGGGCAAAATCCTTGAGTCCCGTATAGGACTTTGACATGCTTACCAACACTTTCTGGGCTGTCATGCTGTTTGGTTTTCCCTGTTTGGTCAGTACCGTGTATGCTCCTTGATACTGGGCAAGGGCTTTTCGGTAATCCCGTTGAAGGTAGGCGATATTGCCCAAATTTACCTGGGCCCCGATAGAATTGGGGTCCATCTTTAAAACCCGGCCGAAGGCCGCTTCCGCCTCCGCTAATCTACCGAATTTCGCATAGGCTATGCCAAGGTAGGTCCAGGTCTGTTTGTCGTTACTTTTGGTAGCCTCAGCCAGTATGGGTTGCAAAACACCGTCGGTCACTTGGGTAAGTTCTACTTTGTACAGGGCTGATAGAGCTTCGGGGCTCCCATATTGCAAACCCAGATCCGATTCTCGGAGGGCTACGGGTCTGTAAAGATTCTGCGAGTCCACGGTCCGGTAAAAAGCTCGCTTATTCGGATCCTTCTCGTATAAATTCCACAACTCCGCACCCTTTGCCCAGGCATTGTAAAAGCTTTGTTTACCGATCAAGGTAACTTCTACCGGAATCCAGAGGGTATCATTGACCACGAGAAACATGCTCCGGTCGGAGTGCAGTTCCCGGTAATCCCTGCTTTTTACCTTTGTATTGAATACCGCGTAAATATGCCCCGGCACGGTGATAAAGCCGGTCTCAATCCCCGCGGATTCCAAAAGACTTGTATAAAGCACCGTTAGGTCATCGCAATCGCCGGTACCCCGGCGGAGGGTATCCCTACCCAAACTGACCGAGTCCAGCAGATACTGTTTTTCCTGGGCCTTTACAAAGGGAGAGACTGGATCGGATTGATAGATAATCCCCAGTTTTACCAGCCCCGCGTATACTTGGGCGGCAATCTGCAGACTGTCGTTTAACTGGGGGAGGGTCTCGCCCTTAAGAGACTGGCGGACAAAGGAGGTATAATTCCGCAGAGCAGAATCGGAGGGGGTAATAAAAGCCCCAACCTTTCGGTCGTCGTCCCAGACGATGCTGGTTTTATCATACAGTTCATAGGAGAGGGGAAATTTTTGTTCCACCGCCCTGCCTTTGTAGCGATAGGTTACAAGCAGTTCACCGGTCAGGGGTGTAATCCCTTCGGTTTTGAATACTTCCTGATTAAAGGATGCAAGCATATCGATAGATAGGGAGACCTTTGGGGGCACCTTTTCAAATTTTGCGATCGGTGTTGGGGCATCCATGAATCCGCTTTGGAAAAAGGAGACCTCCACATTCTGCAGTTCCGCCTTCTCATCATTTATTAATTGGAGGCTTGTAAAGGGATGGTTTGTGTAATAGCTCTGCATCGCCGCAAAAAGGCTCGGTATTTTAACCTCTCCGAGCCTAAAAGCCCGGGCTGAAGCGGCGGCGCTATCCGGGTCTTGGCCAAAACGGTAGGCCACACCGAAACCAAACCCTACCGCGAATCCATTGAATTCCGTAAGAGGCCCGAGGCTTTGACTGTACCGGACCGTAGGACGCAGATCCACGGAAAAATTATAAGAGGGGATCAGGCTGATCCGCAGTTCCCCCTGGCCAAGGACCAGGGGAGAACCAACCACCCCTGTGGGGTCAAGGTTGGCAAAGTAGGTCTGACCGAAACCAGCGGAGACACCGCCTCCCAGCTCGAAATTTTTGGAAAACCGCGTAGAAAACAAAAACCCCCCCATGCCATCCCAGATGGAATGATCCCAAAATCCGTTTCCGGTACTCCCATTCTGGGTTACCGAGGTCTGGGATACCGATACCTTTGCTTGAAAGACCGGATTAAAGGGCATGGGGATTCGGAGTTCCGTACCAAGGGCCCTGATTGCGAAATCCGAAGAAAATCCCGAAAGGGCTTGTAAACCAAGATAGTCCACGCCAACCGATACGGGAAACCGGTAGAGTTCATTTAAGTCTCCGCTTCCCTGCTGGGCCTGAACAATCTCCGATGTCCATACCACGGAAACAAACATTACAAGGTGCCAAAATCGTTTCATTACACCCCCCTATCCCTGCGCAAATGCCGCTTAGGGAACCAGATTTAAAACAAAGAGTTTACCGTTCCCGTCCAGGGCGTATAACTGCTTTTTATACAGAGCAATATGGATGGGTCTAAAAATGGGACTAAAACCTGGTTCGCTAAGGTTTCCAACCTTTACGGGACTATAGGGGTTGGAAATATCCCAGATATCTAATCCCGCTGACCCCCGGGCTACATAGGCATAATTGCCTCGAACCTTTACATCGTAGGCCCCGCCCCCGCTAGGTGTGGCAGGCCAAATACGGCTTTGACCGCCAGTCCAGGACTGAACATTGGTAATGTCGTAAATTAAAAGACCATTCACAGAATCAGCCACTAGGACAAGATTGCCCGTAACCGCCACAGCCGCGGCGGAACCGCTTGCGGGCAGGGCCCCATAACCGATTAACACAATGGGGAAACCGGGAGAACTGAAATCGACAACCTTGAGCCCCGCTGTTTCGTTCGCTAAAAAAGCCAGAGTTCCCTGTACAGCAATGCCCCGGATCTCGGTAGTATCCCCAACCATCGTCGCGGTTTGTACTGACCCTATGACGTTTAGGGTATTGTCGTAGGACAGGTCCAGTACGTTGAGATAGGACCCAGAGGTGCCGATAAGGGCCACATTACCGCTCAACGCCACCGACCAAGCATAGCCCCCGAGTAAATTAACATAGGTTCCCACCGGTTGGGGATTCGCCATATTCGAAATATTCCAGTAGGTGGCCCCGGATCGTTCCGCGGCTATTATCATATAGTCGCCGGCGGCTGAAAAGGCAAAGTTGGAGTAGTTAGGAGAAATGGTCCCGCTTCGCTTGGTTACCGCGGCGGGGTTGCCAATATCGAAAAGTACCGGATAGGATTCATAGTACCCTCCGGTCTGGTACCGCTCTCCTACAAAAAGTACATTCCGATACGGTAAAAGGGTCGAACCCTCGGTGAGGTCTGACAAGGTAGCTCCCAGGCTGATCGTACTGGTGTTTCCAAACCCAAATACGGAGATACCGCCGCTTTGGCCGGCGGTGATATAGCCAAAGCCATTGGCCACCGCAAGCCCATCAGGACTACCCCGGACATTGTAGAGGGAAACCACCGACATAGAACTTGGATTGGTTATATCAATATCGGCAAAGCCATAATCCCTCAGGGTCACATAGAGTCGGTTTCCGGAAATAGCCAATTTTTCTGTGGGCTCGACACCACTCAAGGGGCTTATTCCCAGTCCTAATGATTGGGGATTATTTAATGTGGTTGTATCATAGGCTTGGATATTCCAGCTTGAAGCCACAAAAAGGTTGTTCCCCGAAAAAGCCGCACTGGTAGTATAGGGCAAAGCGCTTGTTTGCTGGGTAAGTACCGGAGCGCTGTCAGAACCCGTAACTGTATACAGAATGGAAGCATTATGTCCCCCAGCGAAGACAAACCGGGTCCCCGACCGGTCTTGAACCGCCACAGAATAACTGTAGTTCATAGTAGCTTGCCCCGCATTGGAGATCCGAACCACCGGAGCATCCGGATTGCTCGCATCAATCACATACATTCCATCCATAAAACCGGCAATGAAAACCAGGTTTCCAAGGACCTCCACAGCCTGCCCCTGGAATGCTGAGTTGCTAGACACCTGTACCGACCCCCGTTTTTGGGGCGAGAGGGGATTACTTATATCAACAATTTCCAGCTTTTTACTGGTAGTTGCAATGTAGGCGTAGGAACCGGAAATTGCCAGGGCAGAAGCGCCACTAGAAAGGGAAACCGAGGAAACCAGGGTCGGCTGTGCCCGATTGTCTAACGAATATATACGCAACCCATAATAAAAATCAGCCACATAGAGGTAGGAACCAGAGATGATGCCATCAATTGGATACGCCGTGTTAGTGAGGGTGGTGATATAGGCATCGTTGCGGGCAGGAAGGAAGTCCGGAGAAGCTTCAGCGTACCAGCTCTGCACCGTGCTGTATTGGGCAGGCTTTACCAGGTAATAGTAGGTAGCCCCTTGGCTTATACTAAAATCTTTGAACTTCGATCCGGACACCGGGCCGGAAACCGAAACATAGGGTCCCACAGGATCGGAGGCCCGGAACACTTCATAGGTGTTGATGTTTGGATAGGTTTTCCAGCTCACTTCTATCGCGTTGAAATAGGAATAGGTAGATGGAAACAAATCAAAACGGGAAAGGGGTATGGACCGCTTAACCTCGGAATAATTCTTCTTGCCATCACTGTTAGTCCCTTCTAGCAGGAAACTATAGAGCTTGGTATTGCTCAAGGACCCCATCACATAGGGAGCTTGAACACCATCCACATAGGGGGAGCTGGCAGGATTAGGCGTCTGGGAGGAGGCCTCATAGTACAAGCGATAGGATTGAACCCCTGGAACCGGATCCCACTGAAGGGTTACCTGACGATTTCCTTCGGTTGTGGAAAAAGCAGGAATATCATTCCCCGCGTATACCAGGGGAGCCAGATCCTTCATCGATTATCCAATCCATATTTGGGGACGAATCTTGCTCACTTCCCCGAACTCCCGCAACGGTGGTGGAAAGAGGCGCCTGGTGGGTAATAATTTTTCCAACCTTAGAGATAATCGAAGCCCGTTCCTTCTCTTGTTTGACTCCGTTAGCTAAAAACTTCTCCAGGGAATAAATCCCTTCGGTACTGAGTACCAGGGTAGTCCCCGCGTAGGAAAATTCAACGAAACTGTCTTTCTTTAGTCGTATTAGGCTAGAGCTTTCAACCGTAGCTCCCACGTCAAGGTCTTTCCAGGAGTTACCTGTCTTTATCATAACAGAACCTTCTGTCCAAGAAACCTTGAGGGGGGCTGAAAAAACCGTTACCGAAAAGAGAAGAGCCATAACCATGAGTAAACTTAACTTTTTCATAAAAACCCCTTTCGAGTGTTGAATACCGATAACCCACTCAAACTGATTTTTAGTTTAGTATTTTACTCATATATTATAGCATGCATTATTAAATTTCAGGTTAATTGATATTTTTATTTGTTAAACCACCGTAAATACTGGCCCAACCCCGCTGTTTCCAGTTCCGACTTGGGAATAAAGCGTAGGGATGCGGAGTTCATACAGTACCGAAGGCCCGTCGGTTCAGGCCCGTCGGTAAAGACGTGGCCCAAGTGGGCCCCCGAAGATTTGGACCGCACTTCCACACGCCGCATCCCAAAGGAGGTGTCTTCGATCAGCTCCAGGGCGTTCTTATCCAAGGGTTCCCAAAAGCTCGGCCAGCCCGTACCGGAATCGTATTTGGAGTTTGACGCAAAGAGGGGCGTACCGTCGATAACATCAACATAAAGGCCCTCAGCATGATTATCCCAATAGGCATTAGCAAAGGGCCGCTCGGTACCCCCCTGAACCGCCACCGCATATTGTTCGGGACTGAGGGTCTTCCGTAAAACATCATCCGGCACCACACAAATATTGTCCCCACTAGCCTGTTTTTGTACCATTTTAGTCGTATCCTCCTTACCAGCATTGCCGGTAGCCGCACAGGAGCTTACCCATAAGCCAGTAATGATTATCAATACTATATTCATAGGACAAATATACTACATACATGACTAATTTACAAATATTTATGGGAAGAAAAGCTTAAGTCCCCTCTAAAAACTGATGTTTTTAGAATTGTCTCAAGCTTGTTAAGCTAATTTTTTAATAGGCTTGTCAAGCGTTATACAGGTAATCCTAATTTCCTGTCAGTTCAGAGGCATTAACATACCCCACAACCGACCCTGCCTGAGGCCACCAGTGTCGAAGGGAAGATGCTTTTTGGTTTTAAGGACACGGCAAGCTTTAGAATGGGTAGTGTTCCTTTTCGGCACACTCCCTACTGGCTAGACTCCAGCTTGCCCAGGGCCTCGGCGTAGAAATCCTCCACGCTGGTTATCATACGGTAATCGCCGTAGTTTGACATTATTTGTTCGCAGGTATCCCGTACCTTGAGCCAATCCTGGGTTTCGCGATACACCAGCAGTTTCTGATAGATCAATTCAGGGAGGAATGGATCCGTGGGATACGCCTTTTGGGCCGCGTCGGCCAGGGAGAGGATCTTCTGCCTGCAGTAAACGGCAGTTTCACGGTCACCGAAATACTCCACCGTCTTTCCGGCCAGGTCGCGGTACAGGTACTGCAGGAACCAGGTCGCTTCCACGGGGGTACTGCCATTGAGCACGTTGGGGCGAGAGCGATAGAACGCGCTCGCCTCCTGTGCATCCTTGAAACCGAATTTTTGGGGATCCCGGACCATATCGCCAAAGGAATAGAAAACCGGCGCGCTGATACGCTTGGTCAGATCGGAGATATCGGCGATCAGACCGTTGATCTCCCGCTGGTAACGTTGTTTGCGGAAATCCTTTAGGTAGCGATACGCGTCTTCCAGCCCCTTGCCCGGCTTCAGGAAGCCAGGGTCTTCCCGTGATGAAAGCCCGAAGAGTTCCACCGCCTCGGTATAGCGTCCCGCATCCAACAAATCGATACCCCGGTAGTAGGTCTCGACTGCCTTTAAGGATGCCGTCGCCGGACTGGTATGAATCGGCGGAGCGCCGAGGCCGGAGGCGAGCCTGTTCGCCAGGTCCCTCTCCATATCCAGCGCCTGGTCCACAGTTCCCAGTACCGATGCGGCGCATACCACCGTGCCGGTTTCCACGTCCAGCGCCTTGGCGTCAAATCGCAGGTCCGTGCCTTTGAAAATGTACGATCCGACCACGAGCACTTTGGCGCCCAGCAGTTTGCCTATTTGTGGGGCGCTTTGCTCGTCCACCAGACCGGATAGAGCTAACTCCTGTTCCCGCAGTATTTTCTCCAGTTCTGCTCGCTCTATAATCGAAAAGGCGCCACTGGCGGCCAGGTCCGACACCAGCATATCCGCAAGGCCCTTGGACAGCCACGCGGCATCGGGATTGTTGGTGGTGTTGGCAAAATAGAGCACCGACAGGGGGCGCTCTTTTGGGTCGGCAAAACTCTTGGGCGTGAAAGCCAAGGACAGGATCAATGCCATGAAAATGGCGAAAGGGCCAACATTGATGATTGTGCTAAGCTTCGAACTGGACAATATTTTTTGTGCCATGGTCATTCCGTAGGGTAAAGGTTCCCCTTAGTTCTTCCGCCAACATGTGAACCAGGGTAAGGCCAAAGCCAGTTGTTTTTGCCTGTAGTTTTTGTTCATCAATTCCAACTCCATCATCCTGTATGACCAGGTGTATCTGGGGACCTGCTTTATCAAGCTTGATAGAGATGGTTCCCTTCTTGCGACCCGCAAAGGCGTATTTTAGAACATTGGTCAGTAATTCGTTGGTGATAATCCCCAGGGTACCGGCCCGTTTCGCATCCAAGGTAAAATCGGTGATGGATGTTTCTACTGAAATGTTTGGGTTGATTAAAAATATTCCAACGATGGAATTCACCAGGTCGTCTAGATAATCCTTCATCGATACTTCCTGATATTCTCCAGAAATGAGGAGCTTTTCGTAGAGCCTCTGCATGCTTTCGGCCCGGGCTACGGCTTCTAACAGGCCATTCCGTACTTCCGTACTTTCGGCGGTATCGGCCTGAAAATTCAGCAAAGACATCAGGGTGGCAATGTTGTTCTTTACCCGGTGGTGTACTTCCCGAAGGAGGATTTCCTTTTCGGCAAGTTGTTTTTTAAGCGCCCCTTCTGCCTGTTTTCTATCCGTATCGTCGTGGATAATTGAATGCAGTAGGGGCTTACCTTTTATATTCAATTTACTGCTATATACTTCCACATCCCGAATTGAGCCATCGGAGCGGCGATGCTTAAATTGGAAATAATTCCGTTTGTTTTCCACGGTTTGCCGCATTTCCTGGGCAACCTCTTCTTTGGAAAGGGTATTGATGTCCTGAATATACATGTGCCGTAATTGATCCCGGCTCCAGCCGTAAAATTCCTCCGCCGCAAGGTTTGCGTCCATGATTTTCCCATCCGCCGGGTCAATTAAAAGCTTTACCGCCTTATGCTGTTCAAAGACATTTCGGAACAGGGCCTCGCTTGCGCGCAGTTCTTCTTCCACCCGTTTGTGTTCTATCTTAGCTGTAAAAAGCTTCATCGCCATTTTTATAGACGCGTCCAAGATCACGATACCGGAGTTTTTTACCACGTAGCCGTAGCTGGTTATTCGTTCGGTTTTTTCAACCACATCCCGTTCGGTGTGAGAAGATACGAAGATTATAGGGATATCTTGATGAGCCAGTATCCGCTCCGCCGCTTCGGTCCCGTCAATGCCGGAGCCTAAATCTATATCCATTAAAATCAAATCAACCGGCAGGAGCTTTTCTGCAATAATTTTTACGGCCTCTTCCCCGGTCTTCGCAGGATGGACCCGGTAGCCATAGCTCTCCAACTGTTTTTTTTCCATCATCGCGGTGATGATTTCATCTTCCACAAGGAGAATAAGGGTTTCTTTTATTTCCACTAAAACTCCTCCTTGTTAACCGTTTCATCAAATTATAGTGGCTAAATCGGCGGGGCGCAACGGTACTGCTATTAAAATGGGTATGGGGTAAACGAGCCATGAACTATTGGCTCGTTAATGCCTCTCCGGTGTGGAATCTTGGGCTGTAATGCTTCCATCCGTGGGTTAAGCGTTCCTTCCTAAAAAGAATTAACATAACCCAGCCAGGCACTACTTTCTGCATGGGGACCAGCTTCCCTTTTACTGTTCGTACCATGGCGATATTCATCAACCCCTTAAGGGCCGATAATAAGGGCTTAGCATTGCCAATTTCGCGTTCACGTCCTGGAAGCTGGACGATAATTTGATTATTGATCGCGGAAGCTTTAGCGATGAGGATTGCCGCTACGGACGGTTCGACGGAAACCTGAAAAAGAGAAACGGTATGAAGAAGAAAACGCTGGACCCGTCGTGTCCTGCCATCAGTACCCGTGGTTTGTCTAAAAATTACGGTCCCGTAAGAGCGGTCGCCGAGGTAGATCTGGAAGTCCGTCGCGGCGAAATCTATGGTTTTGTCGGCAGGAACGGTGCTGGCAAGGCGACGACGATCCGTATGCTCTTGGGTCTCATTCGTCCGGATGCCGGATCGATAC
>Ga0078972_1012539_pt1 | contig 14519 bp, 15 predicted proteins | sample YelNatPaOPGAMG01_FD_67568 | JGI IMG/M metagenome (GOLD analysis project Ga0078972, IMG submission 67568) | Hot spring thermophilic microbial communities from Obsidian Pool, Yellowstone National Park, USA - OP-RAMG-01 (SPADES assembly) (version 2) | ecosystem: Environmental > Aquatic > Thermal... | reverse complement strand
GCTCTTGTGCTTATGGTTAGTCTCGCGGAGACCCCACTGACTGGAGAGCCGGATGCGGGAGAACCGCTCGTCCGGTTCGGAGGGAGGGGTGGCGCTAATCCCGCCATCCCTACCCCTATCAAAGGCTGGCGCGCCGTCGAGCGCACCTGTCCAGTGCGGCAAGCCTCTTGGCCTTTGCCAGGCCTCTGGCACTTTGGAGTCTGCGGTCTCACCCCACTCGACCAATCCCTTCGTTTCCTTTGTTTGCTCGTGTGAATCCTGTGGGTTGGAGTCGGCGGGCTACTGGGTTTGGGCTTCCGACCGGACTCGTTTGTGCGGAAGGGCTTAGGCTTTCAAACCGCAGAGGCGCGATGAGCGCACAGGCGGGTACTTTTGAAACTTCTTCGCGTAGTTAGCGTATTTAGCGGTTTAGCGTATTCAGCGGTTTAGTGGTAGGGCCGAGTTGCAGGTTGGGCTCGCAGCTCGGAGCTGGGAGCTGGGGTGAGACTTGAGATTTGAGATGGGAGATTTGAGATTGGGTCAGTGGTTTCGGCGGGGCACTGAAACCGACCGGCCAGCAGCTGGTGTTGGCCGCGGCTATGGCGGCTGAAAGTCAAACTGCTCGGGTCTGCTGGTTGTGAGGGCCGACGTGAAAGTCGGCCCTCCATCGGCGGGCTGACGTGGAAGTGGGCCTTCCAAATCGAGATGGAGGCGCAAGGCTAACTGGGTGGACTCTGCTGGCTACGCTATGCCTATAACGCCCGTTTGTGTGCCCGTTTCGGATGTTCCGGGTTTCGAGCCTTTGAATTTGTTTCGGGTTTCGGATTTGGTGCTTCGGATTTGATGGCCCACGCCTCGCGATGGTTGGACTCAGCACCTGGAAAGCCGACAGCCGGCCTGGGCAGCGCAGAGTTTCAGAAGGCCATTGACCCAGGCAGATGGATCGGGCCAGGCTGGCGTCGGATTATAGAGTGCACGACCATGAACCATGCATTGCGACAGATGAGCGTAGGTTGGACGAAACTACTCTTGGTTTGGAGCCTATTCAGCGTGCCACTGTTGGGCGGCGGCGCCGATGCAGGTGGGCAACCCGACAGACCAAGACCGGCTGGGCCGGTGCCGTTTCGTGTGCCTGCAAAGTGGCCCGATGCAATCGAACTGTTGAGCCCCGAATCAGTGCGTGTGGAAGGTTGGCTGGGCCAACGGCTCTGGGCCAATGCGACGAATCGGTTGTTGCGAGTGGATACCGAGCCGTTGCTGGCTGGCTACCGCAAACGCCCGGGCAATCATCCTTGGATCGGCGAGCACGTGGGCAAATGGCTCCATGCAGCCACGCTGGCCTGGGCTTACACAGGCGATTCTGAGCTGCGGGCCAAACTGGACCGGGTGGTGACTGAGTTGATTGCTTGCCAGGAACCTGACGGTTACCTGGGCACTTATGTGCCGGAGAAACGGTTCGGCCTGTACCCAGGCGCAGACTGGGACGTGTGGTCGCACAAGTACAACCTGATCGGCCTGCTGACCTACTACCAATACACCGGCCAGCCCGAGGCTCTGGCCGCGTGCCGCCGCATGGCGGACCTGCTGGTCCGCACATTCGGCCCGGGCAACAAGAGCATCTTGTCCGCCGGCACGCACGTGGGGATGGCCGCCACCAGCGTGTTGGAACCGATGGTGTTGCTCTACCGCTACACTGGCGAGGAGCGCTACCTCGAATTTGCGCATTATCTGGTGCAGGCCTGGGACGAGCCGAGCGGCCCGAAAATCCTCCACGCACTCCGGGCGGGTAAACCGGTGCATCAGGTGGCCAACGGCAAAGCCTACGAGATGCTGTCCAACCTGGTTGGGTTGGGCGAATTGGCTCGGGCCACTGGCGACCGCACGTTGCTGGCGCCCCTGGTGCATGCCTGGCAGGATATCGTCAGCAAACGCCTGTATCTGACCGGCAGCGCTAGTCAGGGCGAACATTTCCATGACGATTACTACCTGCCCAATCATGAAGGTGCGCATGTGGCCGAGACGTGCGTCACCACCACCTGGATCCAGTTCAATCTGCAGTTGTTGCGGCTGACGGGCGAAGCGCGGTTCGCCAACGAACTGGAGCGGACCTTTTACAATCACTTGGCGGCCGCGCAGCGTCCAGATGGCGCGCAGTGGTGTTATTTTACGCCGTTGGAAGGCCGGAAGGCTTACGGGCCCGGGATCAACTGTTGCGTCTCCAGCGGACCCCGAGGATTGGCGCTAGCGCCCCAGGCCGCCTACCTGAAACGCCGGCTGGCAGATGCGGATGCGCTGCTGGTCAGCACATTCGAAACTTCGACGGTGCGGACTGAACTGGACGGCGTGCCAGTGACCGTTCACCAAAACAGCCAGTTCCCTCGCAAGGGCCAGTCGATGCTCAGAGTCAAGCCGGCCCGGCCAGCGAGGTTTGCCTTGCAAGTGCGTGCGGCGGATTGGGCGCAGCCGGTGCGGCTGGCGGTCAATGGCCAGGCCGCCGAGACCCACCTGCAGGACGGTTGGGTGACGCTGTCTGCGCGGCAATGGACGGATGGGGACGAGGTGGCTTTGCAGTTTAGCCTCGGGGCTGGAGTGGTCTTGGGCACACATGGCAACAGTGGACGTGCGGCGCTGGTTTGGGGTCCGTTTGTGTTGGCCTACGACACGGCACGTAACCCGGGGCTGCCGCCGCCCAGGCGGATTGGGTTTGTCGAGTTTGGTAAACCCCCGTTTACGTTGCGCCCGGGGTCGGACTTGCTCTTTGGGGCAGACATACGCACAGCGCAGCGGCCTCAACCGCAGCGGGCCATTTTCGTCACGTTCGCCGATGCGGGTCGAGATGGCGGCCTGTATCAGGTTTGGATTCGAGCGCCGGCCGCAGCTTGGCCCACCAACGAATCGGTTCTAGCCGATGGCCAGGAAAGTCGGTCGCGCCCAGGCAACGTGGCCGGCTCGATTATTGACGGTGACCCGGCCAGTCTGGTGGTCACGTTCAACGGTCAGCCTGCTGCCGAGGATTGGTTCGCCGTCACCTTGAGCCAACCGGTGACGATTCAGCGTGTGGCATTTGTCCATGGTCGAACGTTTCACGATGGTGGCTGGTTCGATACAGCCGCTGGTAAACCCCGGATCCAAGTGCAACGCCGCCCAGGTGGTCCGTGGGAAACCGTGGCGGAGCTGGCTGATTATCCAGCCACTACGGCTACGGACCCGGCTGGACTGAAGCCTGGCCAGCGGTTTGTCCAGCGCTTGCCCGAGCCAGTGACGGTGGTGGGCGTGCGGGTGATTGGCCGCCCTGCGTCAGGCGACAATCCAGGGCAAGCCTTCAGTTCGTGCGCTGAGCTGGAGGCCTTTGGGGACTGAACTGCGGAGTGACAGCCTGATTGCCCCAACCTGCCATGGGCGAGCTCCTGGATCGCACTCGATGAGCCAAGCAGCCGCTGATGGTCAGTTGGACAGCCTCCAGCGCGGAGCCCGGCTGCCGAAGCATTTGATCGAAGAGACTGCGAGGCTCCGTTCCAGTTGGGCGCGGCACAGCCCGGAGATGCTGCGGAATTACTTGGTAGCCGGCGTGCAGGATCCCCGCACCAACCTACAGAGCGTGCTGCTGCGGCATTTCTTGATCGAAGGGCTGTTGGGCGATCACTGCGCGGCGTTGCGCCATGCAGAGGTCCGATTTGCCGCGGTGTTGACCTGGCTACGGCAAGTGCTTGAAACCCGGCCCGAGCCCGAGGAACTGGCCGTGCTCCGGCATGCCCTAAAGGTTGGAGCGGACAATGCCGAGGGCACACCGATTCCGGCGTTTGTGCGCCAGGCGTTCGCGCGGTTGCCGGGGGTGGTGGACGGGTTGGAAGTGCCCAATTACCTGGCGCAGGCGTTGGAAAGCGCGCTCAGGCAGCCCGGGTGCACCCAGCCTGATGAAGGCTCCTTGAATGTGTTCATGATGCTGTGGCAGCAGGCTTTGGCTAGCCTGCCGCCACACCGGCTGTCGGTGTTAGAAGCTGGGTGCGGCTCGGCCAACGATTTTCGGTTCATGGTCGCCTCTGGCTTGGCCCGGTGGCTGGACTACACGGGCATTGACCTGTGCGAAAACAACATTGCCACTGCACAGGCGTTGTGTCCCGAAGGCCGGTTTCGCATGGGCAACCTGCTAGCCATCGATTACCCCGACAAGTCCTTCGATTTTGGGCTGGTGCAGGATGTGTTGGAGCACCTGTCGCTGGAGGCGTTGGAGGTGGCGGTCAGCGAGTTGTGCCGAGTCGTTCGCCGCGGGTTGTGCTTGGGTTTCTTCCAAATGTACGAAGGCACCGAGCATATTGTCCGGCGCGTGGACGCCTACCACGTCAACACGCTGAGCTTGCCTCGAGTCCGAGCCCTGTTGGACCGATGGGGTGGCCGGGTGCAGGCCATTCATATCCGCACTTGGCTGGCGCATCAGTTCGACTGGGCCGACGCTTACTGGGACACCGCTTATACTTTGATGGTTTGGCTTTAGGCACCCTGCGCTGACCAAAACGCAGTTGCAGCCCAAGCGGTTTCCAGCCGATACTTCGAGGCGAGCGTGATAACTGAGTGGAACATTCAGCCGCGCGCTGCGGCTTGCCAGAACTGTGGACGGCGGTTCAGCGACGGCCAGCCGTACCACACGCTGTTGTTTGACGAGAAAGCGCGTTACCGGCGCCTGGACGTGTGCCCGGACTGCTGGCAGACCCAGTTCAGCTTGGCGACGGACCGCCGTGGGTTTGTGTCCTACTGGCAGGGTGTGTACCAAGCCCCGCCGCCCAAGGCCGCCGAGCCCATCCAGCGCGAGACGGCCGAGACCCTGTTGCGGAAGCTGCTGGCGCAAAACGATCCGCAGCATCTGGCTACCATTTACATCTTGGCGGTGATGTTGGAACGGAAACGGGTGCTGAAAGTCAAAGACCAACTGGTCAGCGACGGCCGGCGCACCTTCATTTACGAACATGCGCGCACGGGCGATGTGCTGAGCATTGTCGATCCGGGTCTGCGGCTGGATCAGTTGGAGCAGGTCCAGCGCGATGTGGCCGCGTGGCTGGCTCGGGGCACAGGCGCACCGACCAGCTCGGAGCCGGTGCCGGAGGCTGCAGCGGCTAGCTTCAGCCTCAGTCCATCGCACCCGGAGCAGGTCAACCAACCTGACCAACCGGGTTTGGCGACCGGCTCCGTATCGACGGCCACAGCCGCCGCCCCTGCTGCATCGAGCGTGCCGTGACGGACCTTGCCGCGCTCCAACACCAGCTCGGCCACCGGTTCAAGGACGAGACCCTGTTGCAGGTGGCCTTGACCCATCCCTCGGTGGCTCACGAAGCCTCCGGGCCAGTCCAACACAACCAACGGCTGGAGTTTCTGGGTGACGCCGTCTTGGGGTTGGTGTTGACGCACGAGTTGTATAGCCGGTATCCGCACTTGGGTGAAGGGCCGTTGACCAAGGCCCGCGCGCGCCTGGTCAACCGGCGTGTGTTAGCCGAGGAAGCCCGGCGGCTGCGCTTGGGCACCTACCTGCTGCTGGGCGCCGGCGAAGAAGCTTGCGGAGGCCGACAGCGCCCCTCGATCTTGGCCGATGCCTTCGAGGCGGTCATTGGCGCGCTGTTCATCGACGGCGGGTTGGAGGCGGCCCGACAGTTCATCCTGCAGCGGTTCGAACCGCGACTCGGTGAGTTGACTGAAGGCAGCCACTTGGACAATCCCAAGGGCGAGTTGCAGGAACTGCTCCAAGCCCAATCTGATGAGCCGCCCCGATACGAATTGACCGGGGTCAGCGGGCCGGACCATGACCGCCTATTCGAATGCGCCGTGTTGCACGGAGGGGTCGAACTGGGTCGCGGCCAGGGCAAAAGCAAGAAAGCCGCTGAAACTGCCGCTGCCTTGGCCGCACTCATGCGGCTGCGCGGCGGGTCAGGATCGGACTCGACGGTGCCCCAGCCAGCTTCGGACCCACCGGACCGATCGGCCAGTTAGTCCGGTGCAAACCCGGTCCACAGCCCGCCTTGGTTACTCTGGCCGTAGTCGGAGCGACAACACCGGCTGGCCCGCCGCCCCAAAATCGCCTTGTACCTGAACGGTGCCGATCGACTCAGCTCCGCTGCTCCGGCACAGCACCTTCAACTGCAGCTCTTTGCGTGCCTGAGGCGGCAGAGCCGCCAGCTCGATCGCCGGTGCGGCGGCCTGCGTCGGGCGCGTCTGTAACGCAACTTCCCAGCCATCCGGTCCGGTAACCCGAAGCCGGCCCCGAGCGGTCTGGGTACCGAAGTTGTAAAGGTAAAGCGGGATTTGGGCCTCTGTGCCCTCTCGAATCCGGTAAGCTGACTCTTTGAGCGCCAATTGATCCTTGGGCCAGAGGCTTTGCAGGACCAGGGGCGAAGGGGTGCCTTTGAGGCGAGCGGGTGGCTGAGGCGGCGGCACCAAGTCAAACCGGCGCGCTGCAGTGCGGGGCAACACCGCAAACAGCGGTGCAGCCGAAAGCTGCAAGCTAGGCTCGGTGGGCAATGCGCGGCCCAAGTGATCAAACACCGCCTCGGGCAACACCGGTAACCGGAGCAGAGCGTGGTTGTTAGTGGTCCAGGCAACCAAGACCGTGCGGGCTCGCCCATCGGGCTTGGCCTCGAACGCGAACGCCCGAGTCTCCGGCCCGACCGCACGGAGCCGGCCCAGAGGCTTGGCATCGGCCAACAGTCGGCCCACCGCGGCCAAGGCCACGAAACCCGGGCGCGGCGTTAAGTCGGGCCGTAGCAGGCCAAATTGCGTCTTTCCTTCCACGTAGTGCGGCAAGAGAAAGTAAAACACTGCCGCAGCACCTTCATGCAGTGCGCAGGCGAATGTTTTGGCTACGCGCTCAGCTTGCACCCGGAGGTCAGGGTCTGTGGGCTCTTGCAGTTGCGGGTCGCCCGCCCACTTGACCGGCAGCGCGCATTCGCTCACCCACAACGGTCGGCCTGCAGACACAGCCCGGTGCGCCGCATAGAAGGCGGGATACCGGTCGAACGGCTCGTAATGATGGAAGTTGTAGGTGTCGAAGTAAGGCCAAGCCATGTTGGCCTGCAGGTCCGCCAAATGCGCTGGCTGCGCCAGGGCAAACACGTTCAGACAAGCAATCACTTGCCGGTGCCCAGCTTTCAGGCCCAAGTATGCAGCTTTTTGTAAGGCAGCCATTTCTGCGCCGGTATGGCCGCCGAACATCGGTATGTCCGCTTCGTTCCACGGCTCGAAGGCCTGCACTTGGTCGCACCAACGCTGGGCCATCGCCCGCCAGAAATTGAACGCGTCCCGCAGGTCCAACGGAAACCGTTTGGTCTCCGGGTTGGCCCACTTGGGGCTTTGGTGCGCCACTTGCAACACGCGTAACCCCGCAGCCGCCTGGGCTCGGGCTGAGGCATCGTATTGATTGGTTTGCACCCACTGGCCGCGCTGGGGTTCCATGTGCGACCAGTTGAGCCTGTCCCGCACCCAGTTGACCCCTGCCAAAGCGCACAGGTTAGCCACAGCAGACATCTTTTCCGGTGGGTAAAACCACGCCATGGCAACATCCAACCCGATGGGCGAGGTGGTCGGCGTAGGTGCCCGCAAAGGCGCCAGCACACCCAACGACACCCACCAGGCAGCCGGGCCGTCCACAGGCCGGAGCCGGTAAAAGCCCACTGGCAGTCGGCCCACTTCAGCACGCCCGTTGACGGGCGTCACTTGGGTAAGCTCGCGCTCTTCGTAATCGACGAGCCGCCAACGGTCCTGCGAAGCACCGGGCAGCGGCACCGAAATCGGTTCGCCCACCAAGAAAATGTTCCCAGGCCGGTTTGCCAGAGGTTCGGGAATGCGTCGAGCCGCACCAGCCTGGGCACGGCTGCACAACGTCATCACAGCTAGACACGCTGCCAGGCAGATGGATGCGCTGGATGGTTTCATGACGGTGAGGCTACGGGCTTTCGACGCCGCGCAGCCAGCCCAAAACCAGCCGCAGATTCAACCAGGTTTACTGGCGCCGCCCCGCGGCTGGTCCTTGCGCGGAAACAGCGGTGTAGGTTCGCCAATGGTTTGCCCTGGGGTTAGCCCGCCCCATTGTGCGGCGGTGAATTGGTTCGGTTCACCACTCAAGCCTAGCTGGGCGTAAATCTTGGCGGCGGTACCGGGCAAGAACGGCCACAACAACACGGCCAACACGCGGCACGTCTCAGCCAGGCTGTAGAGCACTGCATCCAGCCGAGCCGCTTGAGCGGGGTCCTTGGCCAACCGGAACGGCGCGGTCTGATCCACATACTGGTTGGCGCGAGTGACCAGCGCCCAGACACTCTCCAGAGCGGCTTTGAGGCGGTAAGCCTCCAGATGCGTTCGGACTTGGCCAGTGGTTTGAGCTGCCTCACCCGCCAACTCGGTGCTGCGGGTCGGCACCACACCGTTACGGTAGCGTTTGAGCATGGCCAGGGTGCGGTTGACCAAGTTCCCCAGGCCATTGGCCAGGTCAGCATGGTAACGCGCCGCAAACCCGGCATCAGTCCAGTTCCCATCCGGTCCGATGTCCAACTCCCGCACCAGATAATAGCGGAACGCGTCCACGCCCCACTCGTCGATCACGGCCAACGGATCGACAATGTTGCCGGTGCTCTTGCTCATCTTGGCCTCGTCTTTCTGCCACCAGCCGTGCACCAAGATTTGGCGGGGCAACGGCAACCCCATGGCCTTGAGCATGATAGGCCAATAGACCGCATGGAACTTGATGATGTCTTTGCCAATCACGTGGGCGTCAGCTGGCCATAGCTGCACTTCCGGGTTGGGCTTGACCAAGCGACCTTCCGGGTCCAACACCGCCAACACGGTCGGGTCGCCCAACGAGCCCGGCGCAGTGACGTAGTTGGACAACGCGTCGAACCAGACGTAAGTGACAAACTGCGGATCAAATGGCAGCGGGATACCCCAGTTAAGCCGCGTGGCGGGGCGGCTGATGCACAAGTCTTCCAACGGCTGGCTTTTCAGGAATCCCAGCACCTCGTTGCGCCGGTAGTCCGGATACACAAAGTCCGGGTTCGCCTCGATGTAGTCGATCAACCATTGCTGATGCCGGCCCATGCGGAAGTAGTAGTTGTCTTCGGACAACTCGATCACCGTCCCCCACTTCGGATCGAACGTGCCGTCCGGGCGCCGTTCCCGCTCGGTCAAAAAGGTCTCTTCCTTGGTCGAGTAAAACCCAGTGTAGTTGGCCTTGTAGAAATGGCCCTCGGCATGGAGCTTCGACAGGATGGCTTGCACCAGAGTCTTGTGCCGCGGCTCGGTCGTGCGGATGAAATCGTCATTGGAAAGCTGCAGCCGCGCCGCAAACTGTTTGAACACTGCAGCCAGCTCGTCGCAATACGCCTGCGGCGCCTTCCCTTCGGCCAAGGCAGCTTGCTGCACCTTCTGGCCATGCTCATCGGTGCCGGTCAGGAAAAAGGCTGGCCGGCCCAAGCTGCGCTGGCTGCGGGCGATCACGTCGGTGATCACCTTCTCGTACGCATGGCCCAAGTGCGGCAGGCCATTGACGTAATCGATAGCCGTGGTGATGTAGAACCGTTTACTCATCCGCACCCCAGTGTGGCTCAGGCCAGCACCCTTGGCAACCGCAGGCCACAGGGGCGAACGACAGGGGGCGTGGGGCATGGAGATCGGAAGACGGAAGACTGAGGACTGAGGACCGAGGGCGCTAAACCGTAGCCGCCGCCGTCGTAGCCGCCGCCGTAAGGCGGCGGACCTAGATCAGGACGGTAGCCACCGCGGTAACGCGGTGGATGATTAGATCAGGGCGGATTTATCCGCCGGCTCACGCCGGCGGCTACGCACTAGCCCCGTAGCCGCCGCGGTGACGCGGCGGACCTGGCCAACCCAGGCAATCCAATCCGCCGGCTCACGCCGGCGGCTACGCATTTGTCCCGTAGCCGCCGCCGTCAGGCGGCGGACTCGACGCACCCGGCCGATCATCCCGCCGACTCGCATCGCCTACCCGATGCAGCTCGGGTGGTGTGGAAGTCCCGGTGTGCAATCCCCGGCCGCAGACGCGATCTTTCTGACTGCCCCAGCCTTCCCGGCCTTTTGGGTGATGTTGGTCTAGCCATTCCAGGGTCCTGGGAAGCCCGACCGTCAGGCGTTGCAGAGGCTTCGGTTCATCGCTTCAGTCTGCGCCCCCAAGCGGCCTCTCAAGGCGGCTGGGTCTGCAAGCGTCAGCTTCCGCGGACTAGTATGCACATAGACTGCTCCCACTTGTGGTGGACCCGGATAGCAGGCGATCATCTCGTCGGCGCTATCTCAGGCAGTTGAACTGCCGGGCAGACCTCCTCAATGACCCTGCGCTGGTCCCTATACACACGTTCAAATTCGGTCCGGCGCATCAATCCCGTACCAACCACATCAGTCTTCAAATCGATTTGCACGACGCTGCGTTGCTCGTCCGTCAGGTCAGGCCAAGCGATCAGCACCGGCGAGGTCGCCCGACCTCGCAACGCAGACCAACATTCTTGATCTAGGTTCAAATACCAACCCGAGACCATCGGCGCTCTCACACCGGTTGCGCTCGCCAGCACTGGCAAAGCGGCTTCCAACCGAACAACCCCGGCGGCGTTTGGCACAGACGGAGGATGCCTCGGCACATAAGAAGCGGCTTTAATCCACACGCCCAGTTCGTCGAACTCGGGTATGCCTGATAACCCGGTGGCTAAGGACGCTCCCACTTGAGGCTGACGCCGAGCCACACTCCTAGGCAGGACAGCAAGCGAAATGATCGTGAGCACCGCAACAGTTGGTAGCAGCGACAGCACCCCGGCCAGCCAAGTTGTCCTCTTGCGCAACAGCTTACCTACGATAGCCGATGCCAGCCCTGTCGCCACAAACACCATGAGGCCCATGCCATAGGCACCCGCGCGCGACTCTGGCATCGCTTGGAACACCACCCCCAGTACGAACGTTTCGTAAACGCCGATCAACGGAATCAGCATGAAGGCCCCACCAAGGCTCGCCACCGCAAGCAGCGCCCAGAAAAGGTGAAAGCCCACGTGAACTACAACTTCCTTCGGTATCGCAACGTGCCTTCGCATAGAGACCTACGAGTTGGCCTCGGCCAACGGGCCACGTGCCCTCGCCGCGCAGGGCTGCGCCGCCGCGTAGCGCGTTGCTTGCCACTCCCGCTTGAGAAAACTTCGGGCTGGCCGGTTGCGCCATGCGGCCCCCTGACTCCGGATGCTCACTCGGGTCTGATCAGAACGCCAAATACTTTACGCCGCTCCTGCCCCGGCAGTTCCACCGACACAAGAAACTCCAGGTCCACTCGCATGCCGTCCTGCCGAAAATATCGAAAGCCCGAAGCGCCCGGGGATGTCCCGTAGCCCAACAGCCGGTCTTGCAGCAGAGCTTCCACATCCTCTAACAGCATGCGGTTTGTGATCCCATTGGACAGCCGCCATGCCACCTGGTCGAACGGGCTCGGTGCCACCAGGCTGTGCAGCCACGCCCCTACAATGGGATCACTCACGCAGAGGCCTGCCAGACGATCCTGGTAAAACAAGAACGCGTGGTTAGCCCCGTAAATTAGCGCTACGCCGCCACCCGTCAGCCGCAGGTAGCCAGCAGGCGGCCCCCATAGCCTAACAAATTCATCTCTCCCCATGCCCAGGGGCATCGCGTAAATGCTCTTGCCGGGGTCAATTATGGGACTCAGCGGGCCCGCACCAACCGAGCGACCTGACTCGCTACCACCGCGACCACCGGTCAGGACCGCGGCCACCACGCCGAATAGCATGCCAAGCGTACCAAGACCGACCGACAGTCTTAACCCGAAACGCATCAGTTTCATAATGCCTAACCCCTGCGTCTAGGGCAGGGACAGTCCCCGCGGCAAGTCCACTGCCTGCTGAGCTCTTGCGTCCGCCCACTCGGGCGAGCGCCTACTGCAGTATCGATCACAGCCAGGATTCGCTCCCAGTGCGGGTAGAAGGTTACCGCACCGACACTGATGGGCGCCCTCCTGTCGGCACCGACTGCCGCCCAGCATCCGTTGTGCAGCTCGCTTCCAACGCCACCCATTCCAGCACCGCCCCCTTGCTTACTCTGCTTTTGCAAGAATGGCTGCCACGGGGCTTTCCTCCTTGGGAAAGCAAATGCCAAACTGCAATTCCACACGCATTCCGTTTTCCCGGAAATATTGCCGGTCCCAATGATCAGGCGAACCGCCATAAGGCACAAGCCGCTCTTTGAGGATGGCTTTGACATCTTTAAGCGTCATGTAATTCGTAATGCCGTTCGAGAGCCGCCATGACACCTCGTCAAATCGGCTTGGGGCCAAAACCCAGTTGATCGGCCCCAATAAAATGGGCGAGGTCCAAACACAAACCCCAACCAGACGGTCGTCGCGAAAGAAGAACGCGTGTTTCACCCCGTAAATCAGCAGCAGCTCACCGTTTGCAAGCTGCAGCTCGCCGGTTGGCCTGCCGCACCGCCTGATAAACCGCTCCTTGGATGCGCCCATCGGCACCCCGTAAATGCTCTTGCCCGGGGCAATAGTCCGATTCGGCGGCCCCAGCCCAGCTCCTCGGATCCAGTCCACAGCCCGACCGCAACTACTGACAAGCGTAGCCGTTGCGCCCAATAACACTACCGCCCTCAGGTATCTCGCAAGCGCGCAAAAGCGAAACCCAATCCATCTCATAAAGCCTCACCACCGTACTCGGGGCACGGGCAGTCCTCTTGGAGGACCCACTGACCCACTGGATTCTTGTCCGCCCAACCAAACGACCAGAACACGCATACCTGCCATAGATAACACCGCACGGTCACCGTGCCTGTGCAGGGGCACTCCTTGACTTGGCTCCTGCCGCTCGGCCCCAGTGGCCTTGGTGTGTCCCGAGTGGGGTCGCAACCCGCGCCACGCGGCCGGGAACCATGCGCATCCGGGTTATTACCACCCATAACGCCCCCTACACACCGAGGTCCGCCAGCAACCGGCCCGCCCCCAAACGGCGGACAAAGCGCTGGGATTGGACTCGGGAGCGGTTGCTGAGGCGCAGGTGCAAACTACAGCCCCAAGGGGTCGAAGTTTGACGTAGGTCGGTTTGCAACGAATCTAAACTCATTGATCCGGTCACCCTGGGCCAGACCGACGCTTCTGCGCACTCGCGGCAGCGTGCCGAAGCCGAGTTCTGCCACTGGGTCCCTGCTCACCCACCGTTGCAGGCTGGGGTCGTAAAAGCGGTAGCCGTAGCAAACCAGGCCCGACGGCCGGTGCCATTCCTTGCTGCTGAACCGACACAGGTCGGCCTCGGCCAACGGACCTACTCCGGAGCCGAACAAACCCTGTGGTTCCTGTCCGCTCATCCGCAAACAAGACTCACGCTGTCCTCGCCCCGCTAACGTTAGCGCCCACCTCCATCCAACCATTCGCGTATTTCGCTAAATATGGGCACGACCCGCATCACCATACACCACAGACACATCGCTGCGCTGCCAGGAATGGCGCCAAAAGCAGCCGCGCCGAACGTGCCCAACGCGGTCTCGGGGCACGTAACTGCCACCATGAAAATCGCCCCGGGCGAACGCGCCGATTTGGATGGCCAAGTATTCACGCTTCGTGATAGGTTGGCGGAGCGGTGCCTTCATATGAACCTCAAGCGACCCTGACATTCGTTAGGCGAGGAAAGGCCTCCTTCCCCATGCATCTGCGCCTTTGCGCTACGTTCATCGGATATTGCCGAGCATGGCGTCCACCAAGGGTTTCCCCTGCCCTGGACCAGTGGCCCCACTCCAGATCCATTGCGCGCGTTGATGCTGAGCTTCCCCACAAGGATGCCCTGGCGCTGCCAAAAGGGGATCGCCGCGGCTTTCTAGGTAGGTCCACAGTTCGGACTCAGACAAAGCTCTGCACCTTTCCTCAAAAGCTCTGAAGGTTGAGCAATTTCGAGGGCGCCGACGGACCTTATTCGAGTGATCCCTTTCCATATTTCACTGTTTGTTTGCGGTTGCTGAGCAGAAGCTTCAAAGCCGCGCCAATACCGGCGCTGGCCACCCCAAGCACCGACGCCAACGCAGTGTCAACGTAGTGCGCCGCGGTCAAGAGTCCTAATCCAAACCCTATCAACACACTTGAAACCTGTTTCACCATAGTCTCTCTTCACACTGCTAACCCTATCATTCCGCCTGCCGGAAAGCAGCGTTGTCACCGTCCGTTACATAGGACGCTCGATCGAAACAATGCCGCATGCTAAGCACGCAGCATAGCAAGTCATACTAAAGGCAGCGCATTCCCGTCCGCTCGCCGCCTCCATGCACTTCCACCAGCAGTCCGGAAAGGTGTCATCTAGGTCATCCCAATGTCCAAGCGCGCAAATCACAGCGCACGAGCCACCCGCCACCCCAGCGCATGCAACACACGCAACACATGGGATAAATTTTGCCCAGCTCCGACCATCCGGGTCCACTCGTGCCAGAGGCCCGTTGTCTACGAAACCGAACAGGTTCACACCTCCCTGTTCTGCAATCGGATCTCGATTCACCCACCGTTGCAGGCTGGGGTCGTAGAA
>Ga0078972_1012538_pt1 | contig 14519 bp, 15 predicted proteins | sample YelNatPaOPGAMG01_FD_67568 | JGI IMG/M metagenome (GOLD analysis project Ga0078972, IMG submission 67568) | Hot spring thermophilic microbial communities from Obsidian Pool, Yellowstone National Park, USA - OP-RAMG-01 (SPADES assembly) (version 2) | ecosystem: Environmental > Aquatic > Thermal... | reverse complement strand
ACGTCCCGAGGTTCTGGAGGGAGATACCCAACCGCTACGGCCTGGTGGGCACCAGGTGCGGGCACTGCAACAGGATCTTCTTCCCCCCCAGGGCCATCTGCCCCAACTGCAGGAGGGTGGGCCAGCTGGAGCCCTACAGGCTCAGCGGGAGGGGGAGGATCTACTCCTTCACCACCGTCTACTCGGGGCCGGGGGACTTCAGGGAGCAGATCCCCTACGTGCTGGCCATCGTGGAGCTGGAGGAGGGACCGAGGGTGATGGCCCAGCTAACGGACTGCCAGGAGGAGGAGGTGAGGATAGGGGATGAGGTGGAGCTGGTCTTCAGGAGGATCAAGGAGGAGGGGGAGGAGGGGATCATACACTACGGGTTCAAGGCCAGACTGGTGAGGGCCAGACCCCAGCCAGGGGCCTAGGACCAGACACCCACGGGACCCTCCATCGACTGGAGGGATGACCCCGCTACTCCCGGGGGCCCAGCCCCGCCTTCCTGGCCAGGGTGAGGTAGCTGGTGTGACCCAGCATCCTGGTGCTTGGCCTGGTGCACCCCTCCCTCACCTCCCACTCCCTGACCAGGCACTCCATGGTTCTGAGTTCGGCGAACCCCAGCCTGCGGAGCTCGGGATGGAGGCGCTGCACCTGCTCCACGGTGGGGGTGAAGACGGCCAGGTATCCCCCGGGCTTCAGGGCCCTCTCCGCGTGGGGGGCCACCTGCTCGGGGTAGGGGAGGTCCAGCGTCACCAGGTCCACGTCCCTCTCCTCTATCCCCTCCCTCAGGTCCTTGAGCTTCACCTCCACCACCCCCTCCAGCCCCGCCAGCCTCACGTTCTCCCTGGCCACCTCCGCGAAGTCCTCCCTCACCTCGTAGCTCACCACCCTCCCGTCCGGCCTGACCAGGTTCCCCAGGAAGAGGGCCAGGGCCCCCGAGCCCGTCCCCCCGTCCACCACCAGGTCCCCGGGGCCCACGCCGGTGTGGGCCACCACCTGGGCGGCGTCCTTGGGGAGCACCACCTGGGGAAGACGCCTCATCTTCTGAAGGAAGTCGCTCATCCTCGGCCTCAGGACCACGAACTCCCTCCCGGTGTGGCTCCTTATCCTCTCCCCGAAGGAGATCCCCAGGAGGTCGGCCAGGTTGAGGAAGCCCAGGTCGGTGTGGAGCATCCTCCTCTCCGCCCTCACCAGGTACTTCTTCCCCCTCTCGTCCAGCAGGATCACCCTGTCTCCTTCCCTCACTCCCACGGGCCTAGATGGGAGGGAGAACTATTTTACCCGTTCCGCCCCGGGGAGGTGGACCCGCCCCTCCAGAACCTTTTTTATGAATCGGGGGGAAGGAGGCGGAGAGACCTTGAAGCTGGATCCCGCCTACCACCTCCACCGGTGGAGCACCCGCAGGATGCTGATCCCCCCCCTGGTGCTGGCCCTCTTCTTCCTGGTCTGCCTCCTGGTCAGGGGGGTTCCCCTGAGCCGCGACTTCAGGGGGGGAACCCTCATCCAGGTGAGGGGGATGGAGAACTACCCCCAGCTGGCCGAGGTGGAGGGGGTGGTGGAGAACCTGCTGGGGGGGAAGGCTGAGGTGAAGCTCACCTCCTACGGGGGACTCCACGGCCTGGACATAGAGGCGGACAACCTGGACCTCCCCCAGGGGGTGAGGGAGAACCTGAGGCTCTCCCTCGCCGGGGAGCTGGGGGTGAGCGAGAACCAGGTGACGGTGTACAACATGGGCTCCGTCCTCACCAGCCTCTCCAAGCGACAGGCCAGGAACGCCCTGGCGGTGGCCCCCATCCTCATGGCCCTCGTCATCTTCCTCAACTTCAGGAGCCTGAAGACGAGCGGGAGCATCCTGGGATCGGTCTGGCTGAACGTCTTCGACGCCCTGGGGTGCATGTCCCTGGTGGGGGTGAGGCTGAGCATGGGCTCCATGGCCGGCCTGCTCATGCTGCTCGGGTACTCCGACGACACCAACAACCTCCTGGTCACGGCGGTGGAGAAGGGGGTGGGGGGAACCCCGAGGGAGAGGGCGGCGGCGGCCATGGTGACGGGCCTGATGGTCAACGGAACCACCTTCCTCACCCTCCTCTTCGTGAACCTCCTCACCACCTCCACCCTGGTGGACGAGCTTACCTTCCCCCTTCTGGTGGGGATGATCTTCGACGTGGTGAACACCTGGTTCCTGAACGCCGCCCTGGTGCTGGGAAAGGAGGAAAGGAGGGAGATCCCTGTCGCTCTTTAGGGAGAGGTACTTCCTGCTGGCGATGCTGGTGGCCCTGCTCTCGGTGGCCTCGGTCTGGAGGCCCTGGGCGGGGGTGAACGAGAGGACCAGGAGCACGCTGGGGTGGGCCAGCGAGTTCACCCGTGGCCTGAACTTCGGGGTGGACATCGTGGGGGGCTCCAGGATCCTCCTCTCCCTGCAGGCCTCCCACCTGGTCTTCCAGTTCTCCCCCTCCGAGCTTCCAGGGGCCTACGAGGAGGTGGTGGGGATCCTGGAGAACGAGCTGCACACCAGGGTCCTCCCCCTGGACGAGCACGGAGAGGCCCTGAAGGAGGGCCTTCCCTACGACCCCCACACGGGCGTAGCCAGGGTGGAGGTGGGGGTGAGGGCCACGGAGGGGCTCCTCAACCTGGTGGAGAACCTGGTGGGGAGCAGGGCACGCCTGCTCAGGGAGAACGTCACGAACGAGGTCTGCACCCAGACCAGGAACGAGGTGATAGAGATCCTGAAGAACAGGGTGGATCCCCTGGGGACCAGGGGGGCGGTGCTGAAGGCCCTGGGGGGAAACCTCATCCTGTACGAGGTGCCCGCCCTCACCCCCCAGGAGGCGGAGGTGCTGCTGGGGAAGCAGGGGAGGCTGGAGATATGGCTGGAGAACGAGCCCCTGCTCTACGGGGAGCACATCCTCAGGGTGGACCCCCCCAGGGCCAGCCTGCAGGAGAGGAACGCGGCCGAGCTGCCCTTCAGGCTGACGGACGAGGGCGCCCAAAGGTTCAGGGAGGGGGCGGCCGGGAAGGCCAACTACCCCACCGTGGTCTACATAGACCGCCCCACGGACGCCGTCCTGCTGGTCCAGGAGGAGCTCCTCCCCTCCCTCCGCGTCCTGGAGTACGAGGACTATCTCCACCTCTTCAGGGCCAAGGGCTTCCCGGAGGAGGGAGGGGGGTACTACCTCCAGGTGCCTGCGGCGGTGACCCCCGGGGACTCCCTCTCCCTGGAGGCCAGGTCCTTCCTGGAGGGGGAAAGCAGGACCAAGTTCAGGGTCCTGCTGGTGGGGAACTTCTCCGGGAGGGTGCTGGAGGAGCTTCCCCCCTCCTACTCGGTGGAGAACGTGCCCTACCCCGGGGATGCGGAGAGCTGGATAAGGGAGGCCTGCGGCTGCAAGAGCGTGATCATCATCAGCCCCTCCCTGGCGCAGGAGCTCCTGCTGGGGAGAACGGTGAAGGATCTGGTGATCACCGTGAGCAGGGCCTCCGGGGAGGAGGCCATGAGGGAGGCCAGGAACCTCAGGACCATCCTCAGCCAGCGCCTCCCGGTGGGGGTCTCGGTGGAGGGGGAGAGCATGCTGGAGGCCAGGCTGGGCACCACCTTCCTCAAGCAGCTCTTCTGGGCCGGGCTCCTCTCCTTCCTGGGGGTGGCCGCGCTGGTTTTCTTCCGCTACCGCAGGCCCGCCATAACCCTGGCCGTGATGGGCACCATGATCCTGGAGCTGGTGATCACCATGGGGGTGATCTCCGTCCTGCCCTACAGCCTGGACCTGGCGGAGCTGGCGGGGGTGGTGCTGGTGATAGGCACGGGGGTGGATGCCCAGATCATCATCACGGACGAGGTCATGAGGGGAGGGGTGAGGGAGGTGAGGGCCGTGGGGGGGCTGAGGGACAGGGTGAGGAGGGCCTTCAGGGTGATATGGGGCTCCTCCCTGACCACCCTGGTGGCCATGATCGCCCTGGCCACCCTGGGCTTCGGGGAGATGAGGGGCTTCGCCCTCGTGACCATCCTGGGGATCCTGCTCTCCGTGCTCCTCACCCGACCCCTTTATGCCAGGATGGTCAACGCTATTCTGGGAAGGGGTGAGGTGAAGGGATGATAGGGGTATGCCTCTGCGGGGCCTGCGGGAGGATGGGCAGGGTCCTGGTCAGGAGGATCTCCGAGCAGGGGGACATGAGGCTGGTGGCGGCGGTGGAGGCCCCCAGCTCCCCCTTCCTGGGCAAGGACGCCGGGGAGGTGGCGGGGGTGGGGAGGCTGGGGGTGGAGGTGAGGGGGGCCGGGGAGCTGGAGGAGGTCCTGAGGAAGAGCGGGGCCAGGGTGATGGTGGACTTCACGGTGGCGGAGGCCGCCGTGGCCAACGTGGAGGTGGCCGCCAGGGTGGGGGTTCCGGTGGTGGTGGGAACCACGGGCTTCTCCCAGGAGCAGATGGAGAGGCTCAGGAGGGCGGTGGGGGAGGGGAGGATCCCGGCCGTGATCTCCCCCAACATGGCGGTGGGGGTCAACCTCTTCTTCAGGATCCTCTCCGAGCTGGCCAGAAGGCTGGGGAGGGAGTACGATGTGGAGGTGGTGGAGATCCACCACCGGGGCAAGCTGGACGCCCCCAGCGGGACGGCCCTGAGGGCGGCCAGGATCGTGGCGGAGAGCAGGGGGGCGGAGGTGAGGGTGGGGAGGGCGGAGGGGAAGGGGAGGAGGGGTGAGGAGGTGGTGATCCACTCCCTGAGGGGAGGGGACGTGGTGGGGGAGCACACGGTGATCTTCGCCGGGCCCGGGGAGAGGATAGAGCTTACCCACCGGGCCCACGGGAGGGAGGCCTTCGCGGAGGGGGTGCTGAAGGCCGTGAGGTTCGTGGTGGAGAGGGGAAGGCCGGGGGAGATCCTGGGAATGGAGGACGTGCTGGGTCTCAGGGATGCGTAGCTGCTGGGAGTGCAGGTGGCTCGAGAGGGTGAACTACAGGTGCGCCGTGAGGGGAAAGCTGGACCTCCCCGAGCCCCTGCTGGAGAGGCCCTCCCCCTGCTGCGGCTGGGGGAGGGATTCCTCCCTGGACCACGTGCTCTTCATGAGGATGGGGGAGATAGCGCGGGGGTGCCCCCACTTCGAGCCCCTCACCCCCCGGAGCCGTGATAGGGACACCTCACCCCCATCCTGCAGAACCTGCACTTCTCGGGGGGAGGAGGGGAAGGGAGGGGCTTGACCATCCTTCCGTACTTCCTGCGGGGCATCTTTCGAGTGGGGGGAGACCGGATAAATAGATGCGAGGATCGGGGGGCGCGACGGATTAAGCCCCCTGCCCATCCTTTACACTGGAGAAGCCTTCTCAGCGGCGGAGGGGGTGCTACGGTTTCCTCTACAGGCCCGCCCGATCGTGTTGAGGGAAGAGGGCGAAAGAGGCTTTGGTTCAAGAAGCACGCGGAATGAAGTTCCTCCCGGTAGAAGCTGGTGTGAGTTCCCTTCTGGAGCCCCGGATATGAAAAGTTATGAAAAAAAGGCTATAAGGGGAGGGGAGGAGGGTGGTGATGTTCGACCCCGCCTCCTTCGTGAACCAGAAGGTGGCCTGGCTGAAGGAGGCCATCGGGAGGGAGAGGGCCCTGGCGGCGGTCTCGGGAGGGGTGGACAGCATGGTCACGGCCGTCCTGGGCCACAGGGCGGTGGGGGAGAGGCTCAAGGTGGTCTTCCTGAACACGGGCTTCATGAGGGAGGGGGAGGGCGAGGCCGTGTCCAAAACGCTGGAGAAGCTGGGCATCAGGGTGGAGAGAAGGGAGGTGGAGGGGGAGTTCTTCTCCGCCCTGAGGGGGAAGACCGATCCGGAGGAGAAGAGGAAGGCCTTCAGGGAAACCTTCTACTCCTGCCTCTCCAGGGTCGCCGGGGAGCTGGGGGTGAAGGTGCTCCTGCAGGGGACCATAGCGGCGGATGTGGTGGAGACGAGGGGAGGGGTGAAGACCCAGCACAACGTTCTGGAGCAGGTGGGGATAGACCCGATGGTGAGGTACGGGTACAGGGTGCTGGAGCCCCTCAAGGACCTCTACAAGCCCCAGGTCAGGGAGGTGGCCCGCTTCCTGGGGCTTCCCCCGGAGGTGAGCGAGCGCCGCCCCTTCCCCGGTCCAGGCCTCTCGGTGAGGGTCCTGGGGGAGGTCACGCCGGAGAGGGTGGAGCTGGTGAGGAAGGCCACGAGGATAGTGGAGGAGGAGACCAGGGATCAGCCATGCTTCCAGGCTTTCGCCGTCCTCCTCTCGGACAGGGCCACGGGGGTCTCCGAGAAGGGGGAGAGGAGATACGGCGCCATCCTGGTGGTGAGGGTGGTGGCCTCTGAGGACGCCATGAGGGCCGAGCCCCTCCCCCTCCCCTGGGACCTCCTGCGCAGGCTCACCCACAGGCTCACCTCCGAGGTACCCGGGGTCTCCAGGGTCCTGTACGACCTCACCCCCAAGCCGCCGGCCACCATCGAGTTCGAGTGAGCACCCCGTGAAAACGGTTTAATTTTCGGGGGGGAGAGGGGAGAGGGATGAGGTCCGTGGGCATCCTCGGGGCCACCGGAGAGGTGGGGCAGAAGTTCATCCTCAGCCTGCAGGACCATCCCTGGTTCAGGGTGGAGGAGCTCTACGCCTCCTCGAGGTCGGCGGGGAAAACCTACGGGGAGGCCCTCCGGTACGGGAGGGAGGACTCCAGGTGGTTCTACTCGCAGGAGCCCAAGAGGGAGATCCTGGAGATGGAGGTGAAGGACCTGGAGGAGATAGGGGGGAGGGTCTCCTTCTTCTTCTCCGCCCTTCCCTCCGAGGTGGCGCTGGAGGTGGAGGGCAGGGTGGCCAGGGAGAAGCCGGTGGTGAGCACGGCCTCCGCCTTCCGCTACTTCGAGGACAGCTTCACCTACCTCCCCTCCGTCAACGAGTCCCAGGCCCCCATGATCGAGGAGCAGAGGAGGAGGAGGGGGTGGAGGGGCTTCGTGGTGCCCCAGCCCAACTGCACCACCATAGGGCTGGCCCTCTCCCTTAAGCCCCTCTACGATGCCTTCGGGCTGGAGGAGGTGATCATGGCCTCCATGCAGGCGGTCTCGGGGGCGGGTTACGAGGCCGTTTCCCGCTGGGCGGAGCAGAGGAGGAGGCAGGGAACCTCCCTCCCGGGGCCCCTGGAGGAGTACTCCCCCCTCACCTTCGAGGGCAACGTGATTCCCTACATCAAGGGGGAGGAGGAGAAGGTGAGGAAGGAAACGGTGAGGCTGCTGGGGAGGCTGGAGGGGGGAAGGGTGGTCCCAGCGGGCTTCAGGATCGCCTGCAAGTGCAACAGGGTTCCGGTTCTGGAGGGGCACACCGAATCCGTCTTCGTGGTTCTCTCCAGGGAGGCCAGCGTGGAGGAGCTCAAGGAGAGCTGGAGGAGCTACAGGGGTGAGCCCCAGAGGCTCCGCCTCCCCTCCGCCCCGCCCCAGCCCGTGGTGGTGAGGGAGGAGGTGGACCGACCCCAGCCCAGGTTCGACTCGCTGCTGGAGAGGGGTATGGTGGCGGTGGTGGGAGGGGTGGAGGCCAACCAGCTGGAGAGGGGGTTCCAGTACACCGTGCTCTCCCACAACACCGAGCTGGGGGCGGCGAGGGGCGCGGTGCTGGCGGCGGAGTACCTCCACAAGAAGGGCTACCTGTGAGATCCGGATCCCCGAAGTCCTCCCGAAATCCGCCCTCCCCGGCAACACGTGGATAAGTTCTTTTAGGGCCTCGCACATCCAGGTTGAGATGCCCCAGGAGGAACTGAGGAGGAAAGTGGGGGTCCTGGCCTCAAAATATGAGGAGGAGTTCCACGGTTGCTCCCAGGCCGTTCTGCTGGCCTTCCAGGAGACCCTGGGGCTGAAGGACGATCTGCTGTTCAGGGCGGCCGGCTCCCTGGCTGGAGGCATGTACTCCGGACTGACCTGCGGGGCGCTGACGGGGGGCCTGCTGGTCATCGGCACGAGGGTGGGGCGAAGGAAGATGGAGGAGGGGCTGGAGGGTCTTCTGGAATCCTTCGATCCGGCCCAGAGGCTGGTCAAGTGGTTTGAGGCCGAGTACGGGACCACCTCATGCAGGGAGCTCACGGGAACGGATTGGTTTGACATGAACCAGGTGATGCTCTTCCTGAGGTCCCCCGACAAGCTGAAGGAATGCGTGGAGCGCGTGAGGAAAACCGCGGAGAAGGTGGCGGAGATAATGACCGAGCTGGAGGAGCGTTCGGGAGGCCTGCCCTGACCTCCGGCGTGCCGAACCACTCACCGGTTTTGAGGACCCAGCCTTCGAAGGGGTTATAAAAAACTGATCGAAACGTATAAGGGAAGCCCCTTGCCCGCCAAAAGCAAAAAAGAAAGATTCCTTTCGTTTCTCCTCATAGAGTTGTCGATTGTGGTAGCCTTTGTTGGGTTAATCCTCTCTTATCATTTGAACCAAGACTGCTCCACACTGATGCGGGAGAAGCAAGATTTGGACAATCGGTTGAGTGCCGCCCTTTCGGAGCAGAATCTTAAGGAGTCGGAACTGGAGGAACTTAGAGAAAACCTACAAAAAACCATCTCAGATCTGCAACAGTTGAAGCAAGGTGATGCCTACCATCTGCGTGATCCGCTGTATAGTGAGGCCAAACAATTCATAGAAGAACATAAGGGTGAGGATTTGAGTGAGCTCATAAAGGAGGCCAAGGACGAGGGCCTGAGGTGTGCTTGGGTTGGAGTTCCAATAAGAAACAGCACATCTGAGTATGCCCTGATAGGATTCAACACCATAGACGAAGGTATGACCTATTTTGAACCAGCTACAGGCTATCAAGTTCGTCCTGTGGTGGGAAAATATTATACGGACTGTGTTCTCGGACAACCGTATTTGAACACTTTTGAAGAGATAGAGGATGTGGTGGTGGTATGGTGAGGCGAAACTATTGGAGGACTGTGATGGTTACCGCAGCCATCGGCTTTGTGGTGCTGGCGATCTGCGTTTCATTCACTGTATCGAGGCTTATGAAAGAGAGGGACAACCTAGCATCCGAAGTGGGGTCTACACGGTCTTCGCTCTACCGTGTTTATGCCATGGCCGAATACACCCGGCAGGAGGTGGGTGAGAAAGAGGCGGAGCTAGCGGGCGCCCTAGAGGAGCTAAAGAAACTTCAATCGGGGAAGAGATACATACTGCACGACCCATCCTATCGGGAGGTTCAAGAGTTTCTGCTGTACGATAACACGGACAGGATACCGTATAACGAAGAAAGCTTCACCTGCATGCACTATGCTCAGAGAGTGAACAATAATGCTGAAGAAAAGGGGATAAGATGCGCTTATGTGTACGTGGAACTGAGAAAGGGAGCCCACGCCTGCGTGGCGTTCCAGATACCGGAGTGGGAGAACCAACTGTTGTTCATCGAGCCCCAGACCGATGAGAGGGTAAGATTGGGTACGTGGGCGATCGGGAAGGATTACTGGGCGGACTGCGTTGAGATTAAGAACCCGGATTACTATTATGAACGTGACCCGAACAACATAGTCGAAAACTTCGTCCTTTACTGGTAGAACCCGCTAAAACAGGAATGACAGTGGAGATGGGGGCTTTTCTCTCCTTCTCTTTCTCTGCCCTACTTGATAACAATTATCAAAATCCCTATGGTCACCGGAGCCTTGAGGTGTCATCTCCTTTTTATCTTTCCTTAAAACTCAAGGCGAGCTATCCCCTAACCATCGCCATCTTTTCTTGAACCCGCCCTCAGGACCCATGGCTCGGGAGGAAGGAGCACTCCTAGTTTGCCTGTTCTTCGAAGATTGTGTCTCTGGTGGACGCTATATCCAGTTCAGGTTTTTTGAAAAAAGTGTGGATTAAGCCGTTTTAAAAGTGGGGCTTACTTTCAGTTTTGTGGGGATAATCGTTAAACAAACTAGCTTCTTTTCGGCGAGCTTTGCATGCAGAAAAAATTTAAAAGTTGTTGCCCCAAAATGCATGTGGAACCATCCGAATCCAAAGGAAAGAAGAATAGTTGCTCCTTTTGCAACAAAGAAATTGCCGAAGTGCCTTGGCTGTGCCGCTACTGCGGCGGGATTTTCTGCGCGGATCATTATCTCCCAGAAAATCACGCCTGTGTGGGACTAAGAGAAAAAAGCTGGAAAAGATACGCTAAAGAACAAGAAAGGAGGAAGGTATCCTATATCCCCAAAGGGGAATTTCATATATCTGGGCAAGAAATACCTACACCCGAAGAGGCCGCGCACTCGAGAGTTCCACCCGAAAAGCCAACCAGCAACGAGGGTGATGGCGATGGAACACGCTGTTTTTCTTGCGGCAGGAAAATCACCGGTTTGTCTTGGCGGTGTCGCTATTGTGGCAGAATATTCTGCGCGGATCATCGCCTCCCAGAAAATCACGGGTGTCCAATAACACTGGAGCGGAGTTGGAAAAAGTATGCTCAAGAAAGGAAGAGAAGAGGGATGCCCCGGAAACCGATCAGCAAGGTGGTAAAACGCATACTACGCTTGAGCTTTGCTTCGCTTCTGTCCTTTATGGCATTTTTCAGCGGACTTCTAATATTAGGAAACAAATTTGGTCTTTTTTCCTTACCGTGGGTAGAAACAATAGGTATAGTTCACGATTGGTCCTACCATATCGGGATTTTCCTGCTTATCCTTGGGGGCTTTGGGATAGCAATGCTCCTCAAAAGCCGAAAGGGACGCATCGTGTTTCCTGTGGTATGTATTATCATCTTTTTTGTTCTTGAAGCATTATCCCCAGCCGCAGTTAAAGTCCTTTTTTGGCGTGGGGAGGACGGGGAGAAGATGGAGGAACTTGTGAAAGAGGATTTCTTCGCTATCGTTGTTGGGGCTGATGGGCATCGAATATGGCTCCACAATAATCCCAATGCAAGGAACCCCACCTACCAAGAGCTGTTGGTCTTTCTGGCACAAGATAACACGGATCAGATACCGTACGATCCCGCCAAATTCGTCTGCGCAGACTACGCTGAAAGATTACACAACAATGCTGAGAAAGCCGGTATCCGTGCGGCCTATGTCGTTGTAGAGTTCTCGACTACTTATCAAACTTTCGTAAGTCCCTTTGGCTACTCTCATGCACTTAACGCCTTTAGGACGACTGACAGAGGTTTGGTATTCGTTGATGTGACTAGACCTTTTGGGGCGGTGCGAGGTAGCTTCGATTGTATCGTGGATGTAAAAGTAGGTCAGCCTTATGTTCCTGTTCCTCTCTTTTCATATGTTGAGCTTAGCCCGCTGGGGGTAGTAAAAAGCGTTAGTATCCAGTGGTAAGGAAATGATTAGGCAGGAGATTTTAAAAGCGTAAAATGGTAAGAAAAAAGCCTAAAACACGGACGGTATTGTCCATAAAGGTCAAAAAACTTGGCCTCCATTCATGAAACATGTTGTTCTCACATGCTATCTTCGGATCTTTTTTGCAATGGGTTTTCACGAATCTTTGCTACCAGGAGTATGTATAATCCTGCTCGATGCCTTTTTTTTTGTCTATTTATGATCGCTTGAATGCTAAATCTTTTTAGTTCGGGGACCAAAAAAGAATTGTGTATACACTAGAAAGGCGGTTAAAAACCTGCAGAAATAATAGGTGCATCATGCTCGAACTTTTCGATGCAGGGCTTTTACCGATTGAGAACTCGAAGTTTCTTGAGAGTTTACCGCCTGAAGTGGGGGGGCAACTAAGACTAAGCAAGCTAGAGGGTATGTTGATTGGAGGGGCGATAGGTGATGTTTTAGGAAACAAGCTCGAAGGCTCGGTATCCAAAGCAACGCTTGCTCCGATAGGTGCGTTCCATCCTCGAGCTCACATAACCGATGATACTCAGTTAACTTTCTTGAAACTGGAGACTCTGATGGAAAAAGGTTGGCTCGATCCAGAAACTTTAGCAACAAAACTTGTGCGAGAAAGGATAATTGGTATAGGATCCACGGTAAAGAAATTCGTTAAGAAATTCAAAGATCTGAAGTATCCATGGTTTCTTGCCGCGGTCGAGAGTGCAGGCAATGGGGCCTTGATGAGTTTGTCCCCCGTTATTGTTCCCCACCTGCCAAAGCCTTCAAATATTCTCTGGGCAGATGCCGTTGTGACAACGAGACTTATATACTACGACAGGCTAGCAATTTCTTCCTCGGTCTCTTTTACGAACCTACTTTGGAAATGTTTTTCGACGAACAGCCCTCCTGAGCCAGAATGGTGGCTGGAAGAATACATCAAAATAGCAAGGGAGCTGGAAGGAGACCAATCTTATTATGAAACTAGGTTCGGTGAAAAATATCGCGGGCCCGGATGGTACTATGTTGAAAAGGTTTTAACGAGAGCTCTCGAAAAGGGGATGAGCATACTCGAGTTAAACAAATTCGTAGGTTCGGGAGCCTACTTACTAGAAACGATTCCAATCACGCTCTACATAATGATACAAGAGTCGAAGAACCCACTCCTAGCACTGTCATACGCCGTGGGCTACACAAAAGATGCTGATACAATCGGGGCGATTGTGGGGTATTTGGTTGGAGCCTTACATGGAATAAAGGCTTTTCCCGAGCATTTGGTGGTTCCGGTCATTAAGGAAAAACTGCCTAAGAATTATTTAAATTTGGTTAAGCGATGCGAGAAAATGTTGGTTGAAAGTAGAAGAGTTAATGCCGATGGTTGTGTTCTCATTTGAGGGCATCATACTATTGTAAGGAACCACTTCCTACCACTCTAATTCGGATATTGGTACTTCGGGGAGGAGCCATCATAGCGTCGATACCATCCTGTAGCTTTTCTCCTCAGAGAGATGAGACATCAGTCAACTTCACTACGGTGCTAGTCCTCCTATCTAGCCGGGCCTTCCCCGCCTCCTCGAGAACCTGAGGGCGCCGTGGACGGCGAAGGAGAAGGAGCAGTACTCCCGCGCGGTCTCACTCCCCCGTCCCTAGCCACGGAGACAATCCGGCTGAGGACGGGCCGGAGGATTCCCGGGGGTGGACCATCTCAGCTCCAGCCCCCTTCACCCTCTAGTCCGAGTCCAGTTTGAAGACCCTTGGTGAAGCAATTTCGGCAAACAGGTAGCCGCTGATTAAAGTCCTTTCCCTTTTTTCTCCTAGACCCCCATCCTGCGCACCCACCCGACCTAGATGACTCCTCGCCGCCCATGAGGCCAATAATCGGCCGAGTTCTCCAACCAACAACGGGGCGGGGCGGGCCCTCAGGGAGCTGGTGGTTCAAAGGAAAATCATGGGACGCTCAGAAACGAGAAGGGGATCTTCATATACGAGACCCTGCCGACCCTCCTGGCGACCTAGAAGCAGCGGGGCCTGGACCTGCAGGGGGAGCTGTCTAGGGCCTTAACGGAAGCTTGCAGAAGATAAGGGAGAGCGAGAGAAGCCGCTGACCGGCGGCTTAATACGTACGGGAAAAATCCTATAAAAACACCGATAAAGGGTGGAAAACTCTATTTAGAGGGGAGAATCCTACTTTTTATCGATGACGGAGGAAAAGCCCCCCGTATATTACCAAATCCCCCCGACTGGGATCCCCCTCGGAAAGGAGTTTCTTAAGCCCGCTCCACCTCCTCCGTCTCGGTATCCCCATCGAGGATTAGCATCTCCTACATCACCCCTCCCCCACCCAGAATCGACTGGAGGGGGATGGTGGGGGCCCCTGTGGTCCCGGGGAGGAGGAAGGGAGGGACCCAGCCCGTCTACCTCGGGACGAGGAGGTGGGGGGTCACGGACATCCTGAGGATCGCGGGGGTGAGGTGATGGATGCTTCTGTCCTCATTAAAGAAATTGGTCTCGCCGTGGCCGGGCTGATTGGGTTCTACGTCGGCTGGACCCTCACCAGACCGAAGCCCGAGGAAGTCAAAAAGCAAAAGGAGGAGGGGAAAGATGGACATTCAGGAGAGGCTGGAAAGACTGAGGAGGAACATCATAGGGCTGAGCGATGAGACGAGACTGGTGGACGCCGAGTTCAGGTTGATTCAGTCCACCATAAGGAAGTGCATCGGGGACCTGAGGGAGGCTTGGAGGGGGAAGAAGGGGTCGGTCACCCTCATCTTCGTCTTCTTCTGTGCCCTGCTGGTGGGGGGTCTCGTCATCTACTCCTTTGCCGATGCGGCCGACGCGATAGGAAATGTCTACACGAACACCGGGAGCCCCTCGGACACCGTGATGACCTACTTCAGCTACGCTTAGAAATACCTCCCGGCGGTCATCTTCTTCGGGCTCCTCTCCTTCCTCCTCGTCCAGCTCAGAAGAGCAAATACACGCCCGGTAATCCTTCCCTCCCCTCCCGATTGAGATGAAGATTCTAAGTCCTCTGCCCTCGGAAGGCAGGAATAAGCAAGAGGGTCTATCCCCATCTCCTCCGCCACACGAGGGCCACCCACCTGGCCAAGGTCCTCACGGAGGACCAGATGAGGGTGTACTTCGGGTGGACGAAATCGAGTGAAGTCCCCTCCCGGTATGTCCACCTCTCCGGGAGGGACGTGGACGACGCCCTCGCCAGGCTGTACGGGATGGGGGACGGGCAGAAGGGGAGGGCCTGCCCGAGGTGCGGCTTCCTGAACCCCGCCGGGGGGCTCTACT
>Ga0078972_1012537_pt1 | contig 14520 bp, 10 predicted proteins | sample YelNatPaOPGAMG01_FD_67568 | JGI IMG/M metagenome (GOLD analysis project Ga0078972, IMG submission 67568) | Hot spring thermophilic microbial communities from Obsidian Pool, Yellowstone National Park, USA - OP-RAMG-01 (SPADES assembly) (version 2) | ecosystem: Environmental > Aquatic > Thermal... | reverse complement strand
AATTATTGATTTCTTAATTTACTAATTTTAATAAAATTTTTTAATTTTATTATCATGTAAAATAAACAATAAATAAAATTAATAAGATAAGCTTTTATAAGTTGCTTTATTTGATTTTTATCAGCATTATTTTTTAACCAAATTATTTCATTTTTAAAAAATATTTTTAAAATTTTTAAAAAACTAGAATTAATTATTGCGCATCTTATCCTATTTTTATGATAATAATAATAAAATTTTGGCGTAAATTTTCCTAAAGATGAGCTTTCAAAATGCCAAGCAAAAGCAAGTGGATTTACAACAATATCGTAATTTAATTTTTTTAGTTTTAAACAGTAATCAAGCTCCTCAAAATAAGCAGGTTTATATCCTTCATCAAAACCACCAATTTTTATAAATAAATCAAGTTTTGTTGCAAAAAGTGCTCCTGTAACATAATCAGGATTAATTAAGCTAAATTTATTTTTAATGTTTAAAACATCTTTATTTAAAATTTGCTTTACATTTATATCTTGTGTTTCTTTTATATGACTTGTAATAAAGTTAAATTGAATTTTCCCACCAAGATGAGAAATATTACTTGTAGAATAATCTAATATCATGCCGCCACTAACACCAACATTATCAAGATTGCTTTCATCTAAATTAATAAAACTTAAACTATTATTAAAAAGTTGGTTTAAATATGGATCTAAATAGTTTTGACTTTGAGTATTTTTTTGCAAATTTTTTAAATTAAAAGTTAAGATTAAATTACCAATTGCATCTTCATCTAAAATCATATCTGGATTTACTAGAGCAAGATATTCGAAATTATCTAAATTTAATTTACTTATTTTTCGAAAATATTTAAAAACTCCATAATTTATTGCTTTAGAAAATCCAAGATTTTTTTTCATGCAAATTAATTTAAAATTTGCATTTGAAATTCTGCTCTCCGCATTCTTATAATCTTTAATTATTTTTAAAGTTAAATCAGAGGAATTATTATCAATAATAAGTAAAAAATAATTTTTATAATTTTGGTTAGCTATTGAAAATAAACATTTTTCGATAAATTTTTCACTATTATAAGTAACAATTATAATTAAAACATTTTTTTTATTTAATTTTACATTATCTAAATTATTACTATTTAACGTATTTTTATTTTGCATTAAATTAATTTGAAACAATTTAATCTAATTAATGTTATTTAATCATTTTTATTGAAATTTATATAATTATTATTCTAACTTTTAAAAAATTAAAATAATAAAATATTAAAAATTAAAATTAAATTTTATTTTTTATTTTTTAATTTTCTTTTAAACACTTTATAATACCCATACAATTTATATATAAAATTTCTTTTAACAAGATTTTCAAGTTCATTAATTCTCATATCTTTTTTAATTATCATTTCTTTTTGATTTTCAACTATGGCATTGCAATTTTTCAAAGCTTCCTCTTTATCAAATAATATTTGCTTATTTTTAAATTTATCTGGAGCAAAATAAGGATTGCTAGCCCAATTTATTAACGGTTTTACTGTTTGATTAAAAATAAAGTTTTCTTTACTAAATTTTTGCGCTTTTTGACCCGTTATTTTTACTTCTTCTTTATGAAGCGATAGATATATAAGTTTTTGGGCAAGATCATCACTATCATGTGCTTTAAAAGTATAACCTATTTTTTCATTTTCCATTATCTCTGTAAGTTCACAAACATTTGAAGATAACACACAAAGTCCTGCTCGCATCCAGTCTAGTATCCTGTTTTTACTTCCAAGTTTTACTTCATAAATATTTTTATCAATATTAATCCCCAAATCAGACTCAAAATAATAATTAGGAACATCACTGCCATTAATCCAGCCGTTCATAATAAAATTTTGCTTAAACTGCCCATTATTTATAAGTTCTAAAAAATGAGGATATGTTTTTAAATCCTGCTCAGGAATTTCTCCACCAGTTGAAACAAACTTAATTTTAGGATTCTTGTTCATAGCTTTAATTAAGCCTTCATATAAAGTGTCTACATCTGTCCATGTATTATAACCACCGGTCCATAAAACAACAAAATCATCCTGACTAATTTGATTTTTCCCACGTAAAACATTTTTTTCATATGAAAATTCTTCATCTGGCATGCCACAAGGAATTGTTGTGGTAAATTCATAACCAGAAGTGTATTTATTAAGTCTCCCTACTGCTCCCAACTCACCTATTAAAGCATATGATTGTCTTTGTGAAACACATGAAAACATATCTGCAGTAGTTAGTATATTAAATTCACTATTCCAATAATGAAAAAGGCAATCATCAGAATTATCAATAAAAGCTCTTGCCTGTGCTTCTGCCATTACATGTCCAAATAAATCAGCCCAAAATGGAACTTGATTTTCTTTTGAAATATTATTTAATAATTTTGAAGCTACATAAGAAGGATAAAATGTACAACCAATAATACAATCAGGGTTAAATAAATTAAATATTTCTTTTAAAATTAAAATATTTTCAAAATCTTTTGCATTAAGAATACTATTTGTAAAACTATAATTTTTATAATTAATATTCTTATTTAAAATTGACTTAAAATCTTTTTCATATGCCGAAGGAATGGCATAACTAATAAGATATATATTAAACCCTTTTTCAATTAGGGGTAAAACAAATTGCCAAGTTCTAATTCCAGTGCCATAAGCTTTTTTTTCATTTTCAAATGGCAATGGACTCATGCCAAATATTAAAATTTTTATCATTATTTTTTAATTTTTAATTAATTAAAATTTAGATATTTTTTTAAATTTGCCTTAATTTTCTCTTTATTATATATTTACTTTAAAACTAATTGCAAATTTTAAATAATTATTAAAAAAATATGAGCTAAATATGAAATAATATAATGCAAAAAGAAAGTAAAAATATAAATTTATGAAAACAACAACATTTATAGTGGTTATTCTTTTTTTAATAGGTTTAGTTACTTTAACATTGTTTGGAATTTATTTAAAAAATGATAAAATTATTTCAAATCAAAACACAAGTTCAACTACTACTTCTAAAATAGAGCAAGAAACAACAATTACTACTTCAAATTCAGAGTTAAACCAAAATTCGACAACTACAGCAACTTCAGTAGAAACTTCTAATGAAAATAATGATATAGAAATTGAAAAAATACAGATTTATCTTGATGGTGCAAAAGATAAAGGCGGTATATTTTTAGGTGAAGCAAAATATGGATTAGAATCAACACAGACAGCAAATTTATATGGAGAAAAATTTAAAAATTGTGGATTTAGCCTTGATTGGGATAATACTTCTTACAATTTTATTCCTGGTTCAATCCATACTCTTTATGTTTATGCTTTTATTCCAAAATATGGCTGGCAGTATTTGAAACAAACTTTTACAATTCCAGGTGAACCCCAAACATCACCAAATATTAAATTTATAATAGACACCCCACCAAACAATAGCATTATTGATAAAGACACTAATATTGGAGGTTGGGCAGTAAATACTGCTATTACAGATAGCCCTGGAATTTCAAATATTGATTTCTATATTGATGGACCCCAAGGTTTTGGTAAACTCATTGGTTCAGCTTCATTAGGATCACCAAGGCAAGATGTAGCTCAAGCTTTAAATAATGCTGCTTACACAAATTGTGGATTTAATTTTCTTTTACCAATAAATTTATTTGATAGTGGGACAGAGCATTTAATTTATGCATATGCAAAATCAACTACTGGAGAAGTTCAATATATCCCCTTAACTATAAAAATTGCTGGGCAGCAAAAAGAACAAAATTCAATAATTTTTGTAGAAGATAGTTTCGTAAACCAAATATCAAATAATAAAACAATAGAAATTAAAGGGTGGGCTATTTCAAAAGATTTATTTAAAGAAAATGTTTCAAATAATGTAAAAAAAGAATTTAGTGTTAAAAAAATAATATTTACTTCATTAAAAACAGGTAATGAAGATATTTTTTCGATGAATATTGATGGTTCAGATTTAACGCAATTAACAAATAGCCCATCAAATGATATGTATCCTCAAATTACGCCAGATGGTAAAAAAATTTTATATACTTCAGATATTAATGGTACTTGGCAAATAATGATAATGAATACTGATGGAACTGATAAAAAACAATTAACAAATAATAGATATCGTAGTGGGTATGCTACAATGTCTTTTGATGGAAAATATATATTTTATGAAGTTTTTATAGATAATAATTGGGAAATATTTAGGATGAATTCTGATGGAAGTAATTCAATTAGACTAACATTTAATCCAACAGCTGATGATTGGCATCCAGTAGCACATCCTTTTGAATTTAAAATATTGTATGAATCTGGCGCTATAGGTTCTGAAGATATTTATTTTATGAATTTTGATGGAACAAACATAACAAAAGTTTCAGATTACCCAATTAGAAAAAGAACGCCATGTATTTCAAGTGATGGAAATTATATAGCTTTTGCTGGATTTGAACAAAATAAATCATCTATATTTTTAATGAACTCTGATGGCTCTAATGTTATAAGATTAACTGATAATCATGGTTTTGACACCCATCCATCAATTTCACCAGATAATATGTTTATAACATTTGATAGTAATTTTTCTGGGAATTCAGAAATATATATAATGAATTTTGATGGTTCTAACTTAATTCAACTTACAAACATTCCTGGTGATGATTGGGGCCCTGTGTTTTTATATCAATAAAATAAATTACTGTTTAACTTCAAAATTATTTAAAATTTTTATATGTTTACTTTTTTTAAAACATAATTTAATACTTACTCCTGCAAATATTCCTATAAGTAGCGACCAAATATAGTCTCTTGAAAAAAAATAAAAAACAAGTTCAGATAATTTTTTATTTGAGTTAAAAAATTTTAAAACTATAAAGTCAGTAATTTGACCCCCTGATAAAATAAGCATTATAGCTGGAATAATTGCTAACCAGATAAAAGCTTTATAATCAAAAATGCTTTTTACCCCATCAAAACCTCTAATTATAGATATTATAAGACCTATGGAAAAACCAATAATTATTAAAAATAAAATTTTTAAAAAACTTATTAAAGCTGGGGCTAAAACTAAAAAAGATAAATTTTGTAATATATAATCAAAATAAGCATATATTATAAAATATAATGCAGTGTTTAAAATATTAAAAATTAACAAAAACTTTTTCAATTAATTTCCTATCTCCTAACTTTATTTAACTTTTCTTTAATTTAATTTCTTTTAAATTAATTTTATTAATTTAATCTTAACAATGCAGCATAATCACTAGATGGAATATCATTTGTTATTGCTACTCTAGGTAAATTATATAAATTAACATTTCTTATATCTAGTATACCAGTATTATACCTTACAGCACCAGCATAACCTAATTGAGGGAAAAAAGAAATAAGCTCGTTATTTACACCATCATGAGGCCAGGATAAAAATATGCAAGGTTTTTTAATATGTGCCTCAATATCTGCTTTTGATTGTATTAACTCATTTTTAGCATCTTCTAAACTCATTTTATTTAAATAATTATGTGTAACACTATGGGAACCAAATTCTATGCCATAATTAGACATTGCTAAAATTTCTGGCCAAATTAACATTGGTCTAGTAACAACTGATTTCTCATTTTTATCAAAATCATTTAAATGTCTGTCTGCCTCAGAGTTACCGATATAGCCATCTATTAAAAATACCGTCATTTTATAACCATATTTTTTTAAAATAGGAAAAGCATTAGTATATATACTTTGATAACCATCATCACTCGTAAGAATTATTGGTTTTTCTGGAAGAGCTTTGCCAAATGCAATATAATTTCGTAAATCATTTAAAGTTATCGTTTGATACCCTAAAGCTTTTAAAGTTCCACAAAGATAATCAAAATTTTCATTAGTTATTTCCCACCTACCTGCAGCATAAGGCTCTATTCCATGAAGACAAACTATTGGAATATATGTTCCCGCAAAAGGTTTAGAATAATAAATTTTTATAGAATTAGAATTAATACTTAAATCATTTGCAAGATTATCAGCGCTAATTAACATCTTTATTAAAGTAGTGGTATCTTTTGAAATATTATCTTGAACTTGAAGTTGGGTATTTAAATTTATATTTGACCCAACTTTAATTTCATCAAAATGCCATTTAGTATCATTATTATAAGCTTTAAAAACATCTGGTAAAATAAGATTAATTGATACATTTTTAGCAGATATCTCCCCATTATTTGTAATATTTATATTAACATTTAAAATATCACCACTATAGGTATCACCACCATTTGCATCAGTTATTGTTAATTTTGAATTACTTAAATTAGGAAATAACTGTACTACTGCTTTTGGACTTGCTTCTATTATTGCTTGCTCGTTTTCATAATTAATAATTAGCTGAGGATTTAAAACATAACCATTTTCAATATCATCATTGGCTATCATGGAAAATCTTAAAGTCTTATTCCCAGATGTCTTTATTTCATCAACTTTTAGATTTATTTCATCATTTTCTAATTTTAATTCTTCTTGGCTTTGTAATATTTTAAAATTTTTTAGATTTTTAATCACAATATCAACATTTTTTGCATCCATATTGCCGTTATTAAAAACAAAAACAAGAAAATCAACAACATCTTTTTTATTTATTATTAAGTTCCCTTCTTTATCTAAAGCATTACTTTTCGTAGATAGCTTTATAAAAGAGCTGCTAAACTCAGGTTTTGAAGAAATAATAATTTTTTGGCTTATAGGTAAAATTTTTTTAGTTATATTATCTTTTAAATTTAAAAATTTGTTTTCTTTATAATAATTAAATATTACGACTGGACTTTCAATAAATAAACCATTTATTAAATTAAAATTAGCTTTAAAACCTATTTTAATTTGCCCAGAAACACCACTTTCAAGATTTCCAATAATAAATTCAACCTGATTATTATTGCTGTCAAAAACATATTTATAATCTGATTGGATATCGTTTGTAAATTGAAGATGATTAGGAATTTTTACTAAAATTTTAAAATCATTTGAAGTTAAAACTCCATTATTTTTAAAGTTAATTTCAAATTTTATTTCTTGCCCTGGTGAGAGTTTATACTCTTCATTAGAAGTACTAGCTCCAATTAACTTTATATTATTATCATTAACATTAACAAAATTATCTAAATAATAAATTTCATTTTGATAACTACGTTCTTTAACATCATTGTAATATTTAATTGCTTCAAAAATTCCAGCAGCAATTATTACTAATACTAGTATTAATGGAACAATTATTTTTATTTTCTTTTTCTTATCCAATATTTAATAAATTCTATTAATTTTATTATTAATTTTAGTAATTTTATTTATATTTAATAATAACTTAAAAATAACTAAAATTATTTTTAATATTATTAATATTTTAATAATTATAATAATCTAACAAAATAAATTAAACTAAATCTTTAATTTACTAAATTATTGTTCTAACTTTTAAATAATTTATTTTTTTAGTTAGCATATAAAATTTTCTAATAATTACAATATAAAAATTTTATAAATTAAACTAACTAATATTAACTATAATAACTAGTATTAACTATAATACTACATACCAGCTATTTAAAAGACCTTATGAAGGCTAAGCTAGCATGGTTCCCTTTCGTAGAAAGGGTAGCTTAGCCTTCATCAGAGTTAGTTTTGACTCGCTGGGGCAAAACTAACGTGTCTTTTAAATAGCTGGTATGTAGTCAAATATTTTTGTACGTAGTCAAATAGTTTTTTATGGTTTTAGTTACAAAATTTTATGTGTTTATAGTTTATTATTATAATATTATAATAAAAAATAATAAGATTTTATATTAAGAAGAAAATCAGAAATATCAGAAATATTAATTTATTTTTTTCTTTTTTTAAATTATATTTTAAATAATTTTAAATAAAATATCCCGAAAGGATTAAAATTTGAATATTTTAGTTACAGGTGGCGCTGGTTTTATTGGATCTTCTTTATGTGAAAAATTAATAAAATTAAATCAAAATATAATTTGTATAGATAATTTTAATAATTTTTATAATCCCCTTATTAAAGAAAATAATTTAAAAAATTTAAGAGATAAAGAGAATTTTAAACTTTATAAAGCAGATATATGCGACATAGATTTACTTAAAAAAATTTTTAATGAAAATAAAATTGAAATAGTTATTCATCTTGCTGCTATGGCTGGGGTTAGGCCTTCAATTGAAAACCCGATACTTTATGAAAAAGTTAACATTGAGGGAACTTTAAATATTTTAAATTGCATGAAAGAAAATAAAATTAATAAATTAATTTTTGCTTCATCTTCATCTGTTTATGGTGGAAATAAAAAAGTACCTTTTTCTGAAGAAGACAAAGTTGACTTCCCAATTTCTCCATATGCAGCAACAAAAAAAGCAGGTGAGCTAATTTGCTATACTTATCATCATTTATATGATATTTCTGTTTTTAATTTTAGGTTTTTTACTGTTTATGGACCTAGACAAAGACCAGAAATGGCTATTTTTAAATTCACAAAAAAGATTTTTAATAATCAAGAAATAAGTATTTATGGAGACGGCACATCATCTCGAGATTATACATATATTGATGATATAATAGAAGCTATTACAAATAGCATTGAAAATTTAAAAGGTTATGAAATTATAAATCTTGGTAATTCTAAACCAATTACGCTAATTGATTTAGTAAAAATAATTGAAAATGTATCAGGAATGAAGGCAAGAATTAAATTTGAACAAGCAAAGCCAGGAGATGTTTTTACTACTTTTGCTGATATAAAAAAAGCTAAAAAAATGATAAATTATAATCCAAAAACTTCAATTAATGAGGGAATAGAAAAATTTGTTTTTTGGTATAAACAAATAGAAAAAGATTGGAAATTATATGAGTAATGAAAATAAAATAATAAAAGCAAAATGCAGTAATCAATCTGAAAAAGAAAATATTTATTTATCAGTTGTAATACCTGTTTATAACGAAAAGGAAAATATTCCTTATCTTTATGAAAATTTAAATAAAGTTTTACCAAAAATTCAAAAAAATTATGAAGTAATATTAATTGATGATGGTAGTATAGATGGTACATTTAAAGAGCTTCTTAAGATTCATGAACAAAATAAAAATTATAAAATAATTAGGTTTAGAAAAAACTTTGGGCAAACTCCTGCTATGAGTGCTGGCTTTGATTATGCAAATGGCGAAGTTATAATTACTCTTGACGCTGATTTACAAAATGACCCACAAGACATCCCACTTTTACTTGATAAAATTAATGAAGGCTATGATATAGTTAGTGGATGGAGAATTAATAGACAAGATAAGACTATTTCAAGAAAACTTCCATCAAGAATAGCAAACTGGTTAATTGCAAAATTAACAGGTGTTAAAATTCATGATTATGGTTGCACTTTAAAAGCATATACAAGTGATGTCATTAAAAACATAGAGCTTTTTGGAGAAATGCATAGATACATTCCTGCTGTTGCAAGTTGGATGGGAATAAATGTTGCAGAAGTTCCAGTCCATCACCATAGTAGAAAATTTGGAAAATCAAAATATGGCATTTCCAGAACGATAAGAGTAATTCTTGATATCATTACAATAAAATATTTATTAAGTTATTCGCAAAAACCAATACAAATATTTGGTTTAATTGGTCTTATTACTGGGGTAATTGGATTTATTTTAACAGTTTATTTAATTATAATGCGTTTATTTTTTGGTGTTGCCCTATCAAGTAGGCCATTATTTACTTTATCTATATTTATGATTTTTATTGGAGTTCAGCTTATTACCATGGGAATACTTGCAGAGCTAATAATGAGAACTTACCATGCATCTTCAGGAAAACCTACTTATGCAATTAGAGAAATAATAGAATAATAAATTTAAGTAAATTTAATAAATTAATTTTAAAACAGCTAAAACTAAAACTGTATTTTTTTAAATAAATTTATTAAAAAATTCCCAAAACCGCTTTTTAATAAATCAATATTCATAACCTCAATAAAAATAACAAAAGCAATAAAAAAAATAAATGCAAAAAATAAATAATATAAAATTTTTGCAATCCACATTTTATACATTTTTTATCCTTAATTTTACCTCTATAATTTTAATAACTTTAAATTCCACTTTTTTTACTAGCTTATTTTTTTTCTTTACATTAAATGTTACTTACTTTACCTATTTCTTTGCCTTCTTTGATTTATTAATTTCTTTGGCTTTATCTTTTATCTTTTACTACTTTACTTTTTTATATAATTTAATACAATTTTTTATTTTAATTAACATTATCTTAATTTGTCTTATTTTTTTTATATATATTTATATATATTTTTTATTTATATATATTTTTCTTTATTTTTGTATTTTTATTTTTCCTTTTATTTTCTTATCCCATTACTATCTAAATATTGTACCAAATAATGAAAAATAGTTTCAGCTACAACTTTTGAGCCTTCAGGAGTATAGTGAACCCAATCAGTTAAATATGCTTGAGGATTTTGTGAAATAGGTGTGTATATATCAATAACTGGCACACCAAAACTAGCACCAACTTGATAAATAACATTTTGATACCTTTGCCAATCTGATTTTGCAGGTTCTTTATTTGTATCAATATAACTAAGACTTTCTAATAAAACTGTTGCACCAATATTTTTTGCTTTTTGAACAATACCTGATAAGTAATAATTAAATCTATCAGTTCCACTTCCAATGTCATTTGTCCCATATCCAATAATAACTATTTGTGGTCTGTATTTAGCTATTGTTGAGTCAAATCGAGCAAATCCTCCTGATGCCATTTCTCCTTGTATGCCACTAGCAATAACATTATAATCAGAATGAATATATGTTGATTCTAAATAGCTATTTATAATTTGAGGCCAGTTTGAAAGTGCAATAAGAGAATCACCCATACAAGCAATTGTAACTTTATAATTTGGCTTAACTTTTAATTCTTGATTTGGGAAATTAAAATTTACTCCCTCTGCTGAAAGATTAAAATCTGTTTTTATAGTACCACCATTTGTTATTTGGGGAGAAATTTGAAGTTCAAAACTTGCTTCTTTGACTTCATTAATACCAATATTTTCTAATTCAAATAATAATGTATTATTCTTAGAAGTAATTTTAGCCTCATCACATTTACTAGAATTATTAATATATAATGTATTTTTAGGTATAGGGCATTCTAATTTTACATTTTGAGCAGATCTTTCACCATCATTTAATAACGATATTTTTATTAAAATTTTATCTCCTGCCCAAGTATAATCTCCATTTTCATCAATAATTTGTAACTTTGAGTTACCTAAATCAGGAAATAATCGAACTTGCGAATCAACATCCAAACTAAGTAAATCACCTTGCTTACTTTTAAGATTTACTTTTTCGTTTATATTTTCCATATCATTAAAGCCTTGCAATACTTTAAGATTAAAAGAAAAATCTAATTGGGTATTAATTTCAAAGTTACTAATTTGCCATGTTATTTCATTATTTGTTACTTTATAATTTTTAGGATTTATCGATGATTCAACTACACTTGTTTTTGGTGGAATAATCGCAGTAACTTCAACATCTTTTGCATTCATATCACCTGAATTTTTTGCATTAAAACTATAGCCTAAGGTATCCCCCATATTTACAAAACCGCCATTTAAATCCTTAACTTCTAAGTTATTTAGAGATAATTTTGGAGAACTTTGAACTTCAAAACTTGCAAAACTTTTTATATTAAATGTTAAAAACTTACTTGCTTTATCATTTAATTTGTAATTTATTTTTGCATCCTTAACTTTTATTTCTGTTTTATTATCAACAGGTAAATCAACAACAAGGGTAATTAGGATATTTTTTTCTTCATTTCTTTTTAAATTATTGTCCTCAAAAACTATTAATTTTTTATCTTCATAATATTTTCCAACTTTGTCACTTAATTTAAATTTTGTATATTCTGGTACATAAAATTCAACATTTAAATTTTTTACCTGCCTATAACCAGTATTTTTATAAGATAACTTTACTTGAATTTCACTGCCAGGCTTTACTTGTTGAGATGATATAGGTTTTATATAGTTAGTGCTTTCATCATTAAAATTAGGTTTTAAAAAAAATAAAAAATAATAAATAATAAATAAAATTATTAATAAAATAATAAAGATAATGGAAGCTAAAATTAATTTATTTTTCTTTGAGCTTAGATATTCTTTAATGTCCATTTACAAACCAAAGAAATATTATTATGCCAATATCAATTAATATAAGTAAAATATAAGAAATGAAAACTAATAAATTTTTTTTCTTTTTTGACTCAAACTTTGTAATTCTTAAAATTCCAATAATTATCGCACCTAAAATAAATAAATACAAAAAAGTTAAGTATTTATTTACATAAAGTTTATGAAAAAATTCATTAAAAGGATGATTTTTATACCAAGAAATTTTCTTTAAATTTTGAAAATAATTTTTATCAATTTTAAATACATTACTTGTTGGATTGTTTAAATATTTTCCTATATTTATTCTTGAAAGATCATATTTATTATTAAGTTTTAAATCAAATTCAACATAAGTATAATCCGATACTTTAATTATAAGTTCATCAGAATAATCTTTATCACTTAATGAGGCATTAAAATCAATCTCATTATTATTTTGAGTTATAATATCGTCTGATTCAATATTAATTTTTCTAACATTTTCAAATTTACCATCTGTCTTTATTATTCCATTAAAGCTATTTTTATTTCTATTAGCACTCCATTCAATGTAAATATTATTTTGTTTATCTTCCCAAATATAATAACCAATATTCGAACCAGAAATTACAAGAGGTTTACTGCAAGAAATAAGAAACCCTGAAAACATCATTAATATTAATAAAAATAAGATTACTAGTCTTGTAAGCTTTATACTACTAAAATTAAAAGCTGGTATTTCTTTAAAATTTTTTATATTTTTAATATTTTTAAAAATAATTTTATCCTTTTTCTTAATAATGTTTTTAATGCTTAAATTTTTATTTTTACTTTTTAAATTTTTGCTTATTAAATTCATTATTTTCATCTTTATAACTATTGAAAATATTTCTTTTTCTTACATTTTTCTTACTTATTAGTATCTTTTAGAATATTAATATCTAAATCTTTATTTTCTAAATTATTACTTAAATTATTACTGATTTTCTTATTATAAAGATAAATTAAATAAATCATCCAAATTGAAATTCCTGTAAATACGCTTCTAAATATATTTACAAATTTTGCAGGATTATAAAATCTATTTATTATATCAATTGGACCTGGTAAAAAGATAAAAAATCTATAATCTATTGGAGCAAAAACAAAAGTTGTAACAAGGTTCCCCCAATAAATAAGAATTACCATTAAAAAAATAAACTGTGCCCAATGTAAATAATATAAATTTTTATCTTTTACGCTAATATATAAAACAAAAGGAACTGACCATATAAGATATTGTGGATGAAAATATGAAATTGCAACGTACAATAAATAAACAATTCCGCTATAAGAAATTAAAAGTTCAAATGTTTTATTTTTTTGTTTTAAAAAGCTTAAAACAATAATTGTATATGCAGCAATATAAATAAATATTGCATCATGAACTATTAAATCAAGTTTTGCTGATAATATATAATTGAAATGCTCAGCATTTAATAAAGAAAAAATAACACTTTTCCCAAAATAAATATTTGAAAAAGCTTCAATAGCAATAAGACCCGAAAGACCAATCAAAGTAAGTAAGATATAATCTCGTCTTTTTTTTACTAAATATAAAATAAAAAAAGGTAAAAGCATAATTGGGAAAAATCTAACTGCCACAGCTAAAGAAAGAATAATTATTGCCCAATAACTTCTTTGTTTTTTTGCTAAAAGAAAAGCAAGTAAAGTAATAAATAGCCCTATAATGTCATGTCTTGCAAAAATGTATAAAACAAAAATAATAACAGGACTAAACATCCAATATTTAAATATTTTTAATTTTTTTGCTGCATCATTATCAAAAAATAATCGTAAAATTACAAAAATACATCCTATATCAAAAAATAAATACAAAAGTTTAAACAAAAAAAGCGCAATAAATACATTATCGCTTGAAATAAATTGAACCCATGAGCTCCAAGAGTCCTTATTTAATAAAATTGATTTATAATTTGCAATTACAGGAAAAATTGTTTTTAATATATAAAAATATATAGAATGAATTATATTTGTAAGTAATTGTTGAAAATCTGAGCCAATATTTTTATTAAACACTGTATCTGCTGCTCTTTGATAAGTAGAAAGTAAGTCTCTTTGAAATAAAAAAGGTAAAAATATTAATCTAGTTAATAGCCCACCTAGCAAATATTTATAAAACAATTTTAATGATTTGCTGTCATTAATTATTTCTTGAGAAATTAATGAACATCCAATTTTTTTAAAAAAATTTTTGGTTTTTACCA
>Ga0078972_1012535_pt1 | contig 14521 bp, 15 predicted proteins | sample YelNatPaOPGAMG01_FD_67568 | JGI IMG/M metagenome (GOLD analysis project Ga0078972, IMG submission 67568) | Hot spring thermophilic microbial communities from Obsidian Pool, Yellowstone National Park, USA - OP-RAMG-01 (SPADES assembly) (version 2) | ecosystem: Environmental > Aquatic > Thermal... | reverse complement strand
TTGGTTCTCCCAAAAATCCAAGCCATTTTGGATTCTGGAATTGCCAAAATTTCTGAGTTTATTGAACCCAGAGAAAAAATCCGGCTCTGACAGGTATCATACCTGTAAAGTGAATCTTCTCCCTGAATTCAATTGTTATTTAGTAAATTTTATCAGGGCAATTCCGGCCAATCCGGCCAAGGCCGATAAAGAAAGAATCAAAAAGGTATTCGAAGGACCGGTTTTGGGTAAAGTAGTCACTCCTAAAACTTGTTTAACTACGCAAAGTTCTGCAGTATCCTTGTCATGCTCACCTTCATCAGCATTGGCCTCGGCAGTGTTGACTTCGCAATCCTGATTAACCCTAAGCTGGCTTTCCGCCACTACCCGGGCTTCAACATTTAGATCCCTACTGTCTCCGGGATTAAGAGAATCAATAGTAAATTCTGAGGCGGTTGTGCCAGTAAAAAAAAGAAAACTGGGTAGATTATCAACAACTTTGACATTATGCAGAGTATTGTCGCCAACATTTTTAACTGTCAATCTGAATTTAACTATTTCTCCAGTGACAAACTTATGATCAGTAATATACAAATTGTCAACCCAACTCTGGTTATCAGGATTCCAAATTTTTTTGTCTATCTGTAATTGCCCGGTGCTGACGCAGACCTGGCTCCCACCATATTGGGTTTCGCAACGAACCGCGGCCAGCGCCGATTCTCTCAAAGTGAGCAACACAAAAGAGGCTATCAAAAAGGAAAAAATGATTTTAATTGTTTTCATACTTTACCTAAAAATCTTCGGCAATTAAATTGCCCCGCCTAAACTTTTCAGTTCAACGGGGCAGGTAAGAAATTTTTTTGGGATTCAACTAACTGGCCGGATTCTACCTGATAAAATACAATTTGTCAAGGACTGATTTAAATCATCTAAAATGTAACCGAAATGAGAGTTGTTAAATCATTAAAAATGTAACCCAAATGATTTAAAATGGTAACCTCCAAAGTTAAAAGTTTTAAAAAGGGAGGTTACCATGATGAATATGAATGCCAGAAATCAATATCTTTCTGTTTTAAGAAAGAATTATTTACAAGCAAAATCAAAAAAGGAGAAAACTCTCCTTTTAAATGAGTATTGTAAAAATACTCACCTTAACAGAAAGTATGTTATCCGGAAGATTAATCAATCTTGGCTTTGGGATAAACAGGGAAGAGTAAAAACAACCACTAAGAAAAGAAAAAAGAAGCAATACCAAGAAGAGACAATCCAGGCCCTGGTCAGGCTCTGGGAGATTTTTGACTATCCCTGTGGCCAACGATTAAAACCTCTCCTTTTGGAGGAGACAGAAAGGTTAAGAAAACTAGGAGAGATAAATATTTCTGACAAGGTAGCCAGACAATTAAAAAAGATCAGCTCAGCCACCATTGATAGAAGACTGAAAAAGAAGAAAGAGGCTATGCTTCAACTAAGAAGAAGAGGTTTGGCTAAACCTAAATCTCTTCTCTATCAGAAAATTCCCATTAGGCTTAATGACTGGGATACCTCAATTATTGGTAATTTGGGTATAGACCTTGTTGAACACTGTGGCTCTTCAAAGCAAGGAGAGTATATAAACACTCTTTCTACCACAGAAATAGCCACTGGTTGGTGGGAAGGAGAAGGAATAATGGGGAAAGGACAATATCCAACCCTAGAGGCTTTAAAGAGGATAAAAGAAAGAACTCCCTTTGCCTGGAGAGAAATTCACACTGATAATGATTCTGCTTTTATCAATGCCCATCTTTTCAAATATTCTCAGGAAGAAAAGATAGGCTTTTCAAGATCAAGGCCTAATAAGAAAAATGATAATTGTTACATAGAAGAGAAAAACTGGACCCATATCAAAAAGACTCTTGGTTATCTTCGCTATGATACTCAAGAAGAGCTTTCCTTGATTAATGATCTTTACCGGAATGAGTTAAGGCTTTACAAAAACTTCTTCCAGCCAGTGATGCAGCTTACCAAAAAGATAAGAATTGGGGGTAAAGTCAAAAGAGTCTATGATATTCCCAAAACTCCCTACCAGAGAATAATGGAATCCAATCAAATCTCAAAGGAGACAAAAAGAAACCTCAAGGCTTTTTATCTTAGCCTTAATCCTGCTTGGCTGAAAAGAGAGATTGAAGAAAAGATTAACAGACTTTACCAAGTTTATGAGAGAAAAAAGAAAGTCAAGATTCTTAAACCGTTTAAGAAACAAAAGCCAAGAGTGGATACCTCCCCAATTAGCAATGATTTTTATCAAGATTTCGGTTACCTTTTAAATGATTTAACCAAACCAATTTCGGTTACCTAGTTAAATGATTTGACACGGGACTAGCTTGTATTTTACCACTTTATGTCCGATAATATGCGCGATGGAAATTATTCTTTATGATTGTCATTCGAACTCTGTCTCTACAATAAAACCGGAAATTCCCCCGGCTTTGACCCTAGTCAAACCAACAGAAATTCCCCTTGCTGTTCCCCACTCAATTAATTTTAAATATCTAGGTTATCTTTTTTTATTGCTGGCAATAACAGGAACAGCTTTTGTTGGATTACCAGTTGTCATCCCCGCAATTCAGTCAAAACTACAACAAAAAGCACCGGTTTTCCCGGTGCAAACAACTTTTGGTCAAGTACTTAACCAGCAAGAAGAAGCTAGCCGCATTCTCGCCTCAGAAGAAGCAAAAAAATACGGGGTAGACACTACCTTTTCCATTGTCATCCCGAAAATCTCGGCAACGGCAAAAATAATTCCCAACGTTAACCCTGCCGACGAAGAAGCATACAGAAATGCTCTCAAAATTGGCGTCGCCCACGCTGAAGGCTCAAAACTTCCTGGGGGTGGCGGGACAATCTACCTTTTTGCCCATTCGACCAATAGTCTAGCCAACGTTTCCCGCTACAACGCTGTATTTTATCAGCTTAAAGACATAGAAGCAGACGACAAAATAATTATTTTCTTTGCCGGAAAAAAATATATCTATCAGGTAATTAGCAAACAGATAGTTGCGGCGAACGATACTCAATGGCTAACTTCTGCCGACGAAGAAAGACTTATTCTTCAAACCTGCTGGCCACCAGGAACTAGCCTCAAAAGGCTGATTATCATTGCCAGGCCGGTTTAAACTCAAACCCTATCTCCCTAAAGGGGATGTTTAAATTTCTAATTTCTAATTACTCTAATTATTCTAAACAAATCCCAATCGGGAAAAATCCTAAATTCTAAATCCTAAATTCTAATTTCTAATTTCTAAACAAATTCAAAATTCAAATTTCTAAATTCAAAAAGAGTTTGATTATTTGGATTTTGGTCATTTGCTATTGTTTGGAATTTGGAATTTGGGATTTGGAATTTTTTAGAGTAATTAGGTCAATAAGCCAAACTTGCTGCTTTGCAATTAGAATAATTAGGTTAATTTTGATATCATTAAAGAGTATGACTGATAACTTGTTGCCTTTTTCTCTAATCGAAATCCGAGTTCCCAAAACAAGCGGAAAGTCCCTTGAGGCGACAGTTCAGTTTTTGGCTGCTTTCGCCTCTCTCCCCAGCAAATCGCTTTTTTCGCCAAAACCTCCGGTTTCTCTTTCTTTAGAAATCGCTTTAGTGGAACAAACTATTCATTTTCTTATTGTCTGCCCGAAAGACCTCACTCCCTTAGTTGAAAGTCAAATTTACGCTCAATATCCTGAAAGCACTCTTCATTTTCTCCCCAAAGATTACCTTGCCTCTTTTCTGCCCACGATCAAACCTTATTTTGGTCAACTGCAACTCCGCAGTCCGTTCTATCTTCCTTTAAGAACTTTCCGCGACCTAAAAGATACTGATCCTCTCTCCTCCATCTTAGGCACTTTATCCAAAGCCGGACCAAATGATTTTATGGTTTGCCAAATTCTAATTGCTCAAGCAGGCAATTGGCAAAAATTTGCCCAAAATATCCTCGAGAAAGGAATTAGCACTCCTGATGGTAAAACTATCGCTCACCCTCAATCCCAAAATATCAGCAAAAAACTTACCACCACTGGCTACTGGACAGCCATAAGACTTCTAACCAACTCCGAAGAAACTCTTAAGACTCTCAGTAATTCTTTTTCTGTTTTTCAAAGTGAAGTTAATGGATTTAAATTTCAAAAACCCAAATTTTATCAAAAAGAAAAACTCTTTCAAGCTATTACTAACCGCACTTTTCTTTTTGCTCCCAAAAATCAAGTTCTAAACTTAGAAGAAATTGCCTCTTTATGGCACCCGCCTTCTGAGCTTCTTTCTGGAATTAAAAACATTGCCTGGGGACAGACAACTCAAAGTGAACCGCCGGCTAATCTACCTATTGCTACTGACTCAGAAGAAGCTGACAAAAGAGAAATCAATTTTATTGCCCGCACCGAATTCAAAAACAGAATTGTCACTTTCGGCATTAAAAAACCAGACCGTCGCCAACATATATATATTATTGGTAAAACCGGCACCGGTAAATCAACTTTAATTGCCAATATGGCAATTAACGATTTGCGCAAAAAAGAAGGATTGGCAGTAATCGATCCCCACGGCGATTTAACAGAAATTTTGTTAGACTACATTCCTTCTTACAGAATCAATGATGTTTGTTATCTCAATCCTTCTGAGACTAAACATCCCTTCCATTTAAACCCTCTTGAGGTACATAATCCTGCCTACAAAGAACTCATTGCTTCAAGCATTGTTGCCATTTTTTACAAACTTTATTCTTATACTTGGGGACCCCGTTTGGAACATATTTTACGCAACTGCCTGCTTACTCTTTTGGAAACACCTCAACCAACCTTAGTACAAATTCCCGACCTTTTAACTAACAAAAACTTCCGCCAAAAGGTAGTTGAAAATCTCTCTGATCCTACCTTAAAAGGGTTTTGGGTCAATGAATTTGAAAAGATGTCGGAGAATCTTAGAGCAGAAGCCGCCTCTCCAATACTAAACAAGGTCGGTCAGTTTGTCTCTTCGCCAACCATTCGACAAATTATCGGCACTTACCACTCAACAATTAACCTTGAAGAAATTATGAACAGCGGAAAGGTCTTGCTTGTCAATCTTTCTCAAGGAAAAATTGGGGAAGACAACTCCGCTTTGCTTGGAGCAATGATTATTACTCAACTGCAACTAGCTGCCATGAACCGCATTCGTATTCCCGAAGAAGAGAGAAAAGATTTTTACCTTTATGTTGACGAGTTCCAGAACTTTGCCACTAAAGCTTTTATTAAAATCCTCTCTGAGGCGCGGAAATACCGGCTTAATCTTTGTCTAACTAACCAATATATTGGGCAACTCGACGAAGATCTGCAAAAAGCAATTTTTGGCAACGCCGCCACCTTGATTTCCTTCGTGGTTGGCGCAAAAGATGCAGAAATTTTAAGCAAGGAATTTGGCAATGTTTACAAACCGGAAGATTTAGTATCCTTGGGAATGTACCAAATTGCCATTAAACTGGGCATAGACAAGCTTACTTCAACTCCGTTTTTGGCAACCACCTTGCCCTTGCCGCGTTGCCGAACCCAAAACAAAGAAAAGGTTTTGCGAGTTTCGCAGGAAAAATTCAACAAGTAACATTCCCTCGTGCCTGCAAGGTGTCACCCTGCAGAATCCAGCGATATCACTCTAACACGCTTAAAAATCATGAAGAACGTCTCTCTAAACTCGAAAAACCTTACGTTTAAATCGCCAATATCTCTTCTTCTTTTTTCTTACCCAAATCTTCAACTATTTTCATAAATTCGTCTGTTAAATTCTGCAAATCTTCTTCCGCTTTAAATTTTTCATCTTCAGAGAGAGTTTTTTGCTCAAAAGAAGTTTTTATTTCCCGCATTTTGTCCTGACGAACATTACGAATAACCACCCGAGCTTCCTCTAGTTTTTGATGGAGAAGTTTAACATATTCTCCGCGCCTCTCGGTCGTCAAGGCAGGCACCGCAATGCGAATTATATTATTATCAATTACTGGCGTTAGCCCCACGTTGGCCGCCAAAATTCCTTGCCGGATTTCTCCAATAGTAGCTGGATCCCAAGGTTGAATTACCAAAGTCTGACTGTCAGCCGTAGTAATTGTTCCCAATTCCTTGACTGTCAATCTTGAAGCTCCGCCATAAGCACTGCAAAGAATATTTTCAATCAAAGCAGGAACCGCTCGACCGGTTCGAATCGCCGAGATCTCCGCCTTAAAATGATCAACGGCTTTTTGCATTCCGGCTTTTGTATCCGCAAAATCAACCATCTAAAAATAATATAATCTATTCTTCTAAAAATTCAAGCCCCACTATTATCTTTAGGTCTGCCAAAAAATTTACCGGTTGTTTTGTCAAAACCTGCCCAATAACAACGCATACCCGCAGGAACAACCTGACCCTCGCAGGCAGTTCCATCAATATGAATTTCGACAGTTTCATTACTTTTTTTCGGTTCTGAAATCTTCTGACAGTTTAACACGTTTAAGCCCTTTTCCGGTGTCATTTTTCTCACCTCCTTTATTCGCCTAAACCCTTCAACTGCTTAGGTTCGCAAATCAGAATCTCTCAAGCGACCAGCAAGTTGAGTCTCGGCCAACAAAAAAATCCTCCCGGTTTGGGAGGATATTATTTTATATTCAGGTCTTGGTTCTATGTTTTTTCTTCCCAAACCGTTCCCGCCTTAATAATAAGGACTAGAACGAGAATGGAAAGCAGTACTATGTTAGACATTTTTTCCCGAATCAATCCGAATAATTTCCGAATTGATCCGAACATTTTCTAATCTCTGAGTTTAATACTCTAACATATTTTAACTTATCTCCACGGAAATTTGCAACTATTCCCAATTCTAATCCGCTTGCCTTTAGGTAAGCCAAAACCTGCCGAAGACTTGCCCGACTAATTATGGGTTCAGATTTTAATTCTAAGATCACCTTTTTATCAATCAAAAAGTCCAAATAATATTTACCAATTTTTTCATTTTTAAATATCAAATCAACCACAATTTGTTCTTCAAAAGGGATACTCGCCACACGAAGCGCTTTTGCGACCGCTCTTTGGTAATGCTTCTCCTGATACTGACCACCTAACTCGCGGTGAACTTCAAACAACACTCCTACAATTCTGTAACTAAGTTCTTTCTCGACAATGTTTGTCATTCGGATTTATTCGGATACAATTCGGATGAATTCGTGATTTAATTGTAACAAAAAAACCCGCCTATTACAGCGGGAGAAAATCCTGACTTTTAAGTGCAGATACTTTAAGTCTGATTTTTATCTAACCAGTCTGCACTTTATACTTTTAGAACTGAGTGCTGATTAATAGTTTAAGGTCTGACCACTCTAACTTCCCGATTCACCTCTCATTTCCCCTCCTCAACCTAATAACTAAAAACCAACAACCATATTCCTCGGTCCCAAAAGTATAAAAGTGCAAACTGGGAATGATATTAGGAGGTCTTAAGTGAGTAAAAAAGTCAAGCAAAAGGGAGAGCATTCACTTCCTTGTGAATGCTCTCTACCAACGAGTTACTTTCCATTACCGCCGTAGTTAGACGATTTCTTCGAGTTTCGCCTCTTGGGCCGAGTAATGCCTCTAGCGTTGATCCTCTTAGCGTGCTCAGCTGTCTTTGCTACCAATTTTGTTCTCCTTTGTGAATGAACTACCGGCAGCAAGCTGCGTCGAAATAAAAGGCAAAGGACAACGAACGACGAGAGGCAATCTGGCGGCCGAACTTCTAGCTTGGCTTCTTCAGCACCACTGCCCACCTCCTGATATCTGTTAAGGTACAAGGCAAAGAAAAACTCACAGCTTAAGGCTTATCTCAAGCTTGCTTTGTAATCCTATAAGGGAATATTAGCAATACCAAGCTATTTTGTCAAGAAAAGAAGCATCCTCCCTCAGGAGTGGTAAAGAAAAAAATCCTGTAAACTCATTCCCCTATCTCAAACCTTGCTATCCGGTTTATCTTAATATTTTCGCGCACTTTTCCTACCAATTCAGCCAATAAATCCCCAACAGTTTTCGAAGCCTCGCGAATATACTCCTGTTTCAACAGCTCCTCCACTGAGCCTGGCTTCATCGCCGCTACTTGCATTGCCAGTTCATGAGCAAGATTTTTAAACTCTTCATTTCTGGCAACAAAATCTGTCTCGCACAAAAGTTCCACCACTGCTACCACCTTTCCGCCAGCGTGAGTATAAGCCTCGATTATTCCTTGTTTTGTTTCTCTTTCCTGCTTCTTTGCCGCTACTTCTAAACCTTTTTGTCTCAAAATCTCAAAGGCTTTTTTTTCATCACCGGCAGCCTTTTCCAACGCTTGACGGCATTCCATTATTCCCGCACCGCTTTTTTCTCTCAATGTTTTGATCTGGTCAATCGTTATTTTCATTTTGTTTCCTTTCTCACTTTTTTGATAATTCTCTTAGGCCTTGTTTTCTTTTCCTCGGTCGCACTTCCCGCTTCTGTTCCTACTTGCCCCTCCTCACTTCCCACCTCTTTCTTCTCGCTCTTCGCTTTCCGTCCTTCCTCCACCGCTTCTGCAATCACGCCCACAATCAACTCAATTGACTTTGTTGCATCATCATTCGCCGGAATCACAAAATCAACATTACTCGGATCAACATTGGTGTCAACAATGGCAATCGTTTTTACTCCCCGGCGTCTAGCTTCTTTCAAAGCGCCATCTTCCTTCCGACCGTCAGTTACAAAAACCGCCGCAGGAACGCTGGTCAGATTAGAAACTCCACCAAAAATCCTTTCCAACTTAGTGATTTCTCTGTCAATCAAAAGATTTTCTTTTTTAGTTCTTTCCTTAAAATATCCCTCTGCTTTCTTTGCTTTCAAGTCAGTCAGGTAATTAATTCTCTTTTTTATTTCCTCCCAGTTGGTAATAAGTCCACCTACCCAGCGTTCTGTCAAATATGGCATATTAACCCGCTGGGCCGCATTTTTGACAATCTCCTGCGCTTGCTTTTTGGTCCCAACAAAAATAATCTGTCCTCCTTCAGCCACAGTCGCTTTGACAAAATTAGCCGCCGCCTCTAACCCTTCTTTTGTCTTCACCAAATCAAAAATATGAATTCCATCACGAGCAGTAAAAATAAAAGGCTTCATCTTGGGGTGCCAACGAGTAGTTTGATGACCAAAATGACAACCTGCTTCGAGTAGATCACGTAGTGAAATTTCTTTCATAATATTTCCTTCAACGAAGCTCAAATTTATCCTGAGCTTGCCGAAGGACTCCTTTATTCCTCCACTCAGTCGAAGTTTTAATTCAAGGAGTCTAAGACTGAGCGTGTGTATTTTTAATAACAACAATATTGTACCAGACTTCTTTTTGAACTTCAATCCTGCAACCGTGAACTGTTACGCCAGTATAAAATATCCGGATCAGAAGGAAAACTACCACTGTGTTTTTCGAAACCAGCCTTCCGGGCCATCTTCTGGAAACGATCCTCTATAATTGCATCAAAAATTAATAAAACAGATCCTTCTGGTTTAACTATATCCTTTAAATCTCTATTATCAATCAAGTCTTCTATTGCTTTTGGCGGCAATCCAAAAGAAATCACTAAATCAAATTTTTTGCCACTTTCTTTGATTTGTGTTACTTCTTTGGCGGCATCATTCTGCCTGATTTCAGAATAAATTTTTCTAAAATCTTCTCCCTCGTATTTTATAATATCAACTCCAACCAAGCTAATATTTTTACCAATGTTGCTTAATGCTTTCCCAAGCGAACCTCTTCCCCAACCTAAATCAAGAATATCCCCCTTGACTACCTCTCTCTCTAAAAATCCGTTTGGCAAGAAAATATCCTTTAAGAGAACATATTCGAGAATATGGGCTCTCTCTTCAGGTGGCTCTAAATCGCAAAAGGTTTCTTTAGATGGAGCAGGTTCAAAATCAGACATTGTTGCAAAATTATGTTTATAAAGTCAGTAGTAAATTTTCAAACAAACAAGCAACTGTCACCGGGCCAACACCGCCGGGAACTGGAGTTAAAAAAGACACTTTCTTTGCCACATCTTTGCTAACATCACCAACAACTCTGAATTTGCCATCACGAAGCAACTTGGAAATTCCCACATCTATAATAATTGCTTCTTCCTTAACCATTTCCTTTTTAACTAAATCAGCGGCGCCGGTAGCAGACACTAAAATATCTGCTCGTCTCGTATATTCTGGCAAATTTCCTGTTGTTGACCGACAAATGGTTACTGTCGCGCCCGCGTCTGACAAAAGAATAGACAGGGGTTTACCAACAATAATCGAGGCGCCAATAATACAAACATCCACTCCTCTTAACCATTTCTCGTCGAAATTTTGAATTTTGAATTTTGAATTTTGAATTATTTCTATCACCGCCCTTACTGTTGCTGGCAAAAACCTTGGCCGGCCAATCATTATTAATCCCAAATTTTCTGCAGTTAGACAATCAATGTCCTTAAGCGGGGAAATTGCTGAAACTATTCTTTCTTGATCCTCCACTGGTAATTGAACCATAATTCCTTGAACTGATGGATCAGCGTTCGCTCTTTCTATCTCTGCAATAATTTTTTCTGTGTCTGTTCTTGGGGCAAATTGATGAACTTCAAAAGCAACTCCAATCCGCTGACTAAACTTTGCTTTCAAAGAAACATAAAGAGCTGACTCTTTACTGTCATCAGCTAAGATTGAAACCAGTTTAGGCGTCACTCCCTTCTGCCGAAGTTTCTCAACTCTCTTTTTTAATTTTTCTTCTTTTTCCTTGGCAAAAGCCTTTCCGTCAAAAAGCATATTATTTTAGTTAAAATTAAAAATTAACTGGAAACCTTTCACACAACTCTTTTACTTCTTCTCTCACATTTTTCCCTTCTGCTACCACCATCTTAATCCACTTTGCAATCATTCTCATTTCTTCTTCTTTCATCCCCCTTGCTGTTACTGCTGGTGTTCCTAAACGAATCCCCGATGGCTTAAAAGGAGGATTTGGATCGTTGGGAATCGTATTGGCATTAACCACAATTCCTGATTTTTCCAAAGCAACTGCCGCTGTTTTCCCATCAATACCTAAATTTCTCAAATCCACAACCATCAGGTGGTTATCAGTCCCTCCGGTCACTAAATCAAAACCATTTTTTATCAATTCTTCTGCCAAAACTTTAGCGTTCTTAACTACCTGTTCAGCATAGATTTTAAAGGGTTTATCCTGAGCTTGCCGAAGGGCAATGGCAATTCCCGCAATCGTATGCAAGTGAGGTCCCCCTTGTAATCCCGGAAAAACCGCCTTGTCAATTTTTTGCGGCAAATCTGGATCCTTCTTTATTCCCCTTTCGGTCACCATAATCATCGCTCCTCGCGGTCCTCGCAGCGTCTTGTGAGTTGTCGTAGTCACAACGTGAGCAAATGGCACTGGCGAGGGATGAACTCCACCAGCTACCAAACCAGCAATATGCGAAATATCCGCCAAAAGATAAGCGCCGACTTCCTCGGCAACAGCAGAAAATTTTTCCCAATCAAGAATCCTCGGAAAAGCCGTTGTCCCCACAACAATAATCTTTGGCTTACACCCCAGCGCCAATTTTTCTATCTTCTCAAAATCAAACAAACTACTGAACCCTTGTCTCCCTTGTCCCTCTTGTTCTTCTTGTCCTTCCGTCTCTATCTGGTACTGAACCGACTTAAAATATTTTCCAGAAAAAGTAACTTTCGGGTGACCGTGGGTTAAATGGCCACCATGCGATAAAGCCAAACCCATAATCGTATCTCCCGGTTCAAGTAAACCAAAATAAACCGCGCTGTTTGCTGGTGAACCAGAATAAGGCTGGACATTTGCATGAGGAACGCCGAAAAGTTCCTTGGCTCTTTCAATTGCCAAGCTCTCAATTTGATCCACAAATTCCATTCCCTGATAATAACGTCTTCCGGGATACCCTTCAGCATATTTGTGCAGCAAAACCGATCCCACCGCCGCTCTCACTTCCGGATAGGTATAATTTTCCGAGGGAATCAACATCAAAGTCTCTTTTTGACGCTTCTCTTCTTTGGCAATAAGTTCAAAAATCTCGTCCATTAGATCCATTTTATCCTAATTTGGAAAACGGAGCAACAAAAGGGATTTTTTTATCACACTTTAGGAGTTTTTATCTTTATAAAACTTATCAACTAAGTCAATAAATCTTTTCAACATTTCTGGACTCTGCGCTGTTCCACTCTCCTTTAGCATCTTTTCCCTCGCCTCATAATACAAATCTTTAATAATCGGATCATCAGTCCTATAAACTCTTTGTGAGAAATCCTTTTTTTCCAAGCTCTTGATAAACCCTTCAACCTCTTTCCTTCTTTCGTACGACCCATAAATATGCATATTATCAACAAACTCCGCATATCTCCCAACACCAACTTCAACCCCTGCTTTCTCCGAAATCATCTCTGCCATCATTTTTTGCAACCAAGTAAAAGCAAACATATTCATAAAAGCTGCCTTAAAAACATCTCTTGATCGCCAGTGAGTGTTAAATTCTAAAAATAGTTTATCGTCGTCAGACGAGACTATCTGCCCCCAAGCTCTTTGGAAACAAGGAGGCTCAGGGCTGCTGCTATCAGAAGGTGGATACCAAGTAATCATCTGCGCTCTGCGGGTATAAAAAACATTAGCTAAATTCTCCACCATTTTATCTATTTGGTCAAAATGAACTGCTTCTTTTTCGGTTTTTCCCGGCCAATTTGCCATGCGATCAAAATAAGAATAATTCCAACCCTCCACCCTGTCGCTATGCAAACCTGCCACCACTTCAGCAGTATAAAGCCAAAGTCCATCAATGCCTTCAGGTAAAAACTTATGAATTCTCGGCTCAGCAAAAGGATTCCCCACTACTATCGCCATGCTGACCATCTTCGCATGAGGATCCTCTTCTGAATCATACTGGGTTGGCGCCCGACAACCAAACTCTTCCACTGCCAAAAATTCATTTTCCCAAACTTCCGGCAAACTGTTCCCTACCACCATCACTGAGGGAATTTCATTTGGTCGCAAAATTTCCTTTGGAGTAGAAAAAACTTGTTCCTTATTTAGAGACATAAAACTCCTTTAATAAAATTTCTTCAATCTTTTTTTGCAACTGCTCAATTGTCCCGTTGTTTTCAATTATAAAATCAGCTTTTTCAAGGCATTTTTCAATATCTCTACCCACTTTTCCCTGACCGCTTTTAATATCCTTTTCCTCAACAGCCAAAAATTCCTCCAAAGTTTGCGGGTCAGATTCGCGCTGCCGAGCTTTCACTCTTTCAAAACGAACCTTTGGATCAGCCACTACTCCCAACAAAACAAAGCCCTCTTTTCCTTTTAGAAAGTCAACTTCTGCCTCTCCCCTGATTGAGTCAATCACTGCTTTACTAACCCCGGCAGCTACCAGTTTCTCCCAAGTCCTTTTTGCCAAAACCTCAGGCCCAAAATACTGCCGCAATTCATCTGCCACTTGCAAAAGTTTCTCTCTTGTCACTTCCTCTCCCCTGCTTTTAATTTCCTCCCTAATCCGGTCAGAAAGCGAAGTTACCCAAAAACCCTTGCCCGCCAAATACTCGGCAATTGTGCCTTTACCACTACCTAACTTACCTGTTAAGCCGACTATTAATCTTTTTTCTTTTTCCATTGGACCAACTCTACTTTTGCCTCATTTAATAAACTCATGGCAAACTCATCAGGATAAGGTTCTTCATAAACAATCCTCTTTACTCCAGCATTTATAAGGATTTTAGTACAAATAGCGCAAGGTTGGTGAGTCACATACAAAGTACTTCCTTCGCAGGAAACTCCATAAATCGCGCACTGAATAATCGCATTTTGTTCTGCATGAACTGCCCGACAAAGCTCGGCTCTGGTTCCTGAAGCAATATGTAGTTCGTCCCGAATACAACCAATATCCAAACAGTGTTTCATTCCCCGAGGTGCGCCGTTATATCCCGTGGCTAAAATTCTTTTATCGCGAACCAAAACCGCACCTACCATTCTCCTTAAACAAGTGCTTCTTTCCGCCACTAGTTTAGCCAAGTTCATAAAGTAATCATCCCAATCTAAACGAGTGCGCTTGACACTTTTCTCTTGCATTTTTTCAACTTTAGAGCAAAATTATTATTTTGTAAAGAAGAACTTAAAGCCCGTATCTCGACAAACTGGCAGCACCAATTCTAATTCTTTGCCAATCATAAGGCAAACCCAAACATTGAGTCTCACCGGAAACTGTAGTCACTGCCCCCAAAAAGCCATTTTCTTTTAAAACCTGTTTGGCATTGGCATTAGAACTTCCATAAGGATAAGCAAAAAAACTCACTTTTGCGCCGGTATTTTCTTCAATAATTTTCTTGGCAGAAACAATTTGATTAAACTCCTGCTCTTTGCTCAAACTAGGTAAAGAAGGATGATTCAAAGTGTGATCACCTAGCAAAACCAAACCGCTTGCCATCATCTCTCTTAATTGCTCCCAACTAACATACCTTTCTCCTCCCACATATTGGGAAATAACAAAGAGGGTAGCTTTAAAATTTTTTTCCTTCAAAA
>Ga0078972_1012531_pt1 | contig 14522 bp, 13 predicted proteins | sample YelNatPaOPGAMG01_FD_67568 | JGI IMG/M metagenome (GOLD analysis project Ga0078972, IMG submission 67568) | Hot spring thermophilic microbial communities from Obsidian Pool, Yellowstone National Park, USA - OP-RAMG-01 (SPADES assembly) (version 2) | ecosystem: Environmental > Aquatic > Thermal... | reverse complement strand
GTAGGAGTCTGGCCCGTGTCTCAGTGCCAGTGTGGCTGATCGTCCTCTCAGACCAGCTACCCGTCTTTGCCTTGGTAGGCCGTTACCCTACCAACTAGCTGATGGGCCATGGGCTCCTCCCGGAGCGGAAGCATGTTGCCAGAGGCCTCCCTTTCCCCAAGTGACTCCCGTCACCCGGACGATATTCGGTATTAACCCTCCTTTCGGAAGGATATCCCCATCTCCAGGACAGATTCCCATGTATTACTCACCCGTTCGCCACCCTACCGGGGGATTGCTCCCCTTTCACGTTGGACTTGCATGTGTTAAGCACGCCGCCAGCGTTCGTTCTGAGCCAGGATCAAACTCTCCAGTTTCATATTACCTGACTCGGGCCCGCGATCTGCATTGCTCCTATTTAGTTGTCAACGATCCCCGCTCCCTTCCGGCCGTTTTTCTCCCCGGATCCGAGCGAACCTTTTGATCCTACTCCAAAAGGCCTTCCCTGTCAACCCCCTCCTTTTCCCTCCCTTTTCAGGGGCGGGCTTCAGATTCGGTCGACAAGGGTTAATTTTATACGCTTCCCCCCGAAAAATGTCAACATATTTTTTAAGTCACTGACAAATAAAAAAATATTAAATATCCCCAAAACCAGGATCCCTCGGTTTTGTGGAAGGGAGGCGGGATCGTGGCCGATCCCCTTTTCCCCAGAGGGCACTCCAATGCCTCGAAGGTCGTTCCTCTTGCGATCCTGGCAGATCTCAGCGCCTTTACGCCGGCAGGGAGGGATCTTTCTTTCGGCCAGACGCCAGGAGATAGATGGCCGGCAGGACAAGGAGGGTCATGGCCGTCGAGCTCACAAGCCCTCCCACCACGACCGAGGCAAGGGGGCGCTGGATATTGGCCCCTGTCCCCGATGAAAGAAGAAGCGGGACGATTCCGATCGCCCCGACGAGGGCCGTCATGAGAACGGGCCGGATCCGGCGCCTTGCGGCGGTCCGGATCGCCTCCTCCGGTGCCTTCCCTACCCGCTCCTGCTCCCGGACGAAGGAGAGGAGAAGAACCCCGTTCTGGATCGCCACACCAAAGAGAGCGATAAACCCGATCGAGGCCGGGATGCTCAGGAACTCCCCGAAGAGCTTCAGCGCCACGACCCCTCCGACCAGAGAGAAGGGGATATTGAGAAGGATCAGGAGCGTGTGCAGGAGCGAGTCGAAGTTCCAGAACAGAAGAAGGAAGATGACCAGAAGGACTAGGGGCACAAGGATCTCGAGGCGCGCAAGCGTCATGTTGGTATTTTCGAACTCTCCCCCCACCGAGATCCGGAGTCCCGGGGGAAGCGGCAGATCCCGGGCGACCCGGGCCCTCATATCGTCCACGACGTGGCTCGTCGAACGTCCGGAGATGTTGAACTGCAACATGATCAGCCGCTTTCCTCCCTCGTGGTAGACCCGGAAGGGCCCCGTCTCCTCGGAGAAGTGGGCCAATTGACCAAGAGGAACGGAGATCCCCCGGGGGGTGGTGAGAAGGATCGTCTTCATGCGGGAGACGGACTCCCGGATATTCCGGGGGAATCGCACGTGCAGGTGGATGCGGCGGACCCCCTTGAGGACGGTGGTCGTAAGACCTTCTGGCCCGACCCCCATGTGGATGACCTCGAGAACATCGGAGACGTTGAGTCCGTACTGACTGATCGCCTCCCGGTCGATCCGGATGTTGACGTAGGGCTGTCCCGTGATCCTCTGGACGGTCACGTCGCGGGTCCCCGGGACCTTTTTGACAAGAGACTCGAGGCGGGCGGCATAGGAGGTCAAAAGAGCGAGGTCGTCGGAGAAGAGCTTGATGGCGACCTGCGCCTTGGCCCCCGACACCATCTCGTCGATCCGCTCCTCGATCGGCTGGGAGAAGTCGAAAGAGACGGACGGGAGGTCCCGGTTGAGACGCTCGGCCATCAGGGCAAGGAGCTTTCTTTTTGTCATGCCGGGAGGCCAGGCCTTTCGCTCCTTGAGCCCCACATAGATCTCCATGTGGCTTGTCACGTCGGTATCGGTTCCCGACTGCGCCCGGCCGATGCGAGACTGCGTCAGGAGGACCTCGGGGAAGCCCCTGAGGATCCGGTCGACCACGCGGGAGGCCTCGGTCGTCTCCGAGAGGGAGGCCGAGGGCCAGAGGTCGGCGAGAATCAGTACCGAGCCCTCATCGAGCACCGGAATGAACTCCGTCCCCGTGCGAAGGAGAAGGAGCCCGGCGAGCCCTATCGCTCCAATGCCGCCAATAAGGACCAGGCGGCGATGGGAGAGCGTCCACTCGAGCAAGGGCGCGTAAAGAGCCTCCAGACGTCGTGCCACCCGCTCCCCGTGGTCCTCCCCTCCCCTTCGCTCCGGGGCATAGGAGATCATGACCGGGACAAAGGTCAGGGCGACCGTCAGGGACAAAAGAAGGGCGACGATGATCGAGATCCCCATGGGGGCGAACATCTTGCCCGGCATCCCCGGCAGGAAGAGGATCGGAAGAAAGACCACCACGATGATCAGGATCGAAAAAAAGACAGGTCGGACGATCTCGGAGGCCGCCCGCGCCAGCCGCTCGGAGGAAGCAAGAGAGGGCCAGAGCGTCTCGCTTCGCTCGATATTCTCCGCCATGACGATGGAGGCGTCCACCATCATCCCGATCCCGATGACGATCCCCCCCAGACTCATCAGGTCGGCGGTCAGATGGATGCCGCGCATGGCAAGGAAGGTCAGGAGAATCGACAGGGGAAGCCCCAGCGCCACCGAGAGCGAGGCCCAGAGACGGCCAAGAAAGACGACAAGGACGACCACCACCAGCATCCCCCCCTCGAGAAGGGAGCGGACCACCGTATGGAAGGCCTGGCGGATCAGGGGCGCCTCGCTGTAGAACGGCACGATCCAGATCCCCGGGGGAAGAAGGGTCCGGTTGACCATCGCCACCGTCTTCTCCAGGGCTCCGATCGTCTTGAGGGCGTTCTCCCCCCGGAGCATCACCACCGTCCCCTTCACGACCTCCCGGTCATCGAGAAGGGCATTCCCCCGGCGGACCTCCGGACGGACGACCACCCGGCCCACATCGCGGACGAGCACCGGAACTCCGTTTCTCTCCGCGATCACCACCGAAAGGATGTCCCTCCGGCTGTCGATACGCCCCAGCCCCCGGACAAGATAGTACTCCCCGGAGCGGTCGAGCGTTCCCCCACCCACGTTATTGTTATTGAGAGAGAGCGCCCGGACCACATCCCGAAGGGAGAGATGGAAGCCGTCCAGCCGGTAGGGGTCCACCACCACGGAGTAAGACTTCACATAGCCGCCGTAGGAGAGCACCGCCGCCACCCCGGGGGTCGTCAGAAGGGCGCGCTTTACGACCCAATCCTGGATTGTGCGGAGCTGCATGAGGTCTGTGGAGCCTTCGAGGGTGTAGCGGAAGATGTTGCCGGTGGGGGTCGACACCGCCCCGAGAACAGGAGAGGCCCCCGCAGGAAGGAGGCTTGAGACCGTCCCGAGACGCTCCGTAACCATCGTCCGGGCCCGGTAGATTTCCGAATGCGAATCGAAGACTACCGTCACGGCGGAGAGACCGAAGAGCGTCTTCGAGCGGACCGCCTTGACCCCCGGAAGCCCGTTCATGACCGGTTCGATGGTATTGGTGATCTGCTGCTCGACTTCGAGGGGCGACATGCCCGGCGCTTCGGTCAGGATCGTGACAGAGACCGGGGAGACGTCGGGGAAGGCATCCACCGCAACCCGAAAGACGGAGAGAACGCCGGCCGAAGCCAGAAGGGCGATCCCCATAAGGACGATCGCCCGGCGCTCCTGAAGCCACAGAAAGAACCGGAGTCCCATCCTAGGAGCGGGTCTGCCGCTCGAACTGCGCCTTCACCCAGAACCCGTTGTGCACGACAACCCGCTCGCCCGGACGGAGCCCGGAACGAACCGGAACAAGCCCCTCCTCCGAAGGACCCACCACCACGGGCCGCATCACAAAGCGATCCTCCCCCTCCCGCACGAAGACCACCTTTTGCCCTCCCGAGAGAAAGACGGCACCCTTGGGAAGCCACAGGGTCGTTCCCAACGCCGGCACGACGATCCGGACCGGAAGATACATGCCAGGACGAAGGGTGAGCGGGATGTTCCGGAAGATTCCCCGGACGATAACCGTCCGGGTGCGGGGATCGGTAAGAGGGCTGATATAGACGATGCGCCCCACAAGAGATGTCGGGCTCTTGGGAGGGCGGATCCGGATCTCCTGCCCCAGAGCGAGGAAGGGAAGATCCTGCTCATAGACCCGGGCATTCACCCGGACCCAGTCGAGGTTGCCGATGACGAACAGCTGGTCCCCCGAGTTGATCGCCTGCCCGTCGATCACATTCTTCTTCAGCACATATCCCGCAAGCGACGAGCGGATCTTGAGATTTCTCCGGACTGTTCCCGTTTGCTCGAGGCGCCGGATCTCCCGGTCGACGACGCCGAGATTGCGAAGGCGCGCCAGGGCGGCATCCCGGATCTTCGGAGACAGGGAATGGGGCCCCCCTCCTCCGGAGATCCTCTCGAGCCTGATCGCCTGGAGGTATTCCTGCTGGGCCTCGATATAGTCCGGAGAAAAGGCCGTCATCAGGACCTGGCCGCGGCCGACCTCATCTCCCGTATCGACATAGATATTGTGAACATAGCCGAAGATCGTGAGGCGGTGGATCGAGCGGGCCGTCACATAGCGCACCCGGTCGTCGATCAGGGCGACCACCCCGTTCGACCGGATAATTCGGTGGCCCCGCCCCGGAGCCATGGCCTCATCGACAATCCCCAGAGTCCGGACAACATCGGGGGCCATCCGGATCGACTCCTCGGCCCTGAGGGGCCCCGGAAGGGAAAAAATCCCGATCAAAGCGATCAGGGCAAGGGTGGCTCCCAAAAGGACGCCCCTTCTTCCTCCGGGCAGAAAGAACCCTTTCCCGCTCATGCCACACCTCCGACAGAGCTCTCGCGGCGACACCGGAAGACGTTCCAGATCGAATAGAGCAAGACGGGAAGAGCGACCCCCAGCATGATGATGCCGATCATCCAATTTTCAAGGTCCACATCGTGGCCGGCAAGATGCAAAAGCTCCTGGGCAAGCCCTCCCACCACGAAAACCGCACCGCCGCCCTGCAAAGTGAGACTTCCTGTCCTGAGGCCGATGGTGGCGATCTCCTTGTCGTCGAACTTCCGGGAGCTCTTGAGAGTGGCGCCGAAGATCCCCCCCAGGACAACCAGCATCGCCGTCGTTCCAAGTCCGAAGAGAAGACCCGGAAGGAATCCGATCCAGGGAGAAGGCATCCGGGGCGCCGCAACGGTATAGATGAACATGGCGAAGGGCCCCACCCCGAACCCCGCGATAAATCCGTGGATCATCGCCCACCGTATCGGAAAGATCTCCGCCTTCCCCGGAGTCGCCGCCTTGTGGTCGTCGGCATGATGGTGGCCGAGGATCGCGGCCGACCGCTCGGCCTCCTGCGCCGGGTCGTGATGGTGCCCCAGAAGATGGAGATGGAGATACTGGCCCCGCTTGTGGATCTGCCACCCCGCCCAGGCCATGACCGCACCAACAATCATGTTGACCCAGGAGTTGATCGCTTCCTTTGTGAACCAGGAAAAGAGAAGGAGGTAGGAGATCTCTGAGCCGATCGCCCGCTGGAGGGTAAAGGCCAGGGAGAAGTAAAAACCGGAGCGCCGCCCCTTCCTTCCGGAGGCATTGCCGATGGCGTAGCTGAAGGTGATGGGCCAAGTGTGCTCGTCGGGGAGAATACCGTGGAGAAGGCCGTAGCCAAAGGACTGGAGAAGAAGGGAGAGCATTCGTGCCCCGCTCGAAGGATGAAGTGCCGCTGTCTCTGAATTCGCCGATTAATGATACCTGATATCAACAATCGGGATCAAGGGGCGGAACACATTCCCGGAGGGGGACCGGGGACGGGTGAAGCTTCGGCCCTATCCGAGAGTGCGGAAACGGACCATCCCGGCAAACTTCTCGTAGCGGGCAGAGGAGCGCTTTTCGGGGGCGAGGAGTTCGAGCTCCGAGAGATGTTTCAAGAGAGCGGCCTTCAGGGTCTGGCTGGCTCGGGCCACATCCTTCTGGGCCCCCCCCGGGGGCTCGGCGACAATTTCGTCGATGATTCCCATCTCGAGGAGATGGGGAGCCGTCATCCGAAGAGAGGAGGCTGCATCGGAGGAGCGGGCAGGGTCGTTCCAGAGAATGGCCGCGCAGGCCTCGGGCGAGATCACGGAGTAGATGGAGTTCTCCATCATGAGAACCCGGTCTCCGACCCCCAATGCCAAGGCGCCTCCGCTGCCCCCCTCCCCGATCACCACGGCCACGATCGGAACCGCAATCTCGAACATCTCCTGGATGTTGCGGGCGATCGCCTCGACCTGTCCCCGCTCCTCCGCCTCAATGCCCGGATAGGCGCCGGGGGTGTCGATGAGGGAGACCACCGGAAGGCCGAATCGTTCGGCGAGCCGCATGATGCGAAGGGCCTTGCGATACCCTTCCGGATGGGCCATTCCGAAGTTTCTCGTCACCCGGTCCTTGAAGGACTTTCCCTTGTAGTGGGCCACAATGGCGACACTTCGCCCCTCGAGAGAGGCGAGCCCCGAAAGGATGGAGGGATCGTCGCGGAAGCTCCTGTCGCCGTGAAGCTCCATGAAGTTGGTGAAGATCCGCTGAATATAGTCCCACGCTGTCGGCCGGTCGTTGGCCCGGGCCAGGAGAACCCGATTCCAGTTTTCCAAAGCCGTTTCCGTGGGGCGAACACTCTCTGCCAGAACTTCCTTGCGCGCCATGCGATCTCCCGCTCATTCGGATCCCCGCTCAAGAATCCGGGAATCTCCGCTCCGTCCACCTTCCCGACCCTTCGGTCAGAAAGGCCTCATTTCTCAGGACAGAATAGCGCTCCCGAAAAAGATTGTCAAAGAAATTCGCGGATACTTAAATCATGTCCCTGTGAAAAAATGATTTTTCGATACCTGACAAAAAGAGCGATCAAAGGGAGAGTGCCCAGAGCCACAGGATCTCCCCCGACTCTACAAGGAACCCCGCCATGTCCCCCGAGAACCCGTCGACCTTTCCAAGATGAACCCGACCCAGAACAGCCATCCCGATAACGACGGCCCCCGCCCCGGCAAGACCCCGGCCCCCGGCCAAAAGTCCGGAGAGAAGGAGGCCCGCCAAAAGAACGAGCGCCGGTCGCACCCTTCCCCCCTCAAGGAGGATTCGTCCCAAAGCTCCCGGTTCGGGAAAACTCCGCCCGACAAGCCCGACAAGGAGGTGTGCCACCGCAGGAAGAGCGCTCCGGGCAATGACCGGGGCAAGAAACAGCGCCGGCCCCAGAGGGTGGGCAAGAAGAAGGCCTGCTCCTTTCGAGAGAACGAAGAGAATCAGGGCCAGAACCCCGAAGACCCCCTTCCGGGGATCCTTCCGGATGCGGCGCTTTTCTTCGGGAGGGACACAGGCGTAGGCGCACTCGACAATATCGGCCACTCCGTCGAGATGGAGGGCCCCGGTCAGGGAAATCCAGGCAAAAAGGAGGAGCAGTGACAGAAGAAGAGGAGGAAAGGCGGGGAGGAACCGGAGGACCCCCTCCGCCAGAAGGGCCAGGAGAGAGCCCAGAAGAAGCCCGGCCAGAAGCAGGGCCTCCGGCCCGATACGAATGGGAGCGGAGCCGGCGTGGACCCACCGGGGGACTGGAAGTCGCGTCAAAAAGGAGAGTGCCAGAAGAAGCCCGGCAATCCGTCCCCGAAGCCCTTTGCCCTCTTCCGGCTGGGGAGGGGGAGGGGAATTTTCGGAGTCGGTCACCCCGGACCGGCCTCCGAGACGGAGGCCTCGGCAAAGGTCGCCATGCGGTTGTAGAGCTCCACTGCCGAAACGACGACCGGATAGGCAATCGCCGCCCCCGACCCTTCGCCCAGGCGAAGATCGAGCGAGAGCAGCGGGGTGAGCCCAAGATGCTCGAGGATATGGCGATGGCCCGGCTCAAGGCTCACGTGGCTTGCCAAAAGCCAGGGCTTGACCTCCGGCACAAGCTCGACAGCAAGAAGCGCCGCCGCCCCCGTGATGAACCCGTCGAGGATCACGGGGACTCTCCGAAGGGCCCCCCCGATGATAAATCCTGTGAGAGCCGCAATCTCGAGCCCCCCCACGGCAAAGAGCCAGTCGAGGGGAGAGGCGAGAAGGGGGCGGTAGATCGCCAGGGACTCCTCGACGACGCGGATCTTCTTCCGGCGCCCCTCCGGCGTGAGGCCGGTCCCGACCCCGGAGAGCTCCTCGGGAGGGCGGCGAAGGAGGGCGGCCGCCAGCGCTGTCGAGGCGGTCGTGTTGCCGATCCCCATCTCGCCGGTCAAAAGAAGGGTCGCCCCGGCCTCGGAGGCACCGACCGCCATCTCCATTCCGACCTCGAGCGCCCGAACTCCTTCAGCCGGAGCCATGGCCGGCTCCCGGCGAAAGTTCTTCGTCCCCCGGGCGACCTTCCGGTGGATCAGCCCCTCAAGCCCGTCAAGCTCCCCGTCCACCCCCACATCGACGATGGAGAGGGAGAAGCCGTGAGTCCGGGAGAGAACGCTGATGGCCGCCCCCCCCCGCAGGTAGTTTTTGACCATCTCGCCCGTGACGGCAGAGGGGTAGGCGGAAACCCCTTCCGCCGTCACCCCGTGATCTGCGGCAAAGACCACACAGGCCCCCCGGGGAGCCGGGGGACGGTCTGAGCCGTGGAGACGGGCGTACCAGAAGGCGATCTCCTCGAGGCGGCCGAGGCTTCCCAGGGGCTTTGTGAGATGGTCGAGCCGATCCCGGATAGCGGCGTCGAAGCCGGGGTCGACTGGGCCCATTCCGGCAGCCCAGCTGTCGAGCGGCGGGTGGAGAGAGAGGGGCGACGAAGAGGCGTCGCCCGGGCGAGAGGGTCCTTTTTTATCTTTCAACGCGCGCTCCTTGGGATGGAGAGAAAAGCCCGTTCCCGACAACCGGACCGGAAGTGAAAATCGTCAATGAAGCTCCTCTCGAGATCTCCTAGCGAAGCCTCAGGGGGCACCCTGCCATGACGGCATAGACCGAAGAGGCCTCCCGGGCCAGGCGCTGGTTCCAGAGCCCCAGGCGGTCGGCAAAGAGACGGCCGGAGGGCTCCATGGCCACCCCTCCCCAGCCGACCTCCTCCGTCACGACCACCACCGGTCCCTGTCTTCGGGCGAAAAGATCGGACAGCCGGTCCATCCAGGGGTCGATCGACGGCTCGGAGAGAGTCTCCAGCACACAAAACCCCAGACTGTCGAGAAGGACCGGCAGACCGTCGCGCTCCCCTCCGGCTCCGAGGACCCCGAAGGGAAGTCCCTCCGAAAGACCCGCCTCGAATGTGGCAACCCCCTCCGGACGCTCCTCTCTGTGGCGGGCGATGCGGGCCTCCATCTCGGAGTCGAGGGCCTTCCCTGTCGCCCAGTAGATCCAGCGGCTCCCGTGACGGTGGGCGAGAAGCTCCATGGCGAAAGCGGTCTTGCCGGATCTCACCCCCCCTGTCACGAGCACGAGATCCCGCACCTAAAACCCCCGACGCCTGAGGCGCGCAAGGATCTCCTCCCCCTTGCGGGACTCGACCGAATGCGGCGTAATGGCAAACTCGATGAAGTCGAAGTTTGCCCGAAAGAGCTCCCGGACCTCCTCCGAGGTCGTCGTCCAGGGGGGGCCCCCCTCCCGTCCGTGAACGTAGAAAAGGCCCAAGAGCTCCCCCCCGGGCCGCACCATCCGGGCCGCCATCTTCACATAGTCCTCCCTGCGGTCCGGATCTATGGCGCAAAAGCAGGTCTGCTCGAAGAGATAATCAAACCGGCCGTGGGTCTCGGGGGAGAGGCGAAAGAGATCCTCCTCCAGATATGTCACCCGGACCCCGTGCTCCTTTGCCAGCGCCCTTCCTTCAACGACTGCCTCCGGCGCAAAGTCCACGCAGGTGACATCAAAGCCCAGGCGGGCAAAATAGAGAGCCTCCCAGCCCCGCCCCGCTCCGGGGATCAGGATCGAGGAATAGGGGGCGAGAGAGCCGGACTCCACCAAGTGCACCACGGGAGGGGAGACCTGTCCCAGGTCCCATCCGGTGTTCTTGTCGAGATAGCGGCCGTTCCAGAAATTCGCATCGGGCATGAAGGATCCTCCAGATGAGTCCACCCAGAAAAGGAAAAAACGACCGGATGATCTTACCAGATCTTGCGCCCGGACTCGAGATGCGGCTTGGGGGGATTTAGGAGGATGAGTTGTTTTTTCCGCAATCGGAGATCTTCCGATAGAGCGTCCGAAGAGAGACACCCAAAAGCTTCGCCAGCGCGGGAAGATCCTCCTCGCCAATGGAGAGCGCCCAAAAAAGATAGCGTCGCTCCGCCTCCGCAAGGGAGACAACCTTTTTGAAGGAGGGCGAGTCTCGTCATTGGATCTCCCTTTGCCAAATTTGTCAATTAATATAGACTATCAATGACATTTCCGGCAAACCAGAAAAAATGACAAAAGCTAAATCTCTACAACTGAATGCATTGCAATAGGGTACAGATCTTGCAAGCTTCAGGGGCAGAGTACTGTGTTCCCCACGACCTTCTCCGGACCGGCGAGTCCGGTCACAGAATAGGAGTTTCTCCTCATGGTATCCGACCATTTGGTCACTCTCTCACGCCTCCAGTTCTCCGTGACGGCGCTTTACCACTTTCTTTTTGTGCCCCTCACGCTGGGCCTCGCCTACATCCTTGTCATCATGGAGACCGTCTATGTCATGACCGGCAAGGAGATCTACAAGGACATGACCCGCTTCTGGGGAAAGCTCTTCGGGATCAACTTTGCGATGGGAGTCGCAACAGGGCTGACCATGGAGTTTGAGTTTGGAACGAACTGGTCCTACTACTCTCACTATGTGGGGGATATTTTCGGCGCTCCTCTGGCCATCGAGGGCCTCATGGCCTTCTTCCTCGAGTCGACCTTCGTCGGCCTCTTCTTCTTCGGATGGGACCGCCTGTCGAAGCCGGGACACCTTGTCGTCACATTCCTCACCGCCACAGGCACCAACCTCTCCGCCCTCTGGATCCTCGTGGCCAACGGCTGGATGCAGCACCCGGTGGGGGCGCACTTCAACCCCCTCACCATGCGCATGGAGATGTCGAGCTTCTGGAAGGTCTTTCTTAACCCCGTCGCCCAGGCCAAGTTCGTCCATACTGTCTGTGCCGGTTATGTCACCGCCTCCGGCTTCGTCCTGGGGATCAGCAGCTGGTATCTTCTCCGGGGGCACCACACGGAGTTCGCAAAGCGCTCCTTCCGGATCGCCGCGGCCTTTGGCCTGGCCACCACGATCGGCGTCATCATCCTGGGCGACGAGTCGGGATATCTCGACGACCTGGGACAGAAGACCAAGATTGCGGCCATCGAGGCCATGTGGAAGACCGAACCGGCTCCCGCCTCCTTCAATCTCTTTTCGATCCCCGACCAGGCGAACATGAAGAACGACGACAAGATCTCAATTCCCTGGGCACTGGGACTGATCGCTACCCGCTCCCTCGACACCCCTATCCCGGGTCTTCGGGAGATCGAAAAGAAAAACGAAGGCCGGATCGCCAATGGCATCGTGGCCGTTATGGCGCTTGACCGATACCGGGCCAACCCCTCTGACGGGGCCTCTCTCGCCATCTTTAAAAAAACACAGAAGGACTTGGGGTTCGGCCTTCTCATGAAGCACTACGTCCCGGATATCTCGAAGGCAACGCCATCCGATATCCATCGTGCCTCCGTGGAAAGCCTCCCGCGGGTCGCCCCTCTCTTCTGGAGCTTCCGGTTGATGGTGGGGCTGGGCTTCTTATTCTTTGCCCTGTTCGCTTTGGCCTTCTACTACTCGAGCAAAAACCTCTACGACAAGAAACCCTGGCTTCTCCGCTGGGCGCTTCTCTTTATCCCCATGCCCTATCTGGCAAGCGAGCTGGGATGGTTCGTGGCCGAGTACGGACGACAACCCTGGTCGATCTACGGGATCCTCCCCACCTCGGACTCGGTCTCGACCCTCTCGGACAGGAGCCTCTACTTCTCTCTCGCAGGATTCACCTTCTTCTATACCGCCCTACTGGCCGTCATGCTTACCCTCATGATCAAGGTGGCGCGTAAGGGGCCTGCAATACTTGGCACAGGTCGCTACGAAGGGGAAGTGAACTTCGTTGGCAATCCTGGAACCCATTCCGTCTAACGACGAAGGAGCCCCTCTCATGTTCGACTATGCCACACTCAAGTTTCTCTGGTGGATCATCGTCGTCGTTCTTCTCGTCGGATTCTCCATCATGGACGGATTCGACATGGGTGTCGGCGCACTCCTGCCCTTCATCGGAAGGAACGACACCGAACGGCGCGTCCTGATCAACAGTATCGGGCCTCACTGGGAAGGGAACCAGGTCTGGTTCATCACGGCTGGAGGAGCGGTCTTCGCCGCCTGGCCCATGGTCTATGCCACCGCCTTCTCCGGATTCTACGTCGCCATGCTTCTCGTCCTCTGGTCCCTCTTTTTCCGTCCGGTGGGCTTCGACTACAGGAGCAAGCTCGAAAATCCAACCTGGCGAAAATTCTGGGATTGGGGTCTCTTTGTCGGTGGGGGAGTTCCTCCTCTCGTCTTCGGAGTCGCCTTCGGGAACCTCTTTGAGGGCACCGCCTTCCGCTTCGACAGGGAGATGCACTCCTCCTTTTCATTCACCGTTTTAGACCTCTTCACCCCCTTCACCCTGACGGCCGGAGTCCTGAGCCTTTTCATGATCCTCTTTCATGGGGCCACGTACCTCGTTCTCCGGACAGAAGGGGAGATCGCAAAGCGAAGCACCCGGGCCGCCTTCCTCTTTGGATCCCTTCTCGCAATCCTCTTCCCTGTGGCAGGGTATGCGGTGGCTCACGGGGTACAGGGCTACCGGATTGTCTCGGGCGATGCCCCGGGCGGGATCTCCAACCCCCTTGCCAAGACGGTGGTGCGTGCGACCGGCGCCTGGCTCGACAACTTTGCGGCCCACCCGGCCCTCTGGATCGTTCCGGCCCTTTTGTATGCCGGGATCCTCCTCTCCTTCCTGTCTCTTCTGACCCGACGGCCCCTTGGCGGATTTGTCGGATCGGCCCTCGCTAGCGCCGCGGTCGTCTCCACTGCGGCCATCTCTCTTTTCCCCTTCCTCCTCCCGTCGAGTCTCGATCCCTCGAGTAGTCTGACGGTCTGGGACGCCGTCTCAAGTCGTCTTACCCTTGAAATCATGTTCTGGGCCACCATTATCCTGACCCCCGTGGTTATGGCCTATACCGGCTGGTGCTACCGCGTCATGAGGGGAAAGGTGACGATGGCGCATGTTCTCGAACAGGACCACACCCTTTATTGACCCTTCTTCAAAGGAGAGCTTCCGATGTGGTATTTCACGTGGTTTATTGGCGTCACGATGGCCGTACTCATTGCGGTCATGCACGCACTCTGGTTCGAGGTCCAGGCTGACACCGCCCTTCTTGAAGAGAGCGCGGTAAAAATCAGACGGGCGGAGAGGGACGACACGCTCCCGGGAAGACATTCCCCCTTCCCCCGCTAACCTATAACTCTCCCAAGGATATGAAAAATGAAAGAAGTCGTCGTACCTGGAGCTGGAACGGGCGGGATGCCTGCAGCCTACGAACGTCAACTTGACGGAATATTTTCAGTTCGTTCCCTCGAACCCTTGGGTGGCGGTGGGGTGGCGCACCCGAAAAGACACCACATTCAAGATCTCGCCCATATCTTCAGAAAAAGTGGATCGACTTCATCTCCAAGCGGGTCGACACGATCGATCCCAAGACCAATACCCTCACATTCAGGGACAGGTCGATCCACATCTATGACTACATTATCATCACGACCGGTCCCCGACTGGCCTTTGAACTGATCGAGGGCGCCGGCCCTGTCAATGGCTTTACTCAATCGGTCTGCTCCGTCGACCATGCCGAGACCGCCTTCCAAAATCTCCAGACCTTCATGAAAAGCCCCGGTCCCGTCATCGTGGGGGCCTTCCAGGGAGCCAGCTGCTTCGGACCGGCCTACGAGTATGCCTTTATTCTCGACCGCCATCTCAGGAACAAGCGCATGACGAACAAGGTTTCAATCACCTACGTGACGTCCGAGCCCTACATTGGCATCTCGGACTAGCGGCGTCGGCGACTCGAAGGGCATGCTCGAAAGCGAGTTCCGCTCCCAGGACATCAAATGGGTACAAACGCCAAGGTCACGAAGATCACAGAGAACACGATACACATTGAGGCGGTGGACAGTAACGGGAACAAGCTCAGCGACCACGAGCTCCTCTTCAAGTACTCCATGATGATCTCCCCCCTTTCGGGGGATCGAGGCCGTCGCCAAGGTCGAGAGCCTCGTCAATCCGGGAGGCTTTGTGGTCATCGACGAGTTTCAGCGTAACCCGACCTTCAAAAACATGGCACATGACGACAAACTATGGGTAGTGGCTCCAGGGCTCGAACTTGTTCATCCATGGGGTGCAAGCTTGAATGAT
>Ga0078972_1012529_pt1 | contig 14523 bp, 15 predicted proteins | sample YelNatPaOPGAMG01_FD_67568 | JGI IMG/M metagenome (GOLD analysis project Ga0078972, IMG submission 67568) | Hot spring thermophilic microbial communities from Obsidian Pool, Yellowstone National Park, USA - OP-RAMG-01 (SPADES assembly) (version 2) | ecosystem: Environmental > Aquatic > Thermal... | reverse complement strand
CAAAGCTGCCCAACTTTGTGCTTTGAATTGCCTTGCTGCGGTGAAGTCTGTGGTCGGTTCTTTGGATGCGGTGGAGGAGATTGTTCAGGTACGTGGTTTTGTGAATAGCGCGCCGGATTTTCATGACCAGCCTCGAGTGGTCAATGGTGCTTCTGACCTTCTAGTCAAGCTGTTTGGAGACCGAGGGCGACACGCTCGCGCTGCTTTGGGCACTTCAAACCTGCCAGGAAATATACCTGTTGAGATAGAAATGTTAGTGCGGGTTTCGAGGAGGGCATAGATGCATTATTACTTACAGTGCAAAGTTTGTAAAAAGGAGTTTGCTGGCAATTCAGGATATTATCAATGTCCTCAATGTGGTGGGAAGTTAGAAATCAAATATGTGAGTTTGCCTCAGGCCAAACATGTATTCGATATCGCTGATCCTTCTAAGCGGGGTCTTTGGAAATATTGGAGGTTGTTGCCGATTGATAACGTCGGAAACGGATTGTCCTTAGGAGAAGGGGATACTTTTTTGCATTATTGTGAAGCCATCGCTCGAATGTATGGTTTTCGGAAATTATGGTTAAAAGACGAAGGAACTAATCCGACAGGGTCATTTAAAGACCGCAATGCTTGTGTCAGCGTTACAAAAGCAAAAGAACTCGGGGCTCAGAGAGTAGCTATTGCTTCTGATGCTAATGCGGGGCCTTCTGTAGCCGCATATGCAGCAAAGGCAGGCTTGCCGTGTTATGTGTTTATGCCAACATCTACTGTAGTAACTCGAATAGCCCAAGCTAGTCTTTTTGGAGCCAACATAATAAGAATAGAAGCTAAGGGCTTAGTGAGCGATTGTATTGATCTTGTAGAAAATCTGAAACCCTATTTTAATTGGCATCATTTAACAACCGCAGGACCAGTTAATCCATATCAACTAGAAGCGCCTAAAACTATTGCATATGAAATAGCAATAGATCTGGATGGAGTTATGCCTGACTGGATTGTTGCTCCGGCAGGGGGTGGGGGACTTATTGTTGGCTTATTCAAAGGTTTTAACGAGCTTGCCCAGATGGGCCTTATTAACCACGTTCCTAAATTTTGCTGTGTCCAATCAGTTAGTTGCGCACCCATAGTCAAGGCTTTTACGGAAAAGACCAACATTCAAAAGTGGGAGGATCCAAAACCCACTGTAGCGGTGCCCATTGCTGTTCCGTTGCCCTTGGAAGGGGAGGAGGTCCTGCAGGTCTTACAAGAGACGGATGGGGTGGCAATAAGTGTGACAGATGAAGAGATTCTTAAGACGCAGAAAATTTTGGCTAAAACGGAAGGTATCCTCGCATCGCCTACAGGTGTTTCCGCCCTTGTCGGTGCTATAAAAGCAAGAGAACAAGATTTTATTCGTGAGAAGGACACAGTAGTAGTGGTGATCACTGAAACAGGTTTGAAAGATTTAGGACAGATGGCTACACAGCTTCAAGTACCGACTTTACCGGCTGACCTCGAAGTCATAAAAGACTTCCTACTTAATGATGTAGGGGAAGGAGGTGGTAAGGAGTGTGTAAAGCAAACGCGGGGAGCGAACAGGTGAAGGCCAAGGAGGACTTCGGTCGGGTAAAAATTTCTAAAGACAAAAGATAAAAAGGAGGGTGTGCAATGAGAAGGTATATTCTTTTGACGTTGTTGTGTGTAGGGATGGTTTTTGGTGTGCTTGCTGAACAGCCTAAGTACGGTGGGACGCTTCGCTATGCAACCATTGGGGAGCCCCCGCACTTGGACTTGATGTTAGTGACGTCAGACCTTGCAAGTACTATAGGTCAGCACATATTTGAAACACTTTTCACTTTTGATGAGCACTATGCCCCTATACCTTTGTTGGTAGATACGTATGAAGTCCGTTCTGATGGTCGAGAGATTGTCCTACACCTTCGTCAGGGGATATTATTCCACAATGGCAAGGAGCTTCAGGCTGAGGATGTGGTTGCTTCCCTGGAGCGCTGGGGTAAGTATGGCATCCGTGGGCCAATAATGTTTCAGCACGTGACAGCTGTTGTTGCAGATGATAAATACACCGTTCGCATTCTTTTTGAAACCCCGTTTGGCCCGTGGCAGAGTCTGCTCGCGTTCAATAACGGCGGTCCAATGATTATCCCTAAAGAGATCGCTGAGGCTGCTGGTGGAAAGCCCCTCACCCCCGATCAGTATATCGGGACAGGACCATATAAATTTGCTGAATGGATCCCCGGGAAATATATTCGGCTCGTTCGCTTTGAAGGATATAAATCTCGCGAAGAGCCGCCGACGGGGTATGGTGGGGCCCGCCATGCTTATTTAGATGAGATACTTTTTATTCCTGTGCCCGAGGCAGGTACGAGGCTGGCTGGCGTTCAAGCTGGAGATTTTGATTACGCTGAGATGATACCAGCAGACCTTTATTCCGTAGTTAAGGCTGATCCAAATATTAATACTTATTTACTGAGACCTCCTTTTATGGCTCTGCTGTTCCGCAACACCAAGCAAGGTATCATGGCGAATAACCTCATGTTACAGGCAGTCCTTGCGGCACTTGATATGGAACCAATTATGAAGGCGGCGTTCGGCGAACTGTTCGAACTCAACGGTTCCATTTTCCCCAAGGGTACGATATGGTATAGTACAGCTGGTACAGAGCGATATAATCAGGCAAACTTAGATAAGGCTAAGGAGCTACTTAAGGAAGCCGGCTATGCAGGCGAGCCAATCCGATTGTTGACCAATACCTCTTATCAATACATGTACCAATATAGTCTTGTCATTGCAGATCAACTCCGAAAGGCTGGAATGAATATCGAGTTGAGGGTCTACGACTGGGCAACTATGGTTAAATATCGTGCACAGTCTGGTGAGTGGGACTTATTTGTGACCTCCCACGGTCCTATACCGGATCCGGCCTTACTCACGGCACTGAGTCCTACATACCCCGGGTGGTGGGATACACCGCAGAAAAACGAGCTTGTGAACTTGTTTAACACTACGGTTGATTTCAAAGATCGCTATGCCATCTGGGAGAAAATACAGGCCCTCTGGTATGAGGAAGGTTCTTGTATAAAGCTTGGTGATTTTTATACGCTGAACATTTCATCGGCAAAGCGGGTTGGTGGTCTAGATGATCCGCATCAACCGCCGCTCCTATGGCCTTATTTCTGGAACGCATGGTTAAAAGGATAGCCTGCTAAGTGTACAAACGGGGGACGGTCACTCTTGGTGACGTCCCCCGTTTTTATTACGGGGGTTAACAGGAATGGCCGCGTACATCACAAGGCGCTTGGCAGCTATTTTACCTACGCTTTTTTTAGTTTTAATTATTGTGTTTTTCTTAATACGTTTAATACCTGGGGATCCTGCAGCAGTTATGCTTGGTCCAGATGCTAGTCCAGAGGATATTGAACGCCTCCGACATCTTATGGGGCTAGATCAGCCCCTTATGGTGCAGTTTGGGCGCTACCTGCTCAGGGTGTTCAGAGGAGATTTTGGGATGTCAATCGCTTTTCATATGCCGGTAACGAAACTTATTCTCCAACGCCTCGAGACTAGTTTTCTTTTGGCACTTTGTTCCGCCGTTGTCGTGTTTTGCCTAGGGGTGCCGCCGGGCATTCTAGCTGCGGTGAAACGCAATACCTTGATAGATCAGTTCCTCCTTATGTTTGCTTTACTTGGTGCATCAATTCCGTCTTTCTGGCTTGGATTGATGTTAATGTTAGCGTTTGCGGTTAAAATACCATTATTTCCGACATCAGGGTTTTCTTCTGTGTTCCAGACTGGTAATCTGGCTAATTTCCGCTACCTCGTCCTGCCATCGCTTACGCTTGGTTTTGTGAACTCAGCCTTGGTGGCGCGGTTAACTCGCTCGAGCATGCTCGAAGTGCTGCAAGAGGACTACGTAAGAGTCGCACGCTCGAAGGGCGTTAGAGAAAGTCGAGTGATTCTTAAGCATGCACTCCGCAACGCGGCTATTCCTATAGTCACAGTCTTTAGCTTTACGTTTGCTGGCCTTATGTCGTCAGCGGTTGTTACGGAGAGCGTATTTGCGCTTCCCGGAGTAGGCCGCTTAGTAGTCGAGTCTGTGTTACGCCGTGATTACCCGACTATTCAAGGGCTCATGATTATGATTGCGTTTCTTTATTTGATCATTAATTTAATTACTGATATCACATATGCATTCATAGATCCTCGCATTCGGTATGATTGAATGCCTTATTGGAGGTTACCAGCAATATGTTTAAGGTTTTATGGAGACGCAAAATCGGGCTAGGGGGTTTTATAGTTCTAATAAGCATATGTCTGGTTGCGATTTTCGCGCCTTTTGTTGCGCCTTGCGATCCATACCAACTCAACCCTTCTATTCGGTTGCAGCCACCAAACAGAGCTCATCTGTTTGGCACTGATATGTTTGGTAGAGATATTTTGAGTCGTGTTTTATACGGAGCACGATTGTCTTTGATCACAGGTTTTTCTGTGGCTCTTTTGTCAGGGACTCTGGGGGTCGGTGTAGGAGTAGTATCTGCATATTTCAAACAGACTGGAATGATTTTAATGCGCATTAATGATGCGTTAATGGCTTTTCCTGAGATTATCCTTGCGCTTGCCCTGCTAGCGATTGCAGGGCATGCGAGCCTAGCCAACGTTATAATTGCTTTGGGAGTGACCTATGCTCCGCGGATGGCTCGTACTGCGTATGGGCTTGCGCTCAGAATACGCGAGTTCGGATATATAGAGGCTGCTCAAGCTGTCGGTAGCGGGAGTTTTCGCATCATTTTTTATCATCTGCTTCCTAACTTAATCTCACCCGTTATTGTCCAAACAACTTTTACATGTGCCTTAGCGGTTCTCGGAGCCGCCTCACTGGATTTTTTAGGGGTTGGAGTTTCACCAGAAGTTCCGAGCTGGGGAGCAATGGTAAATGAAGGCAGGATTTATATAACAATTGCACCCTGGGTTATTGTGTTTCCCGGCTTTTTCGTGGCGTTACTCGTCCTTGCACTTAACCTCCTTGGGGATGCTTTGCGAGATGCTCTTGACCCTCGGTTGCGAAGATTAGTATAGACCTTTTTGTAGGAGGAGACTTTTGCTTATGATGCAGCCCGACCATAGTTTGGGGTGAACCGGGAAGGGGAGTGGAGCTATGTATGATGTCGTGTTACGCGGTGGGCGCGTGATAGATCCAGCAACAGGGTTTGATGACATTGCTGATGTTGGGATAGTCCGGGGGTGTATTGGCAAGATAGAAAGGCGTCTTACCACGCGTGGTGTGCGAGAGTATGATGTGACGGGCTGTATAGTTTGTCCTGGTTTGATTGATTTCCACACACATGTTTTCTGGGGCGGGGCATGGGGAATTAATCCGGATGAGATAGGACCCCGGACGGGTGTCACGACGTTTGTTGATTTTGGAACAGCTGGCCCGAGCTCTTTTGTAGGGTTTGTGGAGCATGTAATAAAAAGGTCACGTGTTCGCGTGTTAGCTTACTTACATATTGCATATAACGGCTTAGAGGGGGCGGTCTTTGACCCTGACAACCTAAGAATTCTTGGCGAGTTAGAGGATTTGAGACGGGCCGCCGTTGCTCCTGCAATCCAAGTGGGGAGAAGGTTTAGCGAGATTATTCGTGGCATTAAAGTGCGGGCTAGCGTGGAAGCAACAGGTGCACATGGAGTACACGCGGTGTTTTTGGCCAGACAAGTAGCTGAAGTTTTAGGTAAGCCATTGGCCGTTCATATTGGTCAGCCTCCTCCCACTGTGCAAGAAGTTCTTCCGCTTCTGCGCCCTGGTGATGTGCTCACACATATGTGTCGAGGGCCGATCAATTCTTTGCTGGATGTTCATGGGCAAGTTATAGAGGAAGCAAAAGCTGCGCGTTTACGTGGTGTACTGTTTGACGTTGGGCATGGCCAGGGAAGTTTTTCGTTTGAAATCGCCAAAGCTTTACTAGCGCAAGGTTTTCCCCCGGATATTATTAGCACTGATATACATGCTTATAACATTAACGGCCCGGTTTATGACTTACCTACCACAATGTCTAAATTTTTAGCCTTGGGTGTTGATCTTCCGAAGATAATCAAGGCTACGACATGGACGCCCGCTGTTGCTCTCGGGTTAAGCAGGTCGCTAGGCTCTCTTCAGGAAGGATATGAGGCAGACATAGCCGTGTTAAGGATTGAACAAGGTACATTTTATTTTAGAGATACGTGTGGCCAGCAATTGGAAGCGCCTCAACGCCTCGTTCCTGTGATGACATTTAAAGGAGGCGACCTGCTATGGGGTGATCTGGTAGCGCATGTTTAGAGCCATATTTTGCCCTGATCGTAAAAAACGAGGAGGTGCACATGTATGATCTTGTGCTCCGTGATGGTTTTGTAATTGATGGGGAAGGGAAACCTGGTTTCAAGGGCTCTGTTGCAGTTAGCGACGGCATTATTGTGCAAATTAGTCCACATATTTCGAAGGAAGCAAGAGTAGTTTTAGATGCCGAGGGGAAAATTGTATGTCCTGGTTTTATCGACATGCATGGGCACAATGATTGGGTTCTACTCAACCGGCCGTTCTCGGAAGACAAAGTTTGGCAGGGCATCACAACCCAGACGATTGGCCATTGTGGTTTCTCTGCTGCCCCGCTGACTGAAGAGTGGAAGCGACTTGCGCCCAGTGAGTTGCTGGGCGGACGCCCCTTAGAGTGGCGGTGGCAGAGCTTCCGTGAGTATCTCAAGATATTGGGGGAACAAGATCTCGGGACGAACGTGGCACCATTTATAGGCTACGGGCCAGTACGGGTGGCGGTGATGGGGTTAGCCGGAGGAGAACCTAATAAAGATCAGCTTCGGAGGATGTGTGAATTGGTTGCTCAAGCCATGGAAGATGGAGCGTTTGGCTTAACCACAGGATTGGCCTATCCCCCGCAAGCAGAAGCAACTCTCGACGAGCTTGTTGAGTTATGCAAAGTGGTAGCCCGCTATGGTGGACTTTATGCCACGCACGTTCGAAACAACACTTATGACGTTGCTAGTGGGGTGAGGGAAGCCATCGAAATTGCAGAGCGATCCGGAGTGCGTGTACATATTGCACATCTTCAGATACGCCCTAGAGCAGGACATCGCATTGAAAAGGTCCTTGAACTTATGGATAGGGCTCGGGATAGAGGGGTGGAGGTTACGTGTGATCAATATCCTTATTTGGCTGGGCAAGGCCCCCTGACTCCTTTACTTCCTGCTTGGGCATTAGCGGGTAGTCCGGAAGTGATCCGATGCCGCCTTCAAGATCCTGATGTTCGGACTAGGGTTAAAGCATATATGGCTGAAACTGTTGAAAAGTTCTTCCAGTGGAGTGACATCATTTTATGGTCTTTTAAGGATCCTCGCTTGCAGGGAAGGAGCATACAGACCCTTGCACACTTAGCTGAGCGCGATCCAAAAGATCTAGTGATAGATCTGCTCATTCAGTATGGAATTTCTGAAACCGCACTCTACTTTGGGAAAACAGAGAACGACTTACAGACAATTGCTATGTGGCCTTACGCGATGGTGGGCACTGATGGCATTTACTATGAAGAAAGTGATGAAAGATGTATCCATCCGCGTACTTTTGGAACTTTCCCTCGCATGATCCGGAAGTATGTGAGAGAGCAGAGGGTGATGAAATTGGAAGAGGTCATCTTTCGTATGACGGGGCTCCCAGCACAGACTCTGGGTTTACAAGATCGCGGAGTTCTTGCTGAAGGTAAAAGGGCTGATATTGTGGTATTTGACCCCGATACGATCTCCGACACGGCAACCTATGAGTCACCTGTATCTCCACCGCGTGGAATTTTATACGTCATTGTTAACGGTAAAGTAGTAAAAGGACCGGAAGGAGACCACCGTTGTCGAGCGGGTGAGGTGCTGCGATACCGCCGCTGTTTTGAGCGTTGACCAAGGAGGGGGAGTGTATGGGCGAGCAGTTTAAACTGCGAGAAGTCATAAACGTTGCGGGCACGATGACGGCACTTGGGTCTTGTTCCGTAGCCCCCGAGGTTATTGAGGCAATGGTAGCAGTGCTTCCCAAATTTGTGGATATGCTAGACCTTCAGCGCGAGGCGTGTCGGGTGATCCAGCGGGTTGTCGGAGCTGAAGCGGGGTGTGTGACTTCATGTGCAGCGGCGGGAATTGCGATTGGAGTAGCGGCATGTATGACAGGTCCGGATATGGCCAAGGTCGAGCAACTTCCAGATACTACTGGCTTAAAAAACGAGGTCATTGTCCAGCGGGGCCACGTGGTGTGGTTCGGAGCACCTGTTACTCAAATGGTGCGGTTGACCGGAGCTAAAGTGGTAGAGATCGGCGATGTTAACCGAGCTGGCGTTTACCAACTTGAAGGGGCGATTCGGGAAACCACTGCGGCCGCTTTATACGTCGTGTCTCATCATACAGTGCGATACGGGTTGATCGCTCTTGAGGAATTCTGTCAAGTCGCCCATGCCCACGGGATACCAGTGATAGTCGACGCTGCATCGGAAAGTAATATGCGAAGTTTTATTGAATGCGGCGCAGATTTAGTATGCTTCAGTGGTCATAAATTTTTATCCGGCCCTACTTCTGGGATTATTGCTGGGCGGCGGGACCTTATCAAGGCTTGTCTTTATCACCAATATTACGGTATTGGTCGAGCAATGAAAGTAGGCAAAGAAGGAATTGTGGGCGTGATGGCTGCTTTAGAACAATGGGAGCGGTTAGATCACAAGACAGTGCAAGCTGAGCAAAAGCGCATTGTTAATAAGTTTGTTAGTGGACTAAAAAACGTACCGGGTTTAACCGTTACAGTAGAACCGGATCCGACAGGGAACCCTATTCAACGTGTTAAAGTGCATGTGGACCCAATGATTATTGGGCTAACAGCATTTCAAATATCTGCAGAACTTGCATCGGGGGATCCGCCTATTATTGTACGAGATCATCAAGTTATCGATGAAAATTTCTTTCTTCTCGATCCTTGTAATATAAATCTTGAGCAAGCTGAAATCGTTGTCAAAGCGATAAAAAAGATTGTGGAGCTTCCCGATGAGGAAAAGCAAAAGATAAAGCAAAAATATCCGCAATTTCCTAACAGTGCGGATCTTTTAGTTGCAAAATTAAAAAGCTGGATACCTGAATGAGAAACTAGGGCATGGGGACTAGGCAATGGTACACTTAAAGTTTTCCCTCATAAATTTTTTAGTAATAAAATACTTTCAAATAGTACATGCCGGGGGTTCCCTCAACCCTCTTAAGCTCACAACAGGGAGCCTTATTGCAATATTTAGTGAGTTCATAAAGCTGGGCAACTCTTGGTTTACATGGGCTCCTGACTTGTGGGCGGAACTGGGGTGGAGGGATAGTTCGAGGTTTTAACTTAACACATCCGAAGGTTGTGGGAACAGTAAGAACTTTGGAAAAGCTAGGCAAAGAATAGAAAGGAGGGTTAGATGGTTTACGATCTTGTGACGTTTGGGGAGACAATGGTCCGCCTCTCCCCCCCGAATTTTCACCGCTTAGAGCAAACGAAGTCCCTAGATGTTAACATCGGCGGTGCGGAACTGAACGTAGCTGTGGCTGCGCAAAGGCTGGGCCTTCGCTGTGCTTACGTAACTCGCCTCACCGATAACCCCCTTGGTCACATGATTGCTAACAAAGCTCGGGAGCACGGTGTGGACGTTTCCCACATCGTTTGGACAAAAGAAGACCGCGTTGGGCTTTATTTTGTGGAATTCGGCGCAAGCCCCAGGGCTAGTTCCGTTCTCTATGATCGGGCTAATTCCGCCATGGCGAAAATCAAGCCGGGCGAGGTGGCTTGGGACGAGGTGTTTAAAGAAGCGCGAGCCTTTCATACTACCGGTATCACGCCTGCCCTTTCCCTTTCCGCAGCGGAAGCCACAAAGGAAGCGGTGCGTAAAGCCAAGGAACACGGGCTTCTGGTTTCCATCGATCTTAACTACCGCGCAAGGCTATGGAGCCAGGAGGAGGCAAGGCGGGTGATGACGGAGCTTGTACAAATGGCAGACATCCTTATCACCACTGAAGAAGACGCAGAGAGGGTCTTCGGGGTTAAAGAGGACTCTTACGAGAAGGTAGCCGAACGGCTAGGAAAGGAATTCCGGCTTAAGGCCGTGGCGGTAACTATTCGGGAAACACCCTCTGTTTGGCGTAATACGTGGACGGCGTTGGCCTGGACTCCGGGAGGGATTATCCGGGGACCAGTTTTTGACATCGAAATTGTGGATCGAGTGGGCGCAGGCGATGCTTTCGCCGGTGGTTTCCTGTATGGTTTCCTTACAAAGGATGTGGAAGCTGGGATCCGCTATGGAGTGGCCATATCGGCCCTGAAGCAGACGAACCCCGGGGACTTTGTTTGGGCTACCAAAGAAGAGTGTGAGCGCCTTCTTGCTGGTGCGGGCCTGCGCATCGTTCGCTGAAAAGGGCCCGGATGAGGATCGTGCGTTTGGCCAAGTAAGCCGCGAAGTAGTAAAAGGAAAGATTGTCCGTGTCGCTCAGTGTCCAGGCAGACCTTTTAACGAGACAGATGCTTCCCGGAAGCGAAGGTTTTCCCGCGGACTAATCCTGCAGACAATGGGGCAAGATTGGCGTAAGCACGCCGAAGAAATGAGCCAGGCAGTGTCGTCGGAGCTAGGCTTTGTAGAGAGTCTTCCGAAGCCCCCACTCCGTTGCGCTTAACAAAAGGGGCCTTTTGTTAAGTCCTTCTTTCTTTCTGTCCAGATCCCCCTTAACCCCGCCTTTTCCCCTCTAACCCTGTCCCTACCGGGTTTCCTTACCTTAAAGGTCCTGTTATGGTACCATAAAAGGACACTATGGAGGCCTCATGAAACTCCGGGGCGGAGAGGTGGCGGTGGTGCGGGGAAAGGACGGCCGGTTCCGAGTAACCATCCCCAAAGACCTCGCTCTGGCTCTGGGTTTAGAAGGCGGTGAACGTGGGAAATTCCGGCTTATAAAACTTTCCTCGACCCAGGTGGTTCTTTCGTTGGAGATCACCCGGAAGAGAGGGAAAGCGGGAGAGGGTGAGCCGTGAGGGCCGAGGAAAAGGTCCTTATTTCCCTGTTTGAGGAAGGGGGACGAGGTGAACCTAGGCCCCCTGACCTCCCGGGCAAAAGAAAGCCTTTAAATCGGGGCCTCGCCCTCCTCTCCTTCCAGGGCGACGAGGCCTTGGTCTCCTTCCCAAGACCCCCAAGGCTCGGCGAAGCCCTTCTCCTTCGGGAAGGGCCGCGGAAACTTCTCCTCCAAGTGGTGTGGGCCAAAGCTGAAGGAACACGATGGGTCGCCCGGGCCAAGGTCCGCGGCCCCTGGGACGGAATCTTTCCTGGCTGGGAAGCGGAGATCTTCCCGACTAGCCCTCCCATCCCCGAAACCCCGGGCCCAAAGATTTTCCTTGGCCGCTTAGCTGCTGGGAAATACCAATTCCAGGCTGTCCAAACTTTATTTGGTAAAGATAAAGGTTTCAGTGGAAATAATTTCATCACCATCGTGGACACCCAGACATTCCGTACTTTAAGTAGAAACGAGATTAGGTCTTTACAGCGCGATTTGGAACATTCAGAGCACCTCCATTCTGGGTAAACCTTCTCTAAGTAATATCGTTGGGCCGAAAACCTACCGATTGTCGTGTCTAGATGGATGGCTTTCCTTCAGGTTATAATAAAAACAAATGGGATATAGAGGTCGAAAAAAACTCCATCGCGAAAATATACTAGGAAAACGGTCAAACAAAGTTTATGTCTTCCTTGCACACAGTTCGGCAGACAAAAAGTTTGCACTAAAGCTAGCGAATCATCTCAAAACTTTTGGGATTCATGCTTGGGTCTACGAAAGCGAGCTTCGGATAGGAGATTCGCTTGTAGAAAGAATTCAGCAAACCCTGAAACAAGTGGATTTGCTCATCGTCCTTCTATCCCCACATTCTGTTCGCTCTCGTTGGGTTCAAAAAGAATTGGAACCGATGTTGGTTGAAGAGATCGAGACTGGGAAGGTAAAAGTTATCCCCGTTTTATATAAAAAGTGTAAACTTCCTCCTTTTCTAAAAGGAAAGCTCTACGCTGACCTTAGTACACCAGCCAAATATGAAAAGAACTTAGGTAGATTGATACAAAGCATCCTCTCTCTGGCAAGTGCTAGGCGACTTCCTTCTCTTGCTACCGTCGACACTGAGCAACCAGATGAACATTTCGCCGACAAAATTGTCCAGCAACTTCTCCCCAAAAATGCCGCACATGAAGAAGAATGGATAAAAAGTCGAATCTGGCTTTATGTCCTGGAAAAAGTGGCTCAAAAAAAGATTCTGCTCAGCGACACCTGGTGGGAGAGCGAGACCACCATGTTTATTGATTGCGAAGTCCCAGCGCCATTTATTGGGTTTCAGGACATGGATTGCGTTGTCGGGATCCAAGTGGAGGGTTGGAAAGCAGTCCGTTTATTCGCTGTGACCACCGACGGTTCCCTTGCTCTTTCACCTACTGGGAGGGCTGTGCTTAAACGGCTCAGGACTCTTGTTCGTAGGTCACGCTACGCAAACCTAGCACATTTTTAAAGCTATAGCCTACTTTTGTTTAATTAAATTCTGGTCGCTCAGCTTTGAATGAAAAAGACGAGCCGTTTACCAAGTGGCCACTAGCAACCAAAATGCATACATCTTAAAAACAACGCACCCTTCTTGTGCCGAACCTGTTCTACCGCACACTGATCGGTTGTACCGCGCGGTTTGCCGAAGCAGCCCGGGCTGGGCTTCCCATCACCCTTTATCTACCCCGTTCCCCGGCGGCCCAGCAGTACCGGGAGCTCGCCAAGGAGGTGCTGCGCGATGCCCAGGAGGAAGGGTAAAGGGATCGGAGCGTACCTCGGGGACGAGGAGACCCCAGGCAGGGCCACGTTCTATTTGCCCCCGAAACTCCTTTTGGATCTGGATGATGTGTGGCTGGAGCTCCGCCGGGAGAACCGGAAGCTCCGGAAATCCGACATCGTGGCCTGGGCCCTCTCCCAAGCGCTCAAGCTCTACCAGGAAAAGGGGAAAGAAAGCGAGCTTTACCGCGCGCTCGTCCCCAAAGGGGAGACATGGCCGGAAACCCTGTGAGCCAGAAGCCTATCCCCGCAGGAAGCCGTTGCCCCGGGTAGCGGACTCCCAGCTCCAACCTGCTTACTGCTATAGGCCAAGGGTGCACTTCCCTAAGCATGTCCATGGCACCTTGAGGCGGTCCAACGAACGTTACGTTACATTACGTTCGTTGGCTCGTTAACGGTTTGTTCCCCGGTAATTAGGGTCAAGAAGGCCTCGGTGGGAAGGATGCGAATCCCCCGGTATTTCCGGAGCTTTTGCAGGTGCTCATCCTTGGAGACGATGTACTCGGCCTTTGCCGCCAAGGCACAGGCTAAAACCCGGTCATCCGCGGGATCCTCCTGGATCACCTGGATCCTGGGCCAGCGGCGGACGAGGAACCCGGCCTCCCGCAAAGCCCGGAGAAACTCCTCCACCTCCTCCTCAGAATACCCGTAGCGCCGAAGCCGCGGATAGGAAAGAACCTTTCGGACCTCAGCGAGGATGGCTGTGGATAGGCAAAGCTCGTAGCGCTCCCCGGCCAACGCCAAGACCCGGCCATTCACCCCAGCCGGGTGGAGGAAGGCGGCGACGAGAACGCTCGTGTCCAGGACGGCCCTCAACCTCCCGTCCCCTCGGTCCGTACCGCCCGGATCACCTCTAAAACCTCCTGCTCCACCTCTTCTTCCGAAAGAGCCGCCCGCTTTTCCCGAAGTTTTTCCAACGCGGTCCGAAGCTTCTCGAGGGTCTCGTCCTTATCCAGGAGGGCCTTGGGTTTAAGGAGGATGGCGGAGCCCTGGACCTCCACCTCGAGGTAATCCCCGACCCGAAGGCCGAGCTTCCGCCGCACTTCTTTGGGGATCGTGACCTGGTACTTCCCCTTCACCCGCACCAATGCCATCGCCCGCTCCTTGTAGGAAAGTAAAACTTTCAGACATTATACCCTAAACCTCGGGCGTTCCGGTCCCTCGATCGTGCGCCCGGGAGCCAGCCCAGTCCAAAGGCCAAAACCACTCGAACCTAACCTCCTCCCACTCCGCTTGTAACCCCCGTTAGTCGACGGGCACGGGCCTCACCCAGCCCCCTCAGGGCACAAGGTCGGAAGCCGGGATCCGCCAAGCCCGTGGTCACAGCGGTCGAAAACTGCGTAGAGTCGGGGGGAAATCCGCGGAGAAAAAGTAGGGTAGGCCGCAGATACCTACGAGGTAAGGGGTGTTACCGGACGACTTAAGGGGGTTAAGGTACGAGTACCAGGAATGAGCGAGGGATAGCGGCGCATTATCCACCCCCTTAATCTTCTAAAATCCACCTCTTCATCTACAAGGACCCTTCATTTCATTACATTGCGGGTTCCCGTTCTAGCTCTTCCAACGATCAATCCACGGGGTGGATGTGTTTGGGTAAGGGAAGTTTGTGTTTGGGTAAGGGAAGTTTATGCATATCTTAGGGGATATTTCTGGATGCCC
>Ga0078972_1012528_pt1 | contig 14524 bp, 6 predicted proteins | sample YelNatPaOPGAMG01_FD_67568 | JGI IMG/M metagenome (GOLD analysis project Ga0078972, IMG submission 67568) | Hot spring thermophilic microbial communities from Obsidian Pool, Yellowstone National Park, USA - OP-RAMG-01 (SPADES assembly) (version 2) | ecosystem: Environmental > Aquatic > Thermal... | reverse complement strand
AGCAGCCTGTGGCAAAGCGGGACAGGAATGCCATCCGCCGCCAAGACTGGCGGCGTGGCACGCAAGACTGCGTGCTCCACTTTGAGGCGCGGCGTGGCAAGCAAGACTGCTTGCTCCACTTCGAGGCGGCGCGGCCTAGTGGGGCAAGCCGGCAGGATTGCGATGCCGGCGGTGGCGCGGGGTGACCCTACAGCGCGGGGTGCGGCCATGGGGGCGGACACGCTGGTCCGCCCCTACACTCGGCATGGTTCGGTTGCATGGAGGGCAGTGGGTTAAGGGCACCAAGGCCGGCAGGAATGCCGGCCGCAGACAAGAATGTCTGCCCCACGAAGAGGCTGCCCCACAAGAGCAGCCTGTGGCAAAGCGGGACAGGAATGCCATCCGCCGCCAAGACTGGCGGCGTGGCACGCAAGACTGCGTGCTCCACTTTGAGGCGCGGCGTGGCAAGCAAGACTGCTTGCTCCACTTTGAGGCGCGGCGTGGCACGCAAGACTGCGTGCTCCACTTTGAGGCGCGGCGTGGCACGCAAGACTGCGTGCTCTACTTCAAGGCGCGGTAGTGGGCAAGCCGGCAGGATTGCGATGCCGATAGTCCTGCCGGTGGCCGGCGGGTGAGCCTTATTCTTCCCGCTTATGCATCCCGCTCATGAGCCACCCGGTGCTGATCTCTTCGTATACACCCTTCGAGAACGCTATTCGCTCTCAAAACCGTGGCTGGCAAATTTCAACGTCCGGCTGTTTTCGGTGACCGTACGCACGATGTGCTCGGGCGCGCCTTGGGGAAGATGAGCCTCCACCTCCAGCGTGACCTTCACCTCAGCTCCCGGCAGACCGGCCAAATGCGCGATGACCTCTTCTGCTACCAGGCTCGCATCTCTGCCAACACGCGTGGGATCCAGGGTGATACTTCCGTGGTACCTGCGCGGTGCTGAGGATACCGCCGCGGAGCGCTCCGCCGCCAGTGGCCCCGGTGTGGGGGAGAAACCACGCGTGCCGGTTCCTGCGCCCGCCGGCGGGCTTCCACTGCCGGCCGGCGCCGTTTCAGCATCCATCTGGCGGCGGGCAACCTCGGGCTTCACAAGCAGGCCGGTCGGATCCGTGTCAAGAGACGCGACTCGTTGCCCGCCGCGCAAGCCGCGATACCTGCCGCCCGGCTCGTCATAGCTGTCCGCATAGGCGAACGATTCTCGCTCCCAAGTGAACAAGCCCAGCCCGTCCTGCACGGCGCCGATGAGCACACCGGGATTTTTCAAACGAGGCAGGTAAAGATAGCGAGCGAAATCTTCCGCCAATTGCCGGATCTCCACATGATCCCCCCGCCAGAGCGGAACCCGGTCGAGATCCATTCGCAATCGCGTGCCGGCAAGCGACGTCACCAGCAGCTCATCCGACCGCAGCTTTTTGCTCGCCCGAGCAGCAAGCGCCTCCTGACCTGACAGCCGGATCGCCTGCCAAGTCACTTCCGCCTGGGGATCTTCCTGAGTCGGCACAAGCAGCCATTGATAGGTTTCCGGCAGGCGAGCCGCCACCGTCTGGTCGGCCGACTTCCTCTGTTCCTCCGCCTGGCGGACTTGCAAGGGCGTCAAATCCAGCGTCTCTTTGTCAAGCAAGATGGAGTCCCACGCCAAATACCGGCGCACGGCCTCATCCAGGTCCTGCAATCTCGTTTGGTCGGCCGCCAGGAAGACCAAGCTATTCCGCCGGAGACGCGGGGCTGTGCCGCGGTTTTCCAGAATCTGTTTGGCGGCGGCTACGGCCGGGCTGTCCCCTCCACGCCCATGCGGCTTGTCCGGTCCCAACACGACCAGCCGGGCGTCGCAATCGTCGGGCACGTCCTGGCCGGACTGCGGAAACGGATGCACCCGGCTGAAATCCCCTGCCGCGCGTACGTCGTTGCGCACCCGCTTCTCGATCTCCTTGACGACCTTGTCCGGCGCCCGCTTCAACTGTTCGGCGCGGTCCTCGGCCAGTTTGGTCACCGTAGGCTGCGTCGAATACCAGTAACGGGCGCCGTCCTGGTAGAGGTGCGTCGCCGCGCCCACCAGGCGCCGGAGAGCATCCCCGAAGATCGCCGGGGTCTCCCCCGGCAGGACGCAGCCCAGCTTGATCCGCCGGTCCTCAATGCCGTGATGCGCCGCCGTGGCGGCCGGCGCCGACCCGAGGAAGATCGTACGCGCCACCCTCCGGCAGGCCTGGTACTTGGCCAGATTGGGCAACTCCCGGTCAATCACAACGGGCAAGGCTTCCATTCCGTCCACGTCCTTGTCGATGATTGGCGTCCAGTTATCCGACAGGTAGCGCGTCAGCTCAAACTGCACCCGGTGATCGTCAATCGGGATCGTGGACGGCAGGATGAGCGGATTCTTGTCGCCCCTTTCCCACAGACTGTGGATCACTGCGGCCATCAGGCGCAGCACGCCCCGCGTCCGCTGGAACTTCAACAGCGTCGACCAGTCGGCATAGAGCCGGTCAAAGATCTCCGGATGGATCGGATAAGCGGCTTTGATCCGCTGCTCATAACCCGCCTCGCGGCATTCCGGAGGGAACTCCTGGTGCTGCGCGCGGTAAAGGTCCGCAAAAGCCCGGGCGGTGACGTCCCGCGCCTTGAACTGCTCCGGGTCCGTCATGGGCTGAAACAGACGCCGGCGCACGATCTCGAAACCCTCCTCCGCCGAAGCCGGCCGCCAGCTCGACTCAACCCGGCCGACCACGTTCTTCAGCCGGTTGAGCGCCTCACGCCCCCGCAGCCCGCCCACCTCCACATCCTCCGCCTGGGCGTGCGGGGAGCCGGAACTGTCCGAGGCGGGAAGGCTGATCACCACCAGACAGCCGCGCGCCGCCCTGGCCGATTCCGTCAAGGCTTGGGCAAAAGTGAACTGCGTCTCGAAGCTCCCGCCCGGCAGGTCCGCGGCGTCGTGCAGTTGCCGGGCGTAGGCCACCCACTCGTCGATCAAGATCAAACACGGCCCATACTCGTTGAAAAGCTGCCGCAACACATCCCCCGGACTGGTCGCCCGCTCGTCGTCCGCCCGCACCCGCTCGAACGCCTCCTTGCCGCCGAGCTGCCAAGCCAGCTCTCCCCAAAGCGTGCGGATCACCGTTCCGTCCGGCTTGGCCGCCGGATTTCCAGGCGAAATCCGGTTGCCGACCAAAACCACGCGCCGGACCATCGGCAATTCCTTGACGCCGGTTTCTTTCAGGACCGCTTCCACTCCCGGTAGCTCGGCCAGCGGAGTACCGCCGCAGAGATGATAAAGCGCCAGCATCGAATGCGTCTTGCCGCCGCCGAAGTTCGTCTGAAGCTGCACTACCGGATCGCCTCCCTTGCCCGAGAGCCGCTCCACTGCGCCGGTCAACAGCCGCTTCAGGCTGTCGGTCAGATAGGTCCGCCGGAAAAACTCCACCGGGTGCCTGTACTCGTCCGTTCCCTCGCCAATGTAGACCTGCCAGAGGTCGGCCGCGAACTCCGCCTGCTGATAGCGCCCGCTGGCCACGTCCGGATGGGGCGTGGCAACCTCCCGCCATGGCTTCAAAGCGCCGCTGGCCGCCGCCTCCACCAGCGACCCGCCCGCCTTGCGCTTCTCGCTGCGCACCTGCTCGTCGAAGCGCAGCCGCAACAGCTCCGTCTTCATCTTCTCGATCTCGCCGCCCTCGGGCGCCGATACGGCGCTCAAAAGCCGCCCGCAGGAATCCAACGCGCGGTAGGCGTCATCGGTGGAGAAGAGCTCCTGGTGAGCCCACTTGTTGCGCCATTCGCGGAGCTCGGAAAGCAAACTTCGCTCGGCCGGGCCTAACGTCTTCCGGAAGACGTCATTCCAGGCCTCCCACATCACCTTGAGCAGCGCAGCCGCATCCCACTCCGCGGGAGGCTTCTTGCTGTTCAGGCGGTCGTCGCCCAAGGCGCGCAGCAGCTCGCTCTGGGCTCGTTCGGCGAAGGCGCTCCTGAATTCCCGTTCAACAAAGGGCGCAAGGCCCGATCTCAACAGTTCCAGGGCTTTGCCCACACGGTCGCGATTCGTAATGGCCATGGTGAACTCGCTCCGATTTCAGCGTGTCTCCTCCCGCAACCCGAGTTGCTCCGGGGATTTGGCCCGCGCCAGCCGCGCGATTTCCGGCCAGCCCAGCACGAGCGCGTTATACGCCTGCGCCTCCTGGGACCGGTTCTTGCGCTCGCTCAGATCAAACAACCGGTAGGCCAGATCGCGCGCCAGTTCTCCCTGCGCGCCGAGCTTCCGCAACAAGGCGGCCGCCGCCTCGTCGCCGGCTTTTTCATAATAATAGACCCGCAGCAATTGGTGCGTCATTTCCCACACCGGCAGCCGCCGGTCTGTCTCCGGATTCCAGTCCTTGGCCAGTTCTTCCGGCCGCAGCAGCCGAACAACGCCGCCCCCCGAGTGCACGATGCCCGCTTCCGCCAATCCCGCGACCGTGGTCACCTTGGCCTTGCTCAACAGCTCCGCGTCGCCAAAGTCGCCTTCCTCGAAGCCGTGCTGTTCGTACCAGGCGATGGCCCAGCGCGTATCGTTGTCAAATTCATCTTCCTGCTCGGAAAGGACCTCGGTGAGCGTCTGGTTGATCAGCGCCAGCGCCGTGCGAACCGTCATCGCCTTCCCGCTGGCCTCCAGGATCCGGCTGTACTTCGAGTAAATAGCCATGCCGGGTCCAATGGCCGCCTGGGCGAAGTCCACCGGCGCGACGTTCCCCTGCTGGAGCCGCCGCAGGGCCGCGGGCAGTTCGCGCTTGAGCTCCGCTACGTAGGATTTCCGGTCGGTCTGGGGCGCATCAGCCGGACGCGGCCGGCAAGCCAGCACGATATAGGAGGCCAGGGCGTTGGAACCCATGGCGCGCATCCGCCATGCCTGCGACGCGCGGACCGGCCACGTGGCGGTGATTTGAAAGCCCGTGCCAATCAGCGCCTCCAGCATCGTTTCCCACCCCGTGGTCCGGTCGACGCGGTTCCGGTTGCCCCCGTTTTCGGCCTCCTCATCCGCGCCGCTGTCTTCGTCATCCTGCTTGAAGGCATAGTAAACAGTGAGGGGGAAACGAGGGTCCATCTTTTCGCGCAGGGCGGCGAATGCCCTCCGGAAACCGCTCTCGAAGTGCTCCTTGGCCTTCTGCTTTTCGCCGCCGAAGCGCTCCGGAGACGCGGTCAGCTCCTGCGCCTTTGGCACAAGGAGAGTGCTGAACAAGTCCGGATACAGGTCCCCAATGGTTCTTCGGAGCCAGACATAGAAAAAGTCCGAGAGCGCGGCATAGCCGATGTTGTCGTAGTAGGGCGGATCGGTGGAGACCAGGAGATTTTCGATGCCGTCGGCGCCGGTGGCGGCGTCGATTTGGCGGGCTGTTAAGGTGGCGAGACTCGCGTAATTCAGGGTCTCTATCGAATCCGCGACGAAATCCACACATGTAGGCCAGCCCCCTGTGCGGTCAGCGAGTAAGTTGGCCTCGCCAAAATCCCATACCATCGGGATAGCCTGACGCCCAAAAAGGTGCGCTACCTTCTGATCTCTCGGGCTCCAAGCGCACAATGCATTACCGAAATCCGCGCAGCGATCCAGCGCGAGAGCAAGGAGCGTGGCGACGGCGCGGGTGTAGGCGTCGGCCTCGCTTTCCGGCAGCCCCGCCGCGATCGCGTCCCGCCGCACGTCGGCACGGGTCTCCTTGACCAGATCCGACACCGTCACCATCGCCGTGAGCTGGCGGGGGGTGAACGCGTCTGCCCAGGTGGGCATGCCGTACATCGGAAGTCTATCGACGTCGTGGCATGGATTGGTCACTAAATGGTCGGGCCGCCAAGGTAGGGTTGGAATCGAAGGAGGTTCCTCATAATCAGCCGCTGGTGAATAAACTCGCCCGCGTAGGCCGTCGCACACCACTGCCACCATGCGCCGTCCCAGGCGGCCTGACCGCGCTTCAGTTCTGATGTAATCGTCGGTAACAGGATCACCGGTCAGGAGGCAGCGAAACATAGCCCGCCCCGTCTTCGTACCCGATTTCACCGCATTTCGATCCGCAGGCGCGCCGGTTCTCACCGCAAACCGCCAGGTTCCTGCCGCCCGATCCACAATCGGCTCCAGCCACGCTTCGCTGCCCTTCTTGCTTGATAGCCAGAAGGTGCTCATCAGGGGCACGTGCGCGCCGCGGGCGGCAGGGTTCGGACTGCGCACCGTCCGCGCCCAGATCCAGGCAATCACCGGCAGCTCTTTGCCCACGTAGTATTTCAGATGCGGGCTCTCCTCCGCCATCTCCGCGGTCACCCTCACGGGCGGATACAGATGGCCGATCTTCGCCCGCGCCCGCTCGAGAATCACGCGTCCGTAATAGCGCACGTCGGCAGCCAGGCCGTTGGTTCCGCGCCAGTTCTCTGTGCCCCCGATCTTGCGGCGGTCCTCCGGATTCACCGGCGGATGGTCCGCCCACCGCGGCGCGATCTCCAGGTTGCACTTGTTGAGCAGCACCGCCACCGGATTCAGATCCCCGGCGTGGGCTTCCATGCCGAGGCGCGCCGCTTCCAAGGGGATGGACCCACCCCCGGCGAAGGGATCGTAGACCGCCGGCAGACGCCCGCCGCAATGCTTCAGCATCTCTTCGCGGGCTTCCGTGTAGATCTCCGGGTGTTTGTGCAGTTGCTTCTGCATCAGGCGGCGGAGGATGCCGAAGAGCCGCTCGCGCTCGCGCACCTGGGCCTCTTCGGTAGGGAACCGCTCCGGATGGGCGCTCGGGTCGTCCACGATGGAAGCGAACAGGACCGCCCGCGCCGCCGGCAGCGGCAGCCGCGCCCACCAATGATGAATGCCCTTGGGATGCGGCCCGATGCCCGGCATCTTGTCGTAGGCCGAGGCGTCGTTGATCTCGGGCAGCGGCAGCGCCACCTCAATGAGCTTCTTCTTGGCTGTCATGACTGAGCCACTCTGACCTGGCCGATTCTGTAAGCGTTATTGACTGCGGCGGTCAACCGGGCGGGGATCGCATCCAGACTCAAGCCCTCCAAATGATCCAGCGCAGCAAGAGCCTTGCCCTTGTTGTCGCCTTGCTTCCTGGAAACGCCCGCCACAGTCTCGAAGTCGGGACAGAACATTTCGAGGTGGCCAAGGGTCCTATCTACAACGCTCTTGATAGTGTCATTCATCTCGAACGTTCTTTCCTTGCTTCGGCGCTTGTCATCTGACCAATCCGCAGGAATCGGAGTAGGCAACGGATCTTCATCGTGAACCACACAATACGGGATTCTGAAAGCATTCAGGATGTCGATGTAGAGGGGCAGGTTGTGCTTGCTTCCGCAGTCGATTAACGTCACGGTGGGATCATAGCAGCCGATCCTTCGCGCCAGGAACGGGAAGACTGTCTTTTCGGTTTCTCCCTCTACGAGCACTACTTTGCTCGCGAAGAAGAGCTCGCCACGGTCAGGATTGATCCAGGATGCCATATGAAAGCGGCGCCTGCGGTCGGCTGCGTCCTCACCCTCGAACAGTTCACGCGTGCACTGCCTGACCTGAGTGCCATCTTCCGCGGTCGGTTTGGTGACGACGGCAATGCGCCGGTAGTGTTCCAGGTCGATGAAGTGCGTGGAGTGCGTGGAAATCAAAACCTGGTGTTCCGGCGACTCGGCGATCTCAGCCAGTGAAGCCAAGAGCTGGCGCTGGGCGTGCGGGTGGAGAAAGAGTTCCGGCTCCTCGATGGCGAAGATCGCTGATTCGGAAGCCTGCCGCGGCCGAGTGGCCCCAGATTCAGCCGCCGGACGGAGCGCCTTAGCCCAAGCTCGCACGAGCGCAAAGATAACCGCGCGCTGCAAGCCGTGCCCCTTCTTCCCGGCGAGCGTTTTCAGGCCGTCATCCAGATGAAGCTGGGCGCCGAGCTCAAGAACCTTCTCAAGCTCCGGCGGAGTCACCTCAATGGATACTCGAACGCCCCAATCAGTCAACTCGGAAGCAAGGGACGTTTCCAGGCGAGCGAGTTCCGACAACGCCTCAGGCGGTCCCTCAGGGCGAGCATTTAGTCCCGCGATCAGATTCTGGAGCTGATCCCGCAGCTCGACGAACCTTGGATCACGCGCCGCCATGTCTTTGACTGCACGCTGAAGAAGCCGCCCAAAGACAGTCGTCGTCTTGATCTTGATTTCGTCACTCAGATCGCGTACGGCCGGGACGAGGAAAAACTCCGGGAGGACGCCACCGGCCACATTCTTCTGCCCCAGCAGGGGCCCAACCTCTAACGCTTTCTTGAAAGTCAGATCCGCACGGTGCTCTCGGATGTACGTTTCCTGGAATTGTTGAATGGCCTCTTTGGTGATCTTGCCGGTTCCTTTTAGAAGAACACGAAGCTCCGGGACTGCGCTCGACTCCTGTTCAATTTTGTCGCGGCTGGAAAGGCGGTCCCAAGCTGAGGTCTTGAGCCACCACTGCTCAGGCTCCTCGATATAGCCGTTGTAGCTGACTTCCACATTGGCGGCATCATCGAGGCGGGCGGTTTTGCGGACACAAACGGTTTGATCCGAGCGCAGGTACTTTTGAAAAGTTTTCTGCTCTTGCGGCGTGAGATTCTCGAAAGTCATCTCAACCCATAACTCACAGTCATCGGTTGGCCGAAATGAGAAGAAGTCCTCTGGCTCCGGCCTTGCCGATGTAGAGAGACCGAACTCGAGCGCACGCAGGATGTTTGACTTGCCGTGGTTGTTAGGTCCTACAAGGGTGAGCAGTTCAGGCACGTCAATTTCGAGGTCCTTGATGCTCCTGTAGTTGTGGATACATAGTCGGCGCAGCTTCATCTCGGCTCCTCCGCTTTTGCCAGTAGTTCCGCCAGGGCGTAGTTGACGCTGGCGACGCCGAAATCGGATTTGCGCCGGAAGGGCCGGCGCCAGCCTGCTCCTTGGGAGCTGAGAATTGCACCGGAATTGCACGCGCGTGCAATATCGCGTGCAATTGCGGGCCGGTCTCCCTGCTTGCCGGTCCGGCTCATCGCATTCCCTCGCGCCGCCCCTTCGAAGCGGCGAACCACCGGGCCCCACGAGTCTTGCCTTCGACCCGGACCTGGCCTTCGGCGCGCAGATTGTCGAGAAGAATCTGGATGGTGCGTCGGCCGAGCGCCGGCAGCACTTGCTGGAGTTCGGCCAATGCGCAGCCTTCCGGATAGGCGCCCTCGATGTGCTTCAGGAGCAGCGCTTTGTTGGCCTCGCGATCGAGCCCCCGTTTGCGCGTGTACACGCCGGTCTTGCCGAGAAACCGGTAGAACCGGCGTGTGAGTAAGTAGCGGACGCCCCGGCCCCGGCCGATCCTCTCGATGACCCCCTGCTCCAGCAACGGCTCGATGCGCGGCTTCAGGTTCTGGGGCACCGGTTGCTCGCGGTGTACCAGATCCAGGACCAGGAAGTCCTCGGTGGCGAAGGCGGCCAGGCGCTCGCGGCCGATCTCTTCGAGAAAGCGCAGGAACTCGGCATCCTGGATTTGGCCATGCAGCGTGACCCAGACAGAATGCGCGCTTGTGCGGGAGAAATCCGGAAGCGGTTTGCCCTGCTGGATGCAGGTCCGGTAGATGAGGTCGAAGCCCTGGCCGGCCCGTTCGACCAGCCCGCACTTGGCAAGCACCTCGGCGACGCGCCGGTTGCGCGGGTTCTGTTCCCAGAGAATATTCTCTTCATTGATCCCTGGCGGGAAGCCGCCCGGGCTCACGATCTCGATCCGCCGCGGATACTGGCGCACGAAAACCGAGCCGCCGTGCCGATAATCGCGATGGCTCACGGCATTGAGCAGGGCTTCCCGCACGGCGCGCTCATCGAAGGTCGGCACATCCCAGACGAAGAGGCCTTGTTGAAAGTGTTGCAAGTCGTTACGCAGGTTGACGGCCCGCCAGACCAAGTCGAGCACGGGGAGAAAGCCTCGCCGGTACTCGCGGCGATCAGCGGCTGGTCCCGGGGAGTCATTCGGCCGGTACTCGAAGACCACCTCAGCCTGCCCGAGGAAACGGCCAAGCGCCTCGCGAGTGCCGAGAAGAATGAGCGCCGCATACGTGAGGTGTCCGCCGGCGACCAGTTCGGCATCCGCGAGAAGGCGCTCGGTGGACCGGGCCGCAATTCCTTGGCCGGGCGCCTTGCGTTCCCAGAGATTCCGCAAAAGCTGGACAGCTTCCGGGTCAAGGTCCGAAAGGCGGGCTGCACGGCAGATCTCCGCCGAGAAGTCTGGTCCGGTCTCGCTGTGGAGCTGGCGCAGGCGTTCGTCCGACATGGGCACCAGAGCCTCGCCGGCCCGCATCCAGAACGTGCCGTTGTCCTGCCAGGCCGTTCCGGGCAGCCGCGACGGCACGTGGACGATCAACACACGGCGTCCATTGTGCCAGTATTCCTCGACGGCGATGCGGTGTCCGAGACGCTCGAACAAGCCCGCTTCGGTCCGCCCCGGCTCCAGGAAAGCGCTTGTGCCCACAACCTGGCGAGGCCGCTTGTCCGTAACGCCGAGCACGATCTCTCCGCCACCCTCGTTGGCGAGTGCGACGCAGTATTTCACCAGGTCCTCAAAATGGAACCCGCCCGAGGCCGCCTTGAACTCGACGCGGCTTCTTTCCGCGCTATCCAGAAGCACACGGAATTCCCCGGGCGTGGTCATACGGGCGCCTCCGATCGAGCCAGCAGTTCCGCAAAATCGTAGTTCACGCTCGTGACGCCGAAATCCGGCTCGCGGCGGAATGGCCGGCGCACGTAGTGCACACGATGCCCGCCGTCCAGGAACTCCACCAGCGCGAGAATGAAGGAATCCGGCTTGTTCAAAGAGGTAAGAATCTCGTTCTTTGTGACCGTGATCGTGGCCGCGTCTGCCCCGCGGCCCTTGACCTCGATGAAGCGCAGGCGGCCCGTGCGCGGGTCCCGGCTCTCGATGTCGTAGCCGAGCTTCGCCGCTTCCAGGTCCCTGGGAACGTAACCCAGGCGCCGTTCCACGTCCATCACGATGGCCCGCGCCTGGGCGGCGATGGCCTGGCGGTCCTTGGCGGCCTCAAGCTCCGCGATCGGAAGGCCCGTGAGCTTCGCCAGGAAGCCCATCGGGACCACCACCAAACCGCCCAGGATGACCGGCGGCAAAGCGGAGATCTGAGCCTCCAGATCGAGCTGCTCCATGCGTTTCTGAAGGCGCCCGGCCAAATCGTCGGCGCGGCGCCGGGCCTCCTGGGAGTTCAACTTCGCATTCGGGCGGCCCGCCTGCTCCTGGAGCTTCAATTCCTCGGCGCGGTGGTCCCAGTAGGCGATCTCCTTGGTAAGGCGGTCTTTCACGGCGGCGCGGGTCTTCTCAATCCACTCCAGGCGGCGCGCGCGGACCTCGGTCAAATGCTCCGGAACCAGGCGCGTGACCGCATAGCTTTGGGCCAGCGCTTCCAGTTCCCGCCTGATCCAGGCGCAATCCGGATGAGAAAGCACGGCCGCAGCGGAGGGTTCGCCGTCGCCAAGCGGGCGGTAGTCCAGGTAGGGAGCGTATTGGAGGGGCCGCGCATTCCGGTCCTGGTCCACCTCCACGTAGAGCATGCGCCGGGATATCACGCGCCGTTCACCTCTCAGGGTGGCGCCCGCATCCTGGATCGCCTGCTCCAAGATGAACAAGACGCGCGGCTGCTGTGCGGGATCGCGCTCGTCCACCAGCACCGTGCCGCGCCGCAGGAGATCGCGATGGCGCTCGAGGGTCAGGTCGATGGTGGCGTCGAGCAGCGGGTGCCCGGGACACACGAAAGCCGCCAGCGGTTGGCCGGGCGGCGCGATCAGGTGCTTCTCGAAGGTGATCCGCTCGTAGCGGGAGAGCACGGGCTCGCCGGCGCCAATCAGCCGGTCCCGGTTGCGGATGACCGCGGGAACATGGGCGACCTCATAACGCTGCGGTTCCCGCTGTTTCACGCTGCCCCCAAGGCGGCGGAACGCTTCCAGGAAGAAGGACTCGATGTAGTGCGGTTGGAGCCGCCGCGCCTCGGCGCGCTCCATCTCCTCGCGGATGGTCTGCAAGCGCGAGGCGTGAATCACGTCATGAGTCAAGGCGCGCTCTTCAATCAGGTCTTGAAGCTTGTTGGGGTCGAAAGCGCTGGATACAACTTGCGTCAGGCGGGAGCGAACCTCGGGGCTCTCCCCGTATCGGATGGCTTCCACCAGCAGTTCCCGCAGCGGCCGCCCATCGAACTGGAGCTTGCCCAAAACGTCGAAGACCTGTCCGCCCAGGGTTCGCCGGGCTTGTTCCAGCTTCTCGAGGAGAATCCGGTAGACGTGGCCTTCGCGGGTCTCCTCCGCCACCAGATTCCAGAGGTGGCAAACCTCGGTCTGGCCGATGCGGTGAATTCGTCCAAAGCGCTGCTCGATGCGGTTGGGGTTCCAGGGAAGATCGTAGTTGACCATGAGGTGGGCGCGTTGGAGGTTGATGCCCTCGCCGGCCGCATCCGTGGCCACGAGCACGCGCGCTTGCGGGTCGTGCAGGAAGGTCTCTTGCGCTTTTCGCCGCTCTTCGCGCCCCATGCCGCCGTGGATCGTCACCACCGCCTCCGGCCGTCCGAGAAGAGTGCGGATCCGCCCGGCGAGGTAGTTCAGTGTGTCACGGTGTTCGGTGAAAAGGATCAACTTCTCGGCGGTGGGCCAGGAAGGTTCCTCTTCGCCGCCCCGAGTTTGGTCGGCGAACCTTCCGCTCAGCAGGTTCGCCAGTTCGCGCCATTTGCGGTCCTCCCCACTGCGCCGGACATCTGCGGCAAGGGCTTCCAGGCGCGCGAGCGTCGCGATTTCCGCCCGCAGCTCTTGAATGGTCCGGGCGGCTGTGGCCCGGTCCAGGACTTCCTCTTCGACGGCCGCGGCCTCACTTTCCGGAGCGTCGTCGATCTCTTCGATTTCGTCAGCATCCAGAACTGGGGAGGGAGGCACAGGCGCCGCCGCACCCCGCTGAAGAAGTTCAGCCTCCCGGAGCTGCTTTTCCAAACGCTCCCGCCTTCTGCGGAGAGACTGGTAAATCGCTTCCGGGGAAGAAGCCAGCCGCCGTTGAAGGATCGTCAGCGCGAAGCCCACGGTCCCGGCGCGCTTGTTGTCCTGGAGAGCATCGGCGCGGTTAAACTCCTCGCGGACGTATTCGGTGACTTCCTTGTATAGCCGCGCCTCGGCATCCGAAAGCCGGTATGGCACGGTGTAGGCATACCGCTCTGGGAATAGCGGCGTGCCGTCGAACTTGACGAGCTGCTCCTTGACCATCCGCCGCATGATGTCCGATACATCGACAACGTGTACGCCGTCGCGGAACCGGCCCTCGAAACGGTCGCCGTCCAGCAGGGCGAGGAAAAGCTGAAAGTCTTCTTCCTTTCCGTTGTGAGGAGTGGCGGTCAACAGCAGGAAGTGCCGGGCCGTGCCGGAGAGCAACTGGCCGAGGCGGTAGCGTTTGGTGTATTTGATCTCCCCGCCAAAGAACGTGGCGGACATCTTGTGAGCTTCATCGACGATGACCAGATCCCAGCGGCAGTCGGGGGCCTTGAGCTTAGTCTGCACGTCTTCGTCACGCGCCAACTTGTCAAGACGGGCGATGGCAAGGTTGTTCTCCAGAAACCAGTTGCCAGTGCGCGCGGCCTCCAGTTTGTCGTTGGTCAGGATTTCGAAGGGGAGCTGGAACCGGCGGTAGAGCTCGTCCTGCCATTGCTCGACCAAGTTTCCCGGGCATACAACCAGGCAACGCTGCAAGTCCCCGCGGATGAGAAGCTCCTTGATGAGCAAGCCTGCCATGATCGTTTTGCCCGCGCCAGGGTCGTCCGCCAGGAGGAAGCGCAGAGGCTGCCGCGGCAGCATCGCTTCATAGACCGCCGTGATCTGGTGGGGAAGAGGATCCACCAGGGAGGTATGTACAGCCAGAACAGGGTCGAACAAGTGGGCTAACCGGATTCGATGAGCTTCCGCAACCAGCCGGAAGAGCGCGCCGTCCCCGTCGAAACTCCAGGGGCTTCCCGCTTCCATAATCTCCAGAGACGGTTCGCGGTCGCGATACAGAAGCTCGACGCCAAGCTTGCCAGTAGGATCCTTATAGGTGAGTTCGACGACTTCCGATCCGAACCACTGGACATCCACAACCGTAACCAGGCAGTCTGGCAGAATGCCTTTGAGGGCGGATCCGCGCTTGAGGTCCTCCAGTTTGGCCATTGTCCGCAGCTCTAATCTTGACCTTTACCACAGCCGGCCAGTCACAGCTCATCGTACCCGAATGTGTCGGCGGGACGGAAGCTAATCGTCTCCCGACACAACTCAGCAACTGGTGTCGGCGTTTCGTAGACCTGGGTTGAGTCTGAGGCGGCGGTAGGGCAACATACACCTGAGTTGTCGCGGGCTTCCAAACGCCGACCGCCGCCAAGACTGGCGGCGTGGCACGCAAGACTGCGTGCTCCACGGGGCGGTCGGTGTGACAAGCCTGGCGGCTTGCTCCACTGGGGGCGGACACGCTGGTCCGCCCCTACACTCGGCATGGTTCGGTTGCATGGAGGGCAGTGGGTTAAGGGTACCAAGGCCGGCAGGAATGCCGGCCGCAGACAAGAATGTCTGCCCCACA
>Ga0078972_1012526_pt1 | contig 14528 bp, 10 predicted proteins | sample YelNatPaOPGAMG01_FD_67568 | JGI IMG/M metagenome (GOLD analysis project Ga0078972, IMG submission 67568) | Hot spring thermophilic microbial communities from Obsidian Pool, Yellowstone National Park, USA - OP-RAMG-01 (SPADES assembly) (version 2) | ecosystem: Environmental > Aquatic > Thermal... | reverse complement strand
CTTTTCGGCCATGAGAAAGGGGCATTCACTTCGGCCATTAAGCAACGGAAAGGTAAGTTTGAGCAGGCCGACGGTGGCACTCTGTTCCTTGATGAAATTGGCGACATGAGCCTTAGCGCGCAGGCAAAAGTGCTCCGTGCCCTACAAGAGAATAAGATTAGCAGAGTAGGTAGCGATAAGGATATCACGGTAAATGTTAGAGTTATTGCTGCAACCAATAAGAACCTTACCCAAGAAATAGAAAAGGGAAACTTTCGCGAGGATTTATACCATAGGTTGAGTGTAATTATTATAAACGTTCCTCCTTTATGCGAGCGGCTTGAAGATATACCTTTGCTTGCACAGCACTTCAACGAGCAGATATGTGCCGAATACGGCATTCCACCCAAAACCATTACATCCGATGCCATTGATGAATTACAGAAACTAAAATGGACCGGAAATATTCGTGAGCTTAGGAATGTGATTGAGCGTTTAATAATACTTTGCGATAGGCAAATTACCGGCAACGATGTTAAGGCCTTTGCTGGGCCTGCGTTTTGAGGTATATAAAAGCAAAAAAGGCCGGGGAAACCCGGCCTTTCGTGTTTGTAAGCAAATTTACTGCATGGTGAATACCATTACGTTATCCACTCTAAAAGCTGTGGATATAGTCGAACTTCCCGTGTATTTAAAACCAATGCAAGCATTCCCTGCAAAGTCTTTAATATTTATATTACCTGACGATACCCAACGGTTAGTACCATCGGCTTGCTTTACAATGTAAGCATCGGTTAGCTTAGTCCAAGTTGCTGACTGGGGATTGCTTCCATCAAAATTGTTTGAGATGAATACTTCAAGGGTTGCATTAGCCCAATAATTGTATTGTGTATCAAACTTAAGGTAGGTATTAACTCCGCTGGGAATGTTGAAATTTGGGGATATCAGCCATGCCGTATTGTTTGCTTCACCCGATTGATAGGGGTTCATTTCAGCATAAATATTACCGCTATACTGTTTTGCATTCCATACTTTAGTGCCGGCTTCAGCAATGGTTTTCCAACCATCAAGGTTGATTGGGTTGCTAACTGTTGCCAATGTGAAATCTTGGCTTAAGAGGTAGTTTTTAACCAATCGGGGCTCTATCAGCCTTACCTCACCAACTTTACGGATGGTAAGCTGGTAATCGCTGTTGAACTTGGTAAGAATAGCAGTTATTTTACCACGTCCACGGGGAAGTTCAACTCCTGCAAAATTGGCGTAGTTGCTGGTTCTAACTATAATTGTTCTTCCGGTAGTTACCTCCTCCACGATTCTGTTTGTGGTTGCGGCACTTTCAGCGTAGGTTTTACCCATTTCGTAATCGGCAAACTGAACGCCTGAAAGGGTGATAACTTTTCCAATTAGGTTGTTATTGAGTTGCGAGATTGAAATTTCGGTTTCGCTAACCGGATTACCGGTGCTAATTACAAAAACCTTTTTGTAAAAATCGCTTGCAGGTAGCCTGCCAATTGAGCCACTATAATTACCGCCAAGTTGTATTACCCCACCGTAGGTCCCCATGTAAAGGTCCTTGCAGTTAACCCTTATTTTGGTTCCAACGGGGAAGTCGGTATAAAGGCCCGCAACATCAATCTTAAATTCAATGGCTCCCGTTTCATCTTCAATAAAGAGCTGTTTATACAAATTTCCCGATTCATCGTTTGCGGTTACTATACCCTCAATTATCAAATCGTAAGGAATTTTGTAAAGTTGTGAACCGTCGTAGAAAAGTTTTAGCTGCTCAATGGTAGTATTCTTTAAGGGTGTCTCGGAGCCAAAACGGGGTTGATCAAACTTTACATCCAGTGTATCGCGAATAAGCAGTTGGTAGGTGCTACCAAAAATGCTAAGGACACCTGTTATGGAACCGCTGCCACTTGGTACCAGGCTTTTGGTAAATTTAGCGTAACCGCTAGTACGCAAAATGATTTGGTTCCCATTTTGGTCAACAAGAATACGGTTTGTGTTTACACCCGGAGTACTATAGGTGGCGGCGGGATTCCAGAATTGAACGCCCTCCAGCTTAATCAGTTTTTGAACTTTATCGGTGCTTAGGGTTGGAATGGTAATTGTTTCAGGTTGAATGCTAATTTTATCGCCGGGCACCTGAACCGTTTTGGAAACGGCTGAGGGATCGATACCGGTAACCTTTAGTACTCCACCATCGGTATAACCTAAGCCTATTTGGTACATACCATTATAGTTGTCAATGGCAAGATCGTTTACCTTGACTAATACCCTTTTACCGGGTTTTAACCCGTAGGTTGCGTAAAGATCGCTGCTATTAATTTTTAAATCGATACCTCCGGTTTCATCGGCAATGGAAACTGTTTCGTAGAAATTCCCAGCTGAATCGCTCGAAAGTACATAGGCATCAATAAATATCCCCGAAAGCGAGTCTCTCACACTCTCATCGTAAACCTTTGTCCAGTAATCAGCTGGCGCAACATCTTTAATGATTGCAGGCTTAGCATTATAGAGAGTCTTTAATTGGGCAATGGTTATGCTCTTTTTCCAGGTGGCAACCTTACTGTAAACAGGAGGTGTATCAAACTCTTCCTTTACGCAGGAGCCATTTACCAGAACTAACCCAGCAAGGGCAAGTATGGCAAGTATTATAAAATATTTCCTTTTCATAAGCTTTTCCTCCCTTTACTGTTGACACCTATTGTTTGTAAAATTGATATCGTTCAAATCGCGCATGAGCAGCTGGTATGTACCCTTGTAGTAGGTTAAGATACCGGTTATGGTGCCGTTTTTAGTGGCAATTTTAGTTCCGGCAAAACGAGAAAAACCGCTGGTGCGAAGCACTATGGTACTTGAATAGGCTTGGCCGCACGATACAAGGGCATGATTTATGGTTACCTTATTCACATTGTCGGCATAGGTGTAAACATTGCCGGTAATGGGCGAAATGGTATCCTTTATCTGGGTGTTTTCAAACTTAACCAGTCGTCCAATATTGGTTTGGATAAGTAGGGCGGGAGTCATTGTTAGGGGAGTTACCTCAACTAACTGTTTTCCCTTTCTAAACACATGCTGGCGAATAATAGGATCGCCTTCAAGCCCACTAATTTCCCAGTTCCCGTTATTGTTGTAAATGGAACCAAGCTGTATTTGCCCGCCATAATCGCCAAGGTACAGGTTGTTGCAGTAAACCACAACCTTTTGACCGCGTTTATAGTCGTTGTATAGCGATGTTTTATTGAGCTTTAGCTCAATGGCGCCGGTTGCATCCTGAATGAAAATGCTTTTGTAGAAATTTCCTTCCTTATCATCGGAGGTTACTACCCCCTCAATGATGATGGAGTCACGCTGGAAGAAGGTATTCTCGTTTAGCTGGTATAATTCCCCGGGGTACATAGCCTTTAGCTCTGCAATGGTAGTATTGGCTACAAGTGTTGTTGAATCGACCCTGGGTTCAACGCTATCAAAGGTGAAATCCACGCATCCGGGAGCCGCTAACATAAGTGCTCCGGCCGTAAGGATTGTGAGTATAAATGCTGTTTTTCTCATCTTTACCAAATTAATTCGTTTTAAAATCTGAGACCTAAAATCAAGAAGTATGTACGACCAAAACCGTAGAAATACTTAGGAGGGAACTTGTTTGATGTTTGCTCGGTAATTGAGTATCGAGCCTGCTCAAAACCTCCGGTTCTGAAATCGGTTTTGTCAAGAATGTTTGTAACCTGGAAGTTTAGGTTGATAAAGTACGATTTATACCTCCACGATTTACCAATGTTAGCATCAATAAGCATTGCCGATGGCATTTTTTCCTGTCGGGTAAGGGCATCGCGACGGGGATCGTTAGGTTCAAGACCCTGTAAAGCCTCGGCAGTACGCTTGCCCGGAGCAAAATCGATATAGGAATGATCGTAGTAGCTAACCTCAGCACCTAAAAACCAGTATTTTGGGGAAGCATACCTCAAACCTAGCATTGCTGCGGTTTGAGGAGTGTTGGGTACATAGAAGTTCTTGATGTAAACCACTTGATCCTGCTGGAGCACCGTTCCTAAGTTATCCTGTGTAACTGTAGCCAAAGGTCTCGATGTAAACTGGTACGAACCCAGCGATGCTGCAGTATTAAGGGTTAGTGTGGTGGAAAGTTTAATCTCCGCACCAACCTCAACACCCTTATGAACCTTATCAATGCCACGCATGGTATAGTTTATGAAGGTACGGTAGGTATCATCGTAAAACGATTTGAGTTCGGTTTGATCCATAAACTTGGTATAGTATGCTGACACCCTTGCCTTGATGTAAGGGGTGCGAAGGTTGTAGTTTACATCAACAGCGGCAATGCGCTCGCTGGTTAAGCCGGGAATAACAAAGTTGCATGTTCGGGGCGAAATGTAAGCGTTACGGAAAAATGGCGCACGGGTGAGGTAGGCAAAGTTAGCATCGAGGTAGTGGCGTCCGGTTATTTTCCACATGGCACCGGTTTTTACACCGTAGTTGTTGAATACCTGTTTTGGGGAATCGCCCTTAGAGTTATCGGGGAAACGGCCATTTCGCATGTTACCGGTACGCCAAAACTCGCTATAGCTGTAGTTTGCACCGGCATATAAATCGATGCGGTTAAGGGTATAGTTAGATACAGCCCAAACGTTGCCATTGTTTACGTTTGCAACGTAGTCGTAACCAAAAGTATCGCCAACCTTAACCTTACGATTGGGATTATCCAAATCGTTCTGGGCGAGGCTATCGTTACCAAAGAAATCGCGCTCAACAAACTGGTCAATGTCCAACCAGTACTGGCCTCCCAGTAGATCGTCCATGCGTTTGTAATTTTTCCCCTTATAGATTGATGCGTCAATACCGCCATTTACTTTAAGTTCGGGGAGAATATTCCAGTTAACAACACTTGAAAAAGTGAATTGGCGTGAGTCGGTAATCCTGTTCTCAACAATATACTTTGAACGCAAGCTGTCGTTAGCATCTTTGCTGTTGTAGTTTACCTGGTACATATAATCCCAGTCAAGCTGACTAACGGAGGCGTCGTTAAGGAAAGCATCGGCTAACTGGCTAATAACCGATGGATCAGAGTCAGACCAGTAGCTGGGGAGTTTACGGTAGTAATCAGGGCGAGGATCCTGAGCGTCGTACCAGTTAAGTCCGGTTGTTTGATATGTGCCAAATGAGAATCCTGCTGTTGAGGTTAGCTTTAGGTTTGAGTTGATATCCCAGTAATGGTTAAGAATAAAGGTAGGCTCTTGCTGGAACCGAATGCGGGCATTGCGCTTCTCACCATTTTGGTAGCCCCAGTTGGGGTTGTAAAAGTTTGTTCCGGCAAGGTTGTTTGCCTCATCGGTCGATACCCCTTGCATACCCCTTTTAATGGGGGCATTAAAGGTGGTAAAGGCAACCGAGTGCTTATTGTTGAACTTCTTTTCAATGCCGATGAAGTAAGCCCAAGCATCGTAGTTTGTTCCTTCAACGTAGCCTTCCTCAGCCCAACGGCGCGAGCCGCTTATGGTAAAAGCTACCCCATTCTCCATTAACCCGGTTGAATGGGTAAACATGAGCCTGTTGGTGTAGGTGCGGTTACTTGAAGCGTACGAAATTCGAGTTCCTGTGCGTTGCTGCGATGCTCTTACATTCAAGAATGTTGCTCCGCCAAGTCCTCCGAACGACCAGTCGGTTGGGGTTAATCCATTTCGCGATTCCCTGTTCCGGGTAACATCGTTTAACCCTCCCCACGAACTCCATCCGGCAAAGCCGCTTTCGGGGTCGTTAACAGGAACACCATTCATGAAGAGTAGGGAGTATTCAGGCTCGTATCCCCTAATGTTAAAACGGGCAGCACTAAAGGTAAAAGAGGCCGCCGAAGAAAACGCATCGTTTTGTGATTGGAGGAGCCCGCTTACAGCCTGCCCCTTCGACTCACTCTCCAAATCGTCGAGCGAAACGGTTACCTCATTAAAGGTTCCGTATGCATCATCGGCTAAACCACGCTTCATAAGAACATCGGGTAACTGAACATCATTCTCAATGGTTACCTCTGCCTCAACGGTTTGGTAGCCCGAAAGAATGTAATCGACAATGTACTTCCCAGCTTGTATGCCTGTAAACTGGTAGTAGCCATTGGCATCGGTGGTTACTGTTTGATTTGTTCCTACAACTTGAACGGTAACCCCGGGAATCGCACTCCCGTTTTGGGAATCCTTTACATACCCGCTCACGCTATGTTGAGCAAGCACACTGGTTGCGCTTAAAGAAAGCCCAACCATCAATAATAAAAGTAATCGCCTCATTAATTATTTAGTTTCAGTGGATAATACTAAAATTTAAACTTATTATTGCACATGCAAAAATGATACTTTTTAATATATTTTATAACTTTTTATATTCTTTTTTTTCGTTTAGTTTTATCTTTGTCGGCATACTTTTTCTATAAATTAATTAAATATGTGTAAAATATTACTGCAAAGGATTTCGATGGTGTTTGCTTTTTTTCTACTGTCGGCACAACTACTATTTGCTCAAACCAATGATCAAAAGGAACAGTTCAAGGTTAGCTGCATAGCATTTTACAACCTGGAGAATTTGTTTGATACCATTCCCGGCCCCAACGATACCGAGTTTACACCCGAAGGTGCCAATAAGTACACATCGGCACGCTACTGGCATAAAATTGATCACATGTCGGAGGTGATTTCGCAGATTGGTGGCGAACTTTTCCCTGGAGGCCCTGCCATCATAGGGGTTTGTGAGATTGAAAACCGAAGTGTTTTGGAAGATTTAACAGGATCGCCAAGGCTTAAGCCATCGGGTTACTCAATTGTTCATTACGATTCACCCGATGCCCGTGGTGTTGATGTTGGGTTGCTTTACCGTTCCGATTTCTTCAAGGTTACATCGCACCGCTCGGTTACCCTTCATATACCCGACAATCCTGATTTCAAGACACGCGATCAGCTTGTAGTGAGCGGATTACTCGATGGAGAGCCAATTCATGTAATAGTAAATCACTGGCCATCGCGCCGAGGTGGCGAAAAACGCAGCTTGCCCTTCCGTATGGCAGCTGCTAAGCTTACACGTTCAATAGTTGATTCTATCCTTGCCACCGATGCCAATGCCAAAATCATTATCATGGGCGACCTGAACGATGACCCTGATAGCCCGAGCATTATTAAAGGACTTGGCGCTAATCCGTACCGCGAGAAGTTGAAACCCGGTGAGCTTTTCAATGCAATGGGCAGCCTATACCACGAGGGCATTGGAACACTGGCCTACCGCGATTCTTGGAATCTTTTCGATAATCTTATCATTACCCAATCGCTTTTGAATGGCGATAAAACATCGTGGACATTTTTTAAATCGAAAGTATTCAATAAACCCTTTTTGCAGCAGCAAAGTGGACAGTTTGCAGGTTATCCTTGGAGAACTTATGTAGGAAATGATTTTACCGGTGGGTATTCCGACCACTTCCCGGTTTACATGTTCCTGGTAAAGAAAAAATAGAATAAAACGGGCATTCGCCCGTTTTTTTTTTATCCAAAAGTTCTAAATTTGTGAGTAAACCGTTTTTTAAGATGTCCTCTTCTAAAAAGCATATACTGAAGGATGAACCTGTAAATTTCAGGCTTTTAGCCATTGCCTCATCGTTGAGTATAAGCCAAATGGTTTGGAATATCAATCACGCATGCGCTGTTTCACTAACCCAAAATATCGAGCTTGAAGAGAATTTAGGATTCCCTGCCTTTACCGATAGGCAAACCTCCGCCAGTAGAGTAATTACGCTTATTGGTAATAAAGTAGCAGGTAAGGTTCTTCATGCTAAGCTTGCCAATATCGATTTCATTATCGAGGTAAGCGGGCAAGCCGATGAACAGTTTATTACCGATACTCAAAGGTGCCTGAAATCAATCCAGGGTATTCAGGTGGTTTCCGAAGTGCAGCCATCACTCTTAAAATTAAAGGAGCCATACTGTGCAGAATAGCTAAAAGGGGCTTCACTCAAAATCAGCAACTTGATCTATTTTGTTACTCGAAATCCATTAAGGGTTAAACTTTGTTAAGGATAAATCAAACCATGCCATAAAAATTACCTTTGCTCTCATGAGCAGGAAATTACTATTCATACTAACCGGTGTTATCACCATTGCATCAATAGGTTTAGTTCTTCTCCAATCCAAGTGGATAAGGATTGCTGTGCAAATCAAAGAGGAGCAGTTTGCCCAAACAGCCAGTTTGGCAATGGAACGTATTATCGACGAGGTTGAAAAGCAGGAAACCATTGTCCAGGTAATTGATGAAATAAAACCCTACTACTCAGTAAACACCAGCGGTACAGCCCGGATGACATACAGGCAGGACATACTTAATAAAACTAAAAGCGGATTTAGATCGAAGCAGATAAGCCAGCAGGTTTTTACCCTCAGTAACCTTGACACTCTCAGGTTGCCCGCTATAACCAAAAGCATTCTTGATTCAAATCTGTTGGGCAATTTACCGGTTAAAATCTCATCGGATCCAGCGTTATCCAACCGGCAGCAACTAAGCGTTAATGTTAACGATAAATTGCTCAAGAAAACGGTTTTTGTCGAGAATATAGTTGATCGTATGATTAGGGTTGAACTGCCGCTACACGAGCGAATTTCGCAGGAGCAACTCGATTCAATAATTCACCGTGAACTTGCCCGAAAAGGCATTGATGCGCGCTACGAGTATCGAGTAACCAACGAAAAGGATAGCACCATATATAGCAGTCCCCGGTTTAAACCCAATTTCAAGGGACTCGTATTGCGTGACAAGCTCTTCCCAAACGATTTTTTTGCCCGCCGTTACTTTTTAACCATTTATTTCCCCAATCAAAAAACCTACCTTTTGAGTTCATTGGGTCCAATGACTTTTGGTACCCTATTGCTCACATTGTTAATTATTTCTATATTTACAATCACCCTTTACATCATTTTTAAGCAAAAAAGGGTATCGGAGATCAGAAACGACTTTGTAAGCAACATGACCCACGAGCTCAAAACGCCTATATCAACCATATCGCTTGCCGCTCAAATGCTCAACGACAAAAGCATACCCCATGAGCGGAAAAACCTCGATTACCTGGGTGGTGTTATTGCCGATGAGAGCAAGCGCCTTGGCTTACAGGTCGAAAAGGTGTTGCAAATGGCAATCTTCGAAAGGGCTAAGCTAAGGCTTAAGGTGAAGGATGTTGATGTTCACGAGGTTATTAAAAAGGTAACTAACAATTTTGCCCTACAGCTCGAATCGCAGGATGGCATAATTATACATGAGTTTAACGCCCAATCTCCAGTTATTAAGGCCGATGAGGTTCATATCACCAATGTCATTAACAACCTTCTCGACAACGCTACCAAGTACCGAAATGGTAACCCTGTAATAAACATTTTAACCAAAGATGTGTCTAATGGTATTGTGGTAGCAGTTAAGGATAATGGCATTGGAATTAGCCGCGATAACCTGAAAAAGATTTTTGATCAGTTTTACCGTGTGCCAAGCGGCAATATTCATAACGTGAAAGGGTTTGGCTTAGGCCTTAGCTATGTCAAAAAGATAGTGGAAGCACACGGAGGGAAAATTTGGGTGGAAAGCAAAGTGGGCGAAGGGAGCACTTTTTCGTTTTTCCTACCCTGGAGCGGACCGGCAGAACAATCGTATATACCTAAATAACTAATACAACCATGAATCAAAGAAAAATTAGAGTAATGCTTGCCGAGGACGATGAGAACCTCGGGTTCCTGCTCAAGGAGTACCTTCAGGCAAAAGAATACGATGTTGACCTATACAAGGATGGCGAAAAAGCCTACAAGGGCTTTCAAAACAATTACTATGACATTTGTATCCTTGATGTAATGATGCCCCTAAAGGACGGCTTTACGCTGGCCAAGGAAATCAGGATGGTGAATCCAAACATGCCTATCCTTTTCCTTACAGCCAAGTCCATGAAGGAAGATGTGATTGAAGGATTTGCCATTGGCGCCGACGATTACATGACCAAGCCCTTTAGCATTGAAGAGTTACTCATGAGGCTCGAAGCCATTCTGCGCCGTACCCGAAAGGATGCCAACGGTGCCGAGCAAACCCTTTTTCAAATTGGCAAGTACGTTTTTGATGCCACCAAACAAACCCTCACCTACGATAACGATGTTCGAAAGCTAACCACCAAGGAGAGTGAACTGCTTAAGTACCTTTGCCTAAACCGCAATACCTTACTCGACCGTAACTTTGCCCTAAAAACCATTTGGGCCGACGATAGTTACTTTAACGCTCGTAGTATGGATGTTTACATCACTAAGCTTCGTAAATACTTGGCTAATGACCCATCCATTGAGATCATTAACGTTCGCGGTAAAGGTTTTAAAATGATTTACTAACAATCATAAATATATTCAACTTTTTTTCGTTATTTTGTATTGGTAAGGTTTGCTTTTAAATAATTATTTAATAACTTTATGGTTATTAAGTATAAAAGCCATAATTGATATGGATAGAGTTGAGATAGAGCCAACCATGGAAACCCCAAAGGTTGTCCTCGATAAAGATAAAGCAATTATTGAATTTTCAGGGAATTCGTTGCCCGAGGATGTTAACTCATTTTATCAGCCGGTTCTGGATTGGATTGATAAGTATATTGAAAATCCAAACGAAAAAACCGAAATAAACATGAAGTTTGACTACTACAACACTTCTTCGTCAAAGATGATTCTGAAAATTCTTGAAAAATTCCGCGAAGTTCATAAAAAAGGCTTTTCAGTTGTAGTTAATTGGCATTACATGGAGGACGATGAGGATATGATTGAGGCGGGAGAGGATTATGCTGAGCATCTGAAAATCCCCTTTAAAATGATACCAATTCAACAGTAATACCTTAAACCTAAAACCAATGGCTATCCCTTCGAAGTTTAAAATCTTTACCAATCGCCTTTTTGGCAGTTTTAAGGATACCGAAAAGGTTGAAGCAAACCGAAGTGCTCTTCAGAACGAGTTTAATGAGTTTATTGCATACAGCGATTCTGCTGAGTTAAAACGCTATCGCGAATTAGCCGAGTGGTTTAAGAGTGGAGAGCATCAAAAAGTTAAAGCCGAACTCAAAAAGTTAACCTACAAGGGTTCGCCCGAGTTTAATACCGAAAAGGAATACCTTACCCTTGCCAAATCCAAGGAAGTTAAAACCTATTTAAGAAACGGAGGCGATGTAACACCGGCTGTTTCAAGGTATTTGGAACTAAAGGCGCAGGTTGAATCCGCTGAATTTCAGAATCGCAAGCAATACCTGCTCTCAAAAAATAAATTTGAACAAAGCGAGGCTTACTCTAAGCTGATCGAATACGAAAAGCTGCACAATTCCGATAAAATTAAATGGTTTCAGAGTTTACAGAAAGATAGCAGCAAGTTCAACGAGTTTAGAGAGTGGAAGTTGGAATTTTACGATGATTTTGATTCTTCGGCTATCGACCATCAAAAGTGGCTTACCAAGTTTTTCTGGGGCGATGCCCTTCTTAATAAGAACTATTCCTTTACTACCGATAAACAGAACTATACCGATAAGAACTTTGAGGTAAAGAATAGTATTTTACGAATTGTGACCCGAAAGGAGAAATCCGAGGGACTTGGTTGGGATTCAAAGTTTGGCTTTGTTCCCAAAACTTACGATTACACTTCGGGCGTTATAAATACTGGTCACATATTAAGGTTAAAGGAAGGGAAAGTTGAGGCTAAAATTCGCCTATCATGCTGCCCTGGTGTTACCCATGCGTTTTACATGGTAGGCAATACTGCATTGCCCGAGATTGACATTTTTATTAAAACCGACATCAAACCAAATTCATTCACCGGTGCATACTATACACAGAAGAGTAATGGAAAAATCTCAAAAAGTATTAGTAGCATTGGCGGAGTTAAGTGCAGTCAAAATTTTTATATACTAGGTGTTGAGTGGAATAGCAATTACATTGTTTGGAGTATAAACGGAACCCCATACAAGATTGAGAAAAATCTTACACCCGATATGCCTATGTATTTGGTCTTTGCATCGAGCGTAAACAGCAAGATTGACGATTCTAAGTTGCCAGCTTATATGGAAATCGATTGGGTACGGTGCTGGTCGCCTTTAAAGTAGGAATTAATACCTTATTTATATAGGGCTAACCATTTAGGGTTAGCCCTTTTTGTTTACCAATCCCGATACTACCCTTAACTTTGTGATGGCATCCTCATTATAGGTTTTGGCGGAGTCAAATTCCCAGAGCCACTCCTGAACATAGGTTAAAAGCGATAAGTCGATATGGACGGTAGGACGGGTTGCAGTAAGGTTCCCTTGCTCATCGTAAAATTCTTCCATGATATCGGTAATCAAAAGCGATTTCGCTTTTAACAATGATTCCAGATGCTTTTGCTGAATGGTGCTGGCCAATTCAATGCACTGCCAATCGGTAAGAACTTTTTTATGCCTAAGAAATTCCATGGGAATATCGCTAAGTTGACTCAACAGGTTCAGCGATACCACAAGTTCGGCATTGCTGGCATAGGTATTTGCTTTGGAAACCAGATTTACTAAGGTGAAAAAATTTAAAAGCTTCAACCTAGTGGTTTGCAGGTATTGTATTAGACCGCCGGTAAGGTCGTGTGTTTCAAATTTGACCAGTGGATTGGATGAGTACTTGTTGACTATTTGCGCGGGATGAGCCAAATCAACTAGGGTTATGTTGATATTCCGCGAGAGCAGTTCTTCCATGGGAACATCGAGCAGCAATCCGCTTCCCAGAATGCAAACGCTTTGGGGTTTAAATTGCTCAACAGCGTCAACTATGGCTTGCCTCGATTTGCCGAGATGTTTTTCCCAACCCTCACGCTCGCGAACGTATCGATTGTAAATACCAATTTGCCCCGAGGTTAGCCCTAACTGGCGACTCCTTCGAGCCTTTCGTAATCTTTGTAAAACCATTCTGTTACACTAATCCATTTTGAGAACTGCCAGAAAAGCCTGTTGGGGAACCTCAACTGTACCAATCTGACGCATACGTTTCTTACCCTTTTTCTGTTTCTCCAGCAGTTTGCGCTTACGGGTGATATCACCGCCGTAACACTTGGCAGTAACATCTTTACGAAGCGCCTTAACGGTTTCGCGGGCAATAATCTTTGAACCAATGGCAGCCTGAATGGCTATATCGAACTGCTGACGCGGAATGAGTTCCTTCAGCTTTTCGCACATCTTTCGGCCAAATTCGTAGGCGTGATCCTGATGGATTAGCGACGAAAGCGCATCAACCATTTCGCCATTGAGCAGTATATCAAGCTTTACAAGTTTTGCTTCCTGGTAGCCATCCATTACGTAGTCAAACGAGGCGTAACCGCGTGATATGGACTTGAGCTTATCGTAAAAGTCGAAAACAATTTCGCTTAAGGGTAGCCGGAACGAAAGTTCCACCCTGTCGGAGGTAAGGAATATCTGGTTTTTCAGGATACCTCGCTTATCGATGCAAAGCTTCATAACAGCACCAAGGTATTCCGATTTGGTTATGATTTGAGCTGATATTACCGGTTCCTCGATATAGTCGATGGTGGTAGGGGACGGCAAGCCGCTGGGGTTATGAACCTCAACCAGTTCGCCTTTGGTGGTGTGAACCAGGTACGAAACGTTAGGAACGGTGGTTATAACGTCCATATCGAACTCGCGGTAAAGGCGTTCCTGAACAATCTCCATGTGCAGCAGCCCGAGGAATCCGCATCGGAATCCAAATCCTAATGCCAATGACGATTCGGGTTCAAAGGTGATGGAAGCGTCGTTTAGCTTCAACTTTTCGAGCGATGCTCGTAAATCTTCGTATTCATCGGCATCAACGGGGTAAAGGCCTGCAAACAGCATGGGTTTAACATCGGCAAAGCCGGCAATAGCGCTTTCGCAGGGGCGATTAACATGGGTAATGGTATCGCCAACTTTAACCTCATTGGATTCCTTGATACCCGAAATAATATAACCCACATCACCGGCACTAATGGAATCGCGGGGTTGTAATTTCAGACGGAGTATCCCTACCTCGTCGGCCTCGTACTCTCGGCCGGTATTAAAGAACTTTACCTTATCGCCTTTGCGTATGGTGCCGTTAAAAACCTTGTAGTATGCAATAATACCGCGAAATGAGTTGAAAACTGAGTCGAATATCAGGGCCTGAAGCGGTGCTTCAGGATCGCCTACAGGTGGTTTCACCCTGGTAACTATGGCCTCAAGCACCTTATCGACTCCCTGACCTGTTTTGGCACTTACCGGAATAATCTCATCGCGTTTGCAGCCAATCAAATCAACAATTTGATCCTTCACATCCTCAACCATGGCTGCATCCATGTCAATCTTGTTAACTACGGGAATAATCTCAAGGTCGTGGTTCAGTGCCAGGTATAGGTTCGATATGGTTTGAGCTTGGACTCCCTGGGTGGCATCAACCACCAGTAAGGCTCCCTCGCACGAGGCAATGGCACGTGAAACCTCATACGAGAAATCGACGTGGCCTGGTGTGTCAATCAAATTC
>Ga0078972_1012524_pt1 | contig 14531 bp, 13 predicted proteins | sample YelNatPaOPGAMG01_FD_67568 | JGI IMG/M metagenome (GOLD analysis project Ga0078972, IMG submission 67568) | Hot spring thermophilic microbial communities from Obsidian Pool, Yellowstone National Park, USA - OP-RAMG-01 (SPADES assembly) (version 2) | ecosystem: Environmental > Aquatic > Thermal... | reverse complement strand
TCCTACAACTCACACCGCAGGCGGCAATTGCTCTGCCTCGACCAGCTACGGTCAGATCCATCGTTGTAGTACTGGAGTACCGGTCGAATATCACACACCGGAACTCAATGTGCAGACCAGCCCGTGGAGCCGCGACCTTCGGTGTGCTGTGCGGTACACACGACACGCCGTCAAGCGTCAGGCGACGTAGTATAGGGGTTTATCCCCGTCGTCGTTCTCGGTCCTCACGACGCCCACAAGGCGCTATACTACACCGTGGTCGAGGCCGTCGACGCCGTCGAAACCGTCGACGCCGGATCGCGTCCGCGATGGTAAGCCGCTGTGGACGGTCACACTGCTCGACCGATGTTCTAGCAATCGGTACTACCTGGAAGCGCTGGCTGCCCTGAATACGGGACGGTCAGTGCGCCAATTAGTGGAGCCGGTGCGCCTCGAGATGGGCTTTGTAGGGACAGGCGACGAACTGGCGTCCAAGGAGAGCGATGACGCGATTCGGGCGATGCCGGAAGCAGCGCGGCAGCTTCGGATAGAGCTGGAGCTGGACAAGGGCACGCGAGGCCAATGGCTGACACAACAGGCAACCGCTACCTTCGTGAAGGATCGTCAACGTGGATACTCGTGAGCGGCCTGGGCGATCATGTCCAGGAGCTCCGCTGGTACCTGGCGACGGTCTATCCAGTGCTCCTCGGTGAACATGCGGCGGTCGAACTCTGCGGTGACCACTTCCTCGACAAACGGAGTGCCAGCTGCCACGCAATGCCCATTCATGTCCCAGATGTTGCTGTCGCCACAGCCCAAATGCTCGGGTGTGATGACTATCACGTTTGACCGCACTACCACCATTTTCAGCAAGGTCGCCAGGGCGGCTTGATTGTTTAGCACCATCACCCGGTGCTCCCAGAATGACACGCGGCGATCTCCGGTTGGGAAGCCCTCAGGCGGGATGCTGTTGAAATGAGGAGTGAAAAGTAGCCGTGCTCCTCGCCACCGCAGATATTGAGCTGGCTCGACAAAGGAAGTATCGTGGCAGATCACGACACCGAACTTGATCCCTTTGGCCTCGAAGACCGGTAGATCGAGGTCCGCCGCGTAGTACTTAGCGTCGTACTCAGTAAGGATCGTCTTGTGGTAGGTGCCCAGCAACTCGCCCTGATGAATCACGAGCTGAGTGTTGTAGATGCGGCCATCACGGCGCTCCGACATGCCGACCAGGATTACTGTGTTATGGGCGCTGGACTCCCTGATGAACTCGACAAGGGGCGGGTAATCGAGCGGAACCGAGCTTTCGACAATTGCCTGGGCTGAGTAACCCGAGAGGTAAGCCTCAGGAAAACAGAGGAAATCGAGATCGAGCCCGCGTGTCTGGCCGATCACCTCTCTGATCTTGGCCAGGTTGCGATGAAAGTCGTTGTCCGCAACGGGCCCTTGCCAGGTGCCAATCCTGATGCTCAGAGGATTCCTCCTGACCCAAAGTCTCGCCTTCGCCGCTCACTCCAGGCCGCCTGGTGGCAGCTCACTGGTTGAATGAGACACGCAAGGCACGGCTCCTCCTGAGTCCCTCAGTAGCGCCGTACCCAGGGCTCAGTGGGGAAGAGCCGTCCTTAGGACGCTCGCTCCTCGCGCGCTGCGCCGTGTCCCGTGTCGCTACGATGGGCCGCATGGAGATGCCGCCGCAGCCGGGTCTTGGCACTGACAGCGTAGCTCTGCGGGATGCACGCACCCCGCGATCATGTCTCTACTGGTGAGAAGTCCAGGACCTCATAGATTTCAGTGAATGCTTCCGCCATGTACGGCGCTTGCTGCTGAAACAGCGCCTCGTGTTCCGGATCGGCACTTAACCTCGCCAGGGCATCGTGCACCGCGGCCAGGGTTGGAAACTCACACTCCCAGATGAGGGTGCAAGACGGTTCTCGCCCGGCATAGGGCTGGCTGCGCCGCCCCTGAGGCAGATCAGGGCGGCGACGCTCCAGGGCTGCGAACTGGGCCTCAAGGGCCATGAATCTGGCTCGATCCGCCACAGCATAGCGTTGCACGAAACGCAGGATATATGTCATTTCTGTTCCCCTAGGTTGGGCTCCCTCAGCCACACCTCAGCAGCCGTGCAGCATTGCGCCACAATATCTTCTCACAGACCTGAGAAGGCAATTGTAGGCCATGCAGGGTGTACCCTTTCCGATTCCGCTTGAACGGAGGGTTGCTTTGAACCCCGCCAGTAATCAGGAAATCAAGGTGGGAGCGGAAGAACTGCACACTTGTCTCGACGTATCTCGCCTCTGGGTCCGCGTCGCCCAATGGTATCTCGCCGGGTTGATAGAGCGACTGTGCCTGCATGCCGGTCGGCACATTGGTGTCGTCGTAGATCATGTCCGTCCCGAGAAGGATGCGATCCTGGTACTCGATCATGAAAGCGCGGCTGTGTGCTGCTCGCCGCAATGAGCATCCGAGGATTGGCAAGCGGGCGGATATGTCATAGTACAAGTTCGGATAGGCGTCGAGGTCGTCAGCGGCGGCCTCGAGGCACTCGGACTTGGAACCAACATGGGGGCAGATGAAAGTAGTGTCCGGGTGCCGCGCAATCACCTCATTACGCTCGGCCAGCAACTCCTCTCGGCTTGGGTAGCCGCGACGATAGTAGGACCACCAGCCATACTCTCCGTAGAGCACGCCATTCCAGAAGTTGAACTCGTTGACTGGTTCCCAGAAAGCCGCCGGGTCAGCGGTATGGATCAGCACGGGAATACCCAGTTCCCCGGCCTTAGACCAGATGGGGTCGAAGGCAGGATCGTTGATGCGCCACAGCTGACCATCCGGCCGCCTGTACTCAAGGCCCAGGGCCTTGTAGATCTTGAGGCCGCGCATTCCTGCGCTGACGTCTTCTTCCATCTGCTTGGCGGCTGCCTGGGCGAAACCCGGTTCGTTGATGCGTCGCCAGTCTATGTTGCCGAAGACAATGAAACGCCCTTGATACCGGGCGAATAGCTCAAGGTGTCTGTTGAGAGTGTCGCCAAAACCATCATGCCACTCCAGCGTGACGCAGCAAGCCGTGCCACACCGGTCCATAACCTCTACTGCCAAGTGGGCGTATTGCGGCCAAACGTGCGTATGCGCGTCAATGGTTTTCATTGTGCGGCTTGCTTGCGCGCAAACAGCTGCGCCCTGGTCTCCAGACGCCAGGCTTCTGTCTTGGGGAAATCGGTGAAGCTCATGATTGGCCGTAGCAATTCATCATCGCGGTCCACGCCGAGGGTCTGCAGTAGGGCATAGTCTTGCAGAGCCTCCGCAATCACTTCCCAGCGTAGTGAGTCAACCGGCCCGTCGGGCCCGGGGTAGACGAGAAAGGAGTCGCCGTACACCCAACCTTTCTCCCAATAGCAGGAGTCCTGCACTGTGTAGGGGTCAATCAGGTTGCGCGTGAGTTCATGGTACCAGTAGTTGTAGCCCCAGTGTAGGTTGCCCAGGAACGGCCAGCGGTAGTAGAGAAAACCATGCATACCGATCTTGGCTAGAGGCGTGTCAAGCAGCCGGTTGAGGTACTTGCCGCGCGGGCCGACCGCATAATACACCCAGCAAGGGATGCCCTTGCGCACAAAGTCAAGGGCAGTCTGGATAGATGCGATGGGCATGTCCGTCAAGCCTTGCTGGGCAAACGTCGGGTCGGAGAGGGCATCCATCACCTTCATCCAAGGGGCCAGTTCACGTAGGACGGCGCGTGCCTGACGGTAGTTCTTCAGGTGCTGCTCTCCGTGAGGCTCGTCAGACAGGTGGAAGAACGAGCGCTCCAGTATCTGTTCCTCAGTGAGGAAGCGCCGCAGTTCCGGCAGGAACTGTGCCAGAAAAGTGCGGAAGGTGGGCGACGCGCTTGGCAGGCCTGGATCCCACAGCAGCTTCTCTTCGCGGCCCTGGCCCTCATAGACACGCAGCGGATGCTCCGCGCCCCACTGGGTGAAGAGATGGCACCACTCGTAGTAGGTAATGCCATGCCTGGCCGCTAGGCGAATGTAACGCCGGACATCTTGCCAGTCGAACTCATACACATCTGGTGCCGGGCGCCTGACCCTCAGAAGCTGCGTTGGCCGCTTTACCCCATCCAACGGCGGCGTGAACACCGGCACGTACAGTGTGTCCTGACCATGCTCCACCACATCGCGGATGTATCGTGACAGGATCTGCCATAGCCGGTCATCGAACAAATCGGTCTTGTACCAGTCGATGAGTGAGTCCACGTAGAACCAGTTTGTCACCGGGAAGCCGGCTCGCCTGTTGATCACCAGGTCATGCAGCCGGACCGTCACCACGTGTTCCTCCTGGTAGCCCCCTTCGGCTGATACCCTAACCGGCAGCCGATGCAACCCTGGGCGGGCATCCGGGCCAGGCTGGACGGTGATCCAGAAAGCGTGAGTCTCGTGGTCAGCTAGAAGGACGGTATCTTCCTCAAAGAGTGGGTCGGGCACATAGCCTGGGATAAGGCCTGCACCATCAGCATCCAGCGGACCCTCAACCACAGGCGTGTTGCGGTGCCGGACGGGGACATAGCCCACGCGCCGGACGCGTGCTTCCCAGTGATCCGGGGCCAGGACTTCTACACGGACAGGCAGGGGTTCGCCACTTTCGGTGTGCACCGCTACCTGGAAGCTGAAGCGTTCATTCAGCGCTGCCTCAATCGAGAGTGGCTGCGCCACCTTTGGTGGTGTGAGAGGGAAGTGGCGTACACGAGATGACGCGATCCACGAGTAAAGAGCCATGTGATCTTCTCCTACCGGAGATGCCTCTTCATCCCTTGATTCCGGTGAGCGAAATGCCCTCGATGAACGTGCGCTGAGCGAAGAAGAAGGCAATCACGATGGGTAACGTAACCACCGTGCTCACTGCCATCAGGTAGGGATAGGCCATGCGGCAGCTGCCAGCGCATTCGCCCGGTTCCTACCTCAAAATGGGTGAACCCGGCAACTGAGCGAGGCACGGCCACGCTCGACTGGGAAGCGAAGCGCCTGAAGATCGGGATAGCCAGGGCGGTCACAGCCGATTCTCGCCCCCGGCCAGCGGGCGGGTGGTACCATCGTAGTGGAGAACCCCGTTCACCCCTGCCGGCAGGGTAACACTGCCGCGCAACTGCCCCTGCTCCAGGTAGAAGTCGGCCTTGATCTCCCCGCGCGGGTGCACGAGCGTGCCGCGCACGCTGGTGAGCGGCCCCAGCTGCGGCCGGATCTCCACGCTGCGAAAGCCCGGGCTGGCTGGGCGGATGCCCAATATGGTAGCGAAGTAGTGGTACAGCGGGTGGGCTCCCCAGGCGTGGCAATCAGAGCGGCTCGGCTCGGGCATCTCGAAGGTGGTCTTGAAGCCCCGCTGCTCCAGTTCAAACCACAGCCCCAGGCGCTGGAAGAAGGCGTCAGCCTGCCCCAGCAGGCGGTAGGCCTCGAACAGGTAATGGGTGAAGTAGATGGTGGTGCGCTCGAGTTTCGGGTCCGACAGCAGCGCGGTCGCTACCTCATCGCGCCGCTCGGCGGTTAACTGCCCGCTCAAGATGGCCAGGCACTGGCTGTGCTCGCTGAAGCGCTGGTGGGCCAGGTCGTCGGCGAAGAGGTGGCGATCCGCTGCCCAGAAGGCAGCGGCCACGCGGTCGGCCAGTTCGGCGGCCAGGCGGCGGGCACGCGCTGCCAGTTCGCTCTCACCCTGGGCGGCTTCCAGTTCGGCCAGCATGGAGAGTGCCAAGACGAACTGCCAGTTGAGCGGCCCGCTCACACCGAAGTCGGCATCGGGCGGCTCGCCCCACTGCCAGGAAGGTACCCAGTCCAGGAAGTTCCAGCCATTCGGCGCCTGCAGCAGCCCTTCGTCGTTGATGAAGCTGGTGTAGCAGTCAATGACAGCGCGAACGCCCGGCATCAGGCTCTTGACGAAGGCGGCATCATCTCGCCAGAGCGAGTAGTCGTAGACCATGCCCACCCACCAGAGCGAGAAGGGCGGGATGACCTGTAGCACGCGGCTGGGATAGCGGGACTGGGTGAGCCCGCTCACCAGGCGCGATTGATCGAAGAGGCGTAGGGCTTTGCGCGGCAGGCGGTCGTCGCGTTCAATGGCATAGGTGGCCAGGCACTCGAGGCGGGTGTCGCCCACGTACTGAAGCTGCTCGTAGTAGGGGCAGTCCATGTAGGTCTCATGGGCGCACATCTGCAGAGCACGCACCATAATGGGCGCCGCCGCTTGGAGCCGCTGGTCGCTGGAGTGGAACTCGCTCTTCATGCCCAGGGGATAGTGCGTCTCGCGCAGGCGGAGCGCCTCGATGGTGAGTGGCTCATCAGCCACCTGTACCAGGACCTCCAGGTAGCGGCCAGCCTCCCACCAGAGGGTGGAGAACAGGCGCTGGCTGCCGCCATCAGGGAGGAAACGGTCGCCTACGCCGACGAAGTACTTGCCCTCGATCTCATTGCGGTTGCCCTTGCTGCGCGCCTCTGGTTGCTCGTACAGGGCCTCGGCCCAGAGCAGGCGCAGGCTAGAGCCTTTGCCACCCGAGGTAAGCAACTCGGGGAAAGCGCAGTAGTAGTTGCCGAGGTCAATGATTACGCGGCGAACAGTGCCAGCGGGCAGGGTGACACTGCCCTCACCAGAGAGCAGGCGGTTCCATGCGGCGACCTCGGAGGGCAGGCTGTCGGCGGCGCGCACGGCCTGGGCGTGAGTGTCCTCGCCCTGGGCAGGGGCGACATAGAGGGCGCGGCCGGCCTGAACGGTGTCCTCCAGCCGGTCAGGCAGGGTGGCGGGCTTCATCAGGTGCAAGGGTGGACGTTCGTTGCGGATGAAACCGTTGGCGCCCGGGTCGCGCTCGAGCACCGGCTGCCACCCTTGGCCCTCGCCGCGCTCCCACCCCCAGTCAAATTCCTCAGCGACGATTTCCAGCTTGGCGCCGGTGCCCCAGGCAACGCCCGCCGGGAGGAAGTGGTAGCCGGAGAGCAGCTTCGCCTCCCAGGGAGCATGGCCGGTGCCCAGCCGCTTGGTCCACTCGCCTTCAGTGGCGAAGATGAAACCCGGGTAGAGGGTCATCTGAGCGTAGGGGGCCAGGCTACCCAGTGACCACACCCTGGCCACGAGTACGTGCTCGCCCGCAGAGAGCGGCAGGTCGTAGGTCTCGTAGAACCAGTTGTTGAGGTCACCGCGCTCGCTGCCGCGGCCGACGCGCCGACCATCGAGGAATAGCTCGTAGCGCTCGTCGGCGCTGACATGGGCACGTACGGTGGCAGCAGCTTCCAGGCAGAAGCGCAGGCGGTAGGCGCTGACGAAGGGCGGCTGGCCAGCGCCGGGGCAGGCCACCCAGCTGCAGGGCCAGATGCCCCGTTCGATCCAGGGCTTGCCGGCATCGAGGCCGGTATAAGGGTCAGCAGTGATCATGGCACGCATAGGTCTACCCTCCAAGCTGTATCATCCAAATGGCGGCCAGGGCACCGGCTTCGAGGCACACGTCCAGGCCGTCTTGCGGAATGGCGAAAGTGTTGTCCCGTGCCCGGCCCCCTACTCACTTCGGTCCAGCACCTCGCGAACCTTGCGCGCAAGGGCCGTTCCGCTGAAAGGTTTCTCCAAGTAAGGTGCCCCTTCCGGCAACTGTCTTCCCGTGTAGCCGGAGACGAAAAGCACCTTGAGCCCCGGCCTCTCCTGGCGTAGGAGTTCGTACAGCTGTGGCCCGCTCAAACCTGGCATCACTACGTCCGATACAAGCAAGTCAAAGACCTGGCCCTCTTGCACAAGCTTGAGCGCTTCGGAAGGCGATGCTGCCTCCAGCACGTGGTAGCCGTACTGGCGCAGGCCACGGGAGACCACCTGCCGCACGGCTGCTTCGTCCTCGACAAGAAGTAGAGTCTCTGTGCCAGGGGCCGTCTTCTCTTCCTTTTCCTGCTGCGCTACCGTAGCGCCTTTTTCGGCCGCGGGGAAATAGACATCGAAACTCGTGCCCTTGCCGAGCTCGCTGGAAACGTGGATGTAGCCATCGTGCTGTCTGACGATGCCGTAGACCACCGCCAACCCGAGCCCGGTCCCTTTCTGTGGCCCCTTGGTGCTGAAGAAAGGTTCGAAAATGTGTTGTCGCACCTCTTCGCTCATGCCGGCGCCGCTGTCGCTTACCTGCAGATGGGCGTACCGGCCAGGCGCCATCTCTGGGTGCTCAGCGGCATGCTGCTCGTCCAGGAGAACGCCGGCAGTGCGGACTGTGAGTGTGCCCCCATTGGGCATAGCATCGCGGGCGTTAACCGCCAGGTTGAGCACCACCTGCATGATCTGAGTGGGATCGGCGTGCAGTTCTGGGAGCTCCTGGCCGAGCTCCAGGACGAGCTCGATATCCTCGCCGATCAGCCGGCGCAGCATCTTGGCCGTATCGCGCACCATGTCGTTGAGCGAGACCACCGCCTTTTTCAGTTCCTGCTGACGCGAGAAGGCAAGGAGCTGGCGCGTGAGCCCGTGGGCTTTCTCCACAATGTGACTGATCTCGGCAAGGTCCGCCCGCATGGGGGCATTCTCTGGTAAACTGTCGAGCGCGAGCTCAGCGTAGCCGGCGATGCCGGTGAGCAGGTTGTTGAAGTCGTGGGCTATGCCGGCGGAAAGGCGGCCCATAGCTTCCAGTTGGGCGGCCTGAGCCAACTGCCGCTCTAGTTTCAATGAACGCTCCTGCTCGCTCTTGAGGTCGGTCACATCCACCGCCATCGTGAAACGAACCAGGCGCCCGTCCGTCCAGGGTATAGCCCGATCATAGTGACGGTACCAGCGCCCATTGCGCTCATTCTGGACCAGCCAGACATGCGTCTTGCCTTGTTCGCGCAGGATCAGGCCGTTGGTACAGAAGGGGCAAGGTTCATTCAGGCCCTGGAGCGCCTCATAGCACCGGCGGCCAACGGCATCGGGGAAGATGCGCCTGCCTGCCTCGTTGAGGTACAGCACCTCGTATGTTTCGGGGTCGGCGACGTAGATCATCTCGCCGGGGGCGCTGATGATCTGATGTAGCGTCTGCTGGGCCTGCATGGCCTCCGTAATGTCGTACACTACACCGGCGAGGAAAGCGCGGCCGGCCAGCCGCAGGTGCCATGCCTCCTCACGCACCCAGACGACCCGGCCGTCACGGGCCAGGTAGCGAAACTCGATCCTGCCACCGCAGCCTTGTTGTCGCCAGCGGCTGAGCTCGTTCAGCACCCGCTGGCGGTCATCGGGATGCAGGCGTTCCTGACGTAACTGTGGGTTGGCTTGCCATTCCTGGCAGCTATAGCCCAGGAGGTGCTCGATATGCGGGCTGCAATAGGAGCAGTTGGCCTCCCCGCTTGGGCCGATCTCCTCAGTGTAGAAGACGGCGGGTAGGTACTGCAGAAGTTCACTCAGGACAAACGGTTCAAGGGCGTGCGCCAAGTGATGCTCTCCTATGGGTGTGTCATGCCTGGAGACCGCTGGTCTGAAAACGCTCTGGTCAGGGCACCAGGCGCAAGTATCGGTGATGGCCACCAGCGGGCATTCTAGTCCCGGCCAATCAGGCAGCACAATTGCCAGTATCCGCAGCGAATGCTAGGCCCTCCGCGCCAAGAGGGGTGCCTGATCCTGTGCTGCCCATATTTGGCAGTCCCCCACTATGCCTGTAGGCTTACATCGCGGTCGAACGGAGACGAGTATACGCCCGAGGTTATCGTTTCTCGAACCGCGATGCTCTGCTGCGCAATTAGCGCTGGTACATGTGCTACGGCGCTTGCCACCTCATCTGCGTCCTTGCGGCGCGAGCGGCATCCACTGAGGGCCGGCTATATTGCACCCTCAGCGCGGATGAAGCACTGCCACCCCTGGGGTGCAGCTTGCCACTTCTGCCGGAGCCAAGTAGCATTTCCCTGACCAGCGTGGGAGGGAAAATGAGCAGGGTGTACAAACTGCCATTAGTGTTAGAGCAGCAACCGGAGGGAGGGTATACCGTCACCTGCCCATTGATACCGGAGCTGGTGACGGAAGGGGAGACCATCCAGGAAGCGATAGCCAACTCCGGCGATGCCCTGGCGGCTGTCATTGAGCTGTACCAGGACCTGGGGCGCCCACTGCCAGCGGCGCTCCAACCTATCCCTACTCATGAGAAGTTCCTTGTCGAAGCAGCGGTGGCTGTGGCTTGAAATACCGCGACGTAGCACGCAGGCTGGAGGCGCTGGGCTGCAAAGAGCTGCCAGCGCGTTCGCCTGGTTCCCACCGGAAATGGGTGAACCCAGCAACTAAGCGAGGCACGGTTATACCCGACTGGGGAGCGAAAGACCTGAAGATCGGGACACTCAGGGCTGCCACCAAGTAGTCGAGCAGTGTCGCGCCCATAATCCCGCCCTCCGCCGCACCTACGCGCCCGCGCTCACGCTCTCGAGCGGGGCGAACTGAGCCCGGTACAGGCGGTAATAGAAGCCATGCCGGGCGATCAACTCCTCATGCTTCCCCTGCTCCACCACCCGGCCATGGTCAATCACCAGGATCTGGTCCGCGTTGCGGATCGTGCTGAGGCGGTGCGCGATCACGAAGCTGGTGCGCCCCTGCATCAGGCGCAGCATCGCTTCCTGAATGTGCACCTCCGTGCGTGTGTCCACACTGCTCGTGGCCTCGTCGAGCACCAGGATGCTCGGGTTCGCGAGGATGGCCCTGGCGATTGCGAGCAATTGCCTCTGCCCCTGGCTGAGGTTGCTGGCGCGCTCGCTGAGCACGGTGGCATAGCCCTGGGGGAGCCGCTCGATGAAGATGTCGGCGTTGGCCAACCGCGCCGCCTCGAACACCTCCTGATCGCTGGCATCCAGCCGGCCATAGCGGATGTTTTCCATCACCGTGTCGGCGAAGAAGAAGGAGTCCTGGAGCACGGTGCCCAGCTGCTGGCGCAGGCTATCCTTCTTGAGTTCCCGAATGTCGTGGCCATCCACGCGGATAACCCCATGCTCGATTTCATAGAAACGGGAGAGGAGATTGACGATTGTCGTCTTGCCGGCGCCGGTCGGCCCGACCAGGGCGATGGTCTCCCCGGGCCGCGCATGCAGGCTCACATGCTCCAGGACCGGCTGCCCGGGTTCGTAGCCAAAGCACACGTCCTCGAAGACCACGTCGCCGCGCACGCGCTCCAGGGCAATCGCCCCAGGGGCATCCTCGACCTCGGGAGCTTCATCCATGATGGCGAAGACTCGCTCCGCCCCGGCCAGCGCCCCCTGGATGGAGTTGTACAGGTTGGCCACCTGGTTCAGGGGCTGGCTGAGTTGGCGTGCGTAGTTCAGGAAGATGGCGATCGTGCCAACAGTGGCCTCGTTATGTAGAGCCATCCAACCACCAGCCCCGGCGACTATGGCATAGCCGGAGTTGTTCACCAGGTTCATCAGCGGGCCCATCACCCCGGCGAGCGTCTGTGCTCTAGTCGCCGCTCGGCGCAGGCGCCGGTTCTCGCCCTCGAAACGGGTTATCGCCTCCTGCTCCCGCACATAGGCCTTGACCACCCGCTGGCCGGTGATGCTCTCCTCTATGCTGCTGTTCAGCGTGCCCAGGGACTCCTGCTGGGCGCGGAAACTCTCGCGCGAGGCGGTGGCAACGCGCCTGGTGATGAGCGTCATCACGGGAATGGTGAGCATGCTGACCAGGGCCAGGCGGATGTTGATGGCGAGCATCGCCACCGTCACGCCCGTCAACGTCAAAATGCTGGCGATGAACTGGGTGAGGCCCTCGCTGAGGACGTTATTGACGTTGTCAATATCGTTTGTCAGCCGGCTCATCAACTCCCCATGCAGGGTGCGGTCGAAAAAGCGCAGCGGCAGGCTCTGCAGTTTGGCGAACAAATCGTTGCGCAGGTCGCGCACCACGTGCTGGGTGACCCTGGCCATAGCCACTGTCTGCAGCCCTGTGGCGGCCGCGCCGGTGACGTACGCCGCCAGCATCGCCAGGGCGAAGCGCCCCAGCAGCGGCAGGTCGCCCTTGAGCATCGCCCTATCCACTGCCCTGCCCATCAGGTATGGACCAGCCAGCCCCATGGCCGTGCTCACCATTACCAACAGGAAAACGACGACTAAGGCGAGGCCCTGCTTACGTAGGTACCGCCATAGCCTGAGCATGGTGCCGGCGGCGTCTTCGGCCCTCACAACCGTCCCCGGCATGTGCCGCGGGCCGAACATGGGCAGCGGCGCCTCCTTGGCAGGGCGCGGGTTCGCCTGGGTCATGCTTTCACCTGGGCGGCTGTCAGGGGCAGTGGCGCACGATGGGTCCGGGCCTCGCCACCTGCCTCGTAGCGGGCGCAGGATAGCAAGCGCAAGTCCCCGGGCCTGATCTCACTCATCTGCCACTCCGTTCCCCAGTTGCAACTCATAGATCTGCCGGTAGATCGAGCTGGTCTGCATCAACTCCTGGTGCCGGCCCAGGCCGACTATCCGGCCGGCGTCGAGCACCACGATCTGGTCCGCCCGCAGGACGCTGCTGATGCGCTGAGCGATGACAAAACTCGTGCAGGGCCCACTGCTACCACTGCCCCGCCTCAGTTCGGCCAGCGCCTCCTGGATCTTGATCTCCGTCTCCAGGTCCACCGCACTCGTACTGTCGTCCAAGATGAGCACGGCCGGCCGGCAGATGAGGGCGCGAGCGATCGCCAGGCGTTGCTTCTGGCCGCCCGACAGGTTCACCCCGCGCTGGCCAAGCTGCGTGTCGTAGCCATCCGGCAGGCTGCTGATGAAATCGTGCGCCTGGGCTGCCCTGGCCGCCGCCTCCACCTCCTCATCCGTCGCATCGGGGCGGCCGTAGCGGATGTTATCCCGGATCGTGCCCGAAAAGAGCACCGACTCCTGCAGAGCGATGCTGACAGAGCGCCGCAGGACGTCGCTGCGGATGTCACGCACGTCCACGCCGTCAAGGGTCACCCGGCCGGCAGTGACATCGTAGAAACGAGGGATTAGCTGGACAAGGGTGGACTTGCCCGAGCCGGTGGCACCGAGGATGGCCACCATCTGCCCGGGCTCGGCGACCAGGTTGATGTCCTCAAGCACGCGTCCGTCGCCATAGCCGAAGCTGACGTGTTCGAACTCGACGCGCCCACGTGGGCGGAAATCCGCCAGGGCACCGGGACGGTCCTTCACCTCCGGTTCCATGTCCAGGACTGTCACGATCCGCTCGGCCGAGGCCTCGGCTCGCGAAACTCGGATTAGTAGCAAGGCGACCATGATCAGGTTGCCCAGCATCTGGGCGAGGTAGTTGACGAAGGCGAGCACCTGCCCGACGAGCAGCCCGTGTTGCACAACCTTGATGCCGCCGTACCAGATGACGGCCGCCACGCCCAGGTTGGTGGTCAGCATGATAAGGGGCATGGTGATCGCCATCAGGTTCGCCACGCGCAGGTTGTTGGCTACCAGGTCTTCGTTCGTGTCCCGGAACCGGCGCCATTCATGCTGGCCGCGGACGAAAGCCTTCACCAGGCGTATGCCGGCGAGGTTCTCCTGGGCGATGGTGTTGAGCCGGTCCAGGGTGGCCTGAACGCGCAGGAACAGGGGAAAGGAGCGGCGGATGCCCCAGGTGAGGATGCCCAACAAGACCGGCACGAGGACGACAAACAGGAGCGCGAGTTGAGGGCTCGTCACGATAGCCATGATCAGGCAGCCGATGGTGAGCAACGGCGTTCGCACGAGGATGCGCAGCATCACCTGGATGACATCCTGTATCTGGGTGACGTCGTTAGTCAGGCGCGTGATCAGGGGCCCGGTGCCCAGGCGGTCCAGGTTGGCGAAGGAGAATGCCTGCACCTTGGCGAAGAGGGCGCTGCGCAGGTCGGTGGCGGCCGACGTGGCGGCGCGCACTGCCGCCACCGTGCAGCCGACGCCGCCGATCAGGCCGATGAAAGCGAAGCCCACCATGAGCATGGCCGTGTGCAGGACCACGGGCATGTCCAGCCGCGCGATGCCGACGTCCACGATATGCTCCATCAGGTACGGCTGTGTCAGGTCCATGACGACCTCGAGGAGCATGAACAATGGCGCAAGCACCGCCAGGGTGCGGTAGGGGCGCAGAAAGGCGAGGATCCTTCTCAGCGAATGCATGGGGGTAGCTATGACCCAATCACCGGCACAACGGCAAAGCTAATCGGCTCTGCGAGTTTAGCCGTCCGGCCAGCGCCGGTCAAGGGAGCGCACTCATCCACCGGGAACGGCACCGCACGGGCATGGTTCACTCAAATGATAGCGGCACCGAGGGAGACATGCGCGCGAGGGCCGAGGCGGCCAGACCAATGTGCCGCGACTGTCCGGAAGCGATGCAGGGGCGATAGGCCGCCGCCGAACAAGAGGAGCGGACGTCGCCAGAGGCTGCAGCGAGATCGCCGCCATTCTCGGCAAGACTCAGCTCGCTGTCCCTGATGCCTTCGGGCGTATTCTCCCAACGGCAGCGAGTTCCTCAATGACCATCTCCTGCGGTTCTAGCAGGAGTGGCTGCCTGGACTAACCTGGTCCAGGAGCTGCCCCTAACTGGACCGCCTGTGCGCCACCAGCGAGCCAGTCAAGGGCAGCCTGCTCGAGCAACGCCAGAGCCTCAACCCGAGGCAAGAG
>Ga0078972_1012523_pt1 | contig 14533 bp, 8 predicted proteins | sample YelNatPaOPGAMG01_FD_67568 | JGI IMG/M metagenome (GOLD analysis project Ga0078972, IMG submission 67568) | Hot spring thermophilic microbial communities from Obsidian Pool, Yellowstone National Park, USA - OP-RAMG-01 (SPADES assembly) (version 2) | ecosystem: Environmental > Aquatic > Thermal... | reverse complement strand
CCCCGACGACGTTGGTGTGGTCGATCAACAGCACGCGCGTGGCGCCGATGAGGGCATCATCGATGGTCTCCGCAGGCCGCTGGACTACTCCCTCGCGGGAGAAGAAGATGGTCCGCTGGGCGGTCGAGAGTTCCACGAGCACGACCGACTGGGTGGGCCGGGCACCGGGGCGACGCAAGGCGGCGGAGCAATCCACGCCCTCATGTGCGAACTGCTCCAGGGTAAAGTGCGAGAGGTCATCGTCGCCCAACACGCCGCAGTACCCGGCTCTGGCGCCCAGGCGAGCGGCCGCCACCAGCGCCGTGCCGGCGAGCCCCCCTCCCTGGCGCTGACGCAGCTTGACCTGCACCTTGCTGCCGTAGGGAGGGTAGTGATCCACATAGACCAGGTCGTCGACCGAGACGACGCCAAAACCGAGGACGTCCCAGCGCTTCTCCATGGCGGGGATTATACTCCGCGGCACGGCGGCGGCGAAATCGAGGCGCCCTCGCGTACCTCTGCTGGCTGTCATTGCGAGCACGTTCGCTGGCTGCTCAGAAACTTCGGCCGTCGCCGGACCAGGGACCGGGCTACACGCTCCGCGGCTACCCGGTGCGAAACCTGCACCCAGGGGCTGGGCCGGGAGCGGGCGCAGCTCGAGACCCGGCTGCCACCCCTGGCCACAAGTCTCTTCACCTGCCCCAGGGCTGCGCGAGCCCTGGAGTACGGTTGATGACATTCCCTGCGCAGGCCCGGAGCTGAAAGTGACTGTGCTCATGAGCGGCGTGTTGCATGACGCTCCGGGCTGAGAATGGCGCCGCTTGGCACAGGGTTCTGGGAACCCTGAGGTACTCAGTGTGAACTCTGCGCAGCAAGGATAGCCCTCGGCTGCCCCCTGCGCTCCAGGCTTGACCCGTGGGGGATGGCAGGCTATCATGCCCACGGTTCCACCTTTCAGGCCACTCTTGGCCGGCGCGGAGCGTGTGCGTGACGCTGAAGGGCTATGTCGGCTCATCCGAACAGCGCCCCCGATGGGGGTTGGGAGATCTCCTGATCCTGATCGCCGTGGCAGCCCTGATCTACGGCGCGCTGCGCCTGGCCTTTGGTGCGCCGCCCGAGGTGACCGGGCCAGCGATCGATCTGGCTCCCCAGGCCTTGCCCTACTATGCGGCGCTCTCGGTGGGCCGCATGGCGGCGGCCTACCTGCTCTCCCTTTTCTTCTCCCTGGCCTACGGCTATGCCGCCGCGCGCTACCGCACGGCGGAGCGCGGGTTGATTCCCCTGCTCGATGTGCTGCAGAGCGTGCCCATCCTTTCCTTCTTGCCCGTGGCCCTGCTCAGCCTGAGCGCCATCCTGCCCGAAGGGGTGGCCGTAGAGCTCTCGTCGATCTTTCTCATCTTCACGAGCATGGCCTGGAACCTGGCGTTCAGCGCCTACCAATCCTTCTCCACCGTGCCCAAGGACTTGGTCGAGGCAGCCCAGATCTTTCAGCTTCACCCCTGGCTGCGCTTTCGCCTGGTCGACCTGCCCTTCGCCATGCGGGCACTGGTCTGGAACAGCATGCTGAGCTGGGCTGGGGGCTGGTTCTTTCTGATGGCAGCCGAGACCTTTTCGGTGGGCCGCCGCGATTTTCGCCTTCCCGGGCTGGGCTCATACCTCCAGGCGGCCGCTCAAGCGGGCGACAACCGCGCTGTGGCCTGGGGGCTGGTAGCCCTGATCGCCACAGTAGTGGCGCTGGACCAGATCCTCTGGCGCCCGGCGCTGGCGTGGGTCGAACGCTTCCGCATCGAACTGGTCGAGTCGGAGGATGCGATGCGTTCGTGGCTCTACGAGGCGATCTCTCGGGCCTGGGTGGTCGAGTGGGCTCTGACCCACTTCTGGGGACCGCTGGGCGATGCCTTCGATGCGGCCCTGGGCCGGCTTCGCCCGATTCGCGGCGCGGGCCCCGCACCCAGGGCGCGCCGTCGCCTTGGCTGGGTGGTGATCCTGTTGCTGCTGGCGGGGCTCGGCGTCGCGGCGGTGAGCGCGGTGCGCTTCCTGACCCAGGTGCCCCTCGGCCAGTGGCAGGTCATCGTGTTGGCTGCGGGGGCGACGGCGCTGCGGGTGGCCATTTCCCTGGCTATCGCTGTGCTGTGGACGGTGCCTGCCGGCGTGGCCATGGGCACCAACCCACGCATCTCGCGCGTTGCCCAGCCGGCAGCGCAGGTGGTCGCTTCGATCCCCGCGACGGCGCTTTTCCCGGTGTTTGTGGTGGCGCTCATCACCGTGGCCGGAGGGCTGAATGTGGCGGCTGTGCTCTTGATGCTCCTCGGCACACAGTGGTACGTGCTCTTCAACGTCATGGCCGGGGCTTCCTCGATCCCACGGGACCTGTACTACACCTCGGCCACCCTCGGCCTGGGCCCGCGGCTCGAGTGGAGCACGCTGATCCTGCCGGCCCTGTACCCCTACCTCATCACCGGCATGATCACGGCCAGTGGCGGAGCCTGGAATGCCAGCATCGTAGCCGAGTATGTGCAGGTGGGCGGCAGGGCGTATCAGGTGCTGGGCATTGGCGCCCTGATCGCCGACGCCACCGCGCGTGGTGACTTTGCACTGCTCTTCGCTGCCACCCTGGTGCTGATCATCGTCGTCGTAGCCATCAACCGCCTGCTCTGGCGCCAGTTGTACGTGCGGGCGTCGGAGCGATTCAGGTTCGATTAGAGGTTGTCAGTGGTCTCTGGTCCGTGGTCAGTTGTCGGTGGTCCGTGGTCGGGGCTCGGCCCATCTCCATGCGGGCATGCGACGGGCGACAGGGAACTGACCGCGGACCACCGACGGAGAAGCAAGGAGCCGTGTGAGTTCGCGCGATATCCTCGTCGAGGTGCGCAACGTCAGCAAGACGTACGGCCGGGAGCCGCGGCGCTTTGTCGCCCTGGAGGGGATCAACCTGAGCGTCCGCCGGGGCGACTTTGTCGGCGTGCTGGGGCCATCGGGCTCGGGCAAGTCGACGCTGCTGCGCATCATCGCCGGGCTGACGCCCCCCAGCGATGGAGTGGTGCTCTACCGCGGGCAGCCGCTCGTGGGGGTGAACCCTCATGCCACCATCGTCTTCCAAACTTTCGCTCTCTTCCCCTGGCTGACGGTGCTGCAGAATGTGGAGGTCGGCCTGAGGGCACGTGGCGTGCCTGAGGCCGAGCGGCGGCCGCGCGCGCTCGAGCTGATCGACCTGGTGGGCCTCGACGGCTTCGAGTCGGCCTACCCACGCGAACTCTCCGGGGGCATGCGCCAGAAGGTGGGCTTTGCGCGCGCCATGGCCGTGGAGCCGGAGTTGTTGTGCCTCGACGAGCCCTTCAGCGCCCTCGACGTGCTCTCGGCTGAGGCACTGCGCGGCGAGCTGTTGGAGCTGTGGCTGAGCCACCGCATCCCCATCCGGGCCATCCTGATGGTCACCCACAACATCGAAGAGGCGGTGCAGATGGCCGACCGCATCGTGGTCATGGATGCGGGCCCCGGACGCATCATTGGTGAGGTGCCCGTGCGGCTGAAACACCCGCGCCATCGCAAAGCGGCCGACTTTCAGGCTACGGTGGACCGCATCTACGCCCTGGTCACCGGAGAAACGCCGGCGCCTGCCGCGGTGCTGGGCACGGAGCCGGGCCAGCCCGGGCCCACCGTGGCCCTGCCCCGAGCGGATCTGAACGCCGTCGCCGGCCTGACCGAAGAGGTGGTGGAAGCCGGCGGCCGCGAGGACCTCTACCGCCTGGCCGATGCGCTGAACTATGAGCTCGACGACCTCTTGCCGGTGGTCGATGCCGCCGAAATCCTCAACTTTGTGCGCACCGAGCGCGGAGATATCGTCATTACCCCCCTGGGCGAGACCTTTGCCGAAGCGAGCATCCTGGCCCGCAAGGAGATCGTCGCCGCAAGGGCGCTGCGCCTGCCCACCATCCGCTGGATCTATGAACGCCTGCAGGCCGACCAGGACCACCGGCTGCCCTACGCCTACTTTCTAGAGCGCCTGCGCGCCGATTTCGGCGAGTATGCCGACGAACAGCTCGATACAGCCATCAACTGGGGCCGCTACGCCGAAATCCTCGCCTTCGACGACGCCACCGATGAGCTGTTCCTGGAGGAGCCAGTGCCGGTGTAGCGGGTGGCGTCCGCCGTCAATACCCGACCGCACAGCCATCCTTGCGCGGGTCCGACCCGCCCTGGAGCACGCCGGTCTCGGGGTCGATGCGGATGATCTGGCCACCGCCCATGGTGCCGGGGGCAGCGTTGGTGGTGACGGTGTGGCCTCGTTTCTCCAGGGCCAGGCGGGTCATGTGGGCGAGGCCGGCCTCGAAGGCTACCTGGTTCCCCTCGGTCCAGCGGAAACGGGGCGCGTCGAGGGCCTGCTGCACGTCCATGCCCCAATCGAGCAGGTTGCAGAGCACCTGCACCTGGCCCTGCGGCTGCATGAACCCGCCCATGACGCCAAAGCTGAGCACGAGCTGCTCGCCTCTGAAGAGGAGCGCCGGGATGATGGTGTGGTAGGGGCGCTTGCCAGGGGCGATACAGTTGGGGTGGGCCGGGTCGAGCGTGAAGAGGGCGCCGCGGTTCTGCAGGGCGATACCGGTGCCGGGCACGACCAGCCCCGAGCCGAAGGGCTCGTAGAGGCTGTTGATGAACGAGACCGCATTGCGCTGCTCATCGACCACGGTGAGGTACACGGTGTCGGCGTGGGCGCCGGGCAGGCCCTTCGCTGCGCTCGAGGGCAGGCCCTTCGCTGTGCTCGAGGGCAGGCCGGGCTCGTACCCGGGCGCGGCCTGCGACAGGTCGATCTGCGCCCGGCGGCGGGCCAGGTAGGCGGGGTCGAGCAGGCCGTCGGCCGGCACCGGGGCGTGGCAGGGGTCGGCCAGGTAGTGCAGGGCGTCGGCGAAGGCCAGCTTGATGGCCTCGATCTGCAGGTGCAGCGGCTCGGCAAAGCCCCACTTCATGGCGCCAAGGTCGAACCCTTCCAGGATGCCGAGGGCCTGCAGGGCGACGATGCCCTGGCCGTTGGGCGGGCACTCCAGCAGGCGGTGGCCGCGATAGCCGATCTCGATGGGGGCGTCCCAGGTGGAGGCGTGGGCGGCCAGGTCTTCGGCGGTGAGCAGCCCACCTTTGGCCTGCACGTAGGCGGCGACGCGACGCGCGATCTCACCGCGGTAGAACGCCTCGCTGCCGCCCTCGGCGATCGTTTCGAGGGTGCGGGCCAGGTCGGGTTGGCGGAAGAGCTGGCCGATGCGCGGCGCCTTGCCGCCGATCAGGTAGGTGGAGGCGGCGCCCTCATCCTGGCGCAGCTTGCTGGAGGCCTGGGCCCACGTGCGGCCGATGACCTCGCTGACCGGAAAGCCCTCGCGCGCATAGTGGATGGCCGGCGCGAGCACCTCGGCCAGGCTCATCGTGCCGTGCTCGCGCAGCAGGGCTTCCCAGCCGTGCACCGTGCCCGGCACGGTCACTGCAAGGGGGCCGGTCGAAGGGATGCGGCCGCCGCGACAGAGCGCGGCCACGCGCTCGGGCGTGGCCGCGGCGGGGGCACGGCCCGAGGCGTTGAGCGCCCGCACGCGGTGCTCCTTCGCCAGGTAGAGGAGCGCAAACGCGTCGCCGCCCACCCCGGTCGACATCGGCTCGACCACGTTGAGCACCGCCGCCGTGGCCACCGCAGCGTCGACGGCGTTGCCACCCTCCTGCAGGATGCGCAGGCCCGCCTGGGCCGCGAGCGGCTGGCTCGTCGCCACCATGCCACGGTTGGCCATGACCACGGAACGCCGCGAATGGAAGGCAAAGGCCATGGTGCCCACCTCCTTATCTCTGCTCCTATGGGGCCACCTGCGGGCAACAGACTCGGGTGGTTCCCCGGCCGGCGGAACCGGGCTACACGCTCCGCGCCTGCCCGGTACGTACCCCCCCACCCAGGGGCTGAGCTGGAATACTAGAGATTAGGCGCAAAGGCGGCTGGCGTCAACAAGCAACGCGATTCCGGCGCTTGGCCTCATTATGGTATAATCCCCCGGGCATGGGCTTGCTGCCCCTACCTTTTCCTCGGGGGGGACCCTCCCCGCCATGGTAATGGAGGTTCTACGCATGTCGCTCAGCCTCGAGTGGCGCCACCGCGTGGATCGCTGGCGCCAGGAGCTTCCCCAGCACTTTTACCGTCCGCTGGGCCGCATTGAAATGGCCGGCTTTACCACCTTCGAACCATTGTCGCCCGAGGAGGCGGCGCGCCGCACCTTCCGGCCCATGCCCGCCGGCACGTCCTGGGGCGCCAAGTGGGAGTACGCCTGGCTCAAGGGCGAGGTCGTCCTGCCCCAGGAGGCGGCAGGCCACCGCGTCGTCGCGCGCATCGACCCGGGGGCCGAAAGCGCGATCTTTGTGAACGGGATCCTGCGCGGCGCCCACGACCGGCAGCACACCGAGATCACCCTGGCGCAGAGCGCGGCGCCCGGCACGCGTTACGAGATTCTGGCCGAGGCCTATGCCGGCCACGGCCCGATGGTCAGCAGCGCCGGCCCCACCCCGCCCTGGCGCGAGACGGTGCCCGAGCCCGGCCCTACGCAGAAGGTCATGGGCGAGTGCAGCTACGGCATTTGGGAGGAGGATGCCTACCAGCTCTGGATCGACGTGGAGGCGCTCTGGGGCCTGCGCGACTCGCTCGACCCCGAGTCGTTGCGCGTGGCCGAGATCGACCGGGCGCTCCGCGACATGACCGTGATCGTCGATTTCGAGCTGCCGCAACCAGAGATGATGGCTACTATCCGCGCAGCCCGCGAGCGCCTGAAACCGGTCTTGGCCTGTTTCAACGGCTCCACGGCGCCGCTGATGTTCGCCTTTGGGCACGCCCACCTCGACGTGGCCTGGCTCTGGCCCCTGCAGGAGACCGAGCGCAAGATCGGCCGCACCGTGGCCAACCAACTGGCGCTGATGGAGGAGTACCCCGAGTATCGCTACCTGCAGAGCCAGGCGCATCTCTTCCGCATGCTGAAGGCGCGCTACCCCGAACTGTATGCGCGCGCGCAGCAGGCCGTGCGCGAGGGCCAACTGATGCCCGAGGGCGGCATGTGGGTGGAGGCCGACACCAACCTCGCGGGCGGCGAGGCGCTGATCCGCCAGTTCGTGCATGGGAAACGCTTCTTCAGAGAAGAGTTCGGCGTCGAGAGCGAGTTGCTTTGGCTGCCCGACGTCTTTGGCTACTCCGGCGCCCTGCCGCAGATCATGCGCGGCTGCGGCATCCGCTACTTTGCCACCGCCAAGATTTTCTGGACCTACAACGGCGGCGACCCCTTCCCCTACAACACCTTCACCTGGGAGGGGATCGACGGCTCGACGGTGCTGGCGCACCTCTTCACCGAATACAGCTCGCGCACCGACCCGCGCACCGTCATCCAGCGCTGGAATGAACGGGTGCAGAAGGACGGCATCTCCACGCGGCTCTTGCCCTTCGGCTTTGGCGATGGCGGCGGCGGCGCCACCCGCGACCACCTGGAACACGTGCGCCGCCTGCGCGACCTCGAGGGCGCTCCCCGGGTGATCATCGCCTCGCCCAACGACTTTTTCCGCGACCTGCAGGTGCGCGGCGTGCCCGAGGCGCGTTATGTGGGCGAGCTCTACTTCCAGGCCCACCGTGGCACCTACACCTCGCAGGCGCGCACCAAGCGCGGCAACCGCAAGAGCGAGCTGGCCCTGCGCGAAGCCGAGCTGTGGGGCGCGGCTGCGGCAGCCCTGGCTGGCTACGCGTACCCATACCCGCGGATGGATGAAGCCTGGAAGTTGCTCCTCCTGCACCAGTTCCACGACATCCTGCCCGGCTCCTCGATCCACCGCGTCTACGAGGAGGCTGAGGCGGCCCACGCCAGCGTGCAACGGCAGGCGCGGGAGGTGGCCGGTGAGGCCATGGCGCGCCTGACGGGTGGCGGCGAGGGCCTGACCGTCTTCAACTCGCTCTCCTGGCCGCGCACGGCGCTGGTGGAGTTGCCGGAGGGCTGGGCCGCCGCGGCCGATGCCTCCGGCCAAGGCCTGCCCGTGCAGGGGGTGGAGGGCAGGCTGTGGGCCGAGGTCCCCGTCCCGCCCTGCGGCTGGGCCACCATCGTCCCCTCTCCCCAGGGGGGAGAGGGCAGGGTGAGGGGGGAAACCCTCGCTGCGCAGGCCCTGCCGCCCGCTCCCTCTCCCCAGGGGGGAGAGGGCAGGGGTGAGGGGGGAGTGTTGTACGAGCGGCCATCTGCCGCCCTCGGGGCACGAGCCGAGTGCGCGACTCGCCATGGCGCGGAGCTCCCCCTCACCCTACCCCTCTCCCCCACGGGGGAGAGGGCACAGGCCTACCTGCCGACCCGACCCTCTCCCCAGGGGGGAGAGGGCAGGGTGAGGGGGGAAACCCTCGACGCGCAGACCCCGCCCTCCGTCCCCTCTCTCCAGGGGGGAGAGGGTGCAGCCGCTGTGCTCGAGAACGAGCTGCTGCGCGTCGAGTTCAACGCCCTGGGCGAGATGACCCACATCTTCGACAAAGAGACCGGGCGAGACTGGGCGGCCGGCCCCTGCAACAGCTTCCGCATGTACAAGGATGTGCCCACCTCCTTCGATGCCTGGGATATCGACAGCCAGTATTCCCTGACGCCGCTGGAGCTCACCGAGCGCGCCGAGTTCGAGCTGGTGAGCAAGGGGCCGCTGGTGGCCCGCCTGCAGGTGCGCCGCCGGCTGCACCAGTCGACCATGGTCCAGGAGATCAGCCTGCGCCGCGGCAGCCGCCGGGTCGACCTGGCCACGGCCATCGACTGGCAGGAGCGCCACAAGCTGCTCAAGGTCAACTTCCCCGTCACCGTCCACGCCAACGAGGCGGTGCACGAGATCCAGTTCGGCCACGTGCGCCGGCCCAACCATGCCTCGCGCCCCTTCGACGCCGACCGCTTCGAGGTGTCGAACCACAAATGGTCGGCGCTGGTGGAGGAGGGGCGGGGCTTTGCCGTGCTCAACGACTGCAAGTACGGCCTGAACGTGGATGGCAACAGCATCAACCTGACACTCCTGAAATCGGCCCTGGCTCCCGACATGACCGCCGACCGCGGCAGGCAGGAGTTCACCTACGCCTTCTACGCCTGGAACGGGCCGTTCGCCGAGAGCGGCGTGGTGTGCGAGGCGTACGACCTGAACTGCCCCATACTCACGGCGACCGGCGCGGCGGGCGAGCGCTCGCTCTTCGCGCTGGATGCGCCCAATGTGGTGATCGAAGCGGTCAAGCCGGCCGAGGACGGCTCGGGCGACGTGGTGCTGCGCCTCTACGAGGCGATGCGCACCGCCACCCACTGCACACTCACGACGACGCTCGATGTGCAGCACGCTGCGCAGACGAACATGCTGGAAGAGGTGGAGGCGCCGCTCGCCTGTGAGCGGGGCCGCATCGCGCTGGACTTCCGGCCCTTCGAGATCAAGACCGTGCGCCTGGCCATTGTGCCAAGCCGTGTAAGCCCGTAGAATAGTCCCTTGTGAGCGTCGCCGGCTGCGAGCCTGGGGCTGTGCGGGGGCGAGTCTGGCGACGTGCGGCTGCAGCCCAAGGGGTGTGCTCCGGCTGCGAGCGAAGCACGGCGCCGGGGTGGCTCCCCTTTTACACCCAACCATGGAGGAACTATGTTCAGGGGGATTGCCCTCAACGCCGACGAGAGCGTGATCGACGGCGACCAGGAGGCGCTGGCGCGCCACCTGGAGCGCGCGGCGGCGGTGGGGTTCGATGGCGTAGAGCTCTCGGTGGGCTGTTTCAACATCATCCGCGGCGGGCAGGTGGTCGAGCGGGAGCTGGAGCGGGCGCGCGCGCTCCTGGCTCGCTACCCGCTGCGCTATACGCTGCACGGGCCTCTCAGCCTCAGCCTGGTCCGCGATGCCGAGCTGGCGGCGCAGGTGCTGGAGAGCTGCCTGCAGATGGCGGCGGGGTTGGGGGCGGAGGTGCTCGTCTACCACAGCGGGCAGATTGCGCTCCACGATGCGGCGCGCGGCCTGGCCCATCTGCCCGATGATCAGTCTCTTAGCGACCTCTGGCAGCGCGAAACGGAGGCGCTGGCCCGCTTCGCCCGGCGCGCGGAGGAGCTGGGGGTGCTGCTGGCGGTGGAGAACCGCGACCCCCACTTGTGGGAGGTGGCGGCGCTGGCCCGCTGGGGCCGCCCGGCCGGCGAGCTGGTGCGCTACCACCAGGGCATGCGACTGGACCTGCTCTCGGCACAGATGGAGGCGGTGGGCTCGCCCTTTGTGGGCATGTGCCTCGACGTGGGCCATGCGTTCCTGGCCGCCCCCTACTGGCAGGATCCCGATTACCTGGCTGCCGTGAAGCGGGCCGCCCCGCAGGTGCGGCATCTGCACCTGCACGACAACTGGGGCCGCCTCGACGACATCGCCGAGAGCATGCGGGAGCGGCTGGTCTTTGGCCAGGCCGACACCCACATGCCGGCCGGCTGGGGGCGCATCCCCCTGCGCGAGGTGCTGGCGGCGCTCGCTGCGGCGGGCTACAGCGGCTGGGTGGTGAACGAGGTGGCGCCGCGCTATGCGGCCTACTACGAGGAGGCGCTGGCCAACGTGCGGTCCATCCTGCCCGGGCCCTGAAGCGGGGGCCGTTCGGGTGCGCCTCAGCGCTGGCCCGGCCTGGCATCGTTGCGAAAGCCGAGCATGGCCAGCAGGCTCTTCCAGTCGTCGGCCGAAAGGGTGCCGCCGGTGGCCTTGTCGTGGCCATAGCCGAATTCGGTGGCATCGAGGCTCTGGCGAAAGGCCTGCAGGAAGGTAAGGAGGTCCACGTCGGAGCCGGTGCAGAGGCTAAAACTCACCCTGCCCGGGAGATACCCCTCGTTGCCGATGAGCACGACATAATCCGAGAGGCGCTCGCACCAGATGTGGGCCAGCGCAGGGTGGATCTGGTACGGGCTGCGTACGCGGATCAAGGCCACCCGGTCGCTGAGCAGCGGCTGTGTCCGCCTGGCTTGCTTCAAGGCCTGGTCGAAGGCCTGGCGCAGCTCGCCCAGCTCGCGGGCCTCTGGCACCCGGCAGTGGGCGATATCGGCCGGCTCGCGCGCGGCGAGCAGGGCTGCGAGCGCGGGCGAGGCATCGCCGCTGGCGCTGCAACGGGCTGCGTTGACGAGCGCCGTCGTCTCGTGGAGGACGCGCGGGCCGTAGCGCGCCCGGGCCTGGGGCAGGGGTTCGAGGGTGGCATGCTCGGTCAGGTCGCCGATGATGCCGATGGCTGCCAGCCAGTCGAGGTCGGTGACGTCGACCAGCGCCACAGCCAGCCAGTACACCAGCGCTGCCGTGCAGAGCACCGGCTGCCACTTGTAGCTGGAGATCAGCCGGCCACCCGGTGGCACCCCCAGAGGCCGGTGGTGGTCGATGAGCAGAGTCGGCACGCCCGGGAAGATCGGCTTGGGGCGGCTGCCCAGGTCCAGCACGAAGAGCGCCGCCGGCTGCAACGCCTGGACTCGCTCGAGCACCGAAAGGCTCCAGGCAGTCTCGCCCTTGCCCATGGGCAGGAGGTGTAGCAGGGGGCGGCCCATGCGCTCCAGCGCGCGACGCAGCAGCACACCCGAGGCCAGCCCGTCGGCATCGCTGTGGCAGAGGAGCACGTGCTGCGCCTCGGCAGGCACGCCCTCAAGGAAGGCCTGTAGGGCGCGACGGGCGCGCTGCAGGCTTGCTGCCGGCCGCACCTCCGGTGCAGCCACGGCAACTCGTTCGCCAGTGCCGATTGCCATGCCAGTGGTCCTGCCTCATGGTCGGGCTGGGTTGCACCTTGGGCTACCTGGTCGCATACGCTCCGGGTGGGCCTGAGCGCCACGCCCTCCGCGCGGCTGTGCCCCTGCCCATACCACTTGCTCGCTCCCACTGCGATCCGGGGACCATGGGAGAAGCGATTGGAGCGGGCGCACGCGGCCACCTGCGCCTGCTTTTGGGGTCGCTCGGCAGCCCAAGCGCCATGCCCCCTGCTAGCAAGAGCTATGCCGATGGCGACTGGCCTGCGCTGTGGGGGGAGGGCGAGCGGGGGGGCCGGCAATGGGCACGAATCTTGCTCGGTGCGCGGTGGCTGCATCGGCCATTAGCCAATCGAGCAGGAGGTAAGCGATGAGGAACAGACGAACCCTCACCGCCCTCGACATTGCAGCGCTCACCCTGGCCACCATCGGGGCGATCAACTGGGGGTTGAGTGGCGCCGCGAACCTGAACCTGGTGCGGCGGATCTTTGGGCGGGGCTCCATCCTGGAGCGTGCGGTCTACGTGGTGGTTGGCCTGGCCGGGCTGGACCTGGCCTGGCTCACGGCCCGCTTCATTACCGGTGGCTATCAGACGCCCCCGCCGGCCACACAATACCAGCCGAGCGAGACGATGCGCCAGTTCGGCCAGCAGATCGGTGAAACCGCGCAGAAGGCAGAACGAGGCGCGGAGCAGGCCAAGGAGACGACTCAGCGGGGCGTGCAGGAGGCGGGGCGAGGGTTCCAGCAGGGCACCCAATCGACCCCGTACCAGCCCTACCCGCCCTCGCGGCCGTAACTGCGCCGAGTCCTGAAGATGGAGGAACGCGCCAGAGGAGGTCCCTGGCGCGTTCCTTTGTGCATCGGGGTGTGCCGGTGAGCCCGCCTCAGAAGATGACCGAGCCGGCCGCCGTGAACCAGATAGCCAGGCTGGCGACCATCAGCGCGCCCAGGTAGATGCGCCCGGTGCGTCGGTAGAACCAGGTGAGCAGGAAGAGAAGGAAGAGGAACTCTGGGATGAGCACAAACAGCATCAGCGGCCACATGCCGCTAAAGGTCGCCAGGCCGATCAGCTCAAAGCCGGGGCCCACACCCAGGAAGTAGGGCACGTACTGCAGTCCCCACACCAGGAGCAGGCCGAACAGCGCAGCGAAGCAATTCTTGAGCCACCAAGCAAGCTGTGCCTTCCACGCGCTGGCGCACTCCTTTTGGCTGGCTTGGCCAAAAAGGAAGAGACCGCCGTTGACCAGGAAGAAGGCGAGGGCCGGCACGAGGTACATCAGGAAGAGTCCAAAGCGCAGCGGCGTGAACTGGCGCATAAACGGCCACAGGAAGCGGAATTCGACCCCCAGCGCCGACTCAGAGATGCTCTCCAGGATGTACATCCAGCCGAAGAGGATGATGCCCAAGAGCACGGTTTTGCCCACGATGGGCCAGCCGCCGGAAGCGCCCAGATCGGCCAGAGTGAGGCCGGCCTTCTTGGCGCGGGTGCGGTACCAAACAGTGAAGAGGATGCCACACACGAGCGCGTTGACCAGGAACCAGAGCATGACGCCGTTGCCCATAGGCAGGCGCAGCCAGGGGATGGATAGTCCCAACATCATGCCGATGCCGGTCAGGAACGGGTAGGTGACGCCGCCGATGAGGGCGTTGACGAGCGCCAGTAGCAGCCAGCCGCCAGCCGAGTTGGTGTGCTTGGTCGCTATCGGCTGGGCCACAGGTGCAAAGTAGGGCCGCGCCAGAAGGATGTTTGCCAGAGGGATGGTCGACAGCGCTGTGGCCAGCAGTGCGAGCAGCGTCATCCACTCTTTCCACATGTAGATCTGATTGTAGGCGAGTCGCTGGGAGGCCGCATCGGAGGTGGCCTGCTTAAGGGCCTGGCGCATCCATTCCACCGCCTCGGCCACGGCCTTCGCGTTGTGGGTGACGCCCGGATGCACGGTATCGACCAGCGCCACGCGACGCGCCGTGCCATTGGCAAAATCGCCGTAGGTGGTGTCCCACGCTACCGTGCCGGTCAGGCCGAGAGCCTTGAGCCGTGCGGGGTTGGTGGTGAGAGACAAGGGGTTCAGCTGGCCCTCGCGGAAGCCGGCGAACTCCTCATAGCGCGCCTGCGTGAGGAGGACGTTATGCAGATCCGGGCTGCCCGCCACACCACACTGTGGGTTCAGGGCCTTGTGGTCGGGATTCATCTTGCCGACGGCGATCGTGCTGCCGGCACCCATCGAGTGGCCCATCACGCCCAGGTTGGCCGCGTCGACGAAAGGTAGGCTCTTCAGGTACTTGTAGCCCGCATCCCCACCGTTCGACGGGTCCGCCGGCGCAAGGGACATGTGGCCGCCCGAGCTGCCGTGGCCGAACTGGTCAATGGCCAGGACCACAAAGTCACGGCGCGATAGCTCGATGGCGAAGGCATCCTGGGTGTCCTTGTCGTTCTGGAAGCCGTGGAGGCAGAGCACTCCGGGCAGCTTGTTCTGAGGCGTGGCCGCAACCGGGCGGTACAGCTTCCCCGTGAGGATCACCCCTGTGGGATCGGCAAAGCGCACGATCTGCACGTCGACCTTGCCAAAGTCGCGCTCGACGCCGTAGGCGATGAGGGATGATGCGGCGATGATCACAAGGCAGAGAATGAGGAGGCGTACCTGCTTCTTAAGATCGGGTTTCATCGTTGATACCCCCACGTGTCTCTCGGGGCCCTCACCTGACCCCTGCGGATGGTGCCAAATGGAGTGCAGGCTCCTCCTGCCCGGGCCGGAGGACCATCACCACCTCCTTACCTTCGGGCTCAACGCAGGGCGCGGGCGACGGCCGCACCGCACCTTGCACATCTTTCCTGATGTCTA
>Ga0078972_1012520_pt1 | contig 14536 bp, 15 predicted proteins | sample YelNatPaOPGAMG01_FD_67568 | JGI IMG/M metagenome (GOLD analysis project Ga0078972, IMG submission 67568) | Hot spring thermophilic microbial communities from Obsidian Pool, Yellowstone National Park, USA - OP-RAMG-01 (SPADES assembly) (version 2) | ecosystem: Environmental > Aquatic > Thermal... | reverse complement strand
GGCATGACGACGCGGCCACGCTCTTGGGCCGTCTGGCTGAGGCCGCCGAAGCGAGCGGCCGCTACGGCCGGCTGATCGAGATCCTGGCGCTCGAAGCCCTCGCGCTCTGCGCCCAGCGCAGATCAGGCGAGGCACTCGCTGCTCTGGAGCGTGCCCTCGCCCTGGCCGAACCCGAGGGCTATGTGCGCGTGTTCGTCGACGAGGGCGAGCCGATGGCGCGGCTGCTGGCGGAACTGAAGGAACGGAGGGAACTCGGGGAACCGAAGGGCCAGGGAGCGCCCTCCCGCGCCTACCTCGATCGCCTGCTCTCTGCATTCCCTGCCTCTGTGGCGCCGGCGGCCGAGCGCGCCCTCAGTTCCGCCGGTTCCCTCAGTTCCCCCAGTTCCCTCGTCGAGCCGCTCTCCGAGCGCGAACTGGAGGTGCTCCGGCTGATGGCCGAGGGGCTGACGAACAAAGAGATCGCCGCCCGGCTGATCATCGCCCTCGGCACCGTCAAGGCCCACCTCCACAACATCTCCGGCAAGCTCGGTGCGCAGAACCGCACCCACGCCATCGCCCGCGCCAAAGAGCTGGGCCTCCTCTAGCCCCAACGCGGTTCGAATAACCCCACCCGCGCCGCCACACGCGACCATCATACTGCTCCTGCGCAGACCCGATCCCTCCACTCCCCTCCGGCGCTCCCCTGGGCTCAGGGGCGGGCAGGCGAAGGGCAAGCTCCGACCCTCTCCCCCTGGGGGTTCGGGGGCGGACAGGCAAACGCATTCCCTCTCCCATGGGGGAGAGGCGTGCCAGCAGCTCGGCCTGCTGTTCTTCGCTCGCATTCCCTCTCCCCCCGTGGGGGAGAGGGTTAGGGTGAGGGGGATTCTGCGCCCTGGTGAGCCTTGCCACGGGCAGAGACCGCGCCGCCGGGGCCGCCGGTGGGGAAAACGCAGTCGAGCGGCTGCGAGGCCGCGCCCCCTCTCGCCGATAAACCCCAATAGAGCATCCGGCCGATGACCGCTACCCCATTCTCGGGCATAGTGGAGTCAGAAGCACGTGGCCCATGGGCCAGACGCTTCAGCACATTAGAACAGGCAGGTGGCAAGATGTCTCCACCGAAGGTTCTCCTGGTCGGCTATGATGGCGCCGACAACACAGGGTCCGAGGCGCTGCTGCAGTCGGATATCGAAGGGCGGCCATGCTGCCAAGCGCATTTCAGGTGGGGGCCGTAGGATGAAACACGCGGTTGTGGTCGGGAGCGGCGCGGGCGGGGCGACCGTGGCCAAGGAGCTGCAGGGCAGGTTCGCCGTCACCGTGCTGGAGGCCAGGCAAGAGTTCCACCCCCTGTCGCTGGGCCTGCCGGCCATGGAGCTGGTCAAGGGAGCCGGCCTGCTCTTGGACGAGAGGCAGATGTCGCTCTTCTTCCCCACGCTGCAGGCTCGCAAGGCAGCCGACATGGTCCTGGTGAACGGCATCGGCCTGGGCGGCACCACGACGATCTGCACCGGCAACGCCCTGCGCATGGACCGGGGCCTGAGAGCGATGGGCATCGACCTGGACGACGAGTTCGCCGAGGTGCGCCGCGAAATCCCCATCACCACCGCCCACCAAAAGCGCTGGCGCCAACACACGCGCCGTTTGTTCCAAATCTGCTGCGAGCTGGGCCTCGACCCTCAGCCGATGCCCAAGATGGGCGACTATGAGCGCTGTGTCGGCTGCGGCCGCTGTGTGTTGGGCTGCCCAACGGGCGCCAAATGGGACAGCCGGCGCTTCCTGCAGATCGCCCGCGACCACGGCGCGCAGGTGATCACCCACTGCCGGGCCTTGCGCGTCGCCACCGAGAACGGGCGCGCGACGGGCGTCGTGGCAAGGCACGGCTGGGCGCAGCAGTTCTACCCCGCCGACGTCGTGGTGGTCGCAGCAGGAGGGCTCGGCACGCCGGCCCTCCTGGAGAGCTCAGGCATCCCCTGCGAGCCACGCCTGTTCGTCGACCCGGTGCTCTGCGTCGCGGCCCGGTGGGAGAATGCTCGCCAGTGCCAGGAGGTCGAGATGCCGTTCGTTGTGCAGCGCGACCACTATATCCTCTCGCCGTATTTCGATTACGTGAGCTTCCTTTTCAACAAGGCGTGGAGGTGCCCGGCCAAAGATACACTGGGCATCACGATCAAGCTGGCCGACTCAGCCACGGGGAGCATCTCGAGACGCCAAGTCCACAAGGCGCTCACCATGGCCGATCGAGAGAGGCTGTGCGGAGCCATCGAGACCGGCAGGGATATCCTCCGTCGCTTTGGCGCCAAGGACCAGGACATGTTCTTGGGAACGCTGAATGCCGGGCATCCGGGCGGGATGCTGCCGCTCGGTGAGGGCGAGGCGGCATCCATGCATCACAGCCGGCTTCCCGACAACCTCTATGTGGCCGACGCGACCCTGCTCCCGCAATCGTTGGGCAACCCCTCCATCCTGACCATCATCGCCGTGGCCAAACGGGTGGTCAAGCTGATTGCATGAGCCGCCGCCACCGGTTGGCGGCTCGAGGCGCGCGACGGGCGCTACCCGCGGCGCCATGGCAACGTATAGAAGATATCCGCGTTCGGAGGATAAGGAGCGATAGCAATGAAGGCACTCGTCGTCTACGATTCTGTGTTCGGCAACACTGAACAGATCGCCCGCGCGATCGGCGGGGCGGTGGGCGCCGAGGTGCTCCGAGTCGGCAGCGTGCAGCAGGCGCAGCTTATGGGGACCGCCTTGCTCATCGTAGGCTCGCCCACGCGCGGCTTTAGGCCGACGCCGGCCACCACGAGCTGGCTGAAGAGCATCCCCGCGCCATCGTGATCTGGCCCTACTACCTGGGGTTGGCGGTCCGTTAGGCGCCACGGGCGACGCCCGCCAGGGGCGATTGTGCGGCTCTTTGGGCTCCAGGGCCCGTCGCCGCCGCGCTGCGGGGCGAGGCAGCAAAGGCGGCCCGCGGAGACTGTCGCCGGCGGGCGCGAGGGCCGAGATCGCCCCCACGACCGGCTGCCGGTCTCCCCGGCACCATGCCTCGCGGGCCTGCGCCCCCGGGCGGGCGGCAGCACTTTGTTCGTGGTGGGCACCCTTCAGCGGCGCGAGTACTCGAGCGCCCGGTTGGCCTCCTCCACGTCAAAGGCCTCGGGGTCGAAGCCGTCGCCCACCCAGTCGAGGTACTCCTCGTGCTCAGGGTGGCTGGGGTCGGCCAGGGCGTCGAGGAACTCGGCATAGCCAAAGACGCCGCCCACATCCTCCGGCGGCGCCGCACGCTTGCCGGCCACAAGCACCGGGTAGCGCACGCCAGGCTCGGGCTCGAGGACCTTCTCGAGCAGCACCTGGTGCTGCCAGTCGTCGCCGAAATCGTACACGTACGTCATCTGGTCCTTCGGCTTGGCCAGCCACTCATCCAGGCGCACCCCGCTCTCGTCCTCCGCTTCCAGCCCCATAACGGGCGGGCCGAAGCTGCGCTTGCCCACCACGAACTCGTGCAGGTGTGAGTTGGTCCAACCCATGGCGTTCTGCAGGACCTCGTGCAGCTCGCCCAGCGTGATGTGGCTCGGCACCAGGATGCGCCGCCAGATGGGCGGCCGCACGCCCCGCAGGGTCACCTTGAGCTGGTAGATGCGGAAGGGCTCTTGCTTCTTGCGGTTCACTGGCCTGACCTCCTCAGGGGCGAAGCATGCGGATGAGGACTCCCTCGCCGAGGGCGGCTCGCAGGGCCGCATGCTTCACCCCCATATCTGGTGTGAGGCGCGCCGGGCACTCAGGGGGTGGCCTGCGCGCCCGCCGTGGGCATCATGGCCGTAGGGATCTCTTGCGTCGGCATCGCCGCCGTGGGCGGCATTTCCGTCGCCATCATCGGCGTGGGCATCAGCTCGGGAGTCGACGTTGCAGGCGCCACAGTCTCCGTCGGCACGCTTGTCGCCTCCGTCGTGGGCGTGCTGGTCGGCACGGCGGTCATGGTGGGAGTCTCGGTCGGCGTGGGGCTCTCCGTGGCAGTTGCGGTCGGGCTGGGCGTATGGGTCGGCGTGAGGGTTCCTGTCGCCGTCGGCGTCACCCCTGGCTGGATCACCACGACCCGGCCCTCCACGAGCAGGATGATGAGGACGATGGTGGTGGTAGGCCGTGCCGCGGCCGTGGCGCGCAGGGCAGCCGGCGTGCCCGGCACGCAATCGGTGATGGCGTCAAGGCTGAGCACTCCTTGCAGCGGTGGCTGCCCCTGGCGCAGCCCCATCAGGAAGAGGGTGTAGACGCTGCAGTTGTTCAGGGGCAGGTTGGGCAACGGCAAGAGGACATTGTTCGTGCCCGCTTCGCGCACCTCCAGGCTCACCGTACCCGCCGCACGGGTTACATAGTTGCCCACATCCTTGTAGGCCACGTCCTCGAACAGAACCGGCCCGCCCGCAACCGCCACATCCACAGGGGGTGCGTCGGGCGAGGCGTGCACCAGTCGGAGCCGCGCCTGCCCAGGCGGCGGCGCACTGTTGTCATCCTGCAGAAGCAACGTCTCGAGGGCCCCCGCGCGGCCCACCACTACCAGGCTATGGTCGGTATTCGCCGCCAGGTTGGCCGTGGTCGCCACGAGGGGCGTCGCCTGCGGCTGCCCGGCCGGAACCACGCGTACGTTGTGTGTGCCGGGGCTCGTGTCGATGTACTGGCTCACGCTCGGGAACGACAGGCCCGGGAAGGCCACCGCCCCATCCACATCCACATCGACCGGGCCGGTGTCGGGCGCTGCGTGCACCGCGCGCAGGCGCGTCTGCGTCTGTTGCAACGCCCCCGCCGCCTGCACCACGCCGGTCAGGGCGAGGGCCAGGGCGAGCAGCGCCGCAACAGGAAGTAGCGAACGCTTCATAGATTCCCTCCACAGGCACCCGCAGTCAGGTTCATATCGGGTCACGGTTCGGCAGCAAGGGCCATGCCAGTCGGGCAGGCCAGGCTGAGCCGGCCCTCCTGGCTTTGGAGGCGGCCAGGGGCTGGGTTGCACAGATCGTAGCCACCACAACTTGCAGGGCGGTCTTGTAGGGGCGGTTCGGGAACCGCCCCTACGGGATCCGGCGGCCGCTGCGGTCCGTGGGTTGGCCGTCGGTGGGGGCTGCAGGACCAGGCTTGCGCCAAGGCTGAAACTGCCCCCACGTGGCCGCAGCAGCGACACAGGAGGGCATTTTGAGGTATAATATCCTTGAGGTTCCGGCAGGGCAGCCTGCCGGCCGGTGCCCGGTCTGGAGGAAGGTCTGGCGTTGCCCGAAAAGGTGCTCGTGGTGGAGGATGAGCCCATCCTCCTGGAGACACTGGAATACAACCTGTCGCGCCAGGGCTATGAGGTGCGCACCGCGGCCGACGGCCTGGTGGCCCTCGAGGCGGCACGGCGTGAGCGGCCCGACGCCATCGTCCTCGACATCATGCTGCCCGGCCTCGACGGCCTGGAGGTCTGCCGCATCCTGCGCCGCGAGATGAACGTGCCCATCCTCATGCTCACCGCCCGCGCCGACGAGGTCGACAAGGTCGTCGGGCTGGAGGTGGGGGCCGACGACTATCTCACCAAGCCGTTCAGCATGCGCGAGCTCCTGGCCCGCGTCAAGGCCCTGCTGCGCCGGGTGCGCCTGATCCGCGAGGAGCTGGGCGCCGAGAGGGCTGCGGGCGAGCGCCTGGCCTTCGGCGACCTGACCATCGACCTCACGCGGCGCGAGGTCGAGCGCGCCGGGCACACCCTGCACCTCAGGCCCAAGGAGTTCGACCTCCTCGTCTTCCTGGCCCGGCACCGTGGCGCCGTGCTGTCGCGCGACCTCATCCTCGAGCGGGTGTGGGGGTGGGATTACGACGGCGGCACGCGCACGGTCGACGTGCACATGCGCTGGCTGCGCGAAAAGATCGAAGACGACCCCGCCAACCCCACCCGCCTGGTGACCGTGCGCGGCATTGGCTACCGCTTCGAGGGTTAGGGATGTTCCCCAATATCCGCTGGCGCATCGCAACCCCTTTCGTGGTCCTCATCCTCCTCGCCATGTCGGGCCTGGCTGCCTACCTCTCGGAGCGGGTGCGCAGCGATTACCTGACCGGCCAGCGCGAGCAGATGGCCGGCCAGGCCCGGCTGGTGGGCGCCGACGCCGCCATCCTCTGGGACGAGCCCGCCGCCCTCGCCTCGCTGGCCCGGCGCCAGTCGGCCCTGATGCAGGCCAGGGTCACCTTCATCGCCCCCGATGGCACGGTGCTGGCCGATTCTCAGGGCGACCCATCCCTGCCGGGCAGCCGCCTCGATAGCCCCGAGGTGGAGCAGGCACTGAGCGGGGGGCTGGGCACGAGCGTGCGCCCGAGCGCCACCTCGGGCGACAGGGTGATGTCGGTGGCCGCGCCGGTGCCGGGCGGCCTCGGCGTGGCGCGGGTGGAAATGCCGCTGGCCCAGCTCGACGCGCGGGTGGCCGAGCTGCGCCGCACCATCCTTCTGGCAACGGTGCCGGTGGCGTTGGCCGCCGTGGCCATCGCCCTCCTGGTCGCCGAGCGCACGGCCCGGCCGGTGCGCCGCCTGATTGCGGCCGCCGAGCGTATGGCGCAGGGCGATTTCGCGCCCCTCTCCTCGACCGCCCGCGACGAGATCGGCCAGCTCACCCGTGCCCTCGACCGCACGGGCGCCCGCCTGCAGGAGCAGATGGCCGTCCTCGCGGCCGAGCGCGGCCGCCTGGCCGCCATCCTCGAGCACATGGCCGACGGCGTGATCATCACCGACGGTGCCAGCCGCGTGCGGCTGCTCAACCCGGCCGCCGCCAGGCTCCTGGGCACCGGCCAGGCCGGCGCCCTCGGCCAGCCCATCGGCCAGGCCCTGCGCCACCACCGCCTCATCCAACTGTGGCAACAGGCCGAAGAGACCGGGCAGGAACAGGTCCAGGCCGTGGAGCTCGACCCGCAAGACCTCTTTCTGCAGGCCATCATCACCCCCCTCTCGGCCAACGAGAAGCCTCTGGACCCCGACCGTCAGGGCTTTCTGATCATCCTGCAGGACCTGACCCGCGTGCGCCGCCTCGAGACGGTGCGCCGCGACTTTGTGAGCAACATCTCGCACGAGCTGCGCACGCCCCTGGCCTCGCTCAAAGCCCTGGTCGATACCCTGCGCGATGGGGCGCTCGATGACCCCCCTGCGGCACAGCGCTTCCTCGACCGCATGGATACAGAGGTCGATGCCATGACGCAGATGGTGCAGGAGCTCCTGGAGCTCTCGCGCATCGAGTCGGGCCAGGTGCCGCTGCGCCTGCAGCCGGTGAGTGTGGCCGAGGTAGTCGCCCCTCCGACGGAGCGCCTGCGCCCCCAGGCCGAGCGCGCCGGGCTGGCCCTCTCCCTGGCCATCCCGCCGGGGCTGCCGCCCGTCCTGGCCGACGCCGAGCGGGTGCAGCAGGTGGTGACGAACCTGGTGCACAACGCCATCAAGTTCACGCCCGCCGGCGGCCAGGTGACCGTGTCGGCGGCCGCGCAGAGGGGCGAAGTGGTGATCTCGGTGCGCGACACGGGCGTCGGCATCCCCGCCGCCGACCTGCCGCGCATCTTTGAGCGCTTTTACAAGGCCGACCGCGCCCGCCGTCGGGGCGGCACGGGCCTGGGCCTGGCCATCGCCAAGCACATCGTGCAGGGCCACGGCGGCCGCCTGTGGGCCGAAAGCCGCGAAGGCCACGGCAGCACCTTCTACTTCTCGCTGCAGGCGGCCGGCCATGGACCGACCGCTTAACGAAACCTTTCCCCACTGTTAACACCCCGTTGACATCCCCTTGAAGCGCCGCTAAACAACCTCTGCTAAGCTACCCACAGCGAAACAATGAAGAACATCGGGAGGAAAGAGTCGATGCGTCGTCTATGGCTTGCGACTCTATGGTTCGTGGCCCTCGGCCTGGCCGCCTGCGGCCACGCTGCCCCGACCGGCACAGGCCAGCCGGCGCCCGGCGGCCTATCGGGCAGCCTCAGCGTGGCCGGCTCAACCACTGTCCAACCGCTGGCCGAGAAGCTCGCCGAAGCGTTCAGCGCCCAGCATCCTGGGGTGGTCATCGACGTCAAGGGCGGCGGCTCCTCCGTCGGCATCAAGTCGGCGGGCCAGGGCACCGTCGACATCGGCATGGCCTCGCGCGAGGTCAAGGATTCCGAGCTCAAAGAGTTCCCCGGTCTGAAGGTATACCGCATCGCCGTCGACGGCGTGGCCATCGTCGTCAACCCGGCCGTGGGCGTCAGCGGCCTCAGCAAACAGCAGGTGCAGGGCATCTTCTCGGGCGCGATCGCCAACTGGCGAGAGGTCGGTGGTGCCGATGCGCCCATCATCGTCGTGGCGCGCGAGGAGGGCTCGGGCACCCGCGAGTTCTTCCAGCAGTACTTTATGGGCGCCGACAAGGTGATCCTCGACAAGGCGATCCTGCAGAGCTCGAACGGGGCTGTGCGGACCACGGTGGCCAGCACGCCCAACTCGATCGGCTTCCTCTCCTTCGGCTATGTGGATCAGAGCGTGAAGGCCCTCCGCCTCGACGGTGTCGCGCCCACCGAGGCCAACGTGCAGAGCGGCGCCTACGGGGCCTGGCGCTACCTCAACCTGCTGACCAGGGGCCAGCCGGCGGGCCTGGCCAAGGCGTGGATCGACTTTATCCTCAGCCCCGAGGGACAGCAGATCGTCGTGAAGGAGGGCTATCTCGGGGTTAAGTAGGGCGGCAGCCATGCCCACCGGCAACCAGAGACAGGCTCCATCCGGTCAAGGCCCGGCACGCAAGCAGCGGATGGGCAGCGCGGGAACCTGGCGAGGCTTCGGAACCCGCGCCAGGTTCCCCGCGAGACAACAATCAGGAGGCGATATCGTGGCAAAGGTCAGAGTAGCGATCATCGGCGTGGGCAACTGCGCTTCTTCACTCGTGCAGGGGGTCCATTTCTACAAGGGCGCTCCCGACGACGCCTTCATCCCCGGCCTGATGCACCCCCGGCTGGGAGAGTATCACGTCGGCGATATCGAGTTCAGCGCCGCCTTTGACATCGATGCCAACAAGGTCGGCAAGGACCTGTCGGAGGCCATCTGGGCGGCGCCCAACAACACCATCAAATTCGCAGACGTGCCGCCGCTGGGCGTGCCTGTCTCACGGGGCATGACGCACGACGGCCTGGGCAAGTATCTCAAGACCGTCATCCAAAAGGCCCCAGGGGCCACCGCCGACATCGTGCGCATCCTCAAAGACACCGGCACCGATGTGGTCGTCAACTACCTGCCGGTGGGCAGCGAGATGGCCACCAAGTGGTACGTGGAGCAGATTCTCGATGCCGGCTGTGGCTTTGTGAACTGCATACCCGTCTTTATCGCCCGTGAGGCTTACTGGCAGCAGCGCTTCAAGGAGCGCGGGTTGCCCATGATCGGCGACGACGTGAAATCGCAGGTGGGCGCCACCATCACCCACCGCGTGCTGGCCCGCCTTTTCCGCGAGCGCGGCGTGCGCCTCGACCGCACCTACCAGCTCAACTTTGGCGGCAACACCGATTTCTACAACATGCTCGAACGCGAGCGCCTGGAGTCGAAAAAGATCTCCAAGACCAACGCCGTCACCAGCCAGCTCGACTATGACCTGGGCAGCGAGAACGTCCATGTCGGGCCCAGCGACTATGTCCCTTGGCTCACCGACCGCAAGTGGTGCTACATCCGCATGGAGGGCACGACCTTTGGCAACGTGCCGATCAACCTCGAATGCAAACTCGAGGTGTGGGATTCGCCCAACTCCGCAGGTGTGGTGATCGATGCCGTGCGCTGCGCCAAGATCGCCCTCGACCGCGGCCTCAGCGGCACCATCGAGGGCCCGTCGGCCTACCTGATGAAGTCGCCGCCGGTGCAGCATCCAGATGACGAAGCGCGCCGGCTCACCGAAGAGTTCATCGCCGGCCAGCAGGCGCGGCGGGCCGCCGCTCGCTGAGGCAGTGCACCCGAGATGCGTCATCGCCCGGGTTGCAGCCGGGCCTCTTGTAGCGCCGCCACCCGGCTCCAGCCCAGGTTGGGGTTTGGCGGGCTGCCGGCCGCAAACCCGTTGACGCGTCTTCGAGGCACTCCTACAGGGCCATGGTGCGGCCGTTAAACAGATGTTTTCACACTGTTAACATGGCGTTGATTGGCCCTTGAAGCATCGCTAACGGAACCATGGTATCCTGATCGGAGGGGTGTAGTTCATTCTGGGGCAAGCCAGCGACCAGCGTTCTGGACGGATATGAGACCCATCCCCCGGCCCCCTTCCCACTGCGGCGGGGAGGGGGAGCCCTTCGATGGGGGTTTGGGCGGGCGCTTTGCGCCCGCCCCAAACCCCCAAACCCTTGCCCCGTGGGGGCGGGGCTGGGGGTGGGGGCAACCCCACACACCGAATGCTGGCATACAGGCTTGCCCCCAGACTGCACCCATCGCAGGCAGATTTGTGAGGATTGTCACACGAAGGGACTGGCGCATGCACGAGGGGTACGTCGTGATGAGAAGAGGCCTCACCGTCTTGCGGGTGCACGGCAGGATCAACAAAGCCATGCTCCTATCGCGGCTCTACCGCGCGCGGGGCGTGCTCTGTGGCCTGGCGGCCCTGGCCCTTCTCGCGGCCATCGTGGTCCTGGCATGGCTCCTTCATTCCCTCTTCAGCGTTCTGAGCTAAGGCCGATGCCGAGAAGGTACCTGGTCGACCGCGGCGTCCGCTACTTGCTCCTCCTGAGCACCCTGGCGTCGATTCTCATCGTCTTTCTGATCGCCTTCTTCATCCTGCGCGAGAGCCTGCCGGCCTGGCAGACCATCGGCGTGGGCCCCTTGCTGGCCGGGCGCACCTGGCGCCCTCAGAACGGCCAGTTTGGGCTGGCGCCCATGATCCTGGGCTCGCTGCTGGCAACCGTGGGCGCGCTGGCCCTGGGCGTGCCGCTGGCGCTGGGCTGCGCCATCTTTCTGGCCGAGCTTGCCCCGCGGCAGGTGACGGCCCTGGTGCGCCCGGCGGTGGAGGTGCTGGCGGGCATCCCATCGGTGGTCTACGGCCTCTTTGGCCTGATGGTGGTGGTGCCTCTGGCCCGGCGCGTGCCCGTGCCCGGCAACTCGGGCTTTGGCTTGCTGGCCGCCTCCGCTGTCCTCGCGGTGATGATTCTGCCGACGGTGGCCTCCATCGCCGAGGATGCCATCCGCGCCGTGCCCCGCGAGTACAAAGAGGGCGCGCTGGCCCTGGGCGCCACCCACTGGCAGGCGATCACCGGGGTCATCCTGCCGGCCGCCCGCTCGGGGCTGGTGGCGGCCATCATCCTCGGCACAGGCCGCGCCCTGGGCGAGACGATGGCGATGATCATGGTCATCGGCAACTCGGTCATCGTGCCCCAGCCCCTCAACGGCAACCCGCTGACCATCTTCCTCAGGCAGGCGCGCACCCTGACCGGCAACATCGCCGTCGAGATCAGCTATGCCACAGGCCTTCACGAACAGGCGCTGTTCGCCACCGGCGTGGTGCTCTTTGCCCTGACCATGCTCGTCAACAGCGCCGCGCACCTGCTGGCCCGGGAGAGAGCGCGATCATGACCATGGCATTTCGCCCTCCGGCCCGCGCAGGCGCGCCGGCCAACCTCGCCCGCCGCCACCTCTCCCAGCGGCTGGCATGGGCTTTCCTCTGGCTGAGTGGACTGGCGGCGGTGGCGCTGCTCCTGGGCATCGCCGCCTACGTGATGGTGCAGGGCGCCGGCTCCATCAGCCTGGAGTTTCTGCTGACGGCGCCGCGCGGCGGCCTCTCGGGCGAGGGGGGCATCTCGACCACCATCGTGACCACCCTCTGGCTCGCCCTGCTCACCATCGGCATCGCCACGCCCCTCGGCGTCGGCGCCGCCATCTACCTGACCGAGTACGCCGACGAGGCCGCGAGGCGCCAGAAGGCCCTGGCCTGGCTCATCGCCCTGGTCCGCTTTGCCATCGAGACCCTGGCCGGCGTGCCCTCGATCCTGTTCGGCCTCTTTGGCTACGCCCTCTTCGTCTCGGCCCTGCATTTCGGCTTCTCGCTCCTCTCGGCCGGGCTGGCAGGTGCGTGCCTGGTGCTGCCACTCATTATCCGCGCCACCGAGGAAGCCCTGCGGGCCGTACCTCGCTCGTACCGCGAGGGCAGCCTGGCCCTGGGCGCCACCCACTGGCAGACGGTTACCGGCGTGGTGGTGCCGGCGGCGCTGCCCGGCATCGTCACCAGCATCATCCTCAGCGTAGGCCGCGTGTTCAGCGAGACGGCAGTGTTCTTCGTCACCCTGGGCGGCAGCTACCGCATGCCGACCTCGCTCCTCTCGCCCGGGCGGACGATGGCCCTGCACGTCTACTACCTGGCGATGGACACCCGCGCCTTCGGCAAAGCCATGGCCACCGGCGCCATCCTGGTGGTCGGCATGATCGGCATCAACGCGGCGGTCCACGCCGTCACGGCCAGGTTCAAAGAAGAGAGGAACTGAAGGAACTATGGAACGGGGGGAACTGAAGGGGAGCGCCGGCGTCCCGCCGGCCGCGCTTGTGCACAGAGTTGCATCAGTTCTCCCAGTTCCATTAGTTCCTTCAGTTCCATCGATTGCCTAGTTCTCTGAGAGGTTCCTCGATGCCACCCAAGCTGGAAACCCAGAGTTACAGCCTGTTCTACGGCGGCTCCTGCGCTCTGCGCGATATCACCATCGAGATTCCGCCCAACCAGATCACGGCCATCATCGGGCCCTCGGGCTGTGGGAAGAGCAGCCTGCTGCGCACCTTCAACCGCATGAACGAGCTCATCCCCGGCGCCCGCGCCGAGGGCCAGGTGCTGCTCGACGGCCGGGACCTCTTCGCCGCCGACGTGGTCGAGCTGCGGCGCCGCGTGGGCATGGTCTTTCAAAAGCCCAACCCCTTCCCCAAATCGATCTTTGACAACGTGGCCTATGGCCCCCGCGCCCATGGCATCCACAAGCGGGCGCGTCTGGCCGAGATCGTCGAGCGCAGCCTGATCGGCGCCGCCCTCTGGGAAGAGGTCAAGGACCAGCTCTCGAAATCGGCCCTCACCCTCTCGGGCGGGCAACAACAGCGCCTCTGCATCGCCCGCGCCCTTGCCGTAGACCCCGAGGTCATCCTCATGGATGAGCCCTGCTCGGCCCTCGACCCCATCGCCACCCTGCGCATTGAGGAATTGATGCAGAGCCTGAAGCGGGAGTATACTATCGTCATCGTCACCCACAACATGCAGCAGGCGGCGCGGGCTTCGGACCTGACGGCCTTCCTCATGCTCGGCGAAGATCGTGCAGGGACGCTGGTGGAGTACGGCCCCACCCGAGCCATTTTCACCAATCCCCGTGACCGGCGGACCGAAGACTATATTACGGGGAGGTTTGGGTGAGCAGCAAACGGCGTGTGCTCTTCCTCTGCACCGGCAACTCGGTGCGCAGCCAGATGGCCGAGGGGCTGGTCAACCACTTCCTGGGCGACCGGTGGCAGGCCTTCTCGGCGGGCACCCGGCCTGCCGAGCGCGTGCACCCGCTGGCTGTGCAGGCGATGGCCGAGCTGGGCATCGACATCGCGGCTGCGCGACCCAAACCGGCGGCAGCGTACACCGGCACGCGGTTCGACCTGGTCATCACGGTGTGCGACGATGCCGCAGAGGCCTGCCCCTTCTGGCCGGGCTCGGGGCGGGTGGTGCACATGGGCTTTGCCGACCCCAGCCTGGCCCAGGGCAGCCCCGAGGAGCAACTGGCCGCCTTTCGCCGCACGCGCGATGCGATCCGCCAGCGGGTATTGCCGTTCCTGGAGAGCGAGGGTAGGGATGTCGCGACAGGGCTTTGAGCGCGAGTTGCAGCGGCTGCAGGACGATGTGCTCGCCTTGGGCAGCATGGTGCAGGGCGCGCTGATCCAATCGGTAGAGGTGCTCAAACGGCGCGACCTGGAAGGCGCCCGGCGCGTCATCGCCGGCGACCGCCAGATCAACGAGAAACGCTTCGCCATCGAGGCGGATTGCCTGGCCGTCATCGCCACGCAGCAGCCCGCCGCCCGCGACCTGCGCATGTTGGCCGCCGTGCTCGAGGTGGTCACCGAGCTGGAGCGCATCGGCGACTATGCCAAAGGCATCTCGCGCATCACCCTCATGATGGGCGAGGAGCCGCCCCTCAAGCCGCTCATCGACATCCCGCGCATGGCCGAGAAGGCCTGCAGCATGCTGCAGGCAGCCCTCGACGCCTTTGTGCGCCGCGACGTGGCGCTGGCCCGCGCCATCCCCAACGAGGATAACGAAGTCGACGCCCTCTATGACCAGGTCTACCGCGAGCTGCTCACCTACATCCTTGCCGACCCGCGCAACACCGACCGCGCCACTCGCCTGCTCTGGGTGGCCCACAACCTCGAGCGCGCCGCCGACCGCGTCACCAACATCTGCGAGCGCGTGGTCTTTACCGTCACCGGCGAGATGAACGAGCTCGACGTCAAGGACGAGTTGGCGCCGTAGGGGAACTGGATCCGCCAGCCCCCGCCGCCCCTCCGGGTCGATGCCGGCTTGCATGTTCCACGCCGGCCCGGCCCTGGCCTGGAAGGTGTGTAGTGGGCTGAGCCGTGGCCGCCCGCGGG
>Ga0078972_1012518_pt1 | contig 14539 bp, 19 predicted proteins | sample YelNatPaOPGAMG01_FD_67568 | JGI IMG/M metagenome (GOLD analysis project Ga0078972, IMG submission 67568) | Hot spring thermophilic microbial communities from Obsidian Pool, Yellowstone National Park, USA - OP-RAMG-01 (SPADES assembly) (version 2) | ecosystem: Environmental > Aquatic > Thermal... | reverse complement strand
ACCCCACATCGAAGAAAAACTCTCATTGTTCAACATAGAAATTACGAATAAAACAGGGTTTGTTGTTTCTAGAGTGGCAATGCTCGAAAGACTCAAATGATATGGATTCTTCTCTATTTTTTGGCCATAGGCCTACGCCGTCCGCTGGCTTCATCGCGCAGCACCATCGCTTCACGCGGTGGCCCTTCATCCCACGGCCGAACCGGAGCCGCCTCAGAGTACAGGGACGGGGCACCGGGGCAACTCAGGCAGAAGCGCCAAAAAAACCTGCGCACTATCGAGCCCAGAAAAATTGAGGGGTCAAAAACTGGGAGGAGAACCAGGTAAAGATAAACCTTTTTCATATCCCCTGCCATTCAATTTTGGCGATTAATTGAAGATTGAGATAAAGGGTCTGCTGAGGTTCAGCGGGGAGCTGCAGCCCGCAGCCGGGGACGTGGAGGAGCTCATCGCCCAGTCACGAGGCCTTCTCCTCAAGGGCCTCCCAAAGGGCGCGGCCGGGGCAAGGGTGAAGGGATGGAGGATCAGGGGAAAGGAGATCAAGATTGAGATAGAATCAGGCAGGCACGTGAGGGCTCACGACGCACTCCTCAGGATAGCAAAACTCATGGGTGAGGAACTCGGCAAAAGAAGGAGGATCGGGCTGAGAGGGCTGGAGATAGAAGAGGGGAGGATAGTGATACCCGGGACCCTCGGACAGGAGGACATATCACGCCTGAGCGAGCCGCCCTTCCACATCAGGTCAATCCATGAGGGCACAGAGATCACGTTTAGGGAGATGGAGGAGTCAGACGTCCGCGGAAGAGTGATAGACCGGATGATCTCCTCGGTCATGGATGCCCTCTCACGCGGTGAGCCCAAGAAGGAGGAGCCCAGGGTCGTGAGGAGGGGGAGGGAACTGTCCCATCCTTTCAGGGAAGATCCATTTCAGGCCTGCGCGAGGCTCGGCTGGATAGTTGAGTTTCCCGGAAGGGGTCAGTGGATATACGCGGAGCCCTACACGGCCCTGATCCGCGCAATTGAGGATCTGATAGTCGAGAACGTGGCGGTGCCGCTCGGATTCAGAGAGGTGATGCTGCCCAAGCTTATTCCGCTGGAGGTCCTGCGAAGGATGCCCGGATATCTGGACTCGGTCCCTGAGGGGATGTACTACGTCTGCCCGCCTCCCAGGAACCCTGAGGCTTTCAAGAGGTTCAAAGCGCGCCTGAGGCTCTCCGGAAGAGTTCCGTCCGCTGAGCTGAGGAAGGTCCTCAAGGATCCCTCCTACGTGCTGGCGCCCGCGCAGTGCGAGCCCTTCTATCAGGCATTCTCCGGAAAAAGCCTGAGGCTCGAGGACCTTCCAATAAAGCAGTACGACAGGAGCGGGTGGACATATAGGTGGGAGGGAGGCGGTGTGGAGGGGCTGATCAGGACCCAGGAGTTCAGGAGGATAGAGTTCGTGTTCATGGGGAGTCCGGAGGACACGGTTTCGATAAGGGACGGCGTTGTTGAAAGGGCCATCGGGATCCTGGACGAGCTGGAAATTGAGTGGAGGCTGCTGGTCGCCACCCCGTTCTACCTGAGGGAGGGAGAAACAGGTGGGGCCGGTGGATCTGCTGTCGCGACATACGATCTCGAAACGCTGCTGCCCTACAGCGGGGAATGGCTTGAGGTGGGCTCATACAACGTGCACAGAAACCGGTTCGCGAAGAGCTTTAAAATAAAGGAGGTCAAGAATAGGGAGATCTGGACGGGATGCTGCGGCTTCGGCACAGGCAGGTGGGCCGTTGCCTTCCTCGCACAGCACGGTCTGGACGAGGAGAAATGGCCGCCCGCCTTGAGGAGGAAGATCGGCAGGCTTCCGTCCCAGTTCAAACCGGTGGGATGATGGCTGAGGAAAGAAAGAAGATAGCGAAGAAGACGTGGCGGGAGAAGAGGTGGTACGAGGTAGTTGCCCCTCCGATCTTTGCCGGGAGGGTGATCGGGGAAACGCCAGCCCTTGAGCCATCCCAGCTCGTTGGAAGGGTGTTCGAGACAACCCTTGGGGACCTCATCGACGACTTCTCAAAGTCCCACATAAAGCTCTACTTCCAGATAAAGGAGACCGACGGAAACAGGGCGATCACCGCGTTCTCGGGCCACGAGATGGTCAGGGACTACGTCAGGAGCCTTGTGAGGAGGAGATCGAGCAAGGTTGAGGACATAACGAGGGTGAGAACAAAGGACGGCTATCTGGTCAAGCTGTGCGCAATGGCAACCACCCTCAGATCGATCCAGAGCACGAAGCTCACGATGCTCAGGATGGATATGAGGGAGGTGATGCGCTCCAAGGCTGCCGAGAAGAAACTGGACGAGTTTGTCCTCGAGATGGTCCTTGGAAAGCTCTCGGCAGACATATACAAGAGGTGCAAGAAGTACTGCCCAATCCACAAGGTTGAGGTATACAAGAGCGAGGTTTTGTCCGGACCCTCTCCAGAAGTATCAAAGAGCGATGTGGCCGCATGAAATCCGGAAGGATCTTCGGGACCTCGGGCGCCCGGGGCGTCTTCGGGTCTGGGCTCGATCCCAGAACTGCGCTCGGGCTTTCCCTCTCGCTCTCCGCGCATCTTGGGAGCAGGGGGAGGGTTCTGGTCGGAAGGGACACCAGGACCACGGGAAGTATAATTGAGAACATGGTCGTGGCCGGCCTGAGCTCCGGAGGATGCGAGGTCCTCAGGGCCGGGGTGCTGCCAACCCCGGCGCTCAGCTTCGGAATACCGGAAACGGGATCATCGGCAGGCATCATGGTCACCGCCTCGCACAATCCCCCGGAGTACAACGGCCTGAAGTTCTGGAGGGAGGACGGATCCGCATTTGACGAGGAGGGGGAGATAAAAATAGAGGAGATCTACAGGGGCGGCGCATGGGCTGGAGTGGAGTGGAGGTGCATCGGCCCGATCTCCTCGGCAGACGTTCTTCCAAGGTATCTGGATCACCTTGAGTCACTGTCTGAGATCGAAAAGGAGCACCTGGTGGTAGTCGATTGCGGCAACGGCGCGGCATCGCTTGCAACACCGGTCCTGCTCAGAAGGATCGGTTGCAGGGTGAGGTCCCTGAACTCAAACCCTGACGGTTTCTTCCCGGGAAGATCGCCGGAGCCTGCCCCGGCGAGCCTCCTGCCGCTCGCGGAGGTCGTGAAAACACTGGGGGCTGAGGTTGGCGTGGCACATGACGGGGACGCCGACAGGGTCGTGATCGTCGATGATAGGGGAAGGGTCGCCCAGGCCGACAAGATGCTCGCACTCATCGCCTCCCACATGGTCAGAAAAAAGGGGGATGTTGTCGTGACCACGGTGGATGCCTCCCGCGTTGTCGACGAGGCTGTCGGGGAAAAGGGCGGGGAGGTCATCAGAACCGGGGTTGGAGACGTCAGGGTGGCAAGCGAGATGAGAAGGAGGGGAGCAGTTTTTGGTGGGGAGCCAAGCGGGGCCTGGATATTTCCGGGATCGGGGATGGCCCCGGACGGCCCTATGGGGGCAATCATGACCCTGGAGCTGATCGAAAGATCTGGAACGAGGCTGTCCTCGATGCTCGACTCTCTGCCGGACTACCCTGTCCTGAGAGAGGGAATACCGTGCGGAAACGGGGAAAAGGAGAGGGCCATGGCCGTAGTCAGGGGGGCGCTCAAGGAGGAGTTCCGAGCTGCAAAAAGTGCAGTTGAGATCGATGGGATAAGGATCGAGCTCGAGGAGGGATGGATACTCGTCAGGCCGTCCGGGACAGAGCCCCTTATCAGGATCACCGTGGAGGGTAGGAACCCGGGAGCGGCAAAGGAGATAATGGAGAGGGGAAGCGCGTGCGTCAGAAGGGCCCTGCGGTCCCTGGATTAGCTTTTATTTTGAGGGGTGAGAGATAGGAGGAGCAGCATGAAGGCGGTTGTGCTTGCAGCGGGGCTCGGAACGCGGATGCGTCCCCTGACATTCACGAAGCCAAAGTTTCTGCTTCCGGTGGCTGGCAGGCCCGCGCTCGACCACACCTTTGAGACGATGAAGGCTGCCGGGGTGAACGAGATAGGGATCGTGGTTGGATTCGGCAAGGAGCAGATAATGGAGAGGTACGGTGACGGGTCAAGGTTTGGAATAAAGCTTGAATACCTTCACCAGGAACGTCCCCTGGGCACCGCAAATGCAGTTTCGGTTGCGGAGAAATTTGTGGGGAACGAGGATTTCATCGTGATGAACGGTGACACGCTCGTTGACCTTGAATCGATGAAATCCCTTCTCAGGGTCTACGGGGAGAGAAAGTCCGAAAAAGGTTTTGGAGGGGTGATGGGCACGATAGAGGTGGATGAGCCGGAGCAGTTCGGGATAGTGATAATGAGGGGAGAGAAGGTTGAGAAGGTCGTCGAGAAACCCAAGAAGTCAAAAAGCAGGCTGGCCAACGCCGGGCTCTACGTCTTCACGCCACGGATCTTCGATGCGATAAGGAAAACCAGAAAATCCAAGAGGGGGGAATACGAGCTGACGGACTCGATCCAGCTGCTGATCAGCTGGGGGCTTTCAGTCTACACCGCACCGCTGAGCCTCTGGACCGACATAGGAAGGCCGTGGGATCTCCTCGTCGCAAACGAGTACTTCCTGAGAAACATCAGGGGGGAGATCCGCGGAAGGGTGGAGGTCGGGGCCAACGTGGGAGAAAACGTTTACGTTGGGGAGAACTCGCTGATAAGATCTGGATCCTATATAATAGGACCGGTTTACATAGGGCGCAACTGCGACATAGGCCCAAACTGCTTCATAAGGCCCTCGACCACAATAGGGGATCACGTGAGAATAGGCAACGCAGTTGAGATCAAAAACTCAATAATAATGGACCACACGCATGTTGGCCACCTCTCCTACGTTGGCGACAGTGTGATAGGAATGAACTGCAACCTTGGGGCGGGGAGCACCATAGCTAACCTCCGCCTGGACGGCAGGCCGGTGAAGATGGAGGTGGGTGGAAGGGTGATCAGCAGCGGCAGGAGAAAGCTGGGGACCATAATTGCGGACAACGTGAGAACCGGAATAAACTGCACCATAAACGTTGGGGTGAAAATAGGTCCAGATGCCGCGATAGGGCCTGGAACCGTGATATACAGGGATGTGCCGCCGAACACAATGGTCTACATCAAGCCCTCCATCAGGCGCAAAAAATGGAAATCGTAATTTGACTCCCCCGCACTTTTGTATGGGGCTTACTTTTCCTCCAGTTACTTTTTCACAACCTCCGCTCCATCAGCTTTTTGCGGAAGCTTTTCCCTCTGAGGTAAAGTTCCCGCATCAACGGCCGGACCCGATCCCTGCACGCATGGCCGGCGGGTTACGGAGGTCTCGGCCTCCACAGGCGTGGGTTCGGGGGTGCCCCTCCCTACCTTTTGGGAGGACATGAGCGCGGACGATGATATATAACATTCCGCCTCCCATCCTCTCCCTCGCGGAAGGTGACTCCGGTAGGGTTTAATTAAATGGGACACAGATTTAATATTGGGCGTTTGATGGGGAGAGTCGACCAGGAGTTCAGGAGAAGATATCCAAACATTTCCAGGGAACTCGACGAGGAGAACCCGGTGACCATTCAGTCAGTCAGAACAGACATGGCCGAGGGGGAGAAGGCGGCGGCCCGCGGTGGGTACCCAACAGCCGTGGACTTCATCAGGCTCTGCGAGACAAAGGAGCAGGCGGCCGAGATAATAGATTACCTCGAGAGAAGAAAGGAGATCACCGGAGAATACGCCGCGCGGCTCAGGGAGCAGCTGAACAGGCACGGGCTCAGAAGCTTCGGGAAGAGGAGAAAACCAGGGGTTCAGCCTGCCAGTCCCTGAAACTCCTGACAAACCGATATATGCAGCCAGGGAGAGGTTAGAGCGGTTGCGATGCTGGAGCTCGGGCTCGTTGGAAAGCCGAACACGGGAAAGACCACCCTCTTCAACGCGCTGACGCTTGCGAACGCTCCCGTTGCCGGATATCCCTTCACAACAATAGACCCGAACATCGGGGTCACGTACGTGAGGAGCAGGTGCCCGTGCTCGGAGTTCAGGGTCAAGTGCAGCCCGCAGAACTCCCTCTGCGTTGATGGAACGAGATACGTTCCAGTGAGGGTCATAGATGTGGCGGGGCTGGTTGAGGGAGCGCACATGGGGAGGGGGCTGGGAAACCGGTTTCTGGACAGCCTGAGGATGGCCTCGGTGCTGATTCACGTTGTCGACGCCGCCGGGGCAACGGACGGTGAGGGAAGGCCGTGCCCTCCCGGGACCCACGATCCAATGAAGGACATAGATTTTCTCGAGGTGGAGATAGCGATGTGGTTCAGGGGGATACTGGCGAGGGACTGGCAGAGGTTCGCGAAGAGGGCGAAATACGAGAAGCTGGACCTCGTCAAGGAGATCAGCGCGAAGATGAGCGGGCTCGGGATCACGGAAAAACATGTTGCGGAGGCGATGAGGGCATCGCTCGTCGACAGGGAAAATCCTGACTCCTGGAGCGATGATGATCTCCTCAGGTTTTCGGGCGAGCTCAGGAAGGTCAGCAAGCCCATCCTCATAGCTGCAAACAAGGCGGACATGCCCGAGGCGGAAAAGAATGTGGAGAGGATGAGGGAGAGGGGATACCAGGTCGTCCCCACGTCGGCCGAGGCCGAACTGGCTCTAAGGCGGGCGTCCGAGAAGGGCGTGATAAGGTACAACCCCGGAGACGGAGAATTCAAGGTGCTGAAGGAGGACGCGCTCAGCGAGATGCAGAAGGAGGCCCTGAGGAGGATATCCGCCTTTCTCAGGAAATGGGGATCAACCGGAATACAGGCGCTGGTCGATCGGGCGGTGTACGAGATACTCGGGCTGGTAGTCGTTTATCCCGTTGATGACGAAAACAAGCTCACGGACAAGAAGGGAAACGTGCTGCCAGACGCCTTTCTGATCAGGTCCGGGACAACCGCCAGGGAGTTCGCATACACCATACACTCGGAGCTAGGAGAATCCTTCCTTTACGCAATAGATGCCAGAACGAGGCGCAGGGTTGGCGAGGACTACGTTCTGAAGAACGGGGACGTGATAAGGGTTGTATCTGGGAAAGGAAGATAGGCGGCACGCATTATTTAAAAAGAGGATGACTAATTAGGTGAGTTACATGGTCCGAATACTTGTGTGCGACAAAATACATGAGGACGGAATAAGGATACTGCGGGAGTTCGCGGAGGTGGATGTCTCCACCGGGATGAAGCCTGAGGAGCTCCTCGCCAAGGTTCCGGATTACGACGCGATAGTCGTGAGAAGCGCCACTAAGGTAACTGCGGAGGTGATATCTGCCGGCAAGAGCCTGAAGGCGATCGCCCGCGCCGGCGTGGGGCTGGACAACGTTGACACGAAGGCCGCCCTCGCCAGAAACATCAAGCTCATCAACTCCCCCGAGGCATCAACAGTTGCGGTTGCGGAGCTCGTTATGGGGCTGATGCTCTCCTTTGCGAGAAAGATACCCAGGGCAGATCTCGGCACGAAGCAGGGGAAATGGGAGAAGAAGGAGCTGATGGGGACCGAGCTCAGGGGAAAGACCCTGGGAATAATCGGCACGGGGAACATAGGGAAGGCGGTTGGAAGGAGGGCGGCGGCATTCGAGATGAGGCTCCTGCTTTATGATGTGGTGAGGGACGAGGGATTTGCCAGGGAAGTTGGAGGAAGGTACGTGGAGCTGGACGAGCTACTCAGGAATTCTGACTACGTGACGCTGCACGTTCCGCTCCTGCCTGAGACAAGGCACATGATAGGAAAAAGGGAGCTCGAGATGATGAAGCAGGGGGCAGTGCTGATAAACACGTCGAGAGGAGCAGTTGTGGATGAGAAGGAGCTGATCGAGGCGCTTAAGGGTGGAAGGATCGGTGGCGCCTGCCTGGACGTGTACGAAACCGAGCCCCTCACCGACAGCCCGCTCCTCTCGCTGCCGAATGTCGTGCTCACCCCCCACATAGGGGCATCGACCATCGAGGCCCAGCGTGAGGCGGCAGTTGTGGTTGCGCAGAAACTGAAAAAGTTCTTCGAGGGATCAGCGTGAGACCCCTTTCAGAAAAACCAAGCATGCCTGAAGGCCGGTCGATAATCAGGGTGGAGAGACCAACTGATCCCAAAAGGGCAAGGGCACTCGGCTACAGGGCGAAGCAGGGGTTCGTTGTGGTCAGGGTGAGGGTGAGAAAGGGGGGCAGGAGAAAGGAAAGACCATCAAGGGGTCGCAGGCCAAAGCGTATGGGCGTGCTGAAGATAGTGCCCAGGAAGAGCCTCCAGCTGATCGCGGAGGAGAGGGCGGCGAGGAAGTTTCCGAACCTGGAGGTTCTCAACTCATACCATATAGGATCCGATGGGAGGAGGGAGTACTTTGAGGTGATAATGGTGGACCCGCACCATCCTGTGATAAAAAGCGATCCGCGCATAAACTGGATATGCAACAGGTCACAGCGCGGACGCGTGTACCGGGGCCTCACGAGGGCCGGAAAGAAGATGAGGGGCCTCCTGAGGAAGGGCAAGGGCGCTGAGAGGATAAGGCCGAGCGTTCGCGCGAGAGGCCGGATAAAGTGAGACCGCCCATCTCAAGTGCCCAGGTACATGTTCACTGCCATGCCACCGAGGACGAGGATAAAGTCCTAGCTGCGCTGCGCACGCTGCTGCCGGGGGAAGTGGCGGTGGAGAGGTCTGAACTCGAGGGACACCATGGGAACCCAATTGTTGTTATCGGTGCCCGGGTCAGGGACAGGTCAAAGCTTTCTGAGATCTGGGAAAGGATAGTCAGGTTTGGTGAACTCACGCCTCCTGAGGTAGAAAGGAGGATGGACGAGAGATGCACCCTTCACCTGAGGTTTGACAAGCAGGCGGCTTTTGGGGGCAGGCTCAGGCTGACCGACGGAGGGGATTCCATTCACCTGAGGCTCAGGGTTAAGGCATTTCCGCCCAGAAGGGAAAACGCAATAAGGGCGGTGCGGGAGGCAATTGAAAGCGGTGGGGGAGATGAGGGATGAACGTCGCAGGTATGTGGTTTTCCGTTTCGATGCGGAGCCCCCCATCCCTGACATCGAGGAACTGATAAAATCCCTGAAATCGACAGCCCCCGGCAGGTTCGCAAGGCTCATTTTTTACGATCCAGAGACCGGGAGAGGGATACTGAGGTGCCCCCACACTGCGCTTGAGGGAATCAAATCCCTGGATGGCAGGGCAATCGGTCCAGGGCTCAGGATCAGGATCATCGGCGTTTCTGGCACGATCAAACGCGTGAGGAGGAAATTTCTGAGCGAAGGGGGCAGGGCTCTGCGGTAGGGTTAAATATGCTGCTGACTTACAGGTATTGATTACCGCATGTTAGATGCCGAGAGGTGCTGAAATGGCATTTGTACCGCCGGGAGCGGGATATGACCGGGCAATAACCGTGTTCAGCCCGGATGGCAAGCTGTACCAGGTGCAGTACGCCCAGGAGGCCGTGAAGAGGGGACTGACCGCCCTCGGAATAAAGGTGAAGGACGGCGTTGTTCTTGCAGCAGAAAAGAGGGTCAGGAGCAGGCTGGTGGAGGAAACCTCGATAGAGAAGATATTTCAGATAGACGAGCACATAGGGGCAGCGGCCTCGGGCCTCATAGCCGACGCCAGGGTTCTCATCGATCACTCCCGCATAGAGGCGCAGATAAACCGCCTGAGGTACGACGAGCCGATCAGCGTTCAGGCGCTCGCGAAGCGGATAGGGGACATACAGCAGATGTACACCCAGCACGGGGGCGTCAGGCCATTTGGCGCAAGGCTCCTGATAGCCGGCGTTGACTCGGACGGCACGCACCTGCTTGAAACCGACCCGAGCGGCGTTGTGGCGGCTTACAAATGCCAGGCGATAGGGGGAGGGGCCCAGACCGTCACAGAGTTCCTGGAGCAGAAGTACGACGACAACATGTCGCTTGATGATGCCGTGAGGCTTGCGATAGAGGCCCTGAAAAATGTGATTGAGGGCGAGCTCAGCGCGGATAAGCTGGAGATGGCCGTGGTGCCGAGGGAGACAAAAACCTTCAGAAAGCTCACGAACGAGGAGATCAGCAGATACCTGAAGAGGTCCAGGCCCGCCAGGGAGTAGCGGGATGTATGGTACGGCTTGAGGACGCTGTCATAGCAAGACTTGTGAGCCAGGGATCCACCTTCGAGATACTTGTTGACCCTGAGCTCGCGCTTGCCCTCAGAACCGGACAGAAGGTTGAAATCAAGGACATGCTTGCGACCGACAGGATATTCAAGGACGCCAGGAAAGGACTCGCAGCCTCGGAGGAAAGCGTGAGGAAGGCCTTTGGGACCACGGATGTGATCAGGATCGCGGAGGAGATAGTGAGGAGGGGCGAGGTCCAGATCACGACCGAACAGAGGAGGAAACTCAGGGAGCAGAGGCTGAAGCAGGTCGTTGCCCTGATATCGAGGAGGGCGATAAATCCCCAGACCAACCTCCCGCACCCGCCAGCGAGGATAGAGGCCGCGATCTCCGAGGCAAGGGTTCAGATAGATGAATTCAAGGGAGCTGAGGAGCAGCTTGCGCGCGTGGTAAAGGCGCTCATGCCGATTCTGCCGCTGAAGTTCGAGAACAGGAGAATAGAGGTAAAGGTGCCCGCTGCCTACGTGGGGAGGTCCCAGAGACACCTGAGGGAGTTCGGCACTATAAAGGAGGAGAGGTGGCTGGGGGACGGATCCTGGAGCTTCGTCATAGAGATACCCGCGGGCGTGCAGGGGGAGTTCTTTGAAAGGCTCAACGACCTCACCAGGGGCGAGGCCGAGACAAGGGTGATGGAGTGATACACGTTCAGGACAGAAGCCTTGTTGTTCCCGGGGAACTGCTTGCGGAGGGCGATTACAGAACTGGAGGCGGCGTTTACAGGGATGGGAAATCCGTGTACTCCGCGGTTGTTGGGCTGGCATCTGTCGGCGAGAGGGAGATAAGGGTTGTGCCGCTGGAAGGGCCATACATCCCGGCGAGGGGGGACAGCGTGATCGGCATAGTTGTTGACATCCACTACTCCGGATGGACCCTGGACATCAACTCGCCCTACACCGGCAACCTCTTCATCTCTGACTTCCTCCACAGAAAGGTCGATCTGACGAGGGATGGCCCGGAGAGGTATCTCAGGCTGGGGGATGTTGTGCTTGCCTCGGTAAAGGATGTGGATGAAAAGATGAGGGTGCTGCTGGAAACCGAGGGGCCGAGGAGCGGGAGGATCACCGGCGGGAGGATGGTGGAGATCGCCCCCGTGAAGATACCGAGGGTGCTGGGGAAGAAGGGATCGATGCTAGATACCCTTAAAAGGATCAGCGGATGTAGACTTATAGTTGGTCAAAACGGAAGAATAGTGATCCATGGCGAAGATCAGCGCGCGGTTGACGCGGTGATCAATGCCATACTGAAGATCGAGCGGGAGGCGCACACCACCGGTCTCACGGACAGGGTGCGATTCCTGCTTGAAAAAGAAATAGGAGGGAGATAGTGGAAGAGCAGAAAAAACTGATAGTGGACGGGAGAAGGCTGGACGGACGTGCGCCGGACGAGCTCAGGCCGATAAGGATAGAGGCGGGCGTGCTGAAGAGGGCTGACGGCTCGGCCTACATTGAGATGGGCTCCAACAAGGTGCTGGCGGCTGTCTACGGGCCCAGGGAGATGCATCCCAGGCACGAGCAGGAGCCTGACACCGCGGTGCTCAGGTGCAGGTACAACATGGCACCCTTCTCAGTGGATGAGAGAAAAAGGCCTGGACCTGACAGGAGATCCGTGGAGATCTCAAAGGTCACAAGGGAGGCCCTCGAACCCGTTCTTTTCCTTGAGATGTATCCGAGATCCGTGATAGACGTGTTCATAGAGGTTCTCGAGGCGGACGCCGGCACCAGGACCGCCGGGATAAACGCGGCATCGGTGGCGCTCGCCAACGCCGGAATACCCATGAGGGACCTCGTTTCAGCGGTGGCCGTGGGGAAGGTGGACGATGTGATAGTGCTGGACCTCACGAAGGAGGAAGATCAGAACGGACAGACGGACATGCCAGTAGCGATAATACCAAAGAAGAAGCTGATCACGCTTCTGCAGATGGATGGAAGCTTCACGGAGGACGAGTTCAAACAGGCGCTTGACCTCGCCTTCAAAGGCTGCGAGAGGATATATGAGCTGCAGCGCGCTGCGCTCAGGGAGAAGTACGCCCTAAAGGAGGGATGAGCATGCACAGAATAATATCCACAATAAAGCAGGACCATATCCTGGGCCTTGCCAGAGCGGGAAAGAGGATCGATGGCAGGGATATGGAGCAGTACAGGGAGATCTCGGTTGAGAAGGGAGTGATAAGGACCGCAAACGGATCCGCGAGGGTCAGGATCGGCAAGACGCAGGTTCTGGTCGGGGTAAAGCTCCAGCACTCAGAACCGTTTCCTGACACGCCAAGCAGCGGAGTGCTGATGGTTAACGCTGAGCTCCTGCCAATGGCCTCTCCGACCTTCGAACCGGGCCCACCCGATGAAAACGCGATAGAGCTGGCAAGGGTGGTTGACAGGGGAATACGGGAATCGGAGTCGATCGATCTCGAAAAGCTCGGGATAAAGCCCGGAGAGGATGTGTGGGGCGTTTTCATAGACATACACGTCCTCGACCATGACGGAAACCTGATAGATGCATCCGCACTCGGAGCGATTGCCGCCCTGCTCGACGTAAAACCGCCCCAGGACGAGGCATGGACCCTTCCGGAGTTCCCGGTTGTCAGAAAACCCGTCGCCGTGACCCTCGCTAAAATAGACGAAAAGCTCCTCGTTGACCCATGCCTGGACGAGGAGAACGTGATGGAGGCGAGGCTCACTATGACGACAACAGAGGACGGCAGCCTTTGCGCGATTCAGAAGGGAGGACGTGGATGCTTCACGAGGGATGAGCTCGAAAGGGCATACAGGATCGCGAGGGACAAGGGACAAGAGCTCCGGAAACTGCTGGGGTGAGTAATTGGCCAGAACGAAGGTTGGGGCTGCGGGCAAATACGGTCCAAGATACGGGGCCAAAATAAGAAAGCTGGCGCTTGATATAGAGAGAAAGCTCAGAACGAAATACAGATGCCCGGAGTGCGGCGCTGAGAGGGTGAGAAGACGAAGCACCGGCATATGGCAGTGCGGAAAATGCGGGGCGAAGTTCGCTGGAGGCGCATACTCTCCATCGGTGACACGTGCACCAGAACAGGTGCAGGTTAAGGAGGAATAGGCGTGTACAAGTGCGGTGAATGCGGGAGGGAAATAGAGAAGCTGCCGGAGGGATCAATAAGGTGCCCCCACTGCAACTCCCGGCTTCTCATGAAGGTTCGTCCAAAAATCGTGAAAAGGGTGAAGGCCGATCCGCCAAGAAAGTAAAAACGAACGGCGGGAGAACCTTGAAGCGCGTGAACCAGGCGCGGGCCCTGATCGAGTTCAAATTTGAGAACGCGAAACAGGCCGAGGCCGCAAGGCTGGCGCTTCTGCCGGAGAAGAGCGCTCAAACGGGGGAAATGTGCGGCCTTGATGTTAGGAGAAAGAAAAACGTTTTATGCCTTGAGATAGAGGCGAGTGATACAGCGGCACTGAGAGCAGCTATAAACTCATCCGTCAGATGGATTATGGTAATAGAGGACATGATGAAGTTAGGGAGGGAGTGAATGGAAAAGATATCTCCGCAGCTGCGCCACCAGCTCGCGCAGTTCCAGCAGGTGCAGCAGCAGGCACAGGTCCTGGTGACACAGAGACAGCAGCTCGAACTCCTCCTGAGGGAGACCGAAAAGGCCCTGGAGGAACTGGAGAAACTGTCAGAGGATGCGGGAGTGTACAAGAGCGTGGGGGGAATCATGGTGAGATCCAGCAGGGACGCACTCAAGAAGGAGCTTTCCGAACAGAAGGAAACTCTGGATCTGAGGATAAAGGCCCTGCAGAAGCAGGAGGAGCGCTCCATACAGCGTCTGCGCGAGATGCGCGAGAAGATTGACAAGGAGCTCAAGTCAGGTGCGGCTGAGGGAGCCGGCGGCTAGATGGAGATGATAAGGGAAGCTGCGGAGTTCCTCTCCGGCGCCTGCAGGGAAGGAAAGCACATACTCATTCTCTGCCATTATAATGCGGATCCTGACGCAGTGGCGAGCGCAACGGTTCTGTCTGATATCCTGAGGTCCATGGGGGCCTCGGTCAGGGCTGGAGCTGCGGAAAGCATTTCCTCTCAAGCGCAGGCGCTTCTTGAGGCCTACGGCAGATCGCTGGAGGTGAACCCAGCCATCAACGAGGATCTGGTTGTGCTCGTTGACACTTCGAGCTTCGAACACCTCGGAAGCTTCGGGAGCACTCTCCGCGCCTCAGGCGTTCCGATAGCTGTCATCGACCACCACAGGCCCGTCGAGGAGATGAGGGCGATATCGAGGTTCCACATCGTGATGGAGGAGTTTCCATCCGAATCGGAGCTTGTGCTGAAGCTGGCCACGGAGATGGGAGTCAAGTTGACCCCGGAGCAGGCCTCGCTGCTGCTGGCCGGGATAATGAGCGACACCGGCTTCTTCAGGCTGGCGA
>Ga0078972_1012517_pt1 | contig 14542 bp, 13 predicted proteins | sample YelNatPaOPGAMG01_FD_67568 | JGI IMG/M metagenome (GOLD analysis project Ga0078972, IMG submission 67568) | Hot spring thermophilic microbial communities from Obsidian Pool, Yellowstone National Park, USA - OP-RAMG-01 (SPADES assembly) (version 2) | ecosystem: Environmental > Aquatic > Thermal... | reverse complement strand
AAATAGCAGAACTTTCAGAAGTTCCAAGAAGCAGAACATATGACGTATTAGAATCCTTAGAAAAGAGAGGGTTTGCTTTTATAAAGATTGGAAAGCCAATTAAGTACATTGCAGTAAAACCCACAGAAGTTCTTGAAAAAATCAAAAATGAAACTTTGCATGAGGCACAAGAAAAAGTGCAGTTATTGAACAAGTTAAAAGACACTCCAGAATACTCTGAAATAGAGCAACTTCACAATACAGGCATCTCGCCTATAAAATCAAAGGAAATTACAGGATCAATTCGCGGAAGAGCAAACGTTATAGCTAAATTAAGAGAGATACTAGAAAATGCAGAAAAAGAAGTTTTAATATGTACTTCAGTTCTTGATTTTGAAGACAAAAACAGAACTCTTTCTCCTATTTTGGAAAAAATAGTAAAGAAAAACATCAAATTAAAAATTGCTCTTTCAGGAGATGCAGAAAAAATAAGAAAACTAAATTTAAAATTACCCTCCAAAATTAAACCTCTTCATTACCCTGCAAGAATTTTTGTAACAGACAGAAAACAAGCCCTTTTAATGATAACCCCTGAACATGCTGAAGAAGAAATAGGAATATGGCTAAATTCAGACTTTTTCATTGAGTCTCTTGTAAATATTGTTGAGGAAAACTTAAAAAACACATCTAACTAAACTACTTTTGCAGAGCAAATATCCATTTCATTTAAATACTTTTGATTTTTTTCAAAAAATTCTTTCAAGAAACGTTTTGCACATTTTTCTGCCTTTATTTTAGCATAAACCCTGCCTTCTTTTTCAAAAACCTCTTTATATTTTTTCTTAAAAACAGAAACATGTTTTAGCATAGTCAAAGGAGGACCGCGCATAATAATTTCTTGTTTTGGTTTAACTACAAAATATACCTCTGCTTTTTTTGTTCCATCATATTCAAAATCCTTTTTTAATAAAATGAATTTCTTGTTAATTTGTTCTGTTAAAAATTCATAAAATTTTTTTAATTTAGTGCCAGCAATATCCCCTTCTTGTTTTTCAGTGAATATCTCTACATTTAAGATTTCAGCGCCTCTTTTTTTTGCGAATTTCGCTAAATCAGAGATATTTAGTTTTTTTATTTCAAAAAATTTTTTAGATGGTCTGCTTAAAAATTTTTTAATAGCCTTTTTAAATTTCTCAAAAGATTCATGGCTTAAAGCAGCTAGTATATTTCTTTCTTTCCAAACAGGGTCTACTAAAACAATAGGGCTTTTTAGTTTGCTCTCATTTAAGTTAATTAAAACTTCTCTTTGGCTGGAATAATGTTTTTCAGGATCCAAGATGATTAGCCCTCTTTCATTAGCCACTTCTTTGGCAAAATTAAGAAAAGAGCCATAATTAATTATTAAGCACTCTATACCATACCCCGAGAAACCTCTAATGTAACTCTCTGCGCCATAAATCCCTTGTGCTTTACAAAACCTTTTTAATAATGCAATTTCATCCAATAATTTAGGTTTCTCTTTGATCTTTTTTTTAACATAATTCACATGAGCATAGCTTAGATCAGTGCTATTTTCAGCTTCTTTTGGATTTTTTATCCATTTAACAGGAATTACTTCAAACACTAAGTTATCTTTAACTGAAATTTTAAAATAATCTCTGCTGCCATGAATTTCAGAAAGTTGATAATTTTTTTCAGAAGAAAATTTCTTTAAAATTTCTTTTATTTTTTTTAAAAAAACCTCATTAAAATTTTTTAAACGTATAAATAAGTCAATATCATAAAATTCGCTCTTTATTAGGGTATTTTTTGCAAAACTTCCGCCAATGAATACAGAAGCTTTTAATTTTTCTTTTTTTATCTCTTTTTTTAAAAATTGAGATATCTCTCTAGCTTTCAGAGTTAAAAACTTTCTTTCCTCTGGGCTCGGCAAAAACTGCTTTCCATCAATTGAAAAATTTTTAAATTTCATTTAATTAGTATTTATCATTTATATTTAAATATTCTCTAATTCCTAAATAAAATTTAAACACCTTAAAATAATACTTGTTTAAGAAACTGCAGCATTTAAATCAATTACATATTTTCCATCTTCTAATTGATAGATTCTTGGTTTTCCTTTACTAAATAGTTTAGTTAAATCCAATAAATATTTGCCAGGTTTTATAACTTTCACACTTTCAAAATCAAGAAAAATTGGTTTTTCTTCCTCGGTAAGGCCTGAAATTTCTCTTACATCATGCTCTATTTGTCTTTTTTCAGAAGGAGCTAGTTCCATAATTTTTTGTTGCTCTAATATCTCTTGCATTTTTTCAGGTTTTATATAAAAAAAGAATTTACTACCACAAATGCAACCTTCTAATAGCTCTTTAGAACCATCTTCATAAATACTTGAGCAGTGAACGCATCTATACGGCATATTACTTTTACTAATTAAAGATTAATAAATATTTAGTTTTTGCAGATTATCTTAAAAATAGTTCCAATCTTTTAGGATCTCTTTTTATTTCTTTTATAACAGAAGCAGGTCCAATAATAGTAAGCGCCACACTATTGCCTATAAGACTTTTGGCAATTCCATGTTTTATTTTTTCAAAAAAATTTGCTTTGTAAACGTCTGGTTCAATTACTGCAAGTTCTATACCCTTAAAATTTTTTATATGCCCTACCAATGCCATCGTATCCTCGATTAAGCGTGCTTCTTCCTCAGGCCTAAGTCTTCCATGTAAAATAATTATTTTATTGTTTAAAATTAAATCAAGAAGTTTTTTTACTCTTTCTACAATTGATAAATGTTCTATTTCCGAATAAGGAATTATTTGTAAACTTAGCCCTTTTAATTTTTTTTGAATCATGTTTTTTGTGCCACCTCAAATAGAGCAGCATAAAACTCATTCATGTTTGTTCCATCTTTTGCAGATATTCCAACAACCCTATATTCTGGAAAAGCTCTTTCTATTTTTTTGACATCTGCTTTTTTTAAGTCTATTTTATTAGCAGCAATCAATATAGGTATTTTTCTAGCTACTAAATTGCCAATTATTGTGATATTTACTTGAGAATAAGGGTTTTCTGAGGCATCTAACACGACTACGACTGCATCCATATCATCTAACCACTGAATCGATTCAATAACTCCCTGTGTTGCTTCTTTTGCTCTTTTTTTTGCATCAGATTTCCTAATACCAAATTTAAGAAAGTCCTCATAGTCAATCTTAGTAGCAATTCCTGGAGTATCTACTAACTTAAATAATAAGGTTTTGCCTTTATGTTTTATTTCCACTTTTTCTTTAAATTGTACATGCCTTGTTTCATGAGGTATTCTGCTAACAATGCCCATTTCTTCCCCAGTCCAGTCTTTGCAAATCCTGTTTGCAAGACTTGTTTTTCCAGCATTAGGCGGTCCATAAAAACCAATTTTTATGTTTTTCTTTCTACCGAATAAAAGCACAAAAAATTTGTTTGTTAAGTTTTTAAGTGTCTGAAACATATTATTTTTAAAAAAATTGTTTTAATAAACTTTATGTTTTTTAAGACCCCCTTTTTGCTAATTCTTCTTTTACCTTTTGTTTTTCAAAATACCTAAATACAGGAATCTCAAACATTCCTGTTCTTTTCCCATCTAACTTTTTTGTAGCATATGTAATTTGTTCTCTGCTCCAACCAGCACCCAAAAGTTTCTTTTTAATTTCTTCTTGTACTATTCCTATTTTTCTAGAATTATTAATAAAGTGAACTAAATTATAAAGTTCATCAGGATTCTTAAAAAGATGTTTTTCATAATTTCTTTTGTACCACTCTTGTAAAATAATATAAACTACAAAAAATCCAACAATTAGTAGTACAACATACAAAATTAATTTTTGAGTAGGTAGTTTTGATTTTATTATATCTCCATTTTCATCGCCAACAACAAACTCGCTTCCAAAAACACTTAAATCATCAGGAGCTAAATAAAACCCCAACTCTTCAATTTCATCAGCAATTACCAGTTCTATTTCTTTTTTGTCATCTATTTCAAAGGCACTTCCTTTTGATATTCCACTTTGCAAAGTAAAGCCTTTGGCAGATGAACTCACAATTTCTTCATATGGATAATCAACAATTAAGTAGGTCTTGTTTACTAATTTTGCTACAGGCTGCACACTAATATTAAATATGGAAAATAAAGTTCTGTCTAATTCGTTTTCAAAAAGAACTATCTTGTCTATTCTTACTTTTCCAGAAAAAGCATTATGATTCCAATAAATTAATGTGTCTTCAAATTTATCTTTCTTGTTAGAGATTATACTGCTGTTTAATAGAGATTCAACATACCCTACATCAACATTAGCAAGTCCAACAGAAAGAGGAAACTCACCAGAATTAATAACTTTTACTTCTTTCGGTATATTTAAATTTAATAATGATTTTATTACTTTAATATATTCTTCTTCGCTGCTTGCATTTTTGTAATCTTCCTCAATTTCTTTTAGCTCATTTTGAATTTGAGTTATATTCACTTCTCTTTTAACTAAGTTTGCATTTTCTTCACCAATTAAGTCCATACTTCTTTGTAAAGAATTCAATCTTTCTTTACTTTGATTTAATAATATCTCTGCTCCTTTTGTTACATTTTCAGCTTTAATAACAAATGTTTTTGTGAAGGTAATTCCTTCTTGATTCGTAGCACTAACCTTTAAAGAGTATTCACCAGCGTTTAGAAAAGTATGTTTTAATGTGTTTTCTCGAGTAGTTCTTTTGGTTCCATCACTAAATTCCCACTGAATATTTGTTAAATTTTGAGAACAAACTATAAATAAATTCGTTTCAATTCCAACAATTGCATTTGTTGGATAAATATCAAAACCAAATCCAGGAGTGATATTTATCTTTAAATCTGTTTTAAATAAGGGCATTTCTCCTAAAAGAATTTGCAAATTCTGCGCTTTCGAAGAAATAGGAATTGTAAAGTTAGCATAACTAATATCTAATATAACAGGGTTATTTGTAGAAATTAAAGAAGCTTTTTCTTCCAACATATAAAGCTCTTTTTTTGTAAAAACCGCACCGCTTCCTTCATAAAGCAAAGAAATATTTTCAAAATTCAATCTTTGCGAAGCGCCAGTTATTAAAAATGGAATGACACATCCATCTCCTTTCGAGCAATCTCTATTGTAATTATCTGCAATATACTCGTCTGCTCTTTCCCCAAGATTCATTTTGTAAATGTCTCTATATGCTTTTGCGATACTCAGATTTTGTATAGGGGCATAAGCTACTGCCTGAGCAAATATTTCATAATCTCTATTATTTTTATTTAAGCCTGCTCCACCGCAAATTTCTTGCTCTTTTTCTGAGCGAATTTGATACTCATTTTTATTGCTATTTGCCGAAACACATACATAATAATCACCCCTTTCTAAAATGCTTTGGTTTATTATGCACTGAACAGTGCTTTTTCCCAGAGGAATATTTGTAACACTGCAACTCTTTAGCTGTTCAGATTCATCATTAAACAAACTAAATATTAATGAGGAAGAGTTCCCACTTGCAGTTATTTCAGCTCCAACAATATAGGCTGGAGAAGGATTTAAACTAATTCTTTCGCAGTAATCTTCTTGAATAATAATTGCTTGTTGATAAGAGTCGCTATCCAAATCGTTTTGAAAACATCCAAAGTTTTTTGAGCCACAAACATTAGAAACATAATTATTATTTGTTATAAATGTCTCATTTTCTCCCAAAATAAAAATTTTAAGAGGTTGAGAGCAAGATGACTCTAAATTACTGCTTAAACTAAAATCTAAATTTCTAATATACACATCAGAATCTCTTATTTTAAAACCAACTAACAAGTTTTTTTCATTATCAATCTCTTCACTACTAATACTGCTTTTTGCAGAATAAAATTTTCCGCAACCATTTATAGTGCAATTAAAATGAACCCCTTCTTCTAGTCCATTAGCAATTAAAAAATCAATTAACTTGCTTTCTCCAATAAAATTGCTTTTTAAACTACTGTTAAAAGGCTCACTTCTTAAACTTAAATTAATTTTTCCACTTATTTGCTCTCCTCCGACATACTGTCTTTTTATATCCTCATTATGCAATGTAAATGAAGCAAAGCAAAAAGAAACTTGCATAACTAAAAATAAACTAACTAATGCCAAAAACAAAATTTTTTTTATTTTTCCTCTTTTTTTCATGTTCAATAAAAGAAATCCCTATTTAAAAATATACCGCGCGAAAATAAGTATTAAGCACTACTTCCTGTCTTAAATATCTAAACATTTACTTTTTCTTTTTATTTTCAAATCTAACTAGAAGAGTATAAATTAATTCAATCACAATTAAAGCAGCTACAAAGTGCCCAAATCCAAAGAAGTTTAATGCAAACGTAGGCCTTCCACAAGGGATTTCTATTTCTTTATCCACACAGTTGGTATCAACACACTTATTTTCACCATTAATCCCTGTTTTTTCAGTTTGAACTGTTACATTTTTAACACCATTAACACACTCCCCTTCATTTGTTGATACAATAAGGCAATAACCCTTGATTGTAAGAGGCGTTCCGCTTATTGTTTCTTGTGCTTCTTCACATTTTCCATTGTTATTGTTCCACCTACATACACTGTTTATGATATAATTTTCACAATTAGTCATATCGGTAGATAATACACCATTATACTTTTTTGGAACATTTGCAGGATCCTTATTACATAGGTCCTCAGTTTTATAGTCACTGCACTCAGCGAATCCAACAAAATAACACCCTTTATAACCATTATAATTGCAAATATAACCTGGTGCGCAGCAATCATCTCCAGTTTGCGCGTCGCCATCAGGCCCCTTGCAAGCATCCGAGTCGTTAGCAGTGTTAATAATTTCGCTTTGTATTTCACCCCCGAATGTTACGCTCTTTATAGCCTCATTTTGATCTTGAACGCAAGTATATCCAATCCCAGGCTTATAAACTATCAAAGTTTCGCTTGTTTGTTTTTTACTTTGTTTTCCATCATTCGTGGTAATATTAACTTCAAAAGTAATACTTGTAGCATTATCTAAATTGTTTGGAATAGTCCAACTAGCTTTTGCAACACCGCTATTTATTTGGCCATTAAACGTATCTATAACACAATCTTCGCTATCGAAAACGCTGTTAGAATTAGTATCATTAAAAACAGTATACTTTACTACAGAATTACTAGGAAAATCAGTTCCAGCTATAAGATTAACAGAAGTTCCCATAAAAGTACTATTTATCACAACATTATTAGAATTTTGCCATATTGCATAGTATATGCTATAACTATAACGTTTGCAACACAGTATATAATTATAATCTCCAGAGGTCGCAATAGAAACATGTGCATTTGTTAAGTCACTCATCCTAATAATCGCTTGCTCTTTTTCCGCGCTATTACAATCCTCGCCTTTAGAATTGTCAACTAATCTACATCTTAAATCACCATAGCAGATTTTATTTTCGTAAGCAGGAGTTTGTGCGTTTGGGTCTTCAGCATGCGCGTTTTTTGGAGCCGAAACTAACAAGACTTTATTAGCAGAATTTGTTGGGCTATTGCAATCATGAGGATTTTGACCTGTGTAGTCCTTATTAAAAATTTTATTATAGCAAATCTTTATGGGAGCATCGGTATCATTCCAAGGAGAAACATGTGAATTAGTTTCGCTAAACAATCTAAACAAAATTTGGTTATCGTTACAATTTTGATTTCCAGCAGAACTAGCAAAATTTAATAAAAAGAAAATTGTAGCAAAAATTACAAATAAAAACATCACTTCTTTTTCATTAATTTTTTTCATAAACTTAATCACCAAATGAAATTTATAAATCTTTGTTTTGCAAAAGCAAAAGGACAAATCAATAAAAAATATTTATAGTTTCTAACTCCTTGCCGTAATTAATTCAGAATTCTTTCTAGAAGTATATACGTTTTAACTATTTGAATGAGCTTATATGGCAAGGATAGCTTTAATTTCTATTAGCCAAGTATTCTATGAAAAAAGTTTAGGCTCTTATTTTAAAAAGCAGAACATTTCTCCATTTATTAAAACATTTATCTAAAAACCCTGTTTTAATCTTTATTTTTTATTAAACAAAAATACTTTAAGTTTTTTTGGTTCTGTATTTCCAATTGAAGAGCTTATAACTCTCTCACTGGCACACACCTCTACGTTATCAACCATTTTGTTGTGAGGGCAAATATCATCAAGTACACAAATCTTAACTTCTAAATCTATAGATGGGTTTTTAATATGCTTTTCCAAAAATGCTTTCGTACCGCTTATTTGATTATTTAGTATTTCACTCCTTAAAGAAGTGTTTTTTGCTACTTCATCTAATAGGGGATAAAGTGAGTCACAAATATCTCCACTCTTATTGCTTTGTGCTTTCATTGAAACAGTTAAAACCGCCCCAAATACAATCAAAATTGAAATAACTGCTTCTACTATTCTAAGCCATCCTTTTTTGTTTACCATACCTTTACCCCATAATCCGCAAATACCCTTTCGCCATTTGATTTTATTACTTCAGAGCGCGTAATTTTGCTATACACCTCCGCTCTTAGAGGTGTAGCGTTTTCCGCCTTTATAAATTCTGTGTCCGAAAAAATTAATTCAAAACCAAAATTAATTTTATTAGGAACAGCAAAACTCTTTTTTAAAATAGAATATTGCGCATCATATAATCCTTTAAGTTCTTCTGCTTTTTTTTGAGAAATTACAGAATAGTCTTCCCGAGAAACAATTTCATATGCCCCAGGAATTAAAGTAGGATTTTGAAAATTTCCTTCTTGAGAGTCAATATCCTTGCAAAACAAGAGTCTAACATAATCTAAATCCTCTTTTAAGTCTACATAAACTTTTTTTCTGTCTATGTTGTCTCTTTTAGCTGGAAGTTTTTCCCCAGTATAATTTTCAGCTCTTAATTTAAAGTCATTAGGAATCTCTTCATTTAATTCAATTGCAACTTTTTTGTCAGAAGAAAGAACAAACGGATTTATTTTAACTGAATAGCTAATTACTTCAGTACTTATATTTTTTTTAATTTGATTAAAAACATAAATCCCTATTGATTCATTATCTTTATTTACCTTCCCAACATCAAAAAAATAAAATATAAAAAATATTGCAGAAGCAAATAATACAAATCCCAAGATTATCTCAATATGACTCAAACCTCTTTTGTTCATTTAAACCAAACACCACTCATATTTATATAAGTTATGCCTTTTCTTATTCTATGGTTTATATATCCTTTAATGAGATAATTAAAGAAATAAAGAACAAGCCAGAATTTAGAGGAATACCGGACGAAATAGTTAAAGAGTTTATTCAAAAATACCTAAATCTGCAAAAAGATTTTCCAGAAAATTTTTCAAAAAGTGAAAAAAAGAGTTTAGTAAAAAAAGTTAGAGCAGAATTGCACGCACTTTCCGGAAGATTTCAAGCAGATATAAAAAAAAGAAAAAAACTCCTTGAAGAAGGAAAAATAGAGGAACTTCTTAAAACCCACTCTTCTACGAAAGAAAGACTCTCTTTTTATCCAGAATTAAAAAGGGTAATTGAAAAATTAAAAGTTAATTCAATTTTAGATTTAGGAAGCGGTTTAAACCCTATTGCTTTGGCCAATTCAAATATTACTTATTACGCAGCAGACATAAATCAGGAAGAATTAGACTTACTAAATAATTTTTTTAAAAAATTTAATATAAAAGGAAAAGCTTTTTTTTATGATTTAAGACATCCTGAAGAAGAGTTACCAAAAGCAGATTTATGTTTATTTTTTAAAGTTTTTGACATTATTGAAAAAAAAGGCCATAAACTGGCAGAAAAAATAATAAGAAAAACACCCTCTCGATATTTGCTAATAAGCTTTTCTACAAGAACCCTTTCAGGAAGGCCAATGAATCATCCCCAAAGAGGATGGATAGAACAGCTAGCAAAAAGATTGGGATTTAGTTTTGAAATTATTAAATCTAAAAATGAAATTTTTTATTTAATTAAGAAGTATTAGGCGCTCGCTCCTAAAGGTATTAACAAATGAACTGCGCTGTAAACCAAAAATGAGGCAATCATTAATAGAAACGAGTGTTTTATTCCTACCCTAATTAAACCTTCTGATAATTTCCCAATAATTAGTCCTGTAAAAAATCCTTGTGCAAGTAGAAGATAAAGGAATAGTCTACCTATATCCTCACTTTTTGAAACCCCTCCTTCTATAGCAGATCCTGCACCGCTGTTTAGAACACTTTCTGGAGAAGAAGCAAGATTACCAAAATTTCCTATTTCCATAGTTATTGGCAAGATTTTGTATTCCATAATTAGCATAACACCAATAAATATAAGGAATATAATGTATCCCTGCACAACTAGGCTAGATATGGCTGCTTTTCTTTCTTTTCTTAATTTTTCTACTTCAGAAATTGATTTTGAAACAGAGTCTAAAATATATTCGATTTCTCCTCCAGCGCGCTCTGCCTCACCAATAAGTTCTATAGAACGAGTAATTACTGGATTATTTACGTCGCGTGCAAAATTCTCCAAAGCAAGATTTACTGGAATTCCTAAGGAAATTTGATTTGCAAGTTTTTCAATGTAAGGGTTTAAAACACCGTAATTTTTTTTACTCATATTAATAATGCTTTTGCTTACTGGAGTTCCAGTGTTTACGCTTTCTGATAAATTTCTGCTAAACTCCAAAAACATTTCATTAATCATTTGCTCTTTTTTATTTTCAGTTACTAATTCTACAAAAAAAGGCAAACAAACTATTGCAACACCAATTCCAAATAAGAAAAAAGCTAAATTTTTTTGTGCTTTGGCAATTAGTAAAATAACTCCTCCTATAATTACGAGTAATCCAAAGACAATTCCAATCCAATGCATTTTTTTTAATTTCATTTTAATATGATGGTTGTTTTAAGTGTACTAACACAAGGAACCCTACATTAAGGACAGTCAAAACTAAAATGATTATTAAGGTACTAATCCCTGGACTTAAGTTTGGTCCAATATTGCTTACTGAAAGCAGTACCAAAACTAGTAATAGGACCATTGGAGCAGCAATTGCAATTGTAATATATATATCCATAAGTGTTTCTGCTGTATTAGTAAATTTTTCTCTTTCTAGTTTATAATCTAACATTAAGGTTTCTGCTCTTTTTTCAAAAAATTCTGATAAGTCGCCACCAGTATTAATTGTAGTAGCCAATCCTGAGAAAAGTTCAGAAGCCTTTTTGCTAGGAGTAGTTTTCGAAACATTCGAGAGAGCAGTAACTAGATCATAGCCATATAGATTAATTTGGTTTAAAACTTTTTTTATATCTTTTTTAAAATAAGGATACTCCTTACTTAAAGCAATAATTCTAAAAATGTTTGTAGGCTCAATGCCAGAATTAGCAATGGCACTCATATGTATTGTAGCAAAAGGAATCTCCCAATCAATTCGTTTAGCTATAGTATTTTTTTCAGTACTTGGATAGATATACATTACCAAAAATACAATTAAAGGAACCAAAATAACTGCTACAGAAAACTTTAAAAGTCTTAAAAAAGGATTTTCAGCAAGATTTATAGAAAACGTTGAGAGGTTTATTTCAAAAAATGATAAAAACAAAACTAAAAGAAGAGTAATTAAAAAAGATAAAAAGCAAGTAAAAAAAATTACTGAAACATAACTTTCTAATAAAATATTAAAATTTGCCTTGCGCAATTCAATAGAAAGTTGTTTAAATTTTCCTTTTTCAACAAGTTTCTTGGAAAGAGGCATGAAAATTTTATTTGCTAGCTTTATGTAACCTCTTGATTTTTGAAATGATTCTTCTTTTTCCTTTTTTGATTTTATAGAGCTTTTTTTAATTTTTTTTATTAAATCTTCACTAATCTTTAGTTCGTTTAGCAATTTTTCTTTATCTTCTGATTTTAAAACAACACTCATTGCAACATCTCCAGAGTAGTTTATTCTCTCAAATTTTGATTTTGGAGCAGAATTTGTTCCAGAAGGAAGCTTTTGTGCTACTGATAGCTCTGCAACAATTTCAGGAATAGAATTATGGACAATCTTGAGGCTATTTTGTAATGAATCAATAGTGGTCAGTAATAGATGCTGCTCACTAGGAGAAGAGCCTGGGAGAAGAGAGTTATAGTGGACTATTTCTTTTAAGATCTCAATTTCAGTGTCAATGTTTTTCTTTAGTTCATCTATCATAATAATTTGTTTATTTGAGCATAAAGATCAAGAATTTCCTTTTTAGCCAAATTTAATTCTTCAATATTTTTTCGATTTATAGCAGTTTCCGCGCGCAAAGTTGCTTCTTTCATACTCGTAAGTAATTGCGCTAAAAGGGCTATACTCTCTTTTTTCATATTTTTTATAACTAAATTAGATTTAAATACTTTTCATTATCGTCATTCTTCTAAACAGTAATGTTATATTTCATTAAAACTTCTAATGAATTTTTATAATAATCATTAATTATTTTACCAACTTCATCAAAACCAAAAATCTTTTTTTGGTAAAGTGTATACAATAATTTTGCTCGAGTCATAAGCTCTTGCTGTAGTTTTTCAAGAGGGATTCCTTGCCTTGCGGAAATTTTTTCAAAAACTTTGCTTTGTTTTTTAAAGAAGAAAGTATCTGTTGCAGGATCCCAAATAAGAGGAGTATTTATAAGGGCAGTTCCATCTTTGTTTACATTTACAATTTCTACAACTTCTCTTAGCCTTCTTGTTTCTTTTTGATTTACAACAGCATGAGTCATAATTGCCACACAATCTAAAGAATTAACTAAGGTCGGAGATAATTCTATCGGGGGTGTTTGTAATCTTCTTATTAAAGTATCCACAGAATCTGCGTGCATAGTACTCAAAGAAGCGTGGCCCGAAGCCATTCCCTGGAACAGTACAAATGCTTCTTTTCCTCTAACTTCCCCAACTATTAAATAATCAGGAGTTTGCCTAAAAGAGCTTTTTAGCAATGCAAATAAATCTACTTCACCAACTTTTCCAACCCCTATTGATGGCCTTGCAACAGCCGGCAGCCAGTTTTCTCTAGGAAGGTTGATTTCTTTTGTGTCTTCTATACTTACTACTCTTGCTTCAGGGGGAATAAAAAATGCTAGTGCATTTAGTAAAGTTGTTTTTCCGCTAGCAGTACCCCCACTAACTAATATGCTTGATTTGTACTGAATTAAAATCCAAAAATAAGCAAGCATTTCAGGACTTAATGTGTTCATTGAAATAAGTTGAGTAGGTGTCCAAGGGATTTTTGTAAATTTTCTAATACTAAATGTGGGTCCTCGGGAGGTAATATCTTTTGTATAAGAAGCGTTTACACGAGAGCCATCTGGTAAAGTACCATCAAGCAAAGGTTGTGCATAAGAAATATATCTTCCAGTTCTCTGTGCTAATTTTTCTACAAAACTTGCTAATTTATCCATATCTTGATAAACAATATTTGTTCTTAAATTCCTATATATTCTATGAATTACATAGACAGGTGTTTCTATGCCATTACATTCAATATCTTCAATAAAATAGTCTCTAAGCAGAGGGTCTATTTCATTTAATCCTGCAAAATCTCTAAAAAGATAATAAAAAATTTTACTATATCTCTCTTCATTTATTTTTATGTTTAATTCATCTATTAAAAGCCGTGCAGTTTTGTCTAGATAATCTGTTACTGCTTCAAGAGATTTTTCTACTGCAACATTCACATTTATTATTTCAAGCAAGGCATTTTCTATTTTTTCTAAAACTGCTTTTTCATAGTCACTTAAAATTGGCTCTTCTAAATCATAAACTAATTCATGCAACTGAGGATGCCAATAAATATGCGCTGATGCATAAGGCGCAATAAGCATATATCTAACATCCACCTTTTTTTTATCTTCCAACTTTGGCAAGGCAGGTATTGTTGGATTGCTAATCAATGGTGTGGCCATACTAAATTTATAAAACTTTTTTGATATTTAAAACTTGCCTATTTGTTAAGTCAAGTTCATAACTTAACATCCAAATAAATTTTTTGGATAGTCTTTAATCCCTCGATGATACCTTTTCTCATTGAACCATAGCCTCCAACTCTCGATACATTTAGTATTGAACCACTTACCAAAATTCATGAATACATAAACTAATTCTTCTGAAATATTTCTAATAGCTCTTTCAACTTTGCCTTTGTCTTGCGGATAATATGGATGAGCAAATACTGCTTTAACTCCTTCTTGAAAACACCAGTATGCCCAAGTATCTGCAAAAGGATTGTTGTCAGTAAGAATATTTTCAGGATGAAACTTGTCTATTAATGGTTTAATTATCTGAGTTATCTCGGCAATATTTGGAGAATGGTCAAATACATGAAGTTTCAAGATATATCGTGAATAATCATCTATAACTACCAAAAGTTCATACTTCTTACCATTAAGCTTGAATCTCTTCAAATCCACCTGCCAAAGCTCGTTGGGGTATTTTGCCCTAAAAAACTTCCAAGCTTTTCTTCTCTTATTAAAGTAACCATTTACTCCTACTTTTTTGAGAACTTCATTTATTGATT
>Ga0078972_1012516_pt1 | contig 14544 bp, 9 predicted proteins | sample YelNatPaOPGAMG01_FD_67568 | JGI IMG/M metagenome (GOLD analysis project Ga0078972, IMG submission 67568) | Hot spring thermophilic microbial communities from Obsidian Pool, Yellowstone National Park, USA - OP-RAMG-01 (SPADES assembly) (version 2) | ecosystem: Environmental > Aquatic > Thermal... | reverse complement strand
CGCAGCGACCTAGCCACCATCGCGCGCTTTTACCAAGGGAGTGAATATGTGACCCGCCAGGAGTTCCATACCTTCACTGCACCTCTGATGACAGGTCCCGGTGTGCAGGCAATAGGGTGGGTACCGCGTGTGCCTTCCATCAAGAAGGCTATGTACGAAACGATGGCACGGCAGGACGGACTGGAACATTTCTCCATATTCCAGCGTTCCACGCGTGAGGTAGCGCTGCCCGCGCCGAACAAAGCGGAATGCTATCCCCTCTATTACGTCGAGCCGCTGGCCGCAAATCGGGATGCGCTGGGGCTTGACCTGGGAGCGGATCCAGCCCAACGTGCCGCACTGGAGACAGCTATGCGCACGGGTCTGGTCACCGCTACGGATCCTTTGGTGACCGTACAAGGCAGGGTATGGCAGAAAGGTATAGTGGTCTATCAACCCATCCTGGACAATGCGGAGGGAAATCAATCCCCCGAGGAGCGGGTGCGGGGGTTCGCTATGGGGGTGGCAAACCTGCAACCCATGTTAGACCAGCTCCTGTCTCGCTATATGCCTGGTGAGCAGGATGTGCAGATTGGCTTGGTGGATTTAACATCCTCGCAAGAGCCGTTGCTATTGGCAGCGTATCCGGCCAATGCGGGTGAGATGTGCGCTGTCGAGACAGATTGGTTCTCTTCTCAAGCGCCTGTAATGATTGCCGTTCACCCCATTTTTGTCTTCGGGCGCGCCTGGGCGATCGTCGCCTGTCCAGGTGCCGGATTCGACAGTGCCTATCCGATACGCGCGGGATGGCTGATCGGACTGGCCGGTCTCCTGTTGACCGCTATCGGCGGCACGTTTGTGGCGAACCAGCTGCGCCAGCAGTCCACGCTCGAGGAACAGGTGCGCGAGCGCACCGCAGCGTTACAGGAGACCGAGGAACGCTTCCGCACCCTGGTGCAGCAGGTACCGGCAGTGGTCTACCTCAGTGCACTGGATGAAGTCGGCACCACGCTTTACATCAGCCCTCAGCTGACCACGACGCTGGGATACACACCGGAGGAATGGATCGCGCAGCCCGATCTTTGGCAGCGCTGCTTGCATCCTGACGATCGCGCACGCGTCCTCGCGGCATACGAGACGATGCGCGACGGCAGTGCTCCGATGAACTGCGAATATCGCACGATTGCGCGTGACGGGCGCGTTGTATGGGTGCATGAAGTTGCCAACGTGCTGGGCTCACGGACAAATCGTCTGTGCCTTCACCAAGGCATTTTGATCGACATCACCGAGCAAAAGCGAGCGGAAGAGGAACGTCTGCAGCTCGAGCGTCGCCTGTTGCATGCCCAGAAGCTGGAGAGCTTAGGAGTGCTGGCGGGTGGTGTCGCCCACGACTTCAATAATCTGCTGACGGCAATGCAAGGCCATCTTGAGATGGCACAACAACAGATCACCAATGTAGCGAGTGTGCGCTGGCACATCGAATCTGCACTCCAGGTGGTCAAGCGCGCCACCGATCTCACGCGTCAAATGCTGGCTTATGCCGGCAAGGGCCAGTTTGTCGTCCAAGATGTTGACCTTAACATGCTGATCGAGCAAAACCGCGCGGTGCTCAGCGCCGCTGTCTCGCGCTCGGTGACTTTCGATCTCCAGTTGGCGGCGCAGCTTCCACTCATCCGCGCCGACATCGGCCAGATGCAACAGGTCATTATGAACCTGGTTACCAATGCTTCTGAGGCGATCGGCGAGCGACACGGGGTGATCACACTGCGAACTGGGGCGCAGGTATGCGATCAGGAGTACCTGCAGCGCAGTTGTTTGGAGGAGAAGCCACCCGCAGGCCCCTATGTCTTTATAGAAGTGAGCGACACGGGCTGCGGCATGGATGAGCGCACACGGGAGCGTATGTTCGAACCCTTCTTCACCACCAAGTTCACCGGACGTGGGCTGGGAATGGCGGCAGTGCAAGGTATCGTGCGCGCACTCCACGGCGCCATCATGGTGGACAGCCAACCAGGACGCGGTACCACGGTGCGTGTCCTCTTACCGGTTGCGCAATCTAGTGAGTCATCTGCCCCTGCTCCATTGGCTCCTGTTGCTTTGGCAGAAGTAGAAGGGAAAACTTCCGCAACAGGCACCATCCTGGTGATCGACGACGAGGATATGGTATGCGAGCTGGTAGCGGATGCTTTGCACCTGATGGGCTTCCAAGCTCTCACCGCAAGTGATGGGGAGGAAGGAGTGCATTTATTCCGAGAGCATGTCGCTGAGATTAGCTGTGTTATCCTCGATCTGACCATGCCGCGCCAAGATGGAGTGAGCACGTATCAAGCCTTGCGCTCTATCCGGCCCGACGTCCCGATTATCCTCACCAGCGGCTACAGCTTGCAGGGTGTTTTACAGCGCTTTGAGGGGCAGAGGCCGGATGGATTCTTGCACAAGCCCTATCCTCTGGAAGAGCTGCGTCGGGTTGTGGAGAGTGTGCTGGAGCAGCCAAGCTAGTCCGAATGGACACCTATGATCCGCGTTACCGAACGGCTCAGTTTGAACGAGGATGAGCTGGAGTGGGAGTTCATCCGTGCTTCCGGCCCGGGTGGTCAGAATGTCAACAAGGCCTCCAGCGCGGTGCAATTGCGTTTCGATGCGCGACGCAGTTCTTCCCTACCAGAAGAGATCAAAGAACGGCTGATGCGCCTGGCCGGCAGAAAGATGACTCAAGAGGGTGTGCTCATTATTGATGCGCGCCGTTATCGCAGTCAGGAAGCAAATCGCCAGGATGCCCTCCAGCGACTCGTAGCGCTGATCCGCAAGGCCAGTGCGCAACCTAAAGCGCGCAAATCCACACGTCCTAGTGCAGCTGCCCGCGCAGCACGTCGCGAGGAGAAACGTCGTCGCGCCTTGATCAAACGCTATCGCCGGCCGCCGGCAGAGTGGGAGTAGGCTGTTGAAAAGACGGAAATTCCCACCTTTTCCCCGCCAGAAGCCTGCGGCCGGGGGTGTCCAGATGACCTATGGACGACGTAGCAGGGCAACAGTAACGGTTACTTCGGCCGGCTTACCCAGCTGATGATGAAGAGCACCAAGAGAATGACAGAGATGATCGCGAAGACCACGTTGCCGAGCACCGGGCCACTGCCGATGATTGCCGATACGACAAAGACGATTGTCTGGAGTACCAAGTAGGCAATCTCGCCCCGCACGACGTACTCCACCGGCTCCCAACGGCTGGCGAAGATGCCGCACAGTGAAGTGCCTGCGCCAAGGCCGAGGAGTATGGCGCCGAAGGCTCGGATCACCGCCTCCACGCCCGGGGATTCAGGATAGCCAAACCAGCTCCCGAACGTGATCGGTATGAACAACAACAGAACGCCGATGACAAGCGCGACAATGAAGTGGATGATAAAGGTCACACGGGCAATACCGGGAAACGCTGGAGCACTTCGTGTCTCGCTCATTTGATCCTCTCCTTTCCTGTCCTCTTAAATCGCCCATTTGGGCAACCTGGTTGGATCAACGTACGATCTGTACAAGTTGCTCCGTTTATATTTGTGACTTTTAGCGTATTCCACAGCTTATAACACCACATTGCCCGACAGGATACGCAACCACCCAAAAACGTCTCTGGAGATCTCTCATTGGTCACAGCAGCAGCCGACGCGGGCGATATTGGATCGCCTCGGCAATGTGGGCCGTTTGCACTTCTTCACTGCCAGCCAGATCGGCGATGGTGCGTGCTACTTTGAGGATGCGATGATAAGCACGAGCACTGAGCTGCAGCTGGGCCACCGCAGCTTTAAGCAGTTGATTGCCGGTTTCGTCCACGCGACAGAACATGCGCACCTCGGCAGGTCCCATATCAGCATTGCACTGCAGGGATACACCGTGTCGCTCGTCCTGCGCTATACCGGCAGCTTGACGTTCACGTTGCAGGTGTTCAAAACGCTCACGCTGGCGCTGGCGCGCTGCCTCTACGCGTGTCCGTACTGTGCTGGATGGCTCCCCAAGTCGGTCGCTGCTGAGCTTGTCATAGTGCAAGCGCGGTACATCCACGTAAATATCAATGCGGTCCAACAATGGCCCGGAGATGCGTTTCTGATACTTGGCGATCATGCCCGGCGAGCAGGTGCATTCCTTTTCTGGATCGCCATAGTAACCGCACGGGCAGGGATTCATCGCTGCGATCAAGGTGAAGTTCGCCGGATAGGTCAGCGAGCCGGAGGAACGACTGATCGAGACCACGCGATCCTCCAGAGGCTGACGCAGCATTTCGAGCAGCCGTGGACCGAACTCGGGCAGCTCGTCTAAGAACAAGACGCCGCGATGCGCCAAGCTGATCTCACCTGGGCGTGGCCAGTGCCCCCCACCGATCAGCCCAGCGTAGCTGATGGTATGATGAGGTGCGCGGAAAGGACGATGACGAATCAGGGGCTCGCCGCGCGGTAGCGCATCGGCTACAGAATAGATGCGGGTGATGTCGAGTGCTTCCTCCAATGTCAGTCGTGGGAGAATACCCGGCATGGCGCGCGCCAGCAACGTCTTGCCCGTGCCGGGTGGTCCGACCATCATCATATTGTGTCCACCGGCAGCGGCAACCTCCAGCGCGCGCTTGACGTGCTCCTGGCCCTTGATCTCGGCCAGATCGGTTACATAGGGAGCTTCATCAGGTTGATCGAATAGGGAAGACTTGCGCTCATATGGCTGGAGGCGGGCATGGCCGGTCAGGTGGTCGACCAGTGCCAGCAGGCTCGGCACCGGATAAACGATCAGGCCCTCTACCAAGCTGGCTTCGGCGGCATCATCGGCGGGCACATAGAGCATGGTGAGACCCTGTTCACGCGCCGAAGCGGCCATAGGGAGCACGCTGCTCACATGGCGCACCGTCCCGTCCAAGGAGAGCTCACCCACCACGATGGCACTATCTACATCGGCAACAATCTGTTCGGAGGCGATCAATACCCCCAACGCGATGGGCAAATCGTAGGCGGGTCCCTCTTTGCGCAGGTCGGCAGGCGCCAGGTTGACCGTCACATGTGTACCCGGATAATAGAAACCACTGTTGCGCACAGCGGAGCGCACGCGCTCCTTGCTCTCGTTAACCGCAGCGTCGGGCAGCCCAACAATGGTGGTGTTGGGCAGCCCACGGGTGATATCAACTTCAACTTGGATCAAAGCGCCATCCAAACCGACCACGGCGCAAGAGGTGACTTTGGCAAGCATGGGGGACACTCCTGATCAAAGACACGTTGTAACTTGATCCACCAACCGGCTGGTCAGGATGCCAATTATACCATAGAGGTGCGCGAACCTCGTAAATATCCTCGCACCGACTACACACCATCCATTGCCTTGGTCATCCAGGCCAACAGAAGGTGGAAATATGCCGAGCGCTTGCCTGGGGATACTTGGTTGATCGGGAGCGTTGTGCTATGATGTCCCCCGTGAGCGTCATAAGATGAGCTTCTTTCCACAAAAGGTACCTGTAAAATTCCACTTCACCATAATAGCTTTGGGCCTCTTGTTGGCATTTTGGCTGCGCATCCACGCTCTGGCAGCCGAGTCGCTCTGGGAGGACGAGATTTTCACCGCCTTGCAGGCGAGCCTGTCACTCTCCGAGATGCTGCAGCGGACAGCCGGCGACATTCACCCACCAGGTTATTACCTTTTGGTCGGTGCAATAGCGCGACTGTTCGACTGGATCGCGTGGCCGCCCTCTGCCATTACGGATTGGCTGTGGCGTATACCTTCTGCTTTTGTCGGTGTGCTGGCAGTGGCGCTCACCTGGCAGCTGGCACGTGGGTGGTTGGGTCGAGAGATTGGATTAGTGGCAGCACTCCTGTTGGCCGTCAACCCGATGGCAGTGCATTACAGCCGCGAGGCACGCATGCATGCGCTTTTCCTGCTATTCGGAGTGCTGAGCACATGGGCGCTCACCTGTGCCCTACGTTCGCGCCGTCGCGGATGGTGGCTGGCCTATGCCCTGGCGACGACAGCGGGCATGTACACGGTCTACGTGGGCCTGGTGTTGCCGGTTGTGCACGCCATCTGGCTGGTGGCGTATTGTCTGGCACAGCCGACACGCACAGCGACTCGCCCGGCTATGTTCGGGTTCGTCAGCAGCATCGCTTTGGCTGTTGCGCTCTATCTTCCGTGGTGGCCCGTAGTGTGGGAGATGGTGCATTTGCGCCTCGCCGTGCCTGCTTCTACGTCGGCGAGCAGCGGCATAGCGACATTGCCCGGTTCCCTGGCACAGGCGATCACGGCGCTGGGACCGGGCGGGAATGCCACACCATGGCTCTGGTTCGCTTTCTGGCTCAGTGGGCTGCTGTACACAGTGGTTGGCACACCAGAAAGGCAGAACGTGCGCCAATGGCATCTCGCCGTGTTGGGTGGTCTATGGCTGGCATTACCGCTGACCTTGGCGGCGCTCTCGGGCGACCCGCGCGTCCGGCACGCACGCTACGCCTTCCTGCTGCCGCTCTATCTCATCATGGTAGGGCAAGGCATCAAAGGATGGGCGCAATCTTTGGCCCGGATACAGATAAGCTGGTGGCGAAACGTTTTTGCTGTCGTAGCTGCTTTGCTCATCATGCTCAGTGCATTGCACTTACCCGAGGTCTACCGGCCTATGCGCACTGCCTGGCGGGAAGCTGCTGCTTATCTGACGGCGCAGACACGTCCAGGCGACGTAATCATCAGCGATGCATTGTTCGACACGGGGCGTTATCTGGGTTATTATTACCGTGGGCCAGCTGAGCTGACGACGCCGGCCATGTTGGTGATGACGTTGCCCCAACGGGTAGATGGTATGCGCGCCAGCGGCGGGCGTGTGTGGGCGGTGACCCGCTTTCATCCGCGTCCTGTGGCAGCAGTGCGTCCGGTCGAATTCCACGGCCTGGTGATCTCCGAACCTGTGCTGCCCATCTATGAGGTCGCCGTGTTGAGGGAAGCAGTTATCGATCTGATGCGCCAGGCGGTGACGGCAGCACCGGAATGGGCGGAGCGGATGACTGCCCAAGGGCTGATGCAACCGGATGCGCGGGTGGCGCGCGCGGCAGCGTATTTCTTCCTGGGGGATGTCTTGCGTGCATCTGGGCGTCTGTCCGAAGCGATTGCCGCATACCAAGCGATGGTGGCGGATGATCCGGATGCCCTGGGCGGTTATCTGGCCCTGGCCGAAGCATACGTGGCAGCTGAACGGTTTGAGGAGGCCGTGTACGCCTATCGGCAAGCGGTGGCTCGTCAGCCGCGTTGGCAGGGTGTGTACGCGCAGGCGGCTGAATCTCTGGCCGATGCGGGAGAGTGGGCTGCGGCTGCCGCAGCCTATCAAGCACTCACCACTCGTTGATCATATAGGCGGCAAATGAGGAACGTGTGGAAGAAACATAAGAAGAGGGTGTTTAACGCGCTGCGCATCATGGTCAGTATTGTGTTGATCGTGCTCATCGTGCGCAGCGTGAACTTAGCAACACTTTGGAGCGTGTTGCGAAGCGCCGATCCGTGGTACCTGGTGGCAGCATTGGTTGTCTCTATGTTGGGCGTGGCCGTGCGTGCGGTGCGCTGGCAGATTCTGTTGCGCGACCAGGCCGTTTCAGCTTCACTCAGAGAGCTGACTGCACTGTGGTTCATCAGCTTCCTCTTCACTAACCTGTTGCCCAGCGGCATTGGCGGCGATGCCATCAAGGCATATGAGCTCTCACGCAGCACGGGTCAGAGTGCACAGGTGATCAGCACAGTGCTGGTCGACCGCTTTATGGGTCTCTTTGCGCTGCAGGCGATTGCGCTGGTTGCATTGTTGTTCAGCTGGTGGCTGATCCCGGCGCAGATTGCCATCTTCACCGTGGTTATCTTCGGTGTCAGCTTGCTGATAGCTTGGATCATCTCCGCAAAGCCGCTGTGGGATGGGCTGGCAAAACGCCTGCCGCTCTTCGCCCGCCTGCTGGCGATCCGCCCGGTGTACGCTTTGGTCAGCTCGTTGCAGAGCTATAGTCGAGGGGCACTGTTGCGCGCCTTCGGAGTGGGGGTGAGCTTCAACATCCTGCTCATTGCTATGAACGTACTTCTCGGTTATGCGTTGCGCATGGATCTACCGCTTGCTTACTATTTAATCTTTGTACCTATCACCTCGGTGGTGCTCATCGCGCCCATTTCCTTTGCCGGGCTAGGAGTACGCGAGGGGGCTTATGTGTACCTGTTCACCCAAGCCGGCACGGTGCAGGCGGTGGCGTTGTCGCTATCTCTGTTGGTCTATTTCATCGGCACTGTAGCACCCGGCGTGGTCGGCGGCGTCGCTTATCTGCTGCGCGGTGCCCATGGCTATCGGGTTGCTGAGGAAGGGTAATGCGTCATGCATTAGTGCCCCGAGTGGCGTTGGTCTGTGCAACCATGCTAGCTAATGGGGTGATCCTGGGCGATGCCCCTGAGGCTTTGCGGCTGCTGGCCGGCCTGGCGTTGCTCTTTGTGTTGCCTGGACTGCCATGGCTGTGGGGATTGAATTGGCTGGGGACTCAAGATGGCATCGAGCGCATCGTGCTGCTCGGGGGGCTCTCCTGTGCCCTTGCTTCGGTCGCTTTGCTGGCAGCGGTCTATTGGCCGCAGCCGCTCGACCTCATCCAGGTGCTCATCGCGCTGGACGCTGTGACGTTGGGGGGCCTGGTGTTCTCTACGTTGAACCAAAACGGCACGTCCACAAGATGGCACTGGCCCCGTGGTGCGACTTTGGCCAGCCTGCTGGCCATTTTGATCATGGCAATCTACCTGCGCTGGTACACGCTGGGTTACGGCGAGTTCCACGAGGACGAAATCGAAAACATGGCGCTGGCGGTGCGCGCGATGAAAGGGGAGGAATACGCCCCCTTTCTGGACAGCAAGGGCCCCATCCACTGGTTGATTCCGGCGGCGGTATGGCTGACACATGGCTGGATCAACGAGGGGTTGGCGCGCGCACCCTTCGCCATCTGCAGCACCCTGACCGTGCTGGCCGTTTTCGCATTGGGCCGGCGCATGGCCGGCGCCGGGGCGGGTCTGATCGGCGCCGCGCTGGTGGCGGTCAACGGCTTGCTGATCGCCTATGCGCGCCACGTGGAGAATCCCAGCATCATCGTGTTGTGGGCTGTGTTGGCGGCATGGTGCGCGTGGCGCTTCTATGAGTCGCGCGATATGCCCGGTCGAGATGCAGGCGTTCTTCTAATAGCTGGATGGGGATTGCTCGGTGTCGGGCTGATCGCGCATCCCAATATGATCCTCTACGTTCCGCCGTTCATCGGGATGGTAGGGTTGACAATTTGGCGCCGGCGGTCGTTGTGGCAGCGTGTCCGCACGACAATGTTGATCGGCGGAGTGCTGTTTCTGATGCTGGCAGCAGCTTTCTATGTGCCCTTCGTGCGCGATCCCTATTTCCCACGCGTGATCGAATATTTCTCAACAGAGCGCGTTGGTAATGCTTTGCTTTACAATCGGGCAGCTGATTTGCTGGAGCAAGAGAGCGAATACAGCTCACGCTTTTACACCCCGTGGGTGGTGTTCTTCTCTGCGGTGGCACTTTTCGGTGCCCTGCGCCAAGTGGGACGGGCTGGGCCGTGGCTGGCGACCCTTGCCGGAGTGGGCGTTGTGACCACGTTACTCTGGCCGACGTTGTGGGAGTGGGGAACGTTCAATATGGCGCTACTGCCCTATGCGTTACTTATCGGCACGGTAGCCTTCTCCAACCGTGTTATGTTCCACACCAGAAGTTTGGCGCTCTGGTTCGGCGTGCCCTACCTGGCACTCACCTTCATGGCACGCGATGCTGCCACGCACATTCGCAATGTGCATCCCTTCTGGATGTTGCTGGCCGGATTGGGTTTCCTGACCACGTGGGCATGGCTGCGAGGCCCCTGGGGACGCGTGTTGCGATTAGCTTTGGTTGTGGTCTTCGGATTGTGCTTTGGCGCCATCTTGTTCTATGAGCATCTACAATATCTGGCCACGGTGGCAGATTATTGGCGCGCGGAGGCCAACGCGCGCTATGCCGACTTTTCCCTTTATCGCCTGGTCTATGGCGGGTTGCCACGTCCGCGCAAGCTGGTCAGCAATCCGCGCCTGAGTGGCTGGAAAGTAGTGGGCGTGCTGTATGCGCAAGGGGAGCTGCGCGGTGACTTTCGCACCATCAAAGAGTCCTTCGCCGTGCCCATCTGGTACACATTCCAGACCCCGCGCTCATGCTTCGAGGATCCGCAGAACTACTTTGTGGCAATGGGCGCGCGTGGCCTGCCTGAAGCATTTTACCAACTACCTCGACAAAGCTATCGATTGAGCCGGATAGTGCTCGTGGATGACCAACCGCGACTGTTCATGTGGGAACGCGACGCCACTATGCCGGATGATCCCTTGACATACCGGCTGGATGACTATCGGGCGCTCTACGATCGTATGGCCACACCGGCGCGCTACACGCGTGAGTCATATGGGCAATATCCTTTGCATATCACCTGGGGAGACCGGCTGCTGCTACGTGGGTATGACATCAGCACTGCGCGACTCCAGGCGGGCGAGCGTCTGGAGCTCGCCTTGCATTGGCAGGCACTCGCACCGATGAATGTGCGCTATCGCGCCTTTGTCCATGTGGAAGGCGACCGCATTTGGGGCCAACACGACGATGATCCGGTGTGTCGGTTGCGCACCGATGAATGGCGTCCACCGCAGGCCGGCGTTGGCCAGTTTCGCGTGTCGCTCGATCCAAACACCCCACCTGGACGCTATCCGGTCTTGGTGGGCGTTTATGACCCCGAGACCGGCGAGCGGTTGGAAGCAAGGGATGAACATGGCCGTTCGCTGGGCTCGGCTGTCGAATTGACCACCATCATTGTGGAGTAGAGTATGAGCACATCTTCTACACTCGAACTATCGGTTATCCTTCCTGTGTACAACGAGGCCGAGAACATCCCACACCTATTTGCCGAGCTGATCCCCACGCTGGAGACCCTCCGGCGCAGTTTTGAGATCATCGCGGTAGATGATGGCAGCCGCGATGACAGCTTCGTCCGCTTGGCGGAGATTCATCGGCGCGACCCGCGCGTGCGCGTCGTGCGTCTGCGCCGCAACTTCGGTCAGACTGCGGCATTTGCAGCCGGGTTCGATCGTGCACGTGGTGATGTGGTGATCACGATGGACGCCGACCTGCAGAATCCACCGGGTGATATTCCGCGTCTGCTGGCCAAAATGGAGGAAGGTTATGATGTGGTAAGCGGCTGGCGCGTCAACCGTTGGAAGGAGGGATTAGGCACTTTCCTTACGCGACGCATTCCCTCTGCCATCGCGAACTGGGCAATTTCAATGGCGACCGGAGTATACTTGCATGACTACGGGTGCTCGCTCAAGGCCTACTGCCGCGATGTGGCACGCGAGATCCGCCTGTACGGCGACATGCATCGCTTCGTGCCGGCCATTGCCAGCTACTACGGGGTGAGCATTGCAGAGGTGCCGGTCAGCTATCGTGCTCGTCGTTACGGCAAGAGTAAGTATGGCATCGGCCGCACCGTTCGGGTGATACTGGACCTGCTCACTGTGCGCTTTTTGTTGAGTTACTCAACGCGCCCCATCCAGATCTTCGGGCTGATGGGATTGATCGCCATTGTATTAGGGACAGCCATCGGCCTGTATTTGACCGCGCTCAAGTTCCTCTACGGCGTGTCGCTGACGGAGCGGCCGTTGCTTTTGCTCGCTATTATGTTGTTCACGGTGGGTGTGCAGCTGGTGTTGATGGGATTGTTGGCCGAGCTGGTCGTGCGTACCTATTTCGAGAGTCAGAACAAACCCATTTATGCCGTGCGTGAAGAACTGGGGTGACAAGATCTTGACGCCTCAAACAGACATTGCCGCTCAAGGGGCATCATGCTATAATGCAACTGGGCATGGGCCGTACAATGGAATTGCCCCCCGATTGTGTGTAAGAAGCGTTTATTACCCTTCCCTGGGTACCCCAATAATCATGCATCAAGGAGGAACATGAAATGTCCGCCCAAATCATTGACGGCAAAGCGATCTCAGAGACGATTCGGGCCGAGATCAAAGCGGAAGTAGAGGAGATGAAGGCCAAGTATGGCAAGGTGCCGGGGTTGGCCACTGTACTGGTGGGGGAACGCAAGGATTCACAGACGTACGTGCGCAGCAAGAAGAAAGCGTGTGCCGAGGTGGGCATCGCATCATTCGGATATGACCTGCCGGAAAACGTCAGCCAGGTGGAGCTGCTTCAAATTGTGCGCGACCTGAATGCCAACCCCGAGGTGCACGGCATCTTGGTCCAGTTGCCCTTGCCCGCACACATTGATGAAGAGGAAATCCTGGGCGCTATCAGCATTGAGAAGGATGTGGACGGTTTCCATCCACTCAATATTGGTCGCCTTTCGATGAAGCGCCGTGAGCCGCTGTTCGTACCCTGCACCCCGCGCGGATGCATCGAGCTGCTCGATCGCATGCACATCCCCATTGAGGGTAAGGAAGCGGTGGTGCTGGGGCGCAGCAATATTGTGGGACTACCGGTCGCGATGTTACTGCTCCATCGCAACGCCACGGTAACGATCTGCCATTCGCGTACACGTGATCTGCCCGATGTGGTGCGCCGAGCGGACATCTTGATCGCAGCGGTAGGGCGCCCTGAGATGGTGCGTGGCGACTGGGTGAAACCCGGCGCGACTGTGATCGATGTGGGCATCAACGCCGTTCCCGATCCGAATAAACCCGGAGGCCACCGCCTAGTAGGAGATGTGGCGTTTGATGAGGTCAAAGAGGTGGCCGGCGCCATCACCCCTGTGCCCGGTGGGGTGGGACCGATGACCATTGCGATGTTGCTGCGCAACGCGGTGGACGGTGCCAAGCGTTTTTATGGCATCCAGTAACATGGGCGCAAGTAAACGACGTATCAAGCACCAAGCTAAAACGGAATGGGTTGGTTGATTAGAAAGGGGGAATGGCAAATGGCAAGTCGGGTGAGTCTGGTTAGAGGAGATGATCGTCGTCAGAACATAGTGGCAGCCCTGGATGCCATCGCGGCGGACATTGAACCCTTGTTGCAGGTGGACGAGATTCTGGTCAAACCTAACCTTGTTTGTGCCGATAATCCGCTGGCGGTGACCCACGTGGATGCGGTACGGGCCGTGTTGGACTGGCTGCGCCGGCGTACCGACGTGCCCATCGTAGTCGCGGATGGCACGGCGCTCAGCAGCACGTGGGAAGCTTTCCGGCGCAACGGTTACCAGACTCTCCTTGACGAATATCCCGCAGTCCGGCTGGTGGACCTCAACGCCGACGAGTCGGTTACCTTGAGCGCCTTTGACTGGCGGCTGCGGCCGCGCCCCCTTGAAGCAAGCCGCATCGCAGTGCAGAGCAAGCTGCGCATCTCGCTGGCGATACCCAAGACGCACGACGTTGTGTTGGTCACATTGGGCCTCAAAAACATGATCATGGGGAGCTTGATCAGCCGGCTCTCCTCGGTGGATCGCCATACCGGCGCACCGCGCTCGAGCTGGACGGGCCGCGTGATCCATGCCGCTGAGGGAATGTATCTCACACTGCCGGCGGCCATTCGTGATAGCCATTTCGTCGCTCATCTGAAGGAGCTGTTCTTCGGTAATGTGGGGCGTTCCAGCAAGGCGGCAGTGCATCAGGGCTTCCCAGTAATCCATCTGAATCTCTTCACCCTGGCAAAGCACCTGTACCCGCATATCACAGTGCTGGACGGTTTTGAAGCTATGGAAGGCAATGGCCCAAGTGATGGCGAGCCGGTGGATTGGCACGTCGCACTGGCGAGCACGGATTGGTTGGCAGTCGATGTCACCGCGGCACGGCTGATGGGCTTCGCACTGGAAGAGGTGGGCTACCTGTGGTACTGCGCGCAGGCAGGATATGGTACCTGGAATGATCCGGACATCCAATTGGTGGGCAATGTGTCACCGGAACAGGTGCATCGGCGTTTTAAGCGCCATGCGCTAGGTAGCGTGCAGGACCGTTGGCGTTCGCCGGCAGTGCAACGTCAGGTGGAGCTCAGCTTGGCCACGCTGCGCTGAGCACCTTGCGAGAATTCTAGATGATCGGTGCTCTGAGTTGAATCTAACAATATAATGAACATCCGCACAGCAGTAGATAGGATGCTACAGGCAGAGGAGGTGGTGCGGTCACGATGAGTGAAGCAACAACCGATGAGATAGAGGGCGCTCCTCCCTCCAATTTCATCAAAGAAATCATTGAAGAGGACCTGCGCACCAATCGCTTTGGTGGACGGGTGCATACCCGTTTCCCGCCAGAGCCGAACGGCTATCTGCACATCGGCCATGCCAAGTCCATTTGCCTGAACTTCGGACTGGCAGAGGAATATGGAGGATTGTGCAATCTGCGCTTCGATGACACCAATCCCACCAAAGAGGATATCGAATACGTGGAGTCGATTATCGAGGACGTGCGTTGGTTGGGCTTTGATTGGGGAGATCGATTGTTTTATGCTTCGGACTACTTTGAGCAACTGTACGAATACGCCGAGCAGCTGATCAAGCTGGGCAAAGCTTATGTGTGCGATCTGACCCCGGACGAGATACGCGA
>Ga0078972_1012515_pt1 | contig 14545 bp, 14 predicted proteins | sample YelNatPaOPGAMG01_FD_67568 | JGI IMG/M metagenome (GOLD analysis project Ga0078972, IMG submission 67568) | Hot spring thermophilic microbial communities from Obsidian Pool, Yellowstone National Park, USA - OP-RAMG-01 (SPADES assembly) (version 2) | ecosystem: Environmental > Aquatic > Thermal... | reverse complement strand
AACTAACAATAATAATAGAATAGAATTGAATCTCTGGTAAAGTTTTCCATGGGGTGGCGACACGAGGCGACACACACTTTGAGTGGCGGAGTCACAGTGGCTACTCGCGACGACACAATTTCGTTTGCAAAGTTCGTTGAAATTTTTGTCATTTTGGCTGGAAATTATGAAAAAATCGCATGAAGTACACAAAGTTTTGATATTCTTAGATCACATTTGTATTTTCCGAGAAAAATTTTCATCGAATAAGATGGAAGTAGATGAAGATGGTGAAGAAGTAGACCAAGATATTGAACTTGATCCTACTTAAGATCCATTAGAGGCAGAAAATAGTCCAGAATGTATCAATACGCCTGGAATGACTGATGTTTATTTGACTTCTAGTGTAGATATTCAAGGTAGCACAAAACCTGCTCGCTATGTATTGATTTATGATGAAATTGGTTTGAAATTAAGTGAATTAGAGTTATTAACTTATTGGACTACTCAATTATATCAACGTTGTACTATCTTATCTCAATGGGAAGAAACACTAAACCAAGAATTAAATTTCCATTATGAAGCAAGTCATTTACGAGGAATGCATTCCATATTATTACAAAGAGATGGCATTTAACTTATCATCTCAGGAAGGTATTTTATTGAATGGACTATAAATTGATCTCTAATGTTCATCGAAGAATAAGGAAGGTACAATAAGGATTAAGATATCTCCATAATGATATATCAATAAGGTATATGCAAATAAGGTAGAAGAAGAAGAAGGAAGTAGAAAAATTAATTATATATGTATTACTTAAATGTATATTTTCTTTTACTATGTGTTAAGATCTTATATTCAATATATACATACACTATTATTGAAACTTTTATAGAACTTTGAGATTATTTTACTCTTCATCATTATCACTATCACTCTCACTATCATTCCAAGTAAGATCAATAACAGCGTAGTATCCGACGAATATAATATCTTCGTCATCATCACTATCACCATCATTATCACTCAAAATAAGATCGATAATTTCTTCTTCGTCACTGTCACTATCATTCAAAGTAAGATCGATAACAACGTAGTATCCGACGAATATAATATCTTCATCACTATCACTATCACCATCATTATCACTATCACTCAAAATAACATCGATAATTTCTCTATTCATTTTCATTCAATTGAATCTTCTGCTCATATTCACTTGCAAAAATGTAGGAGTAAGTAGAAGTGAAAAGCCAAATAATGCAAAATGAAATATAGAAGCACGCATTCATGATAAATGTAGCCAAATAATGATTTTATAATATGCAACGTCAAGAGAAATGTACTACTTTCTAAAATACATTTGCCTTCTTCCTCTTCTTCCTGGTAACTCTTCCTGCCGTTTTTGCACGTCCTTTGCAACAACCACCCTTTTTCCTATGCCAATTAAAGCTTTTAAATCTTTGGAAAGGAAAAAAGCACTTCTCACAAAGATAAGGAAGGGGATAGTTCCATAATTTTAAAGCTTGATATTTATCGTAGTCGGGCAATTCATAAAATAAAACAATAGCTATTCTCCATCCTTGCTTAATGGGAAACACTCTGTGGGTACAGACAGTACCAAGTATAACGTACATACTTCTATGTGCCGGATTGTGATTATACATATACTTCGTGCAGGAAACACCTTTCTTCGTTTGTAATACTGAGCCGTTATACCTTTCTGATGTAGCCACAGTCCCTCCAATACAATTATCGCTTTTGTACGTAAAAACTACTGTTAGTAATTGCTTATTTGGATTTTTGTCATGCACATCATTGTGGATATCTAAACTTGGTTGGTTTGCAGGATCATATCGTAGAACAAAAAATGTATACAATACCTTTCTCTTAAAAAATTTATTAATAAATAAATCAGCATCAACTGTATCAAATATATATTGCCTTATGTTGTCCGGGACATTAGTTAATAGTGGTGGTTGATTTTGAAACTCTGTTTCAACAGTATCAACTTTAAAGTCATCGGTTTTCAGCTGTTGTATCCAAGAAATAACTTCACAATGTAACACATTTCGAGCTTGATACCATCGTTGAAAGCATACATCTACCATTTATTGGTGTTTATAAGTTTTAAGTAACTTAATAGTTTATTTAATTTATTTACGACTTATATCATTATTATTATACTGCACCCAGTTCCTTGTATTCTATATTGATTTATGACTTACAAAGTAAGTCATAAAGCTACACCTGTCTGCTGGTTCGTAGTTCCTAGCCAGTACAAACATAAAAGAAAATATGGAGGAAATTTATCAATTAATGAAAGATCTATTGACGGCAATTGAAAGAAATGGTAATTCCGATTTAATACAAACTTATAAACGTATTGTGCTAGCTATTCCTGGGAAAACTTGTGAAGAAACATCAAATTTCAATGTACAACATCTACTTCTAGAAGACATCGCAAACCTGGCTAAGTTATCATATCTTCCCGAGAAGTCGCAGCGAAGAATATTATTGGTGTTATATGAAACTTTGTTAACTTTCATCGACAATACAGAAAGTTAGTTAATAGTTTGAAATTTTTGTATCATGTGATTTATCCAGGATCCTTTTTCCCTTTACCCACTAGCATTTCAGAATCGAAAAGAATTCCTGGAAGTGTTTTTACTTCACTTTTTTCAAGACAATGATTACCGTCTCACTCTAACTGCCTTGGACTTTATGTTAAGTAAGTGTAATACGAAGATTTATTATGGACCATATATAGTTTATTTACTATCTTTTATAGATGATATCTTTCAGCCTGCATTAAATGCTGTGGCAAATTATAATCCCGTTGCACTATCAGAATATGATGCTAATAATAATAACAATTCCTCTTTTCGTGAAATGAAGAAGAAAAAGAGAAGCTTACCAAGAAAATAATTCTCAATGATATAACATATGATTGATACTCAAAGAATTATAAATGTTTACAAATAATAAATAGGATTTGTATTAACAATAATAGCATTTGTATTAATAACAGTTTAAATTCACTCGTATATAAGCTTATTGATGAAGTGGATCATCGTATCCCATATTATTATATTTCATTACATCTTTACTTTCATAAACAATACATTTTCTTGGCTTATGTAATTCAATAAGAAGTAACTCTTGGAGATATGTTCCCTGTTTTTCTCGTCTATTTTGGATTGTATCCTGAGAAATCGGTTTATTGTTACTGTCGATGGCTACTATGCCAATTTGGGTACTATAAACATCAGTAAGTGGTACAAAGAAATATTTATCATCATAACTTCGATCATCGCATGTAATTTGCATAAGTGTATGTTCAACTATTTTAAACCGCCTTCCGGTCATAAAACCGCAGGGAATTCCATGCAATATTGGCTCATGAACGAGATTAATTCGGAAAAATCCATTGAACTGACCGATACCAGAGGTGTTGTCAGATTTATGTTGACAGCAAAACCATGAAGAATAATGAGAAGGATCCCAAAAGTGTTTACGAAGTAAATTCAAAGCTTTGTGAGGTATTGGTATTATATTTTCTTGACCATATCGCCCGTTCAGTATCCCTTCATTTTCCTCCCTACATTCTATTCCTCTAGATTCAAACTTCGTTCCAAATATTACTGCTGACCAATAAGGGCGTACTTTAAAATTTGTACACACCTCTATCGCTTTGTCTAAATCATCTTTAATAACAGCACCATGTTTTATCCATGATCGTATATCACTATCAGCTGTCACTATTCTGTCAATTATCACTAATGCTGGGTACAAATCATCGTAATCCATCAGCCAATCGAAGAATTGTTCCTTAGTATAACTTACGTACTTGTATCCACTTCGTAACTTTTGAAAGGAATAATGTAATCGAAATAGTCCACTCGCTTTCAAAGCTTTTTCTTCATCCAATCCAACAGCTTTTTTCACCTCTTGTACTAGCAAAATAAGTAATTTCCTTACTTCAACACCATTAAGTGTAATTGTTTTATCATATGGGTTAGATAATCTAAACAATTGATTAGAATAAGACACCTGATTCGTTTCTGGGTCTATAATGGTGGTTTTTGGATCCCTCACATCTTTAAGAATGTCTGTTAATATCGGGGTATAATTTATTTCTGTAATTTTATTGCTATATACAGACTTTAAATAAACAGATTCTTTACGCACTTGTCGTTTAAAAACAGGTAAATGTAAATGAACACCACCTTTTGTCTTATGGTCCTTCACTTTGCCTATTGCTCTTTCAGCAGCAAGTGTCGACCAACCTTTAATCGGCCCAAACTCACGGATAAAAGGCGGTAAATCTGTAAGTTGATGATAGGCGATTTTTGCCTCATAAGCACCAAAAAGAAGATGATGCAACACGACTAATTCTACAAGCTTAAAGTACAGTGGATCTATTTCTTCCTCTTTAAATTGAGGCTGTTGAAGTAAACATAAGTCCTCCCCCGCTAAACTAAAGAATGCTAGATAAGGTTCTGCTTCTCTTTTTTTACTTGTGGGTATTTCACGGCGTATGGCATAGATAATAAAATCCATTAGGATCGAAGTTGCTTGGATTAGCTGTGTACCATTCAAAAAACCCATTTGATGAAAAACAGTTTTAATAGAAAAATCTTTCGAGGTACCCTTTGGATACATGATGGAAGATATGTATTCATCTATGCATGCCTTTAGCTCTGGTGTAGATACTACAGCCCAAGGCGCTACTACTTTTGCCTCTTTACCACCTTTTTTCACATTTGTAGCTGGTGTATTATAAAGGAAAGGAAAGGCTTTAATTCGTTTGTAATAGTCTAAGGCTGCACTACCAACTGTTCGTGTGCCATCCAGTAGACATAATAATTGATGGGCGAAATTTTTCATGGAATGGAACGGATCCCAGTTAATCATACGACCAAAGTCCATATACTTCAATCTATCAAATGGCCATTTAGTATGAAAACCATTAATATAGTCTCCCAATTCCATAGCTTCTTCCGTATATTTCTTATAATCAGCTTGAGATATCCTTGTATACTCACAGAAAGGACGGTAATCATAGTATGCAGTCCGTACTGATGTAGAAAAAGTATTAAAATCGTATCGAGAATGGTACCATTCAAAACGTTCCTTATCTCTAATGATTTCAAGTATCTTTTCGGAATCCTCTCTATTACATAGTTGAAGTTGATTTGCGGTAATTTTTCCGCGATAGCGTCTTTTAACAGTTAAGCTTTCTTTGCTCACTTCAAAATTAACGATCGTTTTTGTATTATAACTTGGTGAATAATAATCCTTAGGACAGCAGCGACCTAAGATCCCACAACCCCGTAAAGCGTGTCTTAATGGTAGCTTGTGGCGGTCATCAGAAAACCCAGCTTTCTTCATTTCATGGGATAAACAACCTCTTACACTAGCACACATTGGACATGGATCTCCTTTTGCAGCCATTGAAGAACAACCAATACTAGATTCAATTTGTCTTGTGTCATATCCATGCCAAACTAAGCGCACTTGAACAAAATATGACTTGCCAAGAATGTTCATCTCGACACCTTCACCCAACCAAATTAGTTCTTCAACTAACCAATCATTTAGTACGAAGGTTTCACAAACTGAATCTATTGAAGTAAAATGAAGAGACATTAGATTGAATCAAATCAAGTTAAATTGAGAACTCACTGGTTTTTAATGTAAAAAGGTTAAGCAGAAACATCCCTACCCCCAACGCTTTACGATATGGCGGTGGTAAATTTAAAATAGAAATCATTAGCGGATGGAAATCTGAAACCTTTTTGTGAAATATTTGTGCACCATCATAATTTATCGCTATAGTTAAATTCACCATTCTTACAAGGTTTTCTTGGCCTTGATATTTATTCAAGTATACCGCCTTCATCTGCGCAAGTTGTTCTGTTACAACTCTAGAATCCATAACATCAGTGAAAACGTTATTTTCTCTTCCATCGTCAAGGTATGAATAATCAAGAATCCTCAAAAACTCTTCACCTTGACGAAGTAGTTGAATTATGATAGTAACGATAGGTCGGTACTGCAATAACATTTGTGGTGTTCGGTTAGCTATGTGCGGACAGTGTCCCATTTCATGACAAGCTTTACACGGCGTCCATCTAGTCATGTCACAGATGTTTGTAACCTTTGCATTTATTTTGATTTCGCATGGGCATCGATCTCTTCGTGATTCCTCTATGCCATTGTAAACGTAACCAGCACACGGACAGCACTCAGCGCTTATAAATGTTTGAGGAACAAAGTACTCAAGGTCATTAACGATTTTACGTTTCTTGGAATAATGAAAAGGTAATTTATTAGGAGCAGGAATAAGGTTTTCAAGGAGCGAAAACAAGCGTTTAGTATTTTTTATGTCTAGTCCAGCTGTATGAACAAAATCATTGATCAATTCGATAGATAATGATTGAGTAAGTGATGACCCAGGATACAATTCACAGGTTGGTGCAGAATAATTAAAAGGGTCACTCTCTTTTAGCACTATCGTCTTGAGTTGTGGAATTAAATGATTTCTTAATAAAATATCGAATTGATCATAATTATCGCAAACACTAATTTGATCTTCTGGATCTTGCTCTGTTTGATAGTCTGGATCTTCTTCGATTTTTCCTTCTTCTTGATATTGTTGTTGATTATCTTGATCTTCTACATTATCTTTGTTTACTTCATAGATGAAAAATTGGTTGTTACTGCTAAATGTTACATTCATCTTTTTTTTTGCCTCTTCTTGCCGACGCAAAGATTGAGCAACTCTCCTTTTCGATTTAACTTCTTCTTCAGTGGGATAAAATGGAAGCATCTCGACTTCTTATATTAAAGTATTCTAATCAATAAGTTAAAATGTTTTAGTTTTAGTTAAAAATAAAAACGAAACGTTTTCATTTTTTCTTTTTTGCAAATTTAACGTTAAAATTTAAATAGTACAATTCGCATACAATGATTATATTTTCATATTTTAATATAGCTTACGATTTACTTATAAGTATCATCATCTATTTTGCGTTGTCGCAGTCAATTCGATGTTTTCTTCACATCGGGATCTTGTCTTGGATAATTTACAAGTTATACCACAGCAGTAATTCAATTTATTCAAAGTTTTATTTTAGTTCAACTATTGTTATATTGATTGCTGCTATAATTTACGAGGGGAAAGAGTTAACAACAAAGTTTTATGTTTCAAGTTCAATTGAAATTAACTCTATCGCATTGTTATCAACTATGAAGGCTTTATCATCCGATCATAATAAGCCAATAGATTATTCGAGCATTAATGAAGACTTTATCAAGCTTTTCATAGTTTTAGTATGGAAGTTTTGGACGTGTAATAGAACTGGACAATTGTTTGATTTGCTTTCAGAAACAGTTCAAATCCCAAACAAGTCATCTTCAGCAATGAAAGATTGTCATGCAGAGTCATCGGCTAAAATATTTGGAGATTCAAAAAAGGAACTAGTGGAAGAATGGTGCTCGGATGAAGAATATGACGAATCTGACAAACAACGTAGATTGTCACCTGTACGTCCAACGCCAAAACTCATAAAAGCACTTGAGGATGCTCGAAAAGATGCTTTATTTCGTGAGGACAAGTTATATTGGAGTAAAAGAAAAAATATAATATCAAAGAATAATAATAAATAAATTTTTATTATTGATTAATAAATTAAATTTTGTAATGAAAAATTAATATATTATACATATAATCAAATATTCTCTATGATTATGTTTATAATTAAATATACAATAAAGTATCACGCCATTTAAATTATTTTATAATGGAAATTGACACACAAAAAAAGTGCGAAAGAAAAAAGAAGAAAATAGGAAGGAAAAAAGTGCGAAAGTCAAAATTCAAAAGAAATATTAAAGTAAGTCAAAATCATAAATAAAATGTTCAATAATCCATCAGATTACTTTGATAACTTTGTTAAGGAGCATCAATTGCTCGATGTTGACGAATATTTGGTCGGTAAAGATATTAAGAACAAACTCGAGCAATGGAAAAAGTCAATGCATAAACTTATGGCTAAGTATAATGGCCATATGGCATTAGCAAATAATTGTAAAACTGAGATCAGTTTATATTTTACTTCATTTCTGAAAGTAATATATAGAAAGTGTACTGATTCTCTTCACACATTGACAGCCATTGCCAAGAGAGCTAGTAATGTTATCGATCACTTAAGGTTCTACTTGGCTTGCTACCATTTGTTCTTAAATGGAAGATATGCTGACGATAAAACATATATTAAGAAGTATAAAAAACTTTACCGAGGCAAAAACAGTAAAAATGATCAAGGGGATGTAATAGATACCTTTAGCTTTTATTATCTTCTTAATGTGGAATTGAAGGATATTTTAAAAGAAATAGAAGAAGACGAAAAAAACTCAGAGGTAAACTTATTGATTGATTGATTGATTTGCAAAAATAAAACTTAATGAATTATTTTAACATCAGGTACAATGGCCCACTCTTAGAGACAGGCTACCTTCATACATCAAAGACACCAAAGCTAAATTCGATGAATTAAGAGAAGGCATATGGAATATTGTGATAAATGATGGCAAATGCAACGCTTCCTTGTGGCAACATTTGACTACTGCTATTAATGGAGCATTAGAATTATACAATGCGTATGTTAATGAAGAATATGTAGTTTGGATTAGAGAGAATACAGAATTTAATAAAACGAAGAAGAAAAAGTTCTTCATGGAATTAAATATTTCTGTAAAACGTAGAGATGAATCATTGATCCCTATCACTATGGATAATATTAAATGTGGTTCTTTCTGTCCTTTCGAGAAAAAGAATGATTATAGAGAAAAAGAATTATTCGAAAAATGCTATCTTGAAACAGTGAATTCTGGCAATATTGGTAATGGTGTCAGCAATATTGTTAATGGTGTCAGCAATATTGGTAATGGTGTCAACAATATTGGTAATGGTGTCAGCAATATTGGTAATGGTGTCAGCAATATTGAACATGAGAATGATGGTAATGGTGATAATCAAGTGACTCTTGTTAAAGGTGATGTTAATGGTGCTGACAAGGATGATCAACATCATGATAATGGTGTCAGCAATATTGAACATGAGAATGATGGTAATGGTGATAATCAAGTGACTCCTGTTAAAGGTGATGTTAATGGTGCTGACAAGGATCATCAACATCATGATAATCATCATCTGATTGCAGGTACAGATCCAATTCGAGTTCTACGATCTGGAATTATTAAAAGTCAACCAAATCGTTCACCTGTGGATTTTCTTGCAAAATGTTCGTTTTTGTCCGAAACAATTGATAATTATACAATTATTAAGCCACATTTGTCTATGGAGGATAATATTCTCATATTTTCGGAAAAATTGAGTGGTCTACTGTCCCAAAATGTTACAATTATACATACTGCACAAATTTTAGCGAAAGAATTCGTGAATTTGTACCAAGAAGAAGTGAAGAGTGGAAAAATAGATCTCTTTAAATTGGTTATTGACGTCGGTAAGTTACCTAAACAAATGAAACATTCTATGGACTATTTTGGTAATAGCATTAATTTAATTTAGGTGATCAAACATTGGATGCCTTCAAAGCTACTGTTCAGAAACAACGAGAAGAACAACTTGAATTGCAGAAAAAACGAGAAGAACAACTTGAATCAGTAAAAATCGATGAAGATGCAGTAGTACATAAGAAAAAGGGCCGTCGTCCTAGATTCGAACATATTACTAGGGATGAAAACAAGTATTTGGAACAAACGTTCAAGACGTCCTTGAGCTCATTGGCAGCATCTATGGTTTTAGCTCTGCATCAAAAAGTGATGGATATGATGTCTATTCAAGAAGATTTGTTGAATAAAGTCTCCATAGAAGATATCTTCCAGAAAGTCAAGGGTAAAATTTTAGCAGATTATTCTAAATCTAATATTTGCAGATTGTCTGCAGCAGCATCTGGCAAACGGTTTATTGTAAATATTATGAAGATAGTATTGATGGATTGTGAAAAGTTGCATGATAAAGCCTTGATGAAAAATATTCAAGATTATGTCAGCATGATTGTTAATAAATCTTCCAACGTTTCCGGTCTTTATGTGATTAGTCGAAAAAGAAAATCCCCCGTAAAGAATAAGAATCAACACTTGAAGAATCAGTCTCCTGCAAAGAAGAAACATCTAATGAAGAATAAGAAGAAAGAGGTGGATGAAGAGGAAGAGGATGAGGAAGACGATGATTATGAAGAGGAAGAAGATGATGATGATTATTCTGAAGAAGGCAGTGTAGACGGCGAGGACAGCAATGACGAACTTATAAGCAACAAGAAGATTCGTCACAGTCAAGATACGCAAGGTAGGGGAAGTGAAGAAGTATTAGCTGTCCAAGATAATGAAAATCAAGGTGTGAGAAGACAAGCAGCAGCTCTTCCCAATAAAGACCTTAATCTGGATGAATTCCATCAAGAAGTCATTAACCTCAAAGTTCATAGTGATGATGGTTCGATTTTAGCGGTTCATTATCAATACAACAGTGGACACTGTAAGGGCACCTTCCATGGAACCATCCAGAGTTGTTTTGTTGTAGTTGACTCTTTCATTCGTGGAGAGCTTAGTGAAGAGAAATGTGTAAATCAAGTGGCTAATATTTGCTTTGGTGCCTTACCTCTTAAGTATTGGATGGTCGAAAACGATGATCTATATCACCACACGCCAATTAATGGATTTTGTGGTTATGTGCTGCAACTTCAATTTTATCTTCACTGGCTTAATTCTCGTGAAACAACCTCCAGCGGCACGATTGAAAAAGAATACGATGATTTTCCCTATTCGGAAAAGTTCAAGACTTTCATGACTGCGGAGTATAACCGATTGAAGGAAATTCATAATGAAGATATTGGTGGTTTGGCAGAAACTATTAGCGGATTAGAACATCTGCTAGGATTTATTGAGCGCCCAACAAATAAATCAAAGTGCAGAGCATATCCACAAGATCATTGGACACTAGGTCATAACATGTGTAACTTTCTTTTCCCGCAATCGTATCCGAGGATTATGTTTTCCTGGGATAACACAATTTATAGAGACCCTTATTATGAGGGATATGTCTCTCTTGTAGAAGCTCGGGAATCGGGTTATGGAATTATCTCTTACGATGAATTATACACTATGTCACATCTTCTTACAGTATTTGAATCAAACTCTCATCCTTATGTTGGGTGTTTAAATCGGAATCACTTCTATCCTTTAATAGTTAATTTTAAGGAAGTTTATGAAGAAATTAGAGATTTATATGGTATGTTGATGAAAAAATTAGTTGATTGTATATTGAGGTTTAAGAATTTGGAGCAACGGAACAGGTTTTACGCGTTTACACGTAGTATTACTATTGAAAACAAGAATTTACGCAGAAGCAAGCATCATGGTGAAGTAATTGAAATACCCTCTACGCCAAAGCAAAAGCAAATTGAGTGTAACAAAGAGGATGCTAGTAAAAGCTTAGTTAGTAAAGAGGAACGTATTCAACAGTTAGAAGAAGAAGTCAGTTTTCTAAGTGGAAAACTAGAGATAACTAAAGCTGCATTAGCTTATCTGCATAGTGAGGATAATAATTCAGTGGCCTCGTCAAAGTCTGCTTCATTTTCAACTCCGATTTCAAATAAATCATCGTTGACAACAAAGGAGGACACAGACAGATGTTCCCCTCCAGTAGCCAATATTCAAACTGATTATCAATATGTTACTCCAACGAAAACCAAGAAAAAAAGGATTCGAAGAGCACTTAAATAACATATATTGTTTTTAATGAAACATAATTCTTGTATATAATTGAGGTTTGTTTGAGGAATGGGCTATATTAGTACATATTTGTATATATATTTGTATATATTTGTATGAGGTTTGCATGAGGAATGGGCTATATTAGTACATATTTGTATATATATTTGTATATATTTGTATGAGGTTTGCATGAGGAATGGGCTATATTAGTACATATATTTGTATGAGGAATATATTAGGATACATTTGGATGAAGAGAAATGCAACTTTATATGTAACTTTTTATGTAAACATTAATGTAATAAATATTTTCAACTAAATCAAATTTTTATTTTATTTATTAACGATTAAACTTTTATTTTTTCAAAACAAATTAAAGTCTTACAAATACTAAGCAATTCCAGTACGATTTTATATTCCTCTACATGTGAGTTTGTTCCACAATCTTTCATTCCTCATGCCTACTGCTAAACTAAGAACTGTAAAGTCACCGGCTAATAGACCCTGTAATTTGGTACAAATTATACAACTATCAACTAATAATGCGTATAAAATACAGTTGCGACCTATATCCACCAATGGAGGACAAATATGTTTTATCAATATTTCTAAAGAAGTATGGTGAATAACTTTACTTTCTTCCTATCAATAAGTTGATAGTGACCTATTCTATCAACAACAAATTTTTCACTAGTGAACTTTACGCTTATAAGCAACAACGATTGGTCCATTCTAAGTCTGTTTAATCACTTTAAGAGATATTTGTCATTAACACAAATCTTGAATTCTCCTGCGCTCAGTAGCTGTATCTTTTGAAGATTGCAGTATTATATGTAATATAAATGTGCTTCGATGATTACATAAAGCTTAAATCTACCAGAGTTTGGAAAACAAAATTTTTCAAGAGTTTGTTTGTCTGATGCGTTACTGTTTATTTGAATTTTCAAACAAATTAACTAATATATATCTCCATACAAACAATGAGTGAAACCAAAGCTGGGCGGAACATTACAAAATTAAGTCCTTTGAAATTATTGGAAAATCTCATCGATGATTATGAAACTAAAGTTAATTGGTTAGCTGAACAATTCAATTTGCTCAACGAAAATGTTGAAGAAATGGACCAATTTGACAATAAATTTCTGAAGGAACAAATAAAATTAATCAAGGAAAATGATATGAAAGGAATAACAGATATTGTAATCTACCTTAATATTTGGTATTCAAAGCTTTGCATATTATTAGATCAAGAAGTTTTACTTGATAACGGATGGATCGACAATGATTATAAACGATCTTTACTGTCTATTTCATTTTTAAATGAAAACAGTTCTAATTGCCAGAATCATTTAGGAGATAATGAGAAACGATTTAACTTTAGTTCCCACATGGTGGATATTAGACATAAAGAATTACGCCAAAAAATCGTTGATGCAAAAAAATTATCCTATAAGGCAAGTTCAGCAGTGTATTTGTAATTTATTACTGTGAATACTGCTCTAACAAAATATATAATTTTAGACGAGAGGTTTATCTTCACGGTTAAAAATGAGTCACACAAAATCTGAAGAGAGTTACAGAATTATGCCAGTAATTCGGCATAAGATAGAAGCCTTCTGCGAAGAGATTGGAAATGCATTGAAGAACTCATCGTTAAGTACCATGATTATGGCTGGCTGCAAACTCACTTATAACAAAGTACATTTCGGAACAGTGGATCATCCTATTTTCACCGCGTTTACTTTAAAGAATAATAAAAGACATGAAGTCAAAAGAGACCTAACACTCATTAAAGAAGTTGCTCTGTCCGATTCCCAGGGTAGTAAACATATATTGTTTAGAGTATGTTCCTTTAATGACTTGGAGAAGTCTAAAAGTGTGGCGTGGAAATCATTTTTATCCTCGCAGAAGGAAAATAGAATTTCTTCGCGATCTAATACTCCTCGAGCCAATAGGGCCCCATTGCAACCAAGTCCTTTAGGGAATAGAATTTCGTCGCGCTCTAATACCCCTCGAATCAATAGGGCACCTCTGCAATCAATTCCAGCGGTGCGCTCTATGAAAGAATTAGATAATTACGTCTCTGATAATGAGTCTCAAACTCATAGTAAAAGGTTAAAGCGTCTGAGAAAATCTACTTCACAATTCTTAAGTGAAGATGAAGAAGAAAATGAGAACGAAGATAATGAGTCTCAAACTCATAGTAAAAGGTTAAAGCGTCTGAGAAAATCTACTTCACAAACCTTAAGTGAAGATGAAGAAGAAAATGAGAACGAAGATAATGAGTCTCAAACTCATAGTAAAAGGTTAAAGCGTCTGAGAAAAACTACTTCACAATTCTTAAGTGAAGATGAAGAAGAAAATGAGAACGAAGATGATGCTCCTCCTTCACCTTTTCATCAAACGTATAATAATATTTCTTATAATATGGAAACTCCCGAGGAAAGAATATCAACGATTAATGAGGATGACGATGATATTTCTGTATCATCTTCTCATGTAAAGAAAAACCTGGAATTTCATTACCTTAATAAGGACGCATCTCCTGGAAAGAATTGGTCAACTGTTCAAACCACTTTAAACAAAGTTGTTTTAACTATGTATGAGGAAATGCAAAAAGTTGACAAATTAGCTGCTGAAGTAATAGAATTATGTAGGGAATATTACCCACAGAAAAATAACGACCAAATCATGTTCAATATGATAAAATATTTAATGGATATGGGTAAGGAATGTGTTGCTGTTACTTTTGTAAATATATTA
>Ga0078972_1012514_pt1 | contig 14545 bp, 18 predicted proteins | sample YelNatPaOPGAMG01_FD_67568 | JGI IMG/M metagenome (GOLD analysis project Ga0078972, IMG submission 67568) | Hot spring thermophilic microbial communities from Obsidian Pool, Yellowstone National Park, USA - OP-RAMG-01 (SPADES assembly) (version 2) | ecosystem: Environmental > Aquatic > Thermal... | reverse complement strand
CTAAAATATATTTATGAATATGGATAAATCAAGTGTGCTCGGTATCTTGGCGCTATTTTTGCTGGTGGGTGTGAGTTATACTACCGGAGCGATACCTTATGTTCTTTTTAATTATCACGCTTTTATAGTGGTTTTAGGGGGGACATTAATTGCTACATTGATAAGCAGCCCTTCAAGGTATTTTGTAAAGGCGGTAAAAAGTATACCTTTTGTATTCAGAGAAGGCGGATACTCGGACTTCAATAGAGTTATGCCTTATATAACAGAGATAAATGACAGCGTAAGGAAAAATGGCTTCAAGGCATTGAAAGATACAGACGAAAGAATTGCAGATGGATTTATTAAAAGAATAGGAGAGTGTATAGTTGAGTACTCGGATATGCAGTTTGTAAGGAATGTTATAGAAAAAGAGATAAATAACGAGTATGATGAAATGATAGAGATATCTAATGTATATAGAACTATGTCGGTTCTCTCTCCTATGTTTGGACTGGTTGGGACATTAATAGGAATAATAGGCGTTTTAAGCCAGATATCCAATCCTGATATTATAGGTCCTTCTATGAGTATAGCGATAACAAGCGCATTTTACGGGATATTTCTTTCAAATGTTTTATTTACTCCATTCGCGAATAAAATAAGAACGCGCGCTTATTTAAATCTAAGATTTAAAAGCATAATATTTGAAGCCATGCTTGATATAATGAAAGGAACGGTATCTATAATGGTTGAAAGGAAATTAAAAACTTTTAAATAATATGAATAAATTAATAATAATTATATTGGGATTGTCGGGTTTATTTTTAAACTCTCAGGAAGAGATTTTGTCTAATAAGGCACAGTATGAAAATTTTTTGGCTAATAAGGTGGAAAACGCCATTACGAAAGTGCTTGGTCCTTCGCAGGTTAAGGTTCTTGTAGATGTCACTATGGATTACAGTAAGATTGAAAAGGTGGACTATGAAAAAACAAAGGAAACAAGGGAAGATTTTGCCGCGGCGAAAGAAGCTGGCGATATAAGCGGAAAGGATTATTTAATGCCTGGTTTTGAAAAACCAAGATTAGAATCCAAGGATAATGAGCCCAGATCATATACAAAACAGCTTATAATACCTTCAAATCTTATAAAAAAAATAAAAATAAATCTGATAGTAAATGATAAATTGGATAACAATACCGTTGCTAATATAACAAATATAACGAAGGAAATTCTTAACCTTGATGAAAAAAGAGGCGATGAGATTGTGGTTTTGAAATCATTTTTTGCGCCGATGTGGAAGACAATATGGTATGACCCAAATTCTTTAAACTTTATAATAAAATATATAATTATTTCTATTGTTGGAATAATAAGTTTATTGATTGTGGCTATGGGATTTTTAAAACTCGCATCCGCTATGAATACGATGGCTAAGGTTCAGCAAACGCATCAGATAACTATGGAAGTAGGCCAGAGTGCTAATCCAATGCTATCATCTAATGTGGATATCACAAAGGCATTGCCATTATCAACGAAAAGAGAGGAAGGAAGCGAGGAAATTGAGGAATCCAGTTTGATGGGAAAGATATATTTTGATATAAAACCCTATCAGATAGACGCTCTGGTTAATTTAATGATAAAAGAAGAACCGCAGAATGTGGCAATTATAGTGGACCATTTAAAGGATGATATTAAGTCCGAGTTTTTAAAAAAACTTCCACAAGATTTTGCCTCTGATATAATACTTTCCCTTGCGCAGATGAGGTTCATAGATAGAGAGACCATTCTTCATATAAAAGAGGAACTTGAGACAAGATTGAGCGGAGTCGTTGGAGGGGTGAATGTCGCTGTGGAACTGGTTGAAAATCTTAACTGGATTGAGAAAGCAAGATATTTAAAGAATATGGAGATAAGACAGCCGGATGTCTATAAAGAGATCAGAAAGAGCGTTATGATTATAGACGATGTCAAATATCTTGATAGCAAGGATATATCCATAATTATATCGCAAACATCCATAGATGATTGGTCCAATATTTTTAATATATTGGATGATGAGCTAAAGGAAAAATTAAAAAATGAATTTTCCGGGACTTCCTGGAAGATAATAGAGGAAAAGGCGAAAGAAGCGACAACAAATGAAAAAGTTGAAAAGTCATTGTCCAGTATTATGAATTCTATAAGCGACTTAATAAAGAATGGAAGAATTAAAAAGCCGGAAATTGAATTTAATCTATTAGAGAAAAGGTGAAATATATGGCGGAAGATTCTATTTTTTCAAAAATAAAACCATTAAATCCAAGCGAGACCTTTGAAAAAGGCAGTCAAACTTCTTTTAAAAGGGAAAGCGGCAGTTTTAATATTGATAAGGTCTTAAGCGAGGTGAATGATATTAAAAACGAAATATCTCAGATTAAAAAAATGATTTTGGAAAATAGCGCTTCTTTATCCGCTCAAAAATTGTTAGACGAATTAAGAAATGAAATTATAACCGGAATCAAGAAGGATTTATCCGATGAGTTAAACAAGAAAATAGAAGAAATTTCAAAATCCGTTTCCGCTAACATAAGTATCAAAGAAGATGCGGAAAAATTAAAAAATATATTGAGCAAATTTACCACAATTCTTGAAAATAATTTTTTGAGCGGGGAATCTTCGCTTAAGACCAATGAGGAAATCCTATCTAATATCGATAAAAAAATAGATTTGTTTTTAAATAAAAAAATAAATATTATCATAAGCAAGTTGGAGGGAAAATTTACTGACCAGCTTTATAAAAATGATGAATTAATAAAAAATATTAATGATTTAATTAATCTGTATATACCAAAGAGCGATGCTGAAAGAGAAAAATTAAAAATTGAGTTTGAAGATCTTGTTGAAAAGTTAAATATTTTAATAGGGAAAAATAATGACTTAATTGAAGAAATATCAAAGACCGAGCTGGAGCCAAAATATTTACAGAAACTTTTTGAAATATCAAACAAGTTGGTTCAAATATATTCGGAATTTAAAGTTATTTTAGAACTTAAAAATGATGAGAAATAAATATGGCGGTATATAGAATAAGAAAGGAAGAATTTGAAAATGAACTTAATAAGTCGGCATTATGGGCGATAACCTACGGCGATTTGATGAGTTATCTGATGATATTTTTTTTGCTTCTCTTTTCGTTTTCAATAGCAAAAGGTGGCAAATCGGTGAAGAAGTATGACGAGTCCCTTATTCAAATCCAGAAGGCATTTGGTGGCGAACTTTCAAAAGAACAACTTCTAAAGAAAGAAATTCAGAAGAAGGAAGAAAACCTTGAAAATAAATTGAAAGAAATTCAAGAAACAAATCTTAAGAATATCCTTGAACTCGATACGAATGAGAAAAGAGTCAGATTGGTTTTAAAAGACGCAGTGCTGTTTGATTCAGGAAGCGCCGATCTTAAAGAGAACGCCAAAAAAGTTTTAATTGAGGTTGTAAACGAATTAAAAAAATTACCAAATGAGATAGTTGTAGAAGGGCATACGGATAATATCCCTATAAAGGGCGGTGCCTATAAAAGTAATTTTGAACTCTCTATGTCAAGAGCGTATTCGGTTATAAAATTTATGCAGGATAATGGAGTTGACCCGAAAAGGTTGAGCGGTATAGGTTACGGAGAGTATAAGCCGGTTTCTGACAATTCAACTCCTCAAGGAAGAGCAAAAAACAGAAGAATAGAAATTTCCATTATAAAAGTATAATTTCTTGCCATTTTATTAAAGCATCTGTCTGTATAGATTTTTGTGGTTTTCTGGAATATATGGCGGGATGTCTATTTTTACTTTAACATATAAGTCCCCGCGGCTTAAATCCTTTTTATAAAGCCCTTTTCCCTTGATTCTCAGATTTGTATCTGTATGAGTCATCGGCGGAATTTTTATTTTTATTCTCTCGCCTTCGGGCGCCTCTATTTCTTTTGTCGCGCCAATTGCCGCTTCCTGAGGTAAAATTGTAATTGTCGTGTAAATATCATATTCGTCTGATTTATACCTTTCATCAATAATTTTTATTTTTAAATAAAGGTCTCCTGATTTCCTGAGTGTCTTTAATCCCTGTCCTTTAAGTTTTATAACGCTTCCATCTTTTATCCCTTTTGGGAGTTTTACCTTTATCTCTCTTCTTTCGCCATTATAATTTAAGGTAAGCGTCTTAATTGAAGGAGATAATAATTCTCCTACCTTCAATCTGATTTCAGAGTCAATATCAAGGTTGCTTTTAATTCTTTCGTTTATAAAATCAGCATCGTCTGAGTACTCATAAACATTTCCATCGTTTTTAAAAAAATTAAAATTTCCAAATATCGTTTTAAAAAAATCGCTGAAGTCATCAAAATTGAAATCTGTCGTTTTTGTATATTTAAAATTACCGTAATTTTTAAAATCAGGTGGAGGTTGGAAGTTCTGTCCCTCCTGCCAGTTCTCTCCTAAACTATCATATAATTTTCTTTTTTGAGTGTCTGATAAAACCTCATACGCTTCATTTATCTCTTTGAATTTTGATTCGGCTTCTTTGTTTCCCGGATTCTTGTCGGGGTGGTATTTCATTGCGAGTTTTCTGTATGCCGATTTAATATCGGAGTCAGCGGCATTTCTTGAAACGCCTAATATTTTGTAATAGTCCTTATACTCTGCCATTTTCCTTCTTTAATTTGAATAAGAAAAATATTAAAAAAAGAAGAAAATAAATTAAGATTATTCTTTCTATATTCCTTTCCTTTGTTCTTATAAAAAAGGGAAGAATTCTGGCAAGTATTAAAATTGCCGCTGTGTTTATTATAAAAATAAGCGTTAATTTTTTATTTTCCATATTTAGATATAACATCCATATCCTGAAATATTATATTATATCCTATCTGTCTTCCATTATCATCTTTTAAAAACATTGAACTATACCCAATTCTGAGAATTATACTTCCATGAGTTATTTCTAAATTATCTCTTCTTATTGTTTTGTTATTTTTTATCATATTATCTATCATATAATTTAGCTCTGGATAAATTGAAAAAGCAATATTGTATTTTTTGTTGACTATATCGTTGCTTTTTATATGAAGTATCTTTTCTGCCATAGGGTTAATATAAAGTATTATTCCGTCAATATCTAATGATATTATTCCGCTTGTTAAATTTTCAAGAATAATTCTGTATATATCCATATTAATATTTTACAATAAAACGGGGCTCCCTGAAAATCCCCCTTTTCTTCCCCTCCGACGTTACGTCGGAGGGCCTGCCTGCCGTCAGCCCCGCCCTTTCTGCCTCCGAAGTAATTCTTCGAAGCAGGAAAGGGCGGGGTCAGGCAGGGATATAGGGGGATTTCAGTCATTGCGAGTAAACTTCTCGCTGGTTCTTTCGAAGCAATCCGACGCAGTCGTTGCGAGTCATCTTCTTGCTGGTTCTAACGAAGCAATCTCATCCCGAGTAAGCGAAGAATTAATAAATTATGAGCCACCGTGAGATGAGATCGCCACGCTTTGCTCGCGATGACTAATAACTCAAAGTCATTGCGAATTGGCATCCTGTTGGAACTACTGAAGCAATCTCTATTCTTTTTCAGAGCAAGCTCCCTGCTCCCCGACGTGTCGTCGGGAAGTGAAACTACAATGGGGATTTGTTTTCTAGGGCAAGGCTTTAGCCTTGCAAATTCTGCTCCGACGCTACGTCGAAGCCCTACATTTTTCTGTAGGGCAGGGCTTTAGCATTGCTTTATGCTCCGACATAACGTCGGAGCCCTACAATTCATAATCCGCAATCCAAAATTCATAATCCAACATCTATAATCCTTAATTCATCATCCATAATTCATAATCTATAATTTGTATTTCACTAATCACTTTTTACTTTTCTTTGCTTGTTTAATTATTTTCTTGGGTATAAATTTTAATTTTAAATTGTCAGATTCCTTAATTTTTTGAAAATATGGATTTGAACTTTCTATGAGTATTACGGTCTGAGATGATGAAAATGATTTAATCTCCTGGTCAAAATAAAATTTATCCGAATATAATTCTTCGTTGTTTGAATTTAACAGTTTTATCTCGCCAAAAATAAAATCAACCTCGCTTTCCGTTTTATTTTCGATTTTCAGTTCTAACTTTATCGCTTCTTTTGTCGCTCCTTTAAGGAATTGTGTGGAAATTATTGAAATTTGTATTTCCTGATTATCGGGTAAAAGTTCCTTTAATTTCTTTTCTAAAATCATAACTCTTTTTTCAAGAGATATTATTCTTTTTTCAAGTTTAGTAAGATATTTGTCGCAAGATTCTTTTACTGTTAGTCTCTTATTCATGAAATTGTTGCTTTTTATGGCATAAAATTATTTTTTCCTCAATAGAAATCGCGAGTTTCAACTTTACAAACTTTTCAGTTCCGACTCGTTCGGGTTAGGGTCTTGGACGCTTCTCCGGTAATTTTGCCAGATAATGGAAGTGTGGAGTTCAGTATAAAATAAATCAATAAAATTTTTATATAGACCATTCCCATACTTATATTTTACTTTTTTATATATTAATTTATCACGGGAATATATGTTGATTGAATTATTTTATAGAATAATAGTTAGGGTTCGCTGAAAAACCCTAACGAAATAATTTTTTTATTGTAGTTTCAGAGCTTGCTCTGAAAAGGCAAAACAAGTTTCCTGCCTGCCGTCGTGCAGGAAAGTAACTCATCGTCAGGCAGGTGCCACTACATTTCTTTTGGCAAAAAACTTCGGCTTTTTGGCTACGACTTCGTTGCTGCTCGCTTACAGACTACTTCGTAGTATGCTCGCTCGCAGACGCCTCGTCTCGCCTCCTGTCCCGACGTAACGTCGGGGCAGGTAAAAATCCTTCGTTTTTTGCTCAAATAGAATTTTTCAGTGAACCCTAATTATGAAAGACAGAATATTGAATATAATCAAAGTTTTTAGTTTTAAAAATTATTCTTTTTATTTTTCGGGCCAGGTTTTATCTCTTGTAGGCACCTGGATGCAATCGACCGCTCTTGGATGGCTGGTTTATAGGTTGACGTGCTCTTCAAAGATACTCGGATTTATGGGTTTTGTCAATATGCTTCCTCCGCTTCTTTTTTCATATCCGGCGGGAGTTATAGCGGATAAGATAAATCTCAAAAAAGGACTTTATATAACTCAATCACTTGCTATGGGGTTTGGATTCCTTTTAGGTTTTTTAACCGTAAAAAATATGATAAGAATAGAGTATATATTTTTAATAGGATTGGGTATGGGGATAGTAGGTTCATTTGATATGCCTTTCAGGCAGAGCTTTGTTATCAGTATAGTTCCTAAAAAAATTCTTGCTAATGCTATCGCTCTTAATTCTATGATGTTCAATATCTCAAGGATAATCGGTCCTGCAATCGCCGGATTCGTTATTAAATATTTAAACGAGGGTTGGTGTTTTATTATAAACGGATTTTCGTATTTCTTTATCATATTAGCCCTTTATTTCATTATTCCTTACGAGGTCGTAAAGGAAAAATATGATATAAAAAAATCTTTTTTAAATGGAATTGAATATATTAAAAAGACAGGTTATATAAAATATCCAATTTTATTTATGTTTCTTTTGAGTTTCGTAATAATGCCCGTTATAACGCTTCTTCCGGTTTATGTAAAAAAGATAAACGGAGATAGTAAGACGCTTGGATTTCTTATATCTTCATTAGGAGCAGGCGCCGCGATAAGCGGGCTTGAGATAGCGTCAAGGGAAAACGCTAAGGACTACATCAATATGATAAGTTTTTTCTCAATACTTTACGGGCTTTCTCTTTTCGTTCTTCATTTCGTAAATGATAAATTTTTAGCTTCTTTAATTTTTTTTGTAGCTGGTATCGGGACATCAAGACAGGCAATCGGTTTAAACACTATAATACAGACGCTTGTTAAGGATGAAATGAGGGGAAGAGTTATAAGCATTTATAGTTTAAGTTTTATGGGGCTTGCTCCGCTTGGAAATCTTACATTGGGTTATCTCGCTGATAAGATTGGAATATCAAATACATTGTTCTTTTGTAGTTTATGGATTTTATCGGCTAATCTATGGTTTTATCTTAAGATGAAAAATATTAAAAATAAATTATTAAAAAAATCTTTTGAAAATCCTTCGTTTGGAATACTTTGATTTGATTTTTTATCTAAAAATTTGGTAGTATATTTTTAATGATTTAGTTCTCTAAACTTATATACTGTTTTAATGAGAACAAGGTTTTACTCGTTTCTTACTTTTTTACTTTTTACTTCTCACTTTTATTTAGTTCCCCGGTAGCTCAATGGTGCCTGCCTGCCGATGCGCGGGAACTTGAGGCAGTGGCAGGCAGGGAGCGGTCGGCTGTTTATGTCATATAAAGTTTATGCTATAAAGAGTTTAAAAGATAATCGTATTTATGTTGGAATGAGTGAAAATCCAATAAAGAGAGTAAGAGAGCATAACAATAAACAAGTTTTCTCTACTAAAGGATATACTCCATGGAAGATTTTTTATATTGAAGATTGTGGAGATGATAGAAAGATTGCAAGACAACGCGAAAAATATTTAAAATCTTATAGTGGTAAAGAGTTCCTTAAACGATTTTTAGTTCCCCGGTAGCTCAATGGTGGAGCGGTCGGCTGTTAACCGATAGGTTGCAGGTTCGAGTCCTGCCCGGGGAGCCATAAATTTGAGCAAGGCAATAGTTCATTGCCTTTCATAATTGAATACATTTATGGATAATTTATTAGTAGCGAGGGGAAAATAGGAAATTAAGGGAAATATGGGTAAAAATAATATCGTCACTGCGAAAAAAATTGAAAATTAAAGGTTTTTGTGCCAGACATATTATTGTAAGAAATGTTGTAAATACTTTTATAGAAACAGAATATAATAAGAAAGGAAAAGGAATAATATTTAGATATCCTGTAGAAGATTTATTATCAATTAAGCAGACCTTATTTATTTCAAGACCAGGACATAAAAAGAATTTTGATTTTAAGGTGGATGTAATACCTATTTTTGGATTTGGAGAAGGTAAACACATTGAAATTGCTCATGATTTAAGGAAAAAGAAAAAAGAAAATAAACAAAATTTAGGGATTTATTTAACGCAATTACTGAAATATATAAATATAGAGAAAACGATGTGGATAAAATATTAGAAAAATATCATAATTTGAATAAATCTTTTAAAAAAGGTGCAAAAGTTGAAATTTTGTTAAAAATTGTGAAGTGGCTATTTATTATGGAAGATATTGTTTACTGGGACAATGAAGGTCGTTCTTTTTTGTTTAATTTTCTCAAATATGTTGCTGAAGAAACTGATAATAATAGACTTAAAAAAACTATAAAAAAAGTAAAAAATCCCGATTTATTGAAAAATTTTATGAAGAAAGCTGGTATTGATTGGGTAGCAGATGAGTAATATAAATATATCTAAGTATATAAATCAAGTATTTTTAAAAGACATATTAGAACTTTTAAAAGAACTGCCTGATAAGTGTGTGGATATGGTTTATGGCGATCCTGATTATAATGTTGGTATTAAATATGGTGATAAATCTTATACAAGGACTTTTGATGAGTATATTGAGTGGTATGTTGAGTTGGCGAAAGAATCATTAAGAGTTTTGAAAGATACCGGAAATATGTTCTTCGTGAACTATCCTAAACAAAATGCTTACTTGAGAGTAAAATATTTAGACAATGCCTGTTATGAAATTTCTGATTATGTTTGGATATATAATACAAATGTAGGGCATTCCCCGAAACGTTTTACTACTGCACACAGAAGTATTTTACATTGCAGGAAGACAAAGGATAACAAGTTTTATAAAGAAAATGTTGCAGTTCCTTATAAAAATCCTAATGATAAACGTATTTTAAATAATTTAGCGAAGGGTTCAAAAGGAAGAATGCCATACGATTGGTTTTATTTTGATTTGGTGAAAAATGTAAGCAAAGAAAAAACATTTCATGCCTGCCAGATACCACAGAAACTTGCTGAAATGTTAATAAAGTCATGCACAATGCCGGGAGATATTGTTTTAATTCTGAGGTAGTGGAGCCGAGATAGAAGTATGTAAAAATCTTAAAAGACAATATATTTCTGCCGAGATAGATGAAAAATATCATAAAATGATTATTGATAGATTGAAAAATGGATATATTGAAAAGAAGTATAAATTGAAATTAAATAAAAAAGAAATTAATAATATAGAAAAACAGCCGACATTATTTGATCAAAAGTATTAATATCTCGCGAGAGTAAATTTAGAATTTCGCTATGTAACAAAATTAACATTGACTTTTTAAATTTCATTTATTATACTATACTATGTAATGTATGAACGGAGGGATTATGAAAGTTGTGTTTTTATTTTTAATATTTTTTTGTTTTTTTGATTATTCTTATTGCGCTTACATAGTAAACTCTAAGGGCAATGTTTATTATAAAGACAAGGATAATCAGAACTGGATAAAACTTGGTGAGAATAAAAGGGTAGATATAAAGCCCCAGACGGAAATTACCACGGAGAGAGCAAGCAGCGTTGAAGTATATTTTGATGATGGCTCTAAACTCAAAATAGGTCCTTCATCTTATTATGTATTTAATCAGGAGAACGATAAAGAAATCAAATCGTCTCTGGTCGTTGGTAAGATAAGAAACTGGGTTAGAAAAATGTCCAAGGAATATTCAGTGAAAACTCCGCAGGCGGTTTGTGGAGTGAGGGGAACCGATTTCGTAGTTGAATCACAGAGCGATGGGACGAGGGTTGAGGTTTATGATGGAAGCGTTGAAGTAAAAGATAACAGAGATAAGAGTTTTACAGTCAGAAAAGGGGAGTTCGCTCTGGTTGATAATCAGGGAATTCAAAGACCGGGTCCAAATCATAATCCGCCTTCCAATTTGGAGTCATCTCTGAGCCAGAAAATGATGGCAAAGAAGGAAATATATTCTGAAATATCTAAAGAAGAGGTTATGAAAAGGGCGCAGGCGGAGATGCAGAGTGCAGAGTATCAGAACAGAAAAACATCTATTGATGCCTTCGGTTACAGGGTCAGAATGGAGGAATATGTCACAAGACCGACGGAAAAACAATTTAAGTATGTTGTGTTGAATACGAGGGAAAACAGATTTGACTTTGGAAAGATCCTATTCACTTTTAACGATACCCTTCCCAGAGATCTTTCAAGCGTAACAAAGAATATGATGGAATATTATGGAAATGTTAAGCCGTCAATTTATCTGACAGGGATAAATAGCGTTATATCAAATACAGTTGATAAGGTTACGGAAGAAGGGACTGGCGGTGATATGAAAGCGGATAACCCTGATAATCCAAGCGTCTGGACTCATACATTTAGCGATTATTCCTTTTATGCAGCTGGTAAAAACGAGTCAAATGAAAATGACGGGAAAGGAAGATTGTTATGGAGTTATTCTAATGGAAATTATACCTATCTTGGAGGGGTAAAACCAGAGTCAATTAAACTAAATCCAGATGGCGATGATGTCTTACATAATTATTCAAAGAATACATATACAGATGGGACCTGGATAAGCGCTGATGATTATATTGTCTTTGATAGCGGAAAGGTTGCAACGCTTTCAGATTTCTCATTGAAAAGCGGCGAGGATAAAAATTCTTTTATAGACAAACTTAATTTTGAGAGGGTTTATAAGAGTTCTCTTTTCAGCGACAAAATAGACCTTATCTTTTCTGCAAAGTTGCTTAAAGATATTGGAATAATAAACATTGATAATAAGTGAGATAATTTTGGATTATGAATTATGGATGATGAATTTTGGAGTCCCGAGCTTGCTCGGGAAGAGACAGTTGTAGTTGCACTCCGACGCTTCAGTCGGGACAAGGAGCTTGCTCTGAAAAAAAGAACCCCTCACTTTTATCCTCTCCCCGGAGGGGAGAGGGTTTAGGGTGAGGGGAAAATCCCTTTCTTACTCCCCCCCCGACGTTACCTGCCTGCCGTCAGGCAGGCGTCGGGAGGGAAATGAAAGGGGGATTTAAAATGGTGAGCAAAAAAGTGAGAAGTTAAATGAAAAATAAAAAAGACAAAGTTTTTTTGATGGTTGGTGGAAATAGAAACAAGGAAATTGAACTGGAACTGAATTACTGGCTTTCTATGCCAATAAAAAGAAGATTTGAAATTATGTTTGAGAAGATTGAATTTATGTTAAAGTTAATGGAGAGATATGGAAGAACTGATAGAAGAACTTTTGAAGTTATTCAACGAAAATGATATTAAGTATGTAATAATCGGTGGTATGGCGTTGCCTGTTTACGGATATGCGAGAGCGACATTTGATGTGGATATTTTTATAGAGCCAACTCAGGAAAATGCTAAAAAGACATTAAAGGTTTTAAGTCAATTTGGATACAAGGTTATTGAAGATGTAAAACTGAAGGATTTTCTCAATAAGAAAACGCTAATAAGAGGATATAACCTTGAAATAGATATTCATCCATTTGTAAAAGGAATTAGTTTTAATGAGGTATGGAAAAACAGAGTCAGAACGAAAATTGGATCTACTTTCGCTTATTTCTCTTCATTAAAAGATCTGATTAAAATGAAAAAAGCGGCTGATAGAGCAAAAGATAAAGAGGATTTAAAATACTTGAATAAAATTAAAAAGTATGGCAATAGTTCACTCAGACAATAGAAAGTGAGATGTAGCGGGCGCCTGCCTGCCGTCAGGCAGGATTTACCAATCGCCAAATTTGTAGCAGCACCCCGACGTTTCAGTCGGGACAGGGAGCTTGCTCTGGAAAAAAGAACCCCTCACTTTTATCCTCTCCCCGGAGGGGAGAGGGTTTAGGGTGAGGGGAAAATCCCTTTCTTACTCCCCCCGACGATACGTCGGGAGGGAAGAAAAGGAGGATTTTAGGTTGTTTTTAAGGAGACTAAACTGTTACAAAGTCCGGGAGGAAAAGTGATTAAAAAAATGTTTCTGTTTTCTATTTTTTCGCTCTGTAATATTCTTTACGCACTTGATTTTACGCCTTCAATAGATTTTTCCGCTTACGGCGGAAAGTACTATTTAGATAATAAATCGGCGTCGTTTGATGCCAAGTTAGATTTATTCGCTTCTTATGTTTTAAATATAGATGAAGAAAACCAGGTCTATCCTATATACAGCGGTTATTATAATGGAACTCAGGATATACAGGAGTTGGCTGGCGGGGATGTTTTAACAAGGCAGAGAATGGGGAATAGTTTTACGCTTAAATACAAACACTCAAAGGATTTTAACTCGATTAAGCCGCGGCTTTCATATTCCATAAATAGAATTAAAGAAACTAAGGATGAGAAATGGGGTAGCGGGCTTTTTGATTACAATATTCTATCGGCGGGAGTGGAGATGGAACAGGAGAGACCTGAGGCGAATTATAAAGAGTATTTTGATTTTTTTAATGTAGATTATCCAAATTACGCTTCCCTTATATCTCAGGTTGAAACAGTAATTGACACAACCACATACTCGGAGCTTTCCGAAAACGCCGGGAAGGATGTTTTAAATTCAAGAAACTACAGGGCTGGCTTTTCTTATGTAAAATTCCCATATAATGTTGTTCTTACAAATGATTTATCTATAACCTATAAGGATTTCTATGACCAGTCGGTTGTAAAAAATCCAGGCGTTGGTGGCTCAATATTTAAGTCAGATAAAAGAAAGGACCTTCTTTTTTCACTTTCCACGCTTCTTGAAAACACTAATAAAAAGGTTTATCTATCTCTTGGCGTTAATCTGGATTATCTTAACTCCAATCAGAATTCTTATGACGCTTCAAGAACAAAATATATTTCTGACTTTTATGATTATATATCCTTTGAGATATATCCGAGCGCTAAATTAAATTTTAAAAACGGCGGTTATTTCTCTTATTCATTTACATATACCCGTATGAATTATCTTGGAAGATATTCTCAGGATATTGACGGAAATTATCTTTCATCAAAGATAAGACAGAATTTTTATTTAAGTTCTCTTAGTTTAGCATATCCTATAGTTAAAAATCTTTATGCAAAAGGCGTTTATTCATATCAGAGTGTTGACTCTAATATGAGATATGAGGCAGGATACAGGTATAATTATAACTCTGAGAGTTTTTTAATTGGAGTTGAGTGGAGTTTTTAAGTGTAACAAAAATTACATTGAAATTTTGAAAAAGAATTGTTATATTATATTATGTTCCTGTAAGAGTTCTCTAAAAAAGTTGGCAAGTAAAAAGGTAGGAAGTAAGCAGGTGGAAGGTGAGTAGGTAAGCATTGAAAAAGTGAGGATTGAGAGGTGGGGAAATAAGACGTGAGAGGTGAGAAACGAGAAAATTCCCCATAGTCCCCCTTTAATAAAAAGGGGGAAAATAAATCCCCCTAATATCCCCCTTTGATAAAGGGAAAAGGAAATGGGGATTTAGTTAGGGTTGCATAGAAGGGATAAATCCCTGCCCTACATTTTAATTTGCAATGCTAAAGCATTGCCCTACAAAACAAATCCCTATTGTAGTTTCAGAGTTTACTCTGAAGAAAATGTAGCAGCA